>Ga0247727_10013724_pt1 | contig 13588 bp, 7 predicted proteins | sample WisWelCaveWW1625_FD_202498 | JGI IMG/M metagenome (GOLD analysis project Ga0247727, IMG submission 202498) | Biofilm microbial communities from Wishing Well Cave, Virginia, United States - WW16-25 | ecosystem: Environmental > Aquatic > Deep subsurface > Groundwater > Cave microbial mat | place... | reverse complement strand
TCTTCGTCGAGTATCTGGGCGACGCGGACGTCCTGGGCACCATCTGGGCCCAGTACCGCGGGCACGTCGTGCTGGTGTTGCTCGCGGCGCTGGCGGTCTGCCTGGCGAGCGCACGGCTCGGGGCCCGGCTGACGGCTCGCGCGCAGGCCTGGTCCTGGGCGTGCCGGGCGAGCGCGCTCGTCCTGTGCACGCCGCTCGTCTTCCTGGGGATGCGCGGGACCCTGCGCCACCGGCCGCTCAACGCGGCCATGGTGGCCTTCTCCAGCCAGAACCTCGTCAATCAACTCGCGCTCGATTCGAGCTACACGGCCGCGCGCGCCTGGTACGACTTGCGCCACGAGCGCGCGCCGTCGGAGCTCTACGGCAGCATGGACGATGCGGAGATCTTCGAGCGCACCGGCAAGTACGCGGCCTGTCCCGCAGGCACGGATGGGGCGCAGGTGCCCTTCCTGCACGTGCAGCGCCCGCGGCGCGAGCTCGACCGGCCGCGCAACCTGGTCGTCGTGCTCGAGGAGAGCCTCGGTGCCGAGTTCGTCGGCTGCCTCGGCGGCCGGCCGCTGACGCCCTGCTTCGACGCCCTGGCGCGCGAGGGCTTGCTGTTCACCCACCTCTACTGCACGGGCACGCGCACGGTGCGCGGGATCGAGGCGGTGGTCTCGGGCTTCCTGCCCATGCCGGGCAGCAGCGTCGTGAAACTCAGCAGGTCGCAGGCGGACTTCTTCACCATCGCGGCGCTGCTGCGCGCGCACGGCTACGCCACCGACTTCGTCTACGGCGGCGAGAGCCACTTCGACAACATGGCCGCCTTCTTTCTCGCCAACGGCTTCGAGCGCGCGCTGGACGAGTCCGACTACGAGGACCCCATCTTCCGCGGCACGTGGGGGGTCTCGGACGAGGACCTGATGCGCAAGGCCGACGAGATCTTCGCCGCCCACGGCGACCGGCCGTTCTTCGCGCTGATCCTCTCGACCAGCAACCACTCGCCCTACGAGTTCCCTGACGGGAGGATCGAGCTCTACGACGCGCACAAGCCCACCCGCAACAACACCGTGAGGTACGCCGACTACGCGGTGGGTGAGCTCTTCCGCCGGGCGAAGCAGCGGGACTACTACGCCGACACGCTCTGGCTGGTGGTCGCCGATCACGACGAGCGCACGTACGGCGACGACCTGATCCCGGTGGACAAGTTCCACATCCCGGGGCTGTTGCTCGGCCCCGACGTCGTTCCCGGGACGTTCGACAGGGTCGCGAGCCAGATCGATCTCGTGCCCACGGCTCTCGACCTCATGGGTCTCGAGGTCGAGCACCCCATGCTCGGCCGCAACCTCTTCGCGTTGGCGCCCGAGGACCCGGGCCGGGCCGTCCTGCAGTTCAACGACGTCCACGGCCTCATGGTGGGCGATCGTCTCGCGGCTCATCCGGGGGGAGCGCCGCCGCGCTGCTTCCGCACCGCCGGGGGACACCTGATCCCCGCGGCCGACGACCCGGAGCTGATCCGCGACGGCCTGGCCATGGCGCTCCTGCCGGGGCTGCTCTACGAGCGCGGTCTCTATCGCCTACCGGTTCCGGGCTGGGATGTGCCCGCTGCTCGTCCCTTCGACGAGTGAGCGCGGAGAGCTGGTTCCGCCCTGACGGCGTGGACGGTGACCTGAGCAGTTGCGATCCTGTTCCGACCGCGGGCACCCAACCTGCGCGCTCGGAACCCCCGTGAACCTGCTGCTCGTCGACGACGATCCCAAGTTCCGCAGCTTCATGCAGAAGGGCCTGCAGGAGAGCGGCATGCGCATCGAGACCGCCGAGAGCGGCGAGCGAGCCACGCAGTTGCTCGAGGAGCGCGGCCCGGGCACCTTCGACCTCCTGCTCCTGGACGTGATGCTCCCGCACAGCTCGGGCTGGGACGTGCTCGAGCGCCTGCGCGCGCGTGGCGATCTCACGCCCGTTATCTTCCTGACCGCGCGCAGCGCGGTCGAGGAGCGTGTCAAGGGCCTGCGTCTCGGCGCGGACGACTACGTCATCAAGCCCTTCGAGTTCTCCGAGCTCCTGGCGCGGATCGAGGCCGTGCGCCGACGCAACGCCGCGTCGCCCACGCTGGTCGTGGGCAAGCTGCGCCTGGACCTCGAGCACCGCGCGGTCGACTGCGGCGGTGTGCGCATCGAGATGAGCCCGCGCGAGTTCGAGCTCCTGCTCACGCTGGCGCGCGCAAAGGATCACGTGCTCTCGCGCGAGGAGCTGCTCGAACGGGTGTGGGGCATAAAGTTCGATCCGGGCACCAACGTGGTCAACGTGTTCATCGCGCGCCTGCGGCGCCGGCTCGAGCCCTGGGCTCCGGGTCTGATCCGTACCGTGGTCGGCGCGGGCTACACGCTCGATCCTCTCGAGGCCGGTCGGGGCGGGTCCGGGGACGCACCGTGACGCGTCCCTGGTTCCTGCGCAAACGGATCACGGTCGTCTTCGGGCTCACCACCCTCCTGCTCTCGCTGGCGATCTCGCTGCCCTTCGGATGGATCGTGCACGCCACGATCCAGGAGGAGATCCACGCGCTCGCGCGCGAGGAGCTCGAGGAGACCCGGGCGTACTTCGCCGACCGCACGCCCAGCATGCAGGAGTTCGCCGAGCTGGCACGCGACATGTGCAACGACCACCCCGCGAACCCACTCGCCTGGCGCATCTGGAACGAAGCGAGCGGCGAGCCGTGGGGCGAGTTCGGAGCGCCGCAGCTCCTGGCGCTCGTGTCGCGCACGCGGCCCACCGCGACTGGTCTACGGCCCTTGAAGGAGCACGTGCTCCTGGCGAGCGGGGCGCTGGATGGTGGGTTCATGGCCACGGTCGTGCTCGATGCCACCGCCCACGACAGGCGCTCGACACGCTTCCTGCTGGAGGCGCTCGGTTTCGTGCTCCTCGCGACGGGCGTGGCCACGCTGGCCGGCCACCTCGTCGCGCGGCGCGTCTCGAACCTGCTGGCCGACGTGGCCGAGTGCGCGCGCACCGAGCAGGCAGTCGATCATTGGCCCGCGCCCGGCGCCGCTCCCCAGGAGATCCAGACCGTGGTCAGCGTGCTGCAGGACACGTTGCGGCGCATCCGCGAGGAGAGCGAGAACGCGCACCTCTTGATCTCGGGGCTGGCGCACGAGCTGCGCTCGCCGCTCCAGAACCTGATGGGCGAGACCCAGGTCGCGCTGCTGCGCGAGCGCGAAGCGGGGGAGTACCGGCGCGTGCTCGAGAGCCATCTCGAGGACCTGGGGGAGCTCTCGCGCGTGGTCGACAATCTGGTGACGATGTCGTCCTTGGAGGAGGCGCGGCGCCGGCGCTCGGTCGAGCACTTCGACCTGGCCGAGGAGGCGCGTCTGCGGCTGTCGCGCGAACGGCAGCTCGCCCAGCACCGCGGGGTCGGGCTCGAGCTCGTGGCCGAGGGCCCGATGCGGGTCGCGGGCGACCGTGAATCGCTGTTGCTCGCGCTGCGCAACCTGGTGACCAACGCGATCGAGTGGTCGCCGGCCGGCAAGGTCGTGCAGGTGCGCATGGGCGCATGCCCCGCTGGACTCGAGATCGTGGTGGACGACGCCGGGCCGGGCGTGCCGCCGTCCGAGCGCGAGCGCATCTTCCGCCCCTTCTACCGCGGCGCCGCGGCCAATGGACGGCGCGTCGGCTTCGGCCTCGGCCTCGCGCTCACGCACAGCGCCGTGCGCGCGCAGGGCGGCAGCATCGAGGTGGGGGACTCACCCCTCGGAGGAGCGCGCTTCCGGATCCTGCTACCCCCGCACGGGCGCGGCTGATCCGGCGCGGCTCGAGAATCTCCTTCCCGCCGTCGGACGCAGGTCGGAAAACGTTCGAAGGCTCCCGACCTCGAGCGGAATCACGGGCTAGTTTTCTCTCAGAATCCCTGCTTCGAGGGGCGTGTCCCGTGCGTCGGCGGCGCGCTCACGAGGCGTGTTCGTTCCCTGGAGTCCCGGTCCATGAAGCCCAACCCCGCGGGCCAGTGGTGCAGGTCTGTCCTGCCCCGCTCCTTCCGCCCCCTCGCCCTGGCCTGCCTCGCTCTTCCCCTCGCTGCCCAGGGAGCGCCCGTGGCGCTCTTCACCACGGATCCGAACCCGGCCGAGGGCGGCACGCCGCTCTCGATCCAGTTCATCGATCAATCCACGGGCACGATCACGAGCTGGCTGTGGGACTTCGGCGACGGCGGCACGGGCTCGGTCGAGCAGAACCCGGTGCACGTGTTCATCCTGGTGCAGCCCTTCGACGTCTCGCTGACGGTCACGGGCCCGGGCGGCTCGAACACCTTCACCCTGGAGCACGCGGTCGACGTCCTGCCGACCACGAACGGCGTCGCCGGCGCGCCGCCGGCGCTCTCGACCCTGGAAGTCCCCATGCCGGAGAACCTGGGCGACTTCGTCAAGGACATGAACGCCGCGGTGGCTCTCGGCAAGGCGCTGTTCTGGGACATGCAGGTCGGCAGCGACGGGATGACGGCCTGCGCCTCGTGCCACTTCCACGCCGGAGCGGACAACCGCGTGCGCAACTCGATGCACCCTGGCTCCGACGGGACCTTCGACGTGCTCGCCTCGGGACGCGGCGGCGGTCCGAACTTCGCCTTCACTTCGGGCGACTTCCCGTTCCGCAAGTTCTTCGACCCGAACATCGGCGCGGAGCTGATCTCCGACACGAACGACCGGCGCGGCGCGACGGGCGTGCTGCACCGCCAGTTCGTCAGCACCCAGCCGGCCGTGCAGTTCGACTTCTTCGAGGAGAAGGAGGACCCGACCTTCCAGGTGGACGGCGTCAAGACCCTGCGCGTCACCGGTCGCGACGCGCCGACTTCCATCGGCGCCATCTTCTTCCACCGCATCTTCTGGGACGGGCGCGCCAACCACTTCTTCAACGGCAAGAACATCTGGGGCAACTCGGACCCGAGCCAGCCCAAGGTGCTCGAGATGCTGGCGGACGGTTCGCTGGGCGAGATCGCCATCCTGCTCCAGGACGCCGCCGCCGCCTCGCAGGCCGTCGGCCCGCCGCTCTCGGACGTGGAGATGTCCTGGGTCGGTCGCTCGTGGCTCGACGTCGGTCGCAAGATGGTCGAGCGCCGCCCGCTGGCGAGCCAGCACGTCGACCTCACGGACGGTGTGCTGGGCGCGATCGCCAACCCGGCCGGCCCCGGCCTGCGCGCGAACATCCGCTACTCCGACCTGATCCGGAAGGCCTTCCAGGAGCGCTGGTGGGGCTCGAGCGAGCTGCGCGATGGCTTCACACAGATGGAGTCGAACTTCACGCTGTTCTTCGGCCTGGCGATCCAGGCCTACGAGGCGACGCTCGTCCCCGGCAACGCGCCCTACGACCAATGGGCCAACGGAGATCTCTCTGCCCTGACCGAGCAGCAGAAGCGCGGCCTGGATCTGTTCGTGGGCGCGGGCGGCTGCATCAACTGCCACGGCACGCCGCTCTTCGCCGGTGCCCTGCGTGAGGAAGTGCGCACGCCGGACGCCGAGGCCGAGGGCGCGCTCGAGCTGATGGCCATGGCCAACGCGACCATCCAGGGCGGTGTCACCTTCGCACCGGACGCGAACGTCCAGCAGATCGAACGCCGCGTCGCCGCGCTGTACGACCGCGCGGGTCGACTCCTGGCCTGGACGCGGCTACCCACGGGGCTGCGCTGCGCGCCCGCCGGGCGGCAGTTCTTGACGCTCCAGCCCACCGATCTCGTGCCGACAGATGCCGCGTTCGACGCCCGCGTGCGCGCCACGACGGACGGCGCCTGCGGGCTGACGCTCGAGTTCGGGTTCTCCTGGAACGAGAACGGTCCGGCTCCGGGCATCTTCATCCTGCGCGTTGCCGGCAAGCGCATGGAGGTGCCCATCGCGGCCTCGGCCATCGCCGTCTACGACAACGGCTTCTACAACATCGGCGTGACCCCGACGAACGAGGACCGCGGAGTGGGCAACGACGGTCCCTTCGGCCCGCTCTCCATGACGCGCCGCGTGCAGAACGGCGAGGACATCGGGCATCCGCCCGGGATCTCGCCCGTGCCCTGGTTCCAGCGCGTGGCCGTGGACGGCTCCTTCAAGGCGCCCACGCTGCGGAACATCGAGCTGACCGGGCCCTACATGCACAACGGCAGCATGGCCAACCTCGAGCAGGTGGTCGAGTTCTACGCGCGCGCCGGCAACTTCGCCGAAGCGAACGCGCTGAACCTCGACCCCGACATCAACGGCTTCCCCCTGACCGAGCAGGCCAAGGCCGACCTGGTGGCCTTCCTGAGGGGGCTCACCGATCCGCGCGTGCGCTTCGAGCAGGCGCCCTTCGACCATCCCGAGCTGATCATCAAGGAAGGCCAGGTCGGCGACCACGAGAGCGTCGTCCCGGACAACTCGCGCAATGCGGTGCCGATCCTGATCTACAAGCCGGCCACGGGCTTCACCGGTGGCGCTCCGCTCGAGTCCTTCGAGGAGCGCCTGCCGGCCTCGATCTCCGTGGCGGTCCTGGAGGAGAGCGCGGCCGGAGCGCGCATCGGGTTCATGTGCGACAAGCGTCCGGTGTCCAACGTGACGGTCCGCGTGCGCCTCTCGGACCCGGCGCTTGCCACGCTGTCGACCGAGGCCGTCACCTTCACTCCTGCCACATGGCGCGTGGGACAGGAAGTGCGCGTGACCACCATCGATCCGGATTCGGCTGGCGGCTCGTCCGTGGTGCTGCAGACCTCGCGGGCGCAGAGCAGCGATCCCGAGTTCGCCAGCCTGCCGGTCGCGGACGTCCCGCTCGACTTCCTGCCCAACATCCGCGCGAACACGAACGACCCGGGGCGAACGGCCACGGCTCCCGCTCCGGGGGGAGCGGGCTCCGTCGGCCAGTAGCTCTGGACGTTCGTCGTCCCTCTTCTCGCGAGGGGGTGGGTGCGCTCCGGCGCATCAGTGAGCCTCGGAGCCGGCCCGGGGGGGCCGGCTCCGAGGACACCTTCTTCCCAGGTGCCCATAATTGCAATATCCTTTGTTTTCCACCACTCAACACGCCCCTTCCCTCCCCAAGGCACGATATGACCCCCACGAGCAAGAGATGGACCCAGTTCGCCGCAAGCCTGCTCGCGTTGGCGCCGCTCTCCGGAGCTGACAACCACAAGCGGGAGATCAAGGAGATCTTCAGCAGCGCAGACGAGACCGTGCAGTTCATCGAGCTCTTCGACACCGACAAGGACGAGCACATCCTGATCGAGACGTCCATTTCGACTGCCAGCGGGAGCTTCTTCGCCTTCCCGAGCAACCTGCCGAGCACGCAGACCGAGAACAGGCACGTGCTCCTCGCGACGGCGGCCTTCGCCGCCATCCCTGGCGCTCCCACGCCCGACTACATCATCCCGGCCGGCTTCCTGAGGCGCACGGGTGACACCGTGACCTACGCCGCCACGCCGCACTCCGTCAGCTTCGGCCCGCTGCCGACCGACGGTCAGAAGTCGATCAACGCCGCGGGCGTGATGGCCACGAACTCGCCCACCAACTTCGCCGGCCAGACCGGATCGGTGATTCTCGCCACGGCGGTCGTGCGCAACGGCGCGAACGTGAACCCCCTCTGCTATGCGTCCCTCCCGCCGAAGCTGGGCAAGCCCTGGTCCGCCACGGTGGACGCCTCGAATCATCCGGGCGCGATCGGGGTGGTCCTCAGCGGCTTCGCCCTCCCGGCTTCCGGACCGAACTTCCCGGCGGGGCAGTTGCTGATGGACCTCGCCAGCCGGCGGTACTTCCAGTTGACGAGAGCCGTGAGCGGCGGTCGCGCGGTCTTCAACGGGCAGATGCCGGTGAACCTCGCCCTGCTCGGCCGCACCATGGCAACCCAGCCCCTGATCTACGGCGGCAACCTCGAGTTCTGCAACGCGGTCGACATGAAGGTCGGCTGGTAGGCGCCGTCGTCTGCGCGCGTTTGAAGCGGATTTCCTGGCTGTAATCCATAGGCAGTTGCAAGTCGGGTGAAGATTCCACTAGCAGCTTCCTGGCTGCGCGCTCCAGTGCCTCGCGTCGGCGGCCGGCTCGCGCAGCAGTCCCCCTGCTCCAAGGAGTTCCCGATGATGCCCGGTTTCCTGGGCTCGTGGTACCGGTCCGTCCCGACCGGGTGCCGCGTGCTCCACGCCCTCGCCCTCGGACTGTGCGCGCTCCCCGCCGCAGCCCAGCAGGCTCCGCGAGCGTCCTTCACGACCAGTCCGAGTCCGGCGCGCGGCGAAGAGCTGCTGACCGTCCAGTTCCTCGATCGCTCGACGGGGACGATCAGCGCCTGGCACTGGGACCTGGGCGACGGACACACCTCCAGCGAGCCGAACCCGCTCCACACCTACTTCGGCTTCGGCAACTTCGATGTCACCCTGACCGTCAGTGGTCCGTCCGGAGCGGACAGCTTCACGCTCGACAGCGCGGTAGAGCTCTTGGCCGAGCCGCCGTCGGCGCTCGGCACGATGCCGATCCCGATGCCCGCCCAGCTCGGCGAGTTCGTGGCCGACGTGCCGAACGCCGTGCTGCTCGGCAAGGCGCTCTTCTGGGACGTCCAGCTCGGCAGCGACGGGCTCACGGCCTGCGCCTCGTGTCACTACCACGCGGGCGTCGACAATCGGCCGCGGAACACGCTGCACCCGGGCGCCAACGGCACGTTCGACCCCACGCATTCAGGAACCGGAGGCCCGAACACGCTGCTGAACGCGGGGGACTTCCCGTTCACGAAGTTCCTGGATCCGATGGACGGCCTCGAGCTCCTGGCCGACAGCGACGACCGCCGCGGCGCGACCGGGGTGTTCAAGACGAGCTTCTCCGGCATCGACACGCAGACCGCGGTCGATCTCGGCGCCGACCAGGACGATTCACTCTTCCAGGTCGGCGGCACGGATACCCTGCAGGCCACCGGGCGCGACGCGCCGACCACGATCGGCGCCATCTTCTTCCACCGCATCTTCTGGGACGGGCGCGCCAACCACTTCTTCAACGGGCGCAACATCTGGGGCAACGCCGATCCGAACCGGCCGCCGGTGCTCGAGATGCTCGCCGACGGCAGCCTGGGCGAGCTCTCGATCCTGCTCGACAACGCCGCGGCCGCCTCGCAGGCCGTTGGCCCGCCGCTCTCGGACGTGGAGATGTCGTGGGGCGGCCGCACCTGGCAGGACGTTGGCCGCAAGATGCTCGCGCGGCGTCCGCTCGCGAACCAGTCGGTCGAGCCGAGCGACGGCGTGCTGGGCGCGCTCGCCCATCTGCCCGGGCCCGGACTCGATCCCTCGCTGCGCTACGACGACCTGGTGCGGGCCGCCTTCCGCGAGCGCTGGTGGGGCTCGGCCGAGCTCACGGCCGACGGCTTCACGCAGATGGAGGCCAACTTCGCGCTCTTCTTCGGCCTCGCGATCTGCTACGAGGCCACGCTCGTCCCCGATCAAGCGCCCTTCGATCGCTTCCGCTCGGGCGATTTCGCCGCCCTGTCGAGCGCCGAGCAGAGCGGACTCGCGGTCTTCCTCGGCAAGGGGAAGTGCATCACCTGCCACGACACGCCGGTGTTCGCCGGCTCGCTGCGCGACGAGGTGATCCACAACAGCCCGGAGGAGGCCGAAGGCCTGGTCGAGCGCATGGTCATCCAGAACGCGCTGACCACGGCTTCGCTGACCTTCGCTACCCAGCCGGAGCTGGGTGAGCTGCTGCTCGACTTCAATCCCTATCGGCGCGCGGTGACGCTCTTCGCCCCCGATCGAGCGGTGGTGGCGCAGACGACCCTGCCCAGCGGACAGCGCTGCCCGCCGCAGGGCGAAGAGGTCTTCGCGCTCGCGCCGAGCGCGCTCGTGTCCAGCGCGGCGGGCTTCCTGGGTTCGGTGAGGCTCGTGAGCGACGGCCAGTGCAGCCTGCGCATCATCGCGAGCTTCGAGTGGGGCGCGCTCGGTCCTCCGGGTGGCACCTACCAGCTCGGCATCGGCGGTCAACACTTCGATCTCGTGATCCCGCCGGCCAGCCGCCAGGCGGTCTACGACAACGGCTTCTACAACATCGGCGTGCGGCCCTCCACCGAGGACCCCGGCGTGGGCGGCAACGGGCCGTTCGGGACGCTCTCGATCACGCGCCGCGTGCAGCGCGGCGAGGACGTGGGTCAGAACACGCACGGCGCTCCGATCGCGCCCAACGAGCGCGTGGCCGTGACTGGCTCCTTCAAGACGCCCACGCTGCGCAACGTCGAGCTGACCGGCCCCTACATGCACAACGGCGGCATGGCCACGCTCGAGCAGGTGGTCGAGTTCTACACGCGCGGCACCGACTTCGGCGACGTCAACTCCGCGACAAGGACATCGACGTCTCGGGCATCAGCGACATGAGCGAGGAGGACAAGGCGAACCTGGCGGCCTTCCTGAAGTCGCTCACCGATCCACGCGTGCGCTTCGAGCAGGCGCCCTTCGACCACCCCGAGCTGCCGCTCAAGGCGGGGCATCTGGGTGACAACGGAGTGGTGGCTTCCGATGCGCTGGGCAACGGCCTCCTGCGGATCCAGATCCAACCCGCGACCGGAGTGGCCGGCGGCCCCGCGATCCCGGCCTTCATCGACCGCCTGGGCGCCTCGATCACCGTCGCACTCGCCGACGAGGCGAGCTCGAGCGCGCGCATCGCCTTCATCTGCGACAAGCAGCCGAAGGCGGACGTGCGCGTACGGCTGCGCTCCTCCGACGCGGCCGTGGCGACCGTGATGCCGGGCGAAGTGCTGTTCACGCCCGCGACCTGGCGCGAGACGCGCTTCGTGGACGTGCAACGCGTCCTGGCCGGAAGCAACGCCGTCGTCGTCACGATCCAGACTTCCAACGCGCGCAGTGCCGACCCCGAGTTCTCGAACCTCGCGGTGCGCGACCTGATCCTCGACTTCCACGCGGCGACGCCCGCCTCGGACACGGGCCCCGCTCCGCGGGTGCCTTCGGTCCTGTCTTCGGGCGCGCCCTCAGAGGCTGAGCAAGAATCCCCCGGCATGCCGAGAGCCGGCCGGATGCGTCGTGGCAAGGCGCGGCGACGACGCGTATTAACGGAGGAATACTCGGAGGAGCCGCAACGCCGCCACGGCGCATCCGGATGGCTCGCAGGCGCCGGGGGATTTTTGCTCAGCCTCTCAGCCCTGCGCTGATCCTCCATCCCTTCCGCACACCGAGTTCCGACAACCCGATCTTCCCATGTCCCGCATCCTCCTTCGCGCCTCCGCTTCCCTGGCCCTGCTGCTGGGCATCGCCCTCGTCCACGAAGCCCAGAGCCCCGCGACCGGCGCGCTCGTCACCGGCCGCATCGATCTCCTGAACGTCGACGACCCGAACGACACCTGGTCGGGCGGCCAGATGGTGGTCGGCGGCCAGATCGTGACCCTGCCGCGCAACCTGATCATCCAGTTGCCCGCGAACTGGCTGACGCTGCAGCAGCTCTTCGAGGAGGCCCCGGCGTCGGCCAGGCCAGGGGCGTGAGCGGGCTCGCGACCCTGGATGGCCCGCGCGTGCGGAAAGCAGGCGAGGTGCCCTCGGCGGGCATCCTGGGTGGCTTCGCGACCGTGCACGGCAACCGCACGGCCTTCGGCAACTTGATCGCCGGCGACGTCTTCATCCAGAAGGGCACCGAGATCGTGAACGGCGTGGTCACCTTCGTGAACACGACCGACGGCTACCTGCGCATCGACGGGATCGTCGGCGACGACTCCACGGGGCTGATGGTGCGCATCAACGACCCGGAGAGCCGCTTCACGATCCAGCAGGGCAAGGGCTGCGACGGCGGCCCGAACTGCAGCCCCGACGCGCGCTTCGGAGTCGACCCGGACAACTACACGATCACCTTCTCGACCGGCTACCCGGCCGGCATCCCGAGCACGATCCCGGTCGGGCTGCGGCCCGGCTTCCGCTCGGGTGACGACCCGAACGCGGCTTCCGATGCGAACGGCGTGGGCGACCCCTTCTGCCCGAGCACGAACCGCGGTGTGCTCCCGGTGCCGGACTCGACGCGCTTCGCTCCGATCCAGGTCGGCGACGTGATCGTGGCCGAGGGCAACTTCGAGGTCGTGAACGGCGTGCGCTTCCTCTCGTGCCACACGCTGACCGTTCAGGTCGCGCTCACCACGCAGGACCTGCCCACCCAGCCCGACTACATGATCTTCGACGAGGCCGAGTGGGACGTGCCGTCCTTCGACAACCAGCGCGTGCGCCTGCTCCTCATCGGCTTCACGACGCTGAACGACTCGCAGCTCGACGTCTTCCGCCTGCACGTCGATCCGCGCGACAACTCGAACCACGAGCTCCCGCTGGGCTCGACGTTCAACAACCCGAACACGATCAACCAGGGGGTCGTCCCGGGCAACGGCGGCATCTTCAAGATCACCTACGATGCCGACTTCATCGCGCTGATCCCGTCCGGGCGCTCGCCCTGCCAGAACCTGATCAATGCCGGCTTCGGAAGTTTGTGCCCGCGCGGCGGCACGCTGGCCGAGAACGTCGCCGTGCTCGTGCCGATCACGCGCGAGATCCAGGGGCGGACGCGCCACGGCCGGACGCTGCACCCCGGCGTGGTGACGCGCGACGTCAACGGCGCCATCGCGACCAACGGCCAGTACCTGACGCCGGTGGGCGTGGGCTTCCCCGAGTTCGGCGAGATCAACCTGGGCGCGTTGCAGACGCCCTTCTCGTTCGACGGCGTGCCCTGGAACCTCGACCGGCGCCTCTCGCCCGTCGGGTGCGACGGCAACTGCGAGTCGAGGCCGCAGGCGCTCGAGCCGTTCCCCTGGTCGGGGCGTGATCCGGCCGCCATGCTGCCGGCCGGCTCGAAGACCGAGCCGTTCCAGTTCTTCCCGTTCCAGGCCGCGAACCTGCTCGCCTGGCCGCCGCGCGCTCCGGGAGCGATGCCGATCGAGCCCACGCCCGCGCCGGGTGGCCAGGACGATCCCTTCGCGCGCCCGAAGGCCGAGTTCGGAGCCAGCGCGACCACGGGTTCCGCGCCCTTCAGCGTGGGCTTCACCGACCTCTCGGAAGGCAACGTCAACGCGCGCCTGTGGAGCTTCGGCGACGGCTCGTTCTCGACCGAGGCGAACCCGGTGCACACCTTCATCGAAGAGGGCAAGTTCGACGTCTCGCTCACCGCGCTCGGCCTCGGCGGCGAGGACCAGGTCACCAAGCTCGACCTGATCGACTGCCGCGGCCCGGGCGGACCTGCGGCCCCGATCGCCAACTTCCGGACCGACCGGACGGCGGGCAACGTGCCGCTCGCGGTGCAGTTCACCGACCGCTCGAGCGGCGACGTGACCAGCTGGGCGTGGAACTTCGGCGACGGCAGCAGCTCCAGCCAGTCGGATCCGCTGCACACCTACACGACGGCCGGCGTGTTCACGGTCTCGCTAACGGTGAACGGCCCCGGAGGCTCGAACTCGATCACCAAGCTGGACCACATCGTGGCCAACCAGCCGGGAGCGCTGGACGTCGACTTCAGCGCCACCCCGAGGAGTGGCGGCGCGCCGCTCGTCGTGCGCTTCGGCGCCTTCAACGTCAGCGGCCGCGCGCTCACGGGGACCTTCGACTTCGGCGACGGCAGCACGGCCACGGTCGGCGCCGGCAACGGCCGCGCGCAGCACACCTACTCCGCGCCCG
>Ga0247727_10013723_pt1 | contig 13588 bp, 8 predicted proteins | sample WisWelCaveWW1625_FD_202498 | JGI IMG/M metagenome (GOLD analysis project Ga0247727, IMG submission 202498) | Biofilm microbial communities from Wishing Well Cave, Virginia, United States - WW16-25 | ecosystem: Environmental > Aquatic > Deep subsurface > Groundwater > Cave microbial mat | place... | reverse complement strand
TCCCTGGAAGGGGAAGTCACGCTGGCGGTCTGCGAGATCGTCAGCAACGTCATGCGTCACGGGTATCGCGACGCCGCCGAGCATCGCATCTTGGTTCGGCTGGAACTGGCGGGACCCCAGTTGATTGCCGAGGTCGAAGACGACGCCGAGCCGTTCAACCCCCTGGAACACCCGGCGCCCGACCTGGTGGCCCCCATGGAGAGGCGGCGTCCCGGGGGTCTGGGCGTCTTCCTGGCCCGCAGCTTCATGGACCGGATGGAATACCGGCGGGAGGGGGGGCGCAACCGGCTGGTGATGAGGAAGAGCGTAGCGGCAGGGCCGGGGCGGGGGCGGCCGTAGAGGGCTACGCCCAGGCTCGCCGGTCAGGAAGACCGCCCGCCGCCGATGCGACGCCGGTGTCACCCCGAGCGCAGCGAGGGGGTCTGCCGCTCTGAACGCCGGCTCGGGAAGAACAGCAGATCCCTCGCTGCGCTCGGGATGACATGGAGCGCGTGTTTACTGGGGGGTGAAGACGCGGACCTCCACCCGGCGGCTGAGGCGGCGGGCCTCGGTGGGGCTGGAGGCCTCCACCGGGGCGTCCTTGCCCAGCCCCACAGTATGAACTCGATATACTGGCACCTTGTGCTGGGTGGTCAGATATCGCACCACGGCATCGCCCCGGCGCCCGCTGAGGGCGTAGTTGTATTCGGCCGTACCGATGGAGTCCGCGAAGCCCTGCACCTCGATGGCGTAGCGCCGGTGACTTGCGAGGGACTGGGCGACCCCGTCGAGTTCCTTCCGCGCTTCGTCGCTGAGATCGCTCTTGTTGAACGGAAAGTAGATCTTGGTAGTGGAGAAGAGGCGAAAGTTGTCGAGCCCCTCGACCACTTTTTCCAGGCGCCCGGCGCGGGCCATGGAGTTGTCCGCCAGGGTCCGGGCGCCGTCGGCTTTCTCGATGGCCTGGCCGGCCCGGTTGCCGGCTTCGGCAGCCTGGCGGCCGGCCTCGCCGGCTCGGGCATCGGCGGCGCCGGCCCGCTCGCCCACGCGGGCGATGTCGCGCTGGGTCTTCTCGTCCAGTTGTTCGATGGCCTTGGTGTTTTCCGAGGCCCGCTTATCGAGCTCGGCGACCTTGCTGTTTACCGGGTCCACCGTGGTTTTCACGTACTTCTTGGTGGCGCAGCCGCCGGCGGCGGCAGCCACTGCCACCGCCACCACCAGGGAAAGGCAATACCGCTTGGTCATTGCGTATCTCCTCGCAGAGTCACCCACACGGGGCTGGACCAGGCCAGGTGCCCGTTGCGCTGGCGCAAGCGGACGTAATAGTACGCCTCGCCGGCCGGGGGGTTGGTGTCTTGAAACTCAAACTCGAACTGCCGGGCATTGGGAGAGTGCGAATAGACAAAGCGCCCGTTGCGGACGATCTCGGCCTTTTCCACCAGGTCGGTTCCGACGGCCTTCACACGCAGCCGCGGCGGCCGCGAGGTCGTGAAAGCCTCGCCCATCACGTGCTCGGCGCCGGAAGCCTCCACGGCCCGGTAGTCGAGCACGATGTTGTCGCTGGCGGCGTAGCTGCGCCGCGCCCGCAAGGCCTCCAACACCCCCTGGGTCGAGTGATCGGCGGCGTAAACGGCGGCGTACGACATGTGGGTCGAGAAATGGTCGGAGCTGGCGATAAAGCCCATCTTCCAGCCGCGCGCCAGGGCGTCCCAGGCCCAGGAGCCGTCCTTCTTACCCCAGGCTTGCTCGACGCCGGGCGGCTGCGGCGCCCCGTCATACTCGTAGTTCTGTCGGCGCCCCTGGTAGATTTCCATGACGGTCTGGTAGTCGGGATCGTGAAACTGCCAGTCGATGGCCGGCCCGGTAAGCTGGTGGGGGATGGTGAGGGCCGGCGTCCCAGCCTCGCGCAGCCGCTTCCACAGGTAGGGCGGCAGGTCGCGAACCCCCACCAGCGGCCCGCCGCGCCGCGCGAACAGGATGTTCTTGTGCCCGCCCGGGCTAGGCATGCTGCGCTCGTAGGCGTAGATGGGCTCGAAGGCGCCAGGCGCCCGCATCAGGTCGCAGTATTTTTGGATCCGCCACCAGGTCACGGGGTTGAGGCCGCCTGCCAGCGGCTCCGCCCCAATGTGCTCGGTGGTGGCGAAGAAATCCAGCAGGGCGGCGTCGCGCGCGTAACGGTAGGCGTCCTCGAGGGCGCCGTCGGGACGCCCGTGGTGGTTGACGTCGGTGTGACGGTGCAGCTCGCCCCACAACAGCCGGTAGGAGCGGTTGGCCGGGATCGATACCGCCAGCCGGTAGTCGGGCCAGGTACGGCGGCCGGAGTCGGCAACTTTCTGAACCTCCGGCCACGCTAGTGGGGACAGGCGGGCCTCGGCGGCCGGCGACGGCGGCGGCGTGCGTCCATAGTAGACGTCGTTCTCCTGAGCCTGGAACGGCCCGGCGCGGCGGTCCGTGGCCCACAGGAACTGGAGGGCGCCATCGGCGTCGCGCGACGAGCTGACGCGGACCGCTTGACGGCCGGCGCTGGGCTCGACGGCCACTGGCGGCGACCAGGCGCTGCCGTCGTAGCTACGCGCCACCAGCCGCCAGATCTGCTGGTTGATGTTGGTGCGAACGAACAACCAAAGGCGCCCGCTGCCGTCGAAGGCGACGTGAGCGAATTCGGTCATGGGCGGCAGGCCGTCGAGGGGATCGGGCGGCGCGAGCAACTGCTCGCCATCCACCACCGCCAGCCTCACGCGCCGCTCCGAATGCAGCCCGGCAGTCATTTGGGCGGCATCTTTGCCCCAGCCGGCGCTGCCCTCCTCCCAGGCCACCCAGGCCCGGTTCCTGGCGTCGATGGCGACGCTGGCGCGGGCATGGAAGCGCAGGTCGCCGGTAAGGGCCCGAGCCGGCGCCAAACGGTTGTTCCGATACCACGCCACGAATACGTCATATTTGCCGTTCAGGTAGGAATCCCAGGCCACCAGCACACCGCCACTGCTGTCGGCGGCCAGAGCCGGTTCCCAAGCGTTGGCCCCCCCCCGGGGCGTCACCTCGACCACCGGCCCCCATTTGCCGGCCGTGATGGACCGCAGCAGGATCTGGCTGGTCTTGCCGCTTGCCTGTCCTGCTGAACCCTGCCAGGCCAGCCAGACACGTCCGGTGGAGTCCCGGACCATTACCGGCTGGGTGTCGGGGAAGGGGTCTGTGGTCAGGCGTTGGATGCCTCCCAGCCGCCCGCCTCCGTAAGTTCGCCCGTAAAGATCCCAGTTGCCGTTTTTTTGCTCCGACCAGACGCACCAGAGGTGGCCGCGGCCATCCAGGGCCAGGGCCGGCCGGTGCAGGTCGCCGTGTCCCTCGTTCATCTGCATGCCCGAGCCCAGGTAGCCGCCGGTTTCGAGCGGCGCCAACTGCAGCGAGTCGCCCTGGCCGTCAAAGTCCAGCCAGGCCGCCCAGGTGCGGCCGTCCGGCGCCGAGGCGATGACAGGATAGTCCTGGTCGGAGGTCCCGATGGCGACGGACTGAATCGTCAGCTGCCCCCAGACCAGCCTAGATGCCAACAACAGCAATGGTATACACCGCCCGGGCGACATGCCAGGACAGTGTAGCAGGTTCCAGTACTTCCCGGTGGGGCCGGTTCCATGCCCGCAGGCCGGCGGTACCAGTTTCAAATGATGCCGCCGACCTATTGGAAACCAGCCGGGTTTGGAGCAGAATCATTCTCAGAATGCGGGATCCGAACTACAGAGTGTCCGTTCTGCCGTTCTGAGGGATCCTTTCTCCTTTGTGCTTCTCCTGAGGGCGCGGCCGCCAGACCGCGCCCCCTTTTTTTACCAGTGGCCGGAGGCCACGACCCACAACCCACAGCGCGGCTCCGCCGCAACCGAAACCGGCTGCCCGCTGTCGCAGGCCGCCGGGGCGAGGGGGCGACGGTGGCGAGGGGGCGAAACCCGTCGCGCGCCGCGAAGATTCGAGGCGTTAGTAGTACAGGTGGCCGGGGGCCACCCCGGCCCTGGGAAAGGCGAAGGTCGAGCCGGGGCGACCGAAGGCGGTGGTCCACAGGCCTGGGCCTTCGGTCGCCGCGCCCGCCTCAGAACTGTATTTTCCCAACCAGCTCGAAGGCGCGCGGATCGAGCGCCCTGGTGATCGTACCGAAAGCGGCCGTGCCGAAGCTGCCGCTGGGATTGCCGAGCGGCGGAGTGTTGGTGACGTTGAACGCTTCGGCCCGGAACTCGATTCGCCAGCGCTCGCCGGTCCGGAACGTTCTGCCGGCCATGAGGTCCACGGTCCGGTAGCCGGGCCCCGTCACGGGGTTGCGCGAGCTGCTGCCGAGCGTGAACTGAGGAGCCAACGCAAAAGCGGCGGTATCGAACCATCGGCTGGGGCTGCGCTGAGAGGCCGGAAGCGCCGGGTTACTCAGACGGCTCGGCCGCTGTGCGCCGAAGCCGGCGAAGGCATTGAGGTTGGTCGCCTGGGTGACGGCAACAGGGGTGCCGGACTGGACGCGGACAAGGCCGGCGAGCTGCCATCCGCCTGCGAGCGCGGCGCGCCAGCCGCCCCGCGATCGTGCCCGACCTCGCCCGAAGGGCAGCTCGCAGACGAAGCCGCCGGAGAGAATGTGCGGCATGTGGCCGGTCGAGACGTCTTTCTCCAGGCGCCGGTTGAAGCTGTCGGCGGCCTGAAAATTCGCCACCGGTCCGGTGAGAATGGAGGCATCGAACACCGCGCCGGCGTCGTCGATCAGCTTCGAGAACGTGTAGGCCGTGGTGAAGGTCAGGCCTCGCGAAAACCTCTTCTCGATTCTCGATTGGAAGGAGTGATAGGTGGAGTGCCCGACATTGTTGCGGTAAAGGGTCACCGTAGTGAAGCGCGGAAACGGCCGCAGGAGCTGATGGCGCGGGAGGGTGGGTCCCCCCAGGGGCGTATTCGCGGGGATCCGGCCGAACCAGGGATTCGGCGCCGGCTCGGTGAGCAGCGGCCCCAGGGCCAGGCTCGAAGCAGGCAACTGATTGAGGTTCACGTCCGGCACGCCCAAGCGGGTCAACTTCGAGCCCAGATAGCCGGCTTCCAGGCTCCAGTGCCCGCCGCTCGTCTTCTGGATGGTGAAGTTCCACTGTTGCGCGTAGCCGCTGCCGTTGTCGCGCTGGACCGGGAACACTCCCTGTCCGAGGCCGGTGTCCGGATTCGGATCCTGCAACCGGACCAGGGGTCCGTGCGAGAGCACGAACGCCGGGTTGATTCCGTCCAGCGTCTGCTGGCCGAGACTCTGCACGAATGGGAACAGCGGCGTCGTGAACGGCGTGGTGATTCCGGCCTGCTCGATCCAGGTCAGGCCATAGCCGGAGCGGATGACCAGGGATTCGGTTACCCGGAGAGCCAGGCCGGCGCGCGGACCGAAATTCGTCTTTTCGAGGTTGCGCGCGCTTCTGGGGAACCCGTTCCGGCCCAGAAAGTCCAGCCGCTGCGCTTTCATATCGAACACGGCGCCGCGATCGCCCACCACGGTGGAGGGGAAGTTCAGCGTATAGCGAACGCCCAGGTTCAGGGACAGGCGGCGAGCCGCCCGCCAGTCGTCCTGGGCGAAGAATTCGGCGATGGTGGCGCGCGGCTTCAGGATTTCCGGCTGGGCGTCGATGCTGAAGCGACCCACCTGTCCCAGCAGGAAAGACGCGAAGCTGTCGCCGGCGCCGGCAACCGGGGTTCCGGCCGCGGTCAGGCCGCTGGTAAAGATGCTGGTGAACTGATACTGTCCCGTGGGGCTGGGCGGCTGGAGGACATCCAGATGCTGGAGCCGGAGGTCCGTGCCGGCCTTGATGCTATGCCGGCCGCGGACCGAGGAGTAGTTGTCGATCCACTGCGTCACGGAGGTAGCGAAGCGCGCGTTGCTGTTGGCGGGCGGTCCGAGCTGCTCGAAGCCGACTAGGTCGTAGATGGGCAGGGCGTCTGGGAACGACGACGCCGGAATACCGGGGATGAGGGTAAGCTGTTCGAGGGGCCGGCCGGTTCTCAGGGCCGATCGCGCGAACTGGCGGCGCGTGTACCCGAACCGGATCTGGTTGACGGCTGCGGGAGCCAGGCTCCAGGTGTGCTCGGCCGCGACGCTGCCGGCGCGGGTAACGGTATTGCCAATGACTCCGACGGTGATGTCGCCGCTGCCGTCGGGAAGCGGGGTGGCCGGCCGGCCGTCATCGCGCAGGCGGGAGTAGCGGGCGAAGACGGCGTGACGGGCGCCGAAGTAGCGGTCCGCCCTGGCATCGAACTGATCCTGCGCGGTCCTGTCGTTCCCGACCCGGGTGTAGTTGTTCGCCGTCGCCTCCAGGCGGCCGGCCGCGACATTCGGCGCCGGGTAGCGATCCACCACGGCGAGAGCGGCGCGGTCCCATCGGACCGGCGGGATGGTGTGGTCGGGAAACGGATCGCGCGCGTACGCGGACCCGGCGCGTCGCGTGGTAGCCGGATCGAAGATGGGGCGCGCGAAAAGGCCCTGCTTCTGGGCGCTGGACGGCACCGTGCTGGTGCGCACCACGCCCGTTCCGAGGCGCGCCTGCTGGGCGTCCCCGAAAAAAAACGTGCGGTTCTTCTGGAGCGGCCCGCCGAAAACGAATCCGTACTGGTTGCGCCGGAAACGGGGCCGGGGACCGGTGGTCGCGAACAGGTTTCGGGCATTTAGCTTTTCGTGGCGGAAGAACTCGAAGAGGGTCCCGTGGTACTCGTTCGAGCCCGACTTCTGATTCACCAGGATCACGCCGCCGTTGGCCCGCCCGTACTCGGCCGAGAAGCTGTTCGTTTCCACGCGGAACTCCTCGATCGCGTCGAGGATGGGGTAGAAGGCCACCTGGCCCGGCTCGGGCTGTAGCACGCTGATGCCGTCGTACAGGTACTCGCTGACGCGCGGGCGGCCGCCGTTGATCCGGGGGAAGAGGCTGCCGGGCGGAAGGCTGACTCCAGGAGAAAGCGCGAGCAGCGGGACGAAGTTGCGCCCGTCCAGCGGCAAGGCGATCAACTTTTTCTGCTCCAGCACGAAGCTCACCGTGCCCCGGCTGACCTGCAAAAGGGGCGCGGCAGCCGTGACCTCCACGATCTCGGTGAAGTCGCCGACCGCGAGTTCGAGGTCGAGGCGGACCTGGTCCCCGACGCGCAGCACAACACCGTCCCGGCGAAGGGTGGAGAAGCCCTCCTTGGCGACCGTGATCTCGAAGCGGCCGGTCGGAACAGCGAAGAAGTGATAGGCGCCGTCGGGGGCGGTCACCGCCAGCGCCGTCACCCGCGTTCCGGTGTTGGCCAACTCGACCCAGGCCCCCTCCACCGGCAGTTTGGCAGGGTCGCGAACGATGCCGGAGAGCTCCGCTTTCGTGGACTGCGCGGCAACCACGGAAGCAAGCCCGGCGAGCAGGGCCGTGAGCGCCGCCGGGGAAGCAAGCGGATGCCTCGCTGGCACGACACCAGTATATTACAGGTGTTTCGTGAAGAAGGCCAGGGTGCGGGCCCAGGCGTCGCTGGCGGCTTCGCGGTTGTAGGCCGGACCCGTATCGTTGTGGAAGGCGTGGCCGACGCCTTCGTAGATGAACACCCCGAAGGTCTTGCGGCGGTCGAGCAGCGTCGTCAGGGCGGCCGACACGCCGCGCGTCAGGTTGGTGTCGCGCTCGGCAAAGATGCCGAGGAGTGGGCTGGAAAGCTGCTCCAGCTGGGCGGCTGCCGGCACGTTGCCGTAGAAAGGAACGGCGACGATATCGGGGCTGTTGACCGCCAGGGTGAAGCAGTTTTGGCCGCCGGCGCAGAAGCCCACGGCGCCGACCCGGCCCTCTTTCACGTAGGGCAGAGCCTTGAGGTAGGCGACGCTGGTGATCATGTCCTCGAGCCGCGCCTGGGCGTTGACGCGGTTGTAGGCCTGGCCGGCCTGGGTAGGATCCGGATACAGGTGGGTGCCGCCCTGGCGCGAAACCAGGTCGATTCCCAGGCCAACGAAGCCGGCCCGGGCCACGCGCCGGGTGACGTCCTTGATGTGGTCATTCAAGCCGCGGTTCTCGTGGATCACCAGCACGCCGGGGCGGGTGACAACCGCCTGGGCGCGGGTGCGCGGCGGGCCAAGCTCGCGCGGGCGGCTGAGATAGGAGAAGACCAGGCCGCCTTCGCCGCGGAACTCGACCATCTGGGACTCCAGGTCCGGGGCGTTCTCGGGCACCCGGATGTCCTCCAGGGATTGGGCGGCGGCCTTGGTCGGCAGGCCGAGGCTCTTGACCAAGGCAGCCGCGGCAGCCAGGCCGCCGGTGTAGCGCGCCAGCCGTCCCACCAGCTGGCGGCGGCTCAGCGCTCCGTCTATGTAGTAGTGAACCAGCTCCTCGATTTGGCTTGGTTTTGTCATTCTTCCCTCCCCTCGATGGCCGTGAAGGTCGTCCCCTTCAAGGTCCAGGTAAACCGGCCGTCGTCGCCGGCGCCGGTCCGCTCGCCAGGCTGCTCAACGGCAACCCGGAGCTGTTTCCATTTTTGGGCACAGATCTTCTGGTAAAGATCCCAATAGCGCGACGCATCAGCCTCGCTCTCCCACTCGACCGAATAATATAGCACGGACCGCCGGGTCTTGGGGTTTTCCCATAGGGCGTAGCGGCCGCCCTTCCAGCGGGGGCCCAGCTCCCGAGCTTCTTTTTCTCCAACGCTTTGCTCGATGAGTATCTGGAGGTCGAGCTGGCCGATAGTCCCGGCCATGAGTTTCTTGAATCCGGGGCCGGGCGGCGCGGCGGGCAGACCGGGCTTGGAGGCCGGGGCGCGGGAGAAATACTTCTCGGCGTGGATCACCTGCTGGGAGGTGGCCGGCGCGCGGCGGAACACTTCGGCGAAGGCAGCGCGTCCCTGCTTTTCGTAGACCGCCTGCTGGAACAGCATCCCCTGGGTGTAAGGGAACAGGAGGGTCTCGCGGAGATAAAGGGGGGCGGCGCCGAAGACCGGGAACTCCTTGGCCGCCTGGGCCGAAGCGGCGATGGCCGAGTGGGCCAGTTGGGGGGAGGTCCGGAGGGACTGGCCAATCTGGCGGGCAAGGTATTCGGTCATGACCCAGGAGGCCTGGCCCTCCACGACGGCGCCGCGGGCGGTGGCGGCGTCGTCATCGTCGCCGCTCTTCTCGATGAACTTCTCGAGGTTGAAATGCTGGTCCGCCAGGGCGTGGGCCAGCTCGTGCACCAGGGCCATGTCCTGCATGCCGGGCGGGATCCAGGAGGACAGGTAGAGCTTCTTCTGCTTGAAGTCGTAAAAGGCCGCTGCCTGCTCGGTGAGCAGGTCGACCATCTGAGACTTGAGGTCGTAGTCCGAGGGCAGGAAGCCGAACTTCTTGAGCACCAGTTCCTGGGCGCGCAGCTCGCCGGGCTTGAGGGCCTCGCCCATGCGGCGCTCGATGTAGTCGCGGATCTTGTCCCTGGTGATGACGGCGCGGGGCACCGGGCGCAGGATCTTCATGCCCAGGATTTCGCTGACCTGGGAGAACATCTCGTCGATGCGCGAGAACAGCTCCTTCTCCTGCTGGGGGGTGATCTGGGGCCGGGCGGTGGAAACCAGCAGGATCAGCAGCAGGACAAGCCGTGTTTTCATCGGGCGATCTCCTCGAGGCGGGGTCGGAGCAGAAGGGTGGCCAGCAGGCAGAGAACACCGCCGGCGGCGACCGTGGCGGGCGGTCCCACGCGCTGAGCCACGGCGCCTGCCAGGAGGCTGGCGAAGGGCGCCAGCCCCACGACGGTCATGGTGTAGAGGGCCATGATGCGCCCGCGATATTGGTCGGCGATCAGGGTCTGGACCAAGGTATTGGTGGAAGCCAGTTGGCGGAGCATGCAGAATCCCAACCACAGCATGACGGCAATCGAGAGGTAGAAGCGGCGCGAGACGGCCAGCAGGATCAGGGCGGCGCCCAGGCCGAGGGCCCCGAGTTCGATGACGCGCACCAGGCCGCGGGTGGTGGAGCGGCCGGCCAGGGCCAGGGTGCCGGTGAGGGCGCCGATACCCATGGCCCCCAGGAGGGCGCCGAGCCCGCGAGAGCCCTGTCCCAGAATCTCGTCGGCGAAGAAGGGCATCAGGACCAGGGCGGGGGTGCCGCAGATGGTGGTCACGGCCAGCAGGACGAATAGGTAGCGCAGGCCGGCGGCGCCAAAAGCGTAGCGGAAACCGTCGATCATGTGACGCCAGGGCGACTCCTCGACGGCGCGCTCGAAAGGCGGCAGACGCATGGCCAGCAGGCTCCAGATCACGGGGGCGAAGCTGGCGGCGTTCAGCAGAAAGCAACCCCCTTCCCCGAGGCGGTAGACCAGCACCCCGGCCAAGCCGGGGCCGGCCACCCGGGCGGCGTTGAAGATGGTGGAGTTGAGCGCGATGGCGTTCAGCAGGTCTTCCTTGCCGACCATCTCGATGACGAAGGACTGGCGGGCGGTTATCTCGAAGGCATTAATACAACCCAGGGCGACCGCCAGTGCCAGAACCTGCCAGACCACGACGCGGCCCTGGATGACGAGCACCCCCAAAGCCAGGGCCTGGGCCAGGCTGAGAAGGTGGGAGACCACCAGGATGCGGCGGCGCGGCCGGCGGTCGGCGGCCAGACCCGCCAGCGGCCCCAGGGCGAACACCGGCACCTGGAGGCAGAAGTAGGTGGCGCCCACCAGCAGCTCCGAGCGCGTCAGCCGGTAGATGAGCCAGGTCTGGGCCACGTTCTGCATCCAGGTGCCGCACAGCGAGATGATCTGGCCGAAGCAGAAGAGCCGGTAGTTGCGGTGACGCAGGGCGCGGAAGATCCCGGCCGGCGCCTGGTCGGCGGGGGGCATTCAGCTCAATGCCCCCGGAAAAGGCTGGCCTGGGGGCCAGCCGCGGCGCGGGGGCGCCGCCCCACCACACCGTGGCCACCTATGCATTGGCGCTGCCTTCGGCGGCGGCGGCCCGCATCCAGGTGTCGAGCTTCTGCCGGTCGCGGGCCACGGTTCGGGAGCCGGCCCAGAGCACCAGGCCCAGGAACAACTCCAGGACCGGAAGGACGTACATGGCCCGGTGCAGGCCGATGGCGCGGAATTGCTCGGTAACGGGTCCGCCGGCGGCAGCCTGGCGGGCCAGCCAGTCGCTGAGGGCCCCGGTCCCCAGGGGGCCGAAGCTGGCGCCCATCACGTACATGGCGAAGAAGTAGACCGCCATGGCGGTGCCGCGCAGGGAGGGCTCGACGATGTCCTGAATGGAGGAGTAGACCGTTGAGTAGTAAGTATACATTAACATCGACGCCGGCGCCATCCACAACAGGAACCTCCAGGGGCTTCCGTCGGGCTGCCCCAGGGCGATCAGCATGAACGGAATGGTGCCGAACATGCAGAGGGTGGCGAGCCACAGACGGCCGTTGGGGCGGGTGCGGTGGAGACGGTCGGCCAGGTGGGCGACGGCGAACAAGCCGATGCCGCCGGCGGCGCCTTTCAGCAAGCCCGACACCACTCCGGCGCGGCCCAGGCCGAGTCGATGGGTGCGGATGAGAAACGCCGGCAGGAAGCCCGAGAAGGCGTACATGTTGTAGTTGTGGAGGGCGCCGGAGAGGATGATCCACCACATGGTGGGGATGCTCAGTATTAACAGGTAGGGAGAGCCGGAGCGGGCGCGGGCGCCGACCTGGACAGTTTCCGCGGCGCCGCGGGCCGGGTCGGCGATCAGCCAGGGGGCCGCCAGAGCCAGCAGGCAGCCCGGGACCCCGGCAATAAGAAAGACCGACCGCCAGCCCCAGGCCTGGGCGGCGTAGCCGCTGATGAGATAGCTGAGGAGCTGGCCCACCGGCAGGCCGAGCATGAAGATGGAGAGCGCCCAGGAGCGCCGGGAGGCCGGATAGAGGTCGCCGATGAGGCTGGTGGAGGCCGGGGCGCAGACGGCCTCGCCGACCCCGACCCCAAGGCGGGCAGCAAACAGCGACCAGAAGCCCGCGGCGGCTCCTTGCACGGCCGTCAGGGCGCTCCAGACCAACAGACCGAGCGACAGCAGCATCTTGCGGCTCCCGCGGTCGGCCAGCCGTCCCAGCGGGACGCCCACGAAGGCGTAGAGCAGCGTGAAGGCCGTTCCGAGCGCCCCCAGTTGGGTGTCGCTCAAGCCCCACTCCTTGCGAATCGGCTCATTAACCGAGGCCAGCACCTGGCGGTCGTAGAAGTTCAACAGGTTGAAGGCGAACAGAACCGCCAGCGCCAGTCCGGCCCGAGAGCGCATAGCAGTCAACATTAACACGCCGGGGAGGGGAGGCTGAGTCATCAGTCGAGCAGGCGGGCCGGCCACCGCCAGGGGTGATACTATAGTACTGAGTATGCGGCCTCTCTCGGGACGCTTTGTGCTGCGGATCGACCCGGCGCTTCACGAAAGGCTCCGCCGGGTCGCGGTGCGCAAGGAGTGTTCCTTAAACCAGCTCTGTGGGGAGGTGCTCCGCACCTGCGAGGCGCCTATGCCAGTATCCTCAGGCCTAGCCGGGGAGTTGGCGCCCGGAGCCGTGATCGAGAGGGCAGCGGAGCGGCTGGGAGCGCAGCTGGAAGGCCTGGTGCTGTTCGGGTCAGCGGCCCGAGGGGAAATGTGGGAACACTCGGACGTGGATCTGCTGGTGGTGCTGCGCCCGGATGTTCCGGTCACACGCCAACTGTACTCCACGTGGGATGCAGAAATCGCCCCGGCCGCTTCCCCGCTCGGTCGCCGGATTTCTCCACACTTTGTGGCTTTACCGCGAGATGTCCGGGAGGCGGGCGGCCTGTGGTTCGAGGTGGCGCTGGACGGGCTGATCCTCCAGGACCCGCAGTTACGCGTGGCGCGGATGCTTTCTTTGCTGAGGCAGCAAATGGTAGCCGGCGCCGTGTCGCGCCGGTTTGTCCACGGGGCGGAGGATTACATTCGAAGGGCGCGCAAGAGGCTGGCCGCGTTGGAGGCTCTTTATAGAGAACAGGCTTGGGCCGACGTGGTGAGGGAATCGCAAGAGGTAGTCGAGCTGGCGCTGAAGGCGCTGATCCGACGTTGCCGCATCGAGGCGCCGCGGCTGCACGATGTCAGCGACGTGCTATCTGATGCCAGCGCCGCTTTATCCGATGCGCTCGCCAAAGAACTGGAGCGGCTGTGCGAGATTTCACGGCGGCTGCGCCGGGACCGCGAACTGGCTTTCTACGGCAGCGAGGACCTCACCCCTTCTGAGTTCTACCGCGAAAAGGACGCCCGCCAGGCGCGAGACGACGCGCAATGGGTAGTTCAGACCGTGGAGGAGGAATTCCGGAGGGGATGAGGGGATCACGTCGGCCGGGTTCGGGCGTCTAACCAGCGATGCGTGACATCCGCTACGCTGTTCGTGTACTGATTCACGCCCCGGCCTTCACGGCGGCGGCGCTGCTGTGTTTGGGCCTGGGCATCGGGGCAACCACGGCGATCTTCACGGTGTTACACCGGGTGGTGGTCCGGCCGCTCCCCTACCGGGAGCCGGAACGGCTGGTGCGGCTCTACTCGGAGTTTCCGAACTTTCCCAACGGCGGCCTGCGGCGATTCTGGATTTCCCCGCCCGAGTATCTGGATCTTCGGCGCGAGATGCAGTCGTTCGAGTCGCTGGACGGCTGGGTGGGGGGGGGTGTCAACGTGGCCGGAGGGAACGAACCGGTAAGGGTGACCTCCTGCG
>Ga0247727_10013722_pt1 | contig 13589 bp, 10 predicted proteins | sample WisWelCaveWW1625_FD_202498 | JGI IMG/M metagenome (GOLD analysis project Ga0247727, IMG submission 202498) | Biofilm microbial communities from Wishing Well Cave, Virginia, United States - WW16-25 | ecosystem: Environmental > Aquatic > Deep subsurface > Groundwater > Cave microbial mat | place... | reverse complement strand
GGACTCCGCTTGGCGAACGCAGTGCCGCTGGTCGCCGAGGACGGCACGCTCAAGAACCCGGCCTCGGAACGGACGCATGCGGCGGTGGCCGCGGTCATGCCGCACGCCGCGTCCGGCAGCTCCTATCCGGCGCTGCGCGCCGAGATCGCCGGTGATGGCGCGCTGCACGGCTATCGATTCGTCAACGTGCGCGTGCACCCGGTGCGCTGGGAAACCGACGGCGGGCGAGTGTGGGCGGCGGAACGCGTCGACCTCGAGCTGGAGTTGGCGCCCGGTGGGACACGCCCGATCGAGCGCGAACGCTGGCGGCCGGAACTCGAAGCGAGTGCACGCGCCAGCCTCGAACGCTTGGTCGCGAACAAAGAAGCCCTGGACGGGTACGAGCGACGCATCGGTGCCTTGGTCGAACATCCGCCCGGATTCCAACCCACCGATGCACCCAGCCTCGAAGGCAGTGATGTCGACTTCGTCATCATCACCACCGATGCATTGGCTGCGAGCTACCAAGTTCTGGCGGATTGGAAGACGCGGCGCGGCATTCCAGCCGTCGTGCGCACGGTCGAGTGGATTCAGGCGAACTACCGTCACGGTAGCGATCTGCAGGAGACCCTCCGCACCTTCATTGCGGATGCGTACTCGAAGTGGGGCGTGCAGTACGTCGTGTTGGGGGGCGACACGGACCTCCTGCCGGCACGCTACGGCTATTCGGAGTTCGGCCCCGAAACCGAGCGCGAGATTCCCACCGACTTGTACTTCGGATGCTTGGACGGCAATTGGAATCTCGACGGTGACGGATTGTTCGGCGAAGCCGCCGTGAACATGGGACCCGTGGGCGACGCGCCCGACCTTTACGCCGAGGTGTACATCGGCCGGATTCCGTTCAGCTCCGCGGCCAAGGTCGCCACCTACATCACCAAGCTCCTCGCGTACGAGAACCCGGTGCAGACGTCCTACCAGGGTGAGGTTTTGCTCTTGGGCGAGGTCCTCTTCCCGGTGAACTGGATCAACGGACAGCCGGTCGCGCTCGACGGTGCCTCGATCTGCCAGGAGCTGGCGGAGCAGATTCCCGGCTGCGTCGCGGCGCAGAAACTCTACGAGAACAACACCGCGTACGTCGGCGCATCGCTGCTGACGCGTAGCTCCACCCTGACGCAATTGGATGCCGGCCCCGGCTTGGTGAACCACGTCGGGCACGGGTACCGCTACAACATGTCGTGCGGCGACCTGAGTTTGCAGAACAGCCATGCATTGGCGCTGCTCAACACCAGCCGGCGGTTCGTGCTGTACATGTTGAATTGCACCGCGACGGCATTCGATTTCCCGTGCTTGGGCGAGGCGTATCTCGAATCCCCGGGTGGCGCGGTCGGCGTGTTGGGATCGAGCCGCGCCGCCTACGCGCTGCCGGCCCGCGCCTACAACTTGAACTTTTTCACCGCGCTGTATCAGCAGGGCTACGCGAGCCTCGGGGTCGTGTTCGCCGAGAGCCGCCTGCCGATGACCGGCAACACCCTGTACGACACCGCCGATCACTACACGCATTTTCTCTACAACTTGCTCGGCGATCCGGAAATGCAGGTGCACAGTTGCGCATTGGGGACGACCGCCGTGAGCCATCCGAGCAGCATCGGCGTTGGCCTGACCAATGTGAACGTGCAGGTCAGCGTCGACGGCACGCCGATGCCGGGCGTGCGCGTCTGCTTGCAGAAGGGCGCGGAGGAATACGAAATCGGGTTCACGAATGGCAGCGGCAACATCACGTTGCCGATCCTGGCGGAGACCACCGGATCCGTTTTGGTGACGGCGAGCGGCGCCAACATGACGACCTATCTCGGCACGATCACGGTGAACGCCGCCGCGGGTGCCTACGTTGCAACCACCGCGGTCACCGTCGACGACAACAACACGGGATCGAGCAGCGGCAACTCCGATGGCGTCCTCGACGCCGGCGAGACGCTCGAACTCGCGGTCACCTTCCGCAACAACGGCGCCGCTTCGGCGTCGAGTCCCAGCGGCAAGCTGCGCATTCTAAGCCCGTGGGTGACGGTGGTCGACAGCACCTACTCCTTCTCGACTCTAGGAGCCGGAAGCAGCACCACCGCCACCAACCAAGTGTATTTCTCGGTCTCGGCGAGCACGCCGGACGGGACCGTGTTGCCGCTGAAGTTCGTCACCACGAGCGGCGCCGATACTTGGACCGACGTCGTGCTGCGCGTCGTCCACGCACCGCGCATGGAACTCACCGGGCTCGACGTCGACGATTTCGCCCCGGGCGGCAACGGTGACGGCGTCATTCAAGCGGGCGAAACCTTCGACCTGGTGACGTACTTCAAGAACTTCGGCACCGGGGCCGCCGACGGTCTCGGAGCCATGATGACCACCACGGACCCGGATGTCGTCGTCACCAACGGGTCGATCAGCATCGGGCGGGCGAACCCGGTGCAACAAGTGAGTGGGGCGACACGATTCCGGTTGCAGGAGAACGTGCTGGCCGAGAACGGCATGACGGTGACGCTGACCGATAACCATGGTCGCGCCACGGTCGCTCCGATCACCTTGCGCGAACCGGCGCCACCGGCAACACCGTCGCTCGACGCCAGTACCGGCGCCACGGTCGTGATCGCAACCTGGACTCCCAGTGTGGACGCGGATCTGGCCGGCTATCACCTGTACCGCTCCACCAGCGCCGGCGGGCCCTGGACCCGCACCACCGTCGATCGCACCGTGCGCATCGCCTACTTCCGCGACACCGGGGTGGCGCCGAGTACGCGCTACTACTATTACGCGACCGCAGTGGACTACTCGGGCAACGAGAGCGGTGCCTCGATGGTCACCAGCATCAGCACCAACCCGGATCAATTGACCGGTTGGCCGATCGAACTCGCGAGTTCGAGTTCGTGTCCGCCAGCCGTCGGCGACATCACCGGCGACGGCAGCAAGGAAATCGTCGCCGGCAATACGCACTTGTACGCCTGGAACGCCAGCGGCAACGAATTGCGCGACGACGATGCGGATCCACAAACATGGGGCGTGTTCGCGACCGAGGTAGGCACCATTACCGGCGCGGTCGCACTCGGTGAAGTGGATCGCACGGTTCCCGGTTTCGAAGTGTTCGTCTCGTCGTGGGACGACACGAATCGGGTTTTCGTGTTCCGTGGCGACGGCAGCATCCAGTCGGGTTGGCCGCAGAATCCCGATCCCACCAGCGCACAGAAGGGTTATTGGGCCAACACCACCGCAGTGGACGTGGACGGCGACGCACGCGTCGAGTTGTTCGCCGCCGCCAAGAACGGCAACCTGTACGCCTGGCACTGGAACGGTACGCCACTGCTGGGTTCCAACCCGGCGTTCAAGACCGGCCTCGGGACCTACTCGCGCTCGGCGCCCTCGATCGCCAACGTGGACGGCGATCCAGCCCGCGAGATCATCTATGGTTCGCCCCTCGGCACGCTCTACATCTGGAATGCCGATGGAACCAACTACGGCACCTTCCCCAAGACACCGGGCACCGAGTGCTTGTCGAATACCGCGATCGGCGACGTGAACGACGATGGCAAGATGGACGTCGTGATGATCACCGAGGGCGGCGCGGTGAACGTCTACAACACGAAGAACGGATTCCAGCTCACCGGATTCCCACAGGCCCTGACCGTGGACAGCGAGCCAAAGACGCCATCGCCCGCGCTCGCCGACTTCGAGTTCGACGGCAAGCTCGAGATCGTCGTGGCGGTGAATTACCTAGGTCAGTCCAGCATTCGGATTTTCGATTGGCAGGGCAACGTACGTTCCGGCTGGCCCAAGACAATCACCAGCACGTCCGAGAGCTCACCCATCGTGGCGGATTTCTCCGGCGACGGTGTGCCCGATGTGCTGTTCGGAACCGAGGGCGGTTTGTTGTACGGCTGGGACAAGAATGGGGTCGAGCTCGCGGGCTTCCCGCTTTCCGTCGGCGACTTCATCCGCTCGGTGCCGTTCGCGGACGACGTGGATGGCGACGGCGGCATCGATCTCGTGCTGAGCGGCTGGGACAAGAACGTCTACATCTGGGATTTCCAGGTTCCGTATGTGAAGGCGGCGGCGCAATGGCCGACGCTATCGCACGACGCACAACGCAGCGGTTTCTACGATCACCACATCTCGGGGCCGACCGACGTCGAGCCGCGGCCGGAATGGACGCCCGCGGCGCCGCCGGCGCGTGCGTACCTGGCGCAGAATCTTCCGAACCCGTTCAACCCGACGACCGCCATCGCCTACGGGGTCGCGGGCACTACGCCAGCACCGGTGGATCTGGACGTGTACGACGTGCGCGGCCGTCACGTGCGGTCGCTGGTTCGGGCGTCGCAATCACCTGGCAACTACCGCACGATCTGGGATGGGCGAGACGATCGCGGTGTGAGCGGCAAGTCCGGCGTGTACTTCGTGCGCCTGCGGATCGCGGGTGAGATCTACACGCGCAAGATGCTCTTGGTGAAATGATCGGCGCATCCGTTGCACGGGCCGCGCACGCAAGGCCTGCGCGATGACTCCTCGAGGGCCGCCGAAGCAGAACTACAACTTCAACTACGACAACATTTTAACTAGCCATCCCGACTTGGAACGAGCCATGCCATAACGAATCTCCGTCATACGGTTCAACCGCCGAGGTTTCAAACGCAGACCCCGACGGACCCGTGAAGGAGGCGAACGATCATGGCACGCACGATCTCGACAGTCATGGCCCTGGTGGCCCTTCTGGCTCTCTCCGCTTGCAATAACGTCACGGGTCCGGCGACCGGCTCGACCCGGGGTGAAATCGGCGGCGGCGGCGACCACGGCCCCGACACCTTCGACGGCCCCGACACGATCACTCCTGGTGAAGAGGGTGGCGGCGGCGGTTCGGGTAACCACCCGCTGAATCGGATCCGCCTGGGACGCCGCGATCGCCAGCGCGAAGAAGTCGCTCCGGTCGAGGGCGAAGGCGGCGGCGGCAGCGACGAAGCGGTCCGCCCGCCCGTAGAGACGGAGCGTCGCCAGGCTCGTGGCAAGGACCGAGTGACCCCGGGCGACTGAACCGAAGGAAATCTCCCCCCAAGCACAGCGGGCCGGTGGTCGACCACCGGCCCGCTCGTGTTTGGTGCTGCAAAAATCTCCTACATGCGCTTGTAGGTGACCTCGCTCATCTTCATTTCCTTGCCATCGTATTCGCCGTACATCTCGAGCAGGCGCGTGTTGTCGTCCACTTGCTTCGATACCAGGCGCATCGTCTGTTCCTTGCCGGTCATGGGATCATCGTACGAACCGTGCAGGGTGAGCACTTTGCCGCTCGCGTCCATGGTCCCCGTGGACAAGATGATTCCGGTGCTGAAACTGTCCATCCACACGTTGGTGTACGCCTTCTTGGCGTTGTCGTAGCCGTACAGGCCAACACCTTCGAACGGGCCGCCGAACAACGTGCCCACATGCTGTTCTTGTACGAAACGACCGCCCAAGATCGGCGCAAGCACCGACTTGCCTTCGGTGATCGTCGGCTCCGGCCCCATCCACGACTTCGTGGTCGTCTTCCATGTGCCCGACATCGCCTTCGCGATCGCCTGGTGCTGCGGGCCGGGAGACGCGGTTTTCATTGCCGCGGCCATCATGGCGTCGTGTGCCGCCTCGGTGTGCTTCTCGGCGCGCGCAGTGAAGGCGGCACCGGCCACCAGGGCGGCGCACACGAACGCGCGCCCGAACTTCCACGTGCTGGAATGCATTGCGAATCTCCTCGAGTTGAATGGAACGATCGACCGGCGGCGCTTTCCGCGCCGGACGGCCGGGTATTCGGTGGCAAGCTTCCGCAGCGGACGGTCGAGAGCGACGCATGCTACCATCCAGAGCGCGCGCCCCTCAATCCGCGCAGGAGGTTTCGAGTTGAAGACCGTTCGCAACAAGACCGCGCGACCGATGAAGGTCGCGTTGCCCGGCGGCAAGACCCTGCATCTGGGACCGCAGAAGACGGGACAGATCGCCGACGCGGCCCTGGAGCGCCCGGCGGTGCAGAAGCTCGTGAAAGCGGGCGACCTCGAGATCCTCGGCGAAGGATCCGGCGGCGGATCCGGCGGCGGCGACGAGAACACGCGCCCGAACGCGCAGGGTCATGCCCGCTCAGCCGTCGGGCACCGCTCCGGCAATCGCTGATCGCGCCTTCCAGTCCTGACACGGACGCGTCGGGGACATGGACATCCTCGCGCGTTCCCTCCATACTTCCAGCACCGGTTCCTTTCGAGCGGCTCGGCACCGGCCATCCGCTCTTGAGGTGCAGGATGTCGCCTTCGGGGATCCGATCCATGGTTCAGGAGCCGCCCTCCGTCGAACGGCCGCATGGGTGTTTGCCTCCCCATGCCAGTGATCTTTCCGAGACGACCGACCTCGTGCAGAACACCCTCATCCGTTCGTTGTCTCATTTGGAGGGTTCGAGCCGCGCCGACCGAGGGCGTTCCTGCATGGGGTGTGGATGTTGAGGATCCGGCTCGTGAACGACAGAACCTAAGCGGCGTCGCGCAGGGAACCACGCCGCGGGGAGGGCTTTCGCACCGTGCGTCACGCGCGTGGGTGGAGTGTCCTCGCGATGGGAATCGCGATCGCGATCGCGGCAGCTGGATGGCTGTCGCGGTCGGCGCATCGCCGCGTCGTGGTCGAACGAGTCGGGCCTGCGAGCTTCGCCGCCGCCGATAGTCTGCAGCGTGCCGGACGGGCGCACGAGAACCGCGGTGATTGGGCCGGCGCACGCACCTGCTACGAGCACGCACTGGTGATTCGGCGTGCGCTGCTGGGACGGCAGCACGCGGATGTCGCCGCCAGCCTCGAAGACGTCGGCATCGCGTACACGCAGCTCGCGATCTTCGACTCCGCGCGCGTTTCGCTCCAGGAAGCACTGAAGCTGCGCGAATTGATCTCGGGCCTGGATCATCTCGATGTTGCGCAAGCGGAAATGTCCCTCGGGCAACTCTACGTCGAGGTCGGTGATTTCACTCTCGCTCGGAAGGCCTACGAACGAGCACTCGCGATTCGACAAGCAACACGCGGCCCGGACCATGTAGAGGTTGCGGGGGTTCTCAACAATCTCGCAACGCTCCTGATGCTGATGGGTGAGAACCGCGAGGCGCAAGCACTGCTCGAACGCGCTCTTGTCATTCGCACGAAGGCCCTCGGCTCGCGGCATCGCCTCGTAGCATCCACGGTCGCAAATCTGGCGATCGTGCATCGCGACCTCGGGGAGATGGACGCGGCGCGGGACTACTATCGCCGAGGTTTGGACATCGTTGAATCGACGCTGCCGCCCGAACACCCGCTGGTCGCGACCTATCTGCATGGCTACGGTCGCTTCGCACTCGACATCGGCGACGACGCAACCGCGACGACGTGTCTCGAGCGGGCCGCCGCACTGCGCGAACGTGCCCTGGGAAGCAATCACCCGTCGATTGTAGCCGTGCGTTGCGACCTCGCGCTCGTGCGCGAACGGGCAGGCAATCTCGTAGCAGCACGCGCGTTGCTCGATAGCGCTCTCGTAGTCGAGAGGGGGGCATTGCCAGCAGATCATCCAGATCTATCTGAGACGTGGGTGCAACGCGCACACGTGCTGAACCGCTGCGGCGACCCGAGCGGAGCCTTCGAGTCAGCGATCGAGGGTGAGCGCACCGCGCGAGCACACTTGCAGCTCACCGCGCAGTCGCTCTCGGAGCGGCAAGCCTTGCAGTACGACGCGATACGCGCCTGTGGCTTGGACGCAGCGATCGCGATTGCGACTCGAACCCAAGCAACCGAGTACGCGATGCGAGCCTGGGATGCCGTGGTGCGATCACGCGCGCTGGTCCTCGACGAGTTCGCGTCCCGTCAGCATATCGTTGCCACTGCGGCGGGCGATCCGCAACTCGTGGTCGCGGTTACGGCTTTGCGCGATGCGCGGGCTCGAGTCGCAGCTCTCAAGGTCCGGACCGACGCCGATCCCATCCGCGCGCAAGAACTTCTAGCCGCGGCCCAACAAGATTGCGACGCGGCGGAACGAAGACTTGCGGAGCATAGCGCTCCCTTCCGTGCCGATTTGGAGCGTACTCGCATTGGATTCGACACCGTGCGGTCGAGTCTCAGGGGCTCGACCACGTTGTTGTCGTACGTCGTGTACGACGCTGCCACGGAACAACCCGCGTTCGCAAGTCGCGTGCGCGCGCACCGGGTTCGCGGCGCGGCGACATACGCTGCATTCGTTCTCCGCCCGGATGGAACCCCCCCACGCGTCGTACGACTGGGGAGCGCCGCGACAATTGAACGGCTTGCCGTCGAGTGGGTGCAGGCGATCCGGCGTGGCGGCGCGGCGCACGACACGGCGCTTGTCGCGGCAGAGTCGAAGTGCCTCGAGATTGGTGCGCGCCTGCGCGCCTGCATCTGGGATCCGATCGCAGCGGACGTTGCCAGCGCAGAGCGTATCGCCATCGTACCCGACGGGGTGCTTTCATTGATTAATTTCTACGCCCTGCCACAACCAGACGGTGGCTACTTGATCAAGCGCGATGTGATCGTGCACGAGTTCGCCGCCGAGCGTGATCTGGTCACGGGGGGCGAGATCACACCCGAGGGCCGCGGCCTTCTGGCGCTCGGCGGACCCCGATTCGATTCGATGCCAGTTGCCGCGGCGGCACACACCATGGCATGGCGAGCACCCCATTCCGCGTCTCGAGACGCGAGGCGCGATTGCCAGGATCTCTCCAACGCGTACTTCGAGCCGCTGCCGGCATCAGCTCGCGAAGCGGAGGAAGTCGCGTCCCTGTGGCGGCAGAATGCATCGCGCCATGGGGAGGTGCTCTGCCTCACCGGCGATGCAGCCAGCGAGATTGCATTCGCCGCCGCCGCACCGGGACGGCGCGTGTTGCATTTGGCGACCCACGGCTTCTTCCTGGATGGCGAATGCGCGGAGGAATTCCCGGGAACGCGCGGCATGGATCGCGTCGTACTCAAGAAGCCTGTGCACGCCGCCGCACGCCCGATGTTGGGACTCGCCGGGCTCGCGTTCGCGGGAGCCAACTCGCGCGAAACGGCGAGCAATGCCGAGAACGACGGCATCCTCACCGCCGAGGAGATCTCGAGTTTGGATTTGCGCGGCGTCGAAGTGGCAGTGCTCTCCGCCTGCGACACCGGGTTGGGCGAGATTCGTGCCCGCGAGGGCGTGCTGGGACTGCGGCGCGCGTTCACGATCGCTGGTGCACAAACACTCGTCCTCGGCCTGTGGCCGGTGCGCGACGATCTCGCGCGGGAGTGGATGCATCACTTCCACACCCGCTATCTCGCCGAGGGCGCTCGGCCCGAAGTCGCGGCGCGCGACGCCGGCCGTGCCGTACTGCAGGCGCGCCGCGCCCGCGGCGAAGGCGGCCACCCGTTCGCGTGGGCGGGATTCATCGCTACTGGCGGTGTTCGTTAGGTCCGTGTGTTCGATCACGAAAGGAAACGGTTATGGCCACGAGAAAGACGACAAAGAACTCCAAGAAGACCGTGAAGAAGGGTAGGAAGACGACTGCAACCCGCCCGAAAACAGGAGCCTCAACGACGGCTACCAAGGAGCCAGGAGTCACATTCGAAGGAGGCAGAGTCGTCATTTCCGACCAAGCAATCATCGGCAAGGTTCGAATCGCGGCAAGGTTGAACCGAGGCAAGCAGAAGCGAGGCAAAAAGGTAGTCTCCGCCATTGTGACTCTCTCGGGCAAGGGGGGCCGCCAGGAAGAGGGTAGCGACATGTCCGTGGACGTGCGCTGTTGAGTTCTCGCGGTCCTGCTCGTCGGAAGCACCGGCTCGCGCCGGTGGAGTTGGCGAGATCACTCGCGAGCGATGTGATGCACCTGGCCATTGTGCCAATCGAGGCATGCAACTTCCGATGTACCTACTGCTATGAGTCGTACGAGTACGGGCGCAGGGCACCGGAGGTCGTGGCGGGTGTGAAGCACGTGCTCACCCCCCACGCTCCGGAGCTGTCTTGGCTCGAGCCCGAGGGTGCTCGCCGTGTGTGACGTGATCAGCATCTCGCTGGTTCGGCGAAAACGTGGCCGCCGACTTCCGCTCCCGATCTCATCTAGGGAGATGCAAGGATGGTTGCGACTCCTGCGAACCCATGAACCGGAGCTGCGGAAAGCGTTCAAGCGGAAGGAATGCGCGCTCGAGCAGAAGGAATTCGCGCTCAAGCGGAACGACTTCTTCGACGTCGGCTACGCGGCGAAGCCTGGTGTCGTAACCGGCAGCATCGCACTTCGCGTGCATTTTGAAAGAAGGAGAAGGGATCGCTGCACGTGGCGTTGGCAGCGCATCCGTGGTCTGCGCGTCAGAGTGTTTTGGCATGAACTGGATGAGATAGAGCCACAGCAACACTCCAAAGGTCGCCATGCGGTGATTGAAGCTCACCAATCGCTAAGGGGAGGAGCGAAAACCAACGCAGCAACGCTCGGCGCGCTCGTACTCGACCGCACCTCGAGGGGCGTCATGGCGCTCTCGTGCAACCATTCTTGGGAGGATGGAAGCACAAGGGCGCAACCTGGGAGCATGGGTCGAGTCACGCGTAGCGCTCTCGACCTCGATGCGGCGGTCGTAAAGGTTCGAGCGCGAACGCTGTCGAATCGAGGATTCTCCTTCGGCATCGACGGCATCCCCGGAGGCATTCATGGAATGGTCGAACCGCGCCTCGGCATGCTCGTCGTCAAGACCGGCGTCGAGACCGGGACGACGTATGGCTACATCGAGGGGATCAGCGCCAACGAATTTACAGTCGCACGCTGGCCGGGTAGGAAGGGCGAGCTGACCCACGGTGGAGATTCGGGTTCGGTATGGATCGACGTCGAGAGCGGCGCGGCGGTTGGGATGCACTGGGGCGGTGAGTATCCTCGCGAACCGGAACAAGCCTATGCGCATTGGATGACCTGCATCGCACGCAGACTCAAGATCGATGTGTCGCGGCGCACGACGTGGAACGGTCGAACTTCGGTCGGACCTGCGATCTCCGTACGGAAGCAGAACATCGTTCTCGCGGCACCGGCGCGGCGCGGCGCCCGGCTCGTCGTTCAGATCCACGACGATCGGCGACCTCGAGTTCCACGCCTCCGACGTGGGCAGTTCGCTCCAATGACGGATCACTCCGTGGCGATGGTCGTGTTACGACAATTGCATGTGATGGCGTCGGTCGACCGTGGCACGCACGAGATACGCATCGCAACGTCGAGGAATGGCGGCTCGGGTTGGTCTGCGGCACGCAGCCTTGGCGAGCGCACGTCTTCGTCGCCGGCGCTCGCGGTGGTAGGGAGAAAAATCGCACTTGCTTGGCGTGACGCGAGCACCAACGGAATCCGAATCGCGTTCACAAGCGATGGGCGCCGATGGTCGGCCAGCCTCGCGCTCCCGTTCGAGACGACGTCCGGGCCGGCACTCGCAACGCACAAGTCCAGGCTTGTCGTGGCTTGGCGCGACAAGCGCACGGATGCCATCAAGGTCGCGTCCGGAATCGGCGCACGCTTCCAACGCGTACGTACGACAGAACTACGCTTCAAGACCAAGGCACGACCGGCCCTCCAAAAGCACGCAAAGTGTCTCTACCTGGCATGGACGTCGTCCGACACCGGCCGGCTCCATTTGGCCTCGAGCGACGACGGCCTGCGCTGGAGCGATTCCCCGCTCTCGCTCCACGACACTGCCATCGACGGACCCGCGCTCGCAAGCCAAGGACACGATCTGATTTGGGCCTGGACGGATCCGCATGGCCGCGTGACCTCGCTGCGCACCGAACGACGACCGACGCCGCCGCCCGCAACACCTGTGGGATGAAAGGATGGCCGTGGTCGATTTCAGGCACGAAATCGCCGCCAGTCTCGACGGGCGGTCGCTGCACCTGATCCTCATGCCGACCGAGGCTTGCAACTTCAGGTGCACGTACTGCTACGAGGACTTCAAGCATGGGCGCATGGCGCCTGAAATCGTCCGTGGCGTAAAGCGGCACTTGACGCGGCGAGCGCCGGAGCTGCAGCGGCTGGCGCTGACCTGGTTCGGCGGCGAGCCTCTTCTCACGCTCGACATCGTGGAGAGCATCATGCGGCACGCGGCGAAGCTCGCGGCGCGGCATCCCGCGTTGAGTGTGACCTCGAACATGACGACGAACGGGTACTTGCTCGATCCTGTGGTGCTCGACCGGCTCCTCGAACTCGGCGTGCGATCATTCCAGGTGTCGTTGGACGGCGGACGCACGGCCCACGACCAGACGCGGCGGCGTGCCGACGGCGGCGCGACGTTCGATCGCGTGTGGGGCAACCTCGTGGCGATGCGCGCGCACTCCGGCGAGTTCGACGTGGTCGTGCGGGTGCACGTGCATCGAAGCAACGTCGACGAAATCGAGGCCTTCGTGGACGAGTACGCGCGTGATCTGGGTGGCGACGCGCGCTTCGTGCTGTTCCCGAAACCCGTGTCGCCACTCGGAGGGCCGAACGACATGACGTTCCCGTTCCTCGAGCGCGCCGCAGCCGAGGACATAGCGCGTGACGTGGTGCGCCGCGTGCGTGCGCGCGGGCTCAAAGCGGTCGAAGCCGAACACTTGCAACCCATCTGCTACGCGACTCGGGGCAATTCGTTCCTCGTGCGGGCCGACGGGCGGCTCGGCAAGTGCACCGTGGCGCTCGACCATCCGACGAACCAAGTCGGCCGCCTGCACCCGACCGGCCGCGTGGAGGTTGCCGCCGATCGCGTCCTCCCGTGGATGCGCGGCCTGTGGTCCGGTGACGCTGGCGAACAGGGTTGTCCGAAGCGGGGTTTGGCTGACGGGCCGCTGCCCAACGCGGAGCCTCGACCCGTCCAGCTCCGACTGACCAACGGGAACTAGAAAGGGCGGAGAAACACTCCCCGCCCTGATGCACCGCGATTGTTGAGACCCAACGTTCAGGCCAATTCGAGAGACGGCGACGCTAGCACCTCACGTCCACGACCATGTCGCTATCGTCAGGGAAGATTCGATCGCCATTTTGCCCTGCCTTGTCAGAGCTGCCGCTGAACCGAATCTGCGCCCGCACGGTCCCGGCCTCGTCGGGCGCAATGTTGCAGAAGGCTCTGACCTGGGCCGCCAGCTCGGGATCATTGGTCAACAGTCGGCCGTTCTCGTCCCAGAAAATGTCCCCGCGGTCGCTGGGAATCTGGGGTGCCTGAGTAAGCCCAACCGCCTTTTTTCGCATCGTCGTACCTTCGAGGTTTGGTCCGACCGACAACGGCCCAAAAGGTTCGTCCTCATGTGTAAATCATGATTCTGATCGGCACGAACTCTAGTGCTTGAGAGACTGCGGTGCAACGGGAACTTGGTGGCCAATCGGATCCCCCTGATTCGTTCCACCCCGCCAAACGGCACGGTCCAGACCGAGTAGTGCAACGCGTCGAAGAGCACCCGTGCGCTTTCGGCCTACGAGGCGTTCTCCCTTATGACGAGTCGAACGCCGCCACGCCGTCCAGTGCCGTCCGAAAACCAACTGCATTGGGGAGCGCCGCAGGCGAGGGAGCGCGGAGGAAAGGCGGGATGGATCCCCCATGCGATCCCTTGCGAAGAGCGCATCCACCGGCGCTCGCACCCGACT
>Ga0247727_10013721_pt1 | contig 13589 bp, 14 predicted proteins | sample WisWelCaveWW1625_FD_202498 | JGI IMG/M metagenome (GOLD analysis project Ga0247727, IMG submission 202498) | Biofilm microbial communities from Wishing Well Cave, Virginia, United States - WW16-25 | ecosystem: Environmental > Aquatic > Deep subsurface > Groundwater > Cave microbial mat | place... | reverse complement strand
ATCAACCTCGGTTCAAATCTTGCGGCGCTCCTTGCGGCTGAGTATTTAATAGAGGGATTTGAGGTTACCAACGACTGGCTCGGCCTTGCCATTGTCGTTGTTATGTTTACCATCGCCAATTCGCTGATTTTGCCGATGGTGCGGATGATCTTAAAACCGCTTATTTGGCTGACGATGGGACTCCTCGGCGTCGCCCTCAACGGCATCCTCATTTTTTTCATTGACAAATTGTCCGATGGCATTACAATAAGTGGGCTTACGGCGCTGCTCCTTGGGACTTTGGTCATCGGCGTAGTCAACGCCACCATCGCCTACGGAGCGCGAGTGTTTAAATAGGCCATGACTAAAACAATATTTTCCACAATTGATAATCTAAATTTTGTCCTGGATGCGCGACGCGAGGGCGTAGCCGTAGACTCTACGGCCAGCCCGAGCAACAAAGCAGCCGGGCAAAATTTGATTACCCGAAGGGAGGCGCGACACTCGGCTGATTTCGTTGTTGCGCTCGCTCGGAATGGGGTCCATACCTTCGCTCGCGCGCCTAGAAATCAAGCACAAGGTCGCTGCCTTCAATTGGGAAAGATATTGATTTAGTCATTGCTAACATGGACCAAAGACGACCATTCAACAGAAAACCAAGAGAGCAGAATCCGATGGGACTAAAAGATAAGGTCCTGGATTTGCGGCGCGTCACCCGCGTCGTGGCCGGCGGCAAGCGTTTCCGCTTCCGAGCAACCGTAATTTTAGGCGACGGGAAAGGCAAAGTCGGAGTCGGCATAGCCAAAGGACTGGATGTGCAGGCGGCGGTCGGCAAGGCGAAAAATGACGCCGTGAAAAACCTCTTCACGATCACCCTAAAAGGCAGGACTATTCCCCACGAAGTAGAGGCTAAATTCAGCGCCGCCCGAGTCCGCATCAAGCCGGCAAAAGAAGGAAATGGTTTGAAGGCGGGCGGCGCCGTCCGCGCGGTTCTCGCGATGGCTGGTATTAAAGACATCACCGCCAAATCGCTAGGCCGCACTCCCAACAAGCTAACCAATGCTCTCGCGACCGTCGAAGCCCTGAAGAAATTAAAAGTATGATGCTGCACGAACTAAAACCGGTTCATACACTAAAAGCTAAAAAGCCGCGCGTCGGCAGGGGAGGGAAGCGCGGCACTACCGCTGGAAAAGGACAGAAAGGGCAAAAATCCCGAGCTGGACACCGCATCCGCCCCATGGAGCGCGAGCTGATCCAACGTCTCCCGAAATTGCGCGGCGTCAAAAACCGTCCGATCTTCCCTAAATTGGACGTTATTAACGTTTCCGATTTGCCTAATTACGCCAAGGACGGCGTCGTTAACGCCGCGATTTTAGGCAAGAAAGTAAAAATTCTCGGCGACGGCGAGCTTAAAGAAAAAATCACCGTTCAGGGATTGGTGGTTTCTAAAAGCGCTAAAGAAAAGATCGAAGCCGCCGGTGGTCTGGTAAAATAAATAGGATGAATAAGTTCTTCCAAATCTTCCGAGTCCCCGAGCTTCGCAGGAAAGTTTTTTACGTTGTGCTCGGCCTGATTGCTTTCCGGGCGCTCGCGGTTATACCGATCCCGGGCATCGACCCGGTCCGGTTGTCTGAGTTCTTGAATTCCAGCCAGCTTTTCAGCTTCTTTAACCTTTTCTCCGGAGGCGGCCTTGCTAATCTTTCCATTATGATGTTGGGCGTCGGCCCCTACATCACCGCCACCATCATCATGCAGCTCTTGACCATGATCTTCCCGTCCTTGAAGGTTATGTATTACGAAGAGGGCGCGGCCGGCCGGGCTAAATTCAACCGCTATTCGCGCTGGCTCACCGTTCCGCTGGCGGCTCTTCAGTCCTACGGATTTTTGAACCTCTTGGGCAGCCAGCAGATCCTCGGGCAACTGTCTCTTTTTGATCTCCTGCGCAACGTGATCGTCATTACCGCGGGCAGCTTGATCCTTACCTGGATCGGCGAGCTCATCAGCGAACAAAAGATCGGCAACGGCATTTCTTTGATAATTTTCGCCGGCATCATTGCCGACCTGCCGGTAGCCATCCGGAACGCGGTCGTTTCGTTTGATCCGGCAAACTTGCCGACTTACCTCGCCTTCGTCATCTTGAGCGTCCTCATCATTGCCGGCGTGGTTTTCGTTAACCAGGGTGAGCGCAAAGTGCCGGTGTCCTACGCCCGGCGCATCCGCGGCAACAAAGTTTACGGCGGCGTGGCCAGCTACCTCCCGATGAAGATCAATCAGGCCGGTGTCATCCCGATCATCTTTGCCATTTCTATTCTTCTCTTTCCGCAGTTCTTCGGGCAGATAATTGCCATTTTTTCTCCATCGCTGTCGGTGACGGTGCAGAACGCGGTCAATGGCTTTCTTGGCAACACGATCATCTACAGCGTCCTTTATTTCTCGCTGGTGGTGCTCTTCACTTATTTTTACACGGCGGTCACTTTTGATCCCAAAGAAATCGCCAAAAATCTCCAGCAGAGCGGGGGATTCATCCCCGGTATCCGTCCCGGTGAGCCGTCCGGCGAATTCTTGGGTAAGCTTACCAAACGGATAACGCTTTTCGGCGCGCTCTTCCTGGGCTTGATAGCGGTTCTCCCGAACGTTACCCAGATATTGACCGGCATCCAGGCGCTCACCATCGGCGGCACCGGCCTCCTGATCGTCGTCTCGGTGGCATTGGAAACCATCAAACAGCTTGATTCCGAGCTCACCCTCCGCGAATACGAAGGAATACAATAAACTCGCCGGGCGGCGAGTTTTCGGTTATACTTTTTCTTATGGCGAAACGAGCGGTAATAATTTACGGCCCGCCGGGATCGGGGAAGGGGACTCAGGCCAATCTCTTGGCATGGACAAAAAACTTCATCCACTTTGATACCGGCAAGTACCTCGAGCAGGTCGTTCATGACCCGGAAAAAGAAAACGCCCCGGAGATCGCGGAGGCAAAGCAACAGTTCGACAGCGGCGTACTGGTAACGCCAGCTTTTGTTTTGAAGATCACCGCCGAGAAAACCCGGGAAATAGCCAAGTCCGGCTTCAGCATCGTTTTTAGCGGTTCGCCGCGCACTCTCTTTGAGGCCTTTGGAGATGATAAAAACAAAGGGCTGATCCAGGTTTTGGAAGAAACTTACGGCAAAGAAAACATCTATCCGGTATTTTTGGAGATTGACCCCGAGAAGGCGATCCTCCGCAACAAGAACCGCCGCATCTGTTCGCTCTGTTCTACCGCCATTTTGTATAGCGACACCCACCACCTGCACAAAACCTGCCCGCTCTGCGGGGGCGAACTGCGCCGACGCACGGTAGATAACCCGGAGGTACTGGAAACACGCATTAAAGAGTATGAGGAGCGAACTAAGCCGATAGTTGCGCGGCTTAAGGAGCGGGGCTATAAGATCCGCGAAGTCGACGGGACACCCGCGCCTTTTGAAGTGTTTGCCGTTTTAAAAAAGAAGTTGGACTTATGATAAAAACCGCGGAAGAGATCGCCAAGATCAGAGCGGCGGGTAAGATCCTTGCCCAAGTAGCCAAGGCGATATTGGCGAGAGCCGAAGAGGGGGTGCGTCTCAAAGAACTGGACGCTCTGGCACGAGAGCTGATCACAAAAGCCGGCGGCCAGCCGGCCTTTTTGGGATACCAGCCCTACGGCGCGATAAAACCGTACCCATGCTCCATCTGCACATCCGTAAATGACGTGGTTGTTCATGGTGTGCCCGGCGCATATCGTCTCAAATCCGGCGATGTATTAAAGCTGGATTTTGGCGTCAATTACCAAGGATGGAATGCCGATGCCGCCTGGACTATCGGCATAGGCAACGTGTCGCCTCGGGCCGAAAAGATGATCAAAATCACGGAAAAAGCGCTTTTTGACGGCATCAAGCAGGCCCGGGCCGGCAATCATCTCGGCGACATCGGTTGGGTAATCGAGAAAGCCGTAACACGTCACGGCTTCCGCGTCGTGGACGGATTAACCGGACATGGGATCGGAAAAGAGCTCCATGAAGATCCTAGCGTGCTCAACGAGGCGAAAAGGGGGAGTGGTATGTTGCTGAAACCGGGCATGGTCCTGGCGATCGAGCCGATGGTCAGTGCCGGAACCTCCAAAATAACCCAGCTTCAAGATGACAGCTACGCGATCGAGGACGGAAGTTTATCCGCTCATTTTGAGCATACGGTTGCGATTACAGAAAGGGGGCCGGAGATTTTGACAATTATTTAAATTCTCCGTTTTGCGACAGGAAACCGGTTTCCTGATTTATCCACACCCTGCCTGTTGCTTTTAAAATACATCTGCTAAAATAAAGCGTATGGCATCCAAATTAAAAAAGAAGTGGATTATCGTTCTTGCCGCGGCGGTAATTCTTATAGTGGCTCTTTATTATCTGTGGCAAAACGGCTGGTCGATTCCTTACGGTACAAGATACGACTACCAAGCGGTCTTTTTGAGCAATGGACAGGTTTACTTCGGCAGAGCGTCGAATATAAACGCCAACTACCTGAACTTAAGAGATGTGTATTATCTCCAGGTCCAACAGGTCTTGCAGCCGGTCCAGGGCCAGAAAGAACCCCGTCAGACGCAGTCGATCAGTTTGGCTAAGCTCGGCATTTCGGAGCTCCACAAACCCAAAGACGAAATGAAAGTCAACCGCGACCACGTCCTATTCATTGAGGATTTGGATCCGGACTCTCAAGTGGTCCAGGCGATAATGCGATTTAAGGAAGAGCAGAAGCAGGCCGCCGAGGAAAGCAACTAGCCCAGGTAAACCCGCCGGAAGGCGGGTTTTGGTTTGTACTAAGCTCCTTTTGTGTTCAGATTGGGTATCTGTCAGAAAAGGTGTATTGGGCGACACGTAGTAACTTAGAAACGCCCCTACTCCCTGCCGCTCTTTAGGGTTATAATTTGCTGAATGGCTACCAAGGAGAAAGAGAGGCCGCGTGCGCACTTTATTGGTATAGGCGGCATCGGCATGTCCGCCTTAGCGAGATATTTTTTGTCCGAGGGCTGGCGGGTGAGCGGCTCCGACCTCTCCCCTTCTCCAACAACCAATGAACTAAAAAAAGAAAGGGTGGCAATTCGCACTGGCAAACATTCGGCAAACATTCTCCAAAAATTTTCTCCGACGCTGGTTGTTTATAATCAGGCGATCCCGGAGACGAATCCGGAGCTTACGGCGGCCAAAAAGATGGGCCTGGCCGTCCGCTCCTACCCGGAGATGGTCGGCGAACTTACCAAAAAATACAAAACCATCGCCATCGCCGGCGCGCACGGCAAAAGCACGACAACCGCCATGACGGCGCTGATTTTAATCGAGGCCGGATTTGACCCGACGGTGATCATCGGCACCAAACTGAAGCAACTCGGCGGTAAAAACTTCCGCAAGGGAAAGAACGCCTGGCTGGTGTTGGAAGCCGACGAGTTCGGCGGGGCCTTTTTAAACTACTCCCCGTATGCCGCGACCATTACCAACATTGATAAAGAACATTTGGATTTTTATAAAAACTTCGCGAACGTTAGAAAGACATTTGAAAAATTCAAAGAGCGGTGCCAAAGAGTCGTCATCGCGCCCAATGACGCGAAACTCACCGCCGAAATCAGAAGAGTTCTCCAGGTCCCCGGCGAGCATAATGTTAAAAATGCCCTGAACGCTTACGCGCTCGCCTCTTATCTCGGGATACCCAAACAGATGATCCTCCGAGCGCTAGCTAAATATAGCGGTGCCTGGCGGCGGATGGACTACCGCGGCAAGCTCGGCAAAGCGCTGGTTTTTGACGACTACGCCCACCACCCGACCGAGATCAAGGCAACACTCGCGGCATTCAGGCAGAAATGGCCTAAAAACGCCCTTATTTGCGTTTTTCAGCCCCATCAGGCCGATCGCCTGCGCCGGTTGTTTAGCGACTTTAAAGGCGCTTTTAAAGCGGCGGATAGGGTTCTAATATTGCCGGAATATAAAGTAGCCGGACGGGAAGAAAGATTTGATAAGAAATACAACGCCGCGGCGCTCGCCCGGGCCGCTGGAGCTGTTTATGTCGCCGACCCGGACAAAGATCTCAAGAATCTGTTAAAGAAGGTCGGCCTAGACCAATCCCCCTCCCCCATCATCGTCATGATGGGCGCCGGCGATATCGTTAACTACACAAGCAAACTAATATCCTAAGGCAATGTTTGATTTCAATAGCGCGGAGAATTTTATGGAAAAGTGCGGCTACGTCATTGACGGCCTCTGGTATCCTAGAGTGACCAAGATCGTGGACATCAAATCCAAACCGGCGCTCTATCGCTACTACGGCGATTCGCCGAGTTACGCCAAAGCACAGGAAATGACCGAGCAGTCCGCCAAAGAAGGCACGATGGTCCACGAAGCCGCCGAAAAGATCTTGATCGGCGAAGATCCCGCGGTGGACCCTCTCATTGCCCCGGCGATCAGCGCTTTCCGAGAATTTTTGCAAAGAAATAGCGTGCGTGTTGAACCGGCTCATGTGGAGCGGCGGATCTGCAACCGGGAGCACCGCTACGCCGGCACGATTGACACTCTCGCCTTGATTGACGGCAAATTCGGCGTCTTGGATATCAAAACCTCGCAGGGTATTTACCGCGATTACAACCTCCAGACCTCGGCTTATATGGGCGCGCTTACCAGAGACCCTCTTATGGCCGGGCTTTCCACCCGCTGGATACTGCGGATCGATCAGGGATGCACTTGCCTCGCCTGCGGTTCGACGATGCGGAGCAAGGGAGGCCGGGACAAAATAAAGCGCCCGCTCCGGCGCGCCGACCGGCCAATGTGTCCGGAGGGCAGCCACAACTGGGGCGACACCAAAGGTATTATTGAAATAAAAGAAATGCCATATTGGCAGGATGACTTCCGGGCGTTTTTGGGCGCCAAGACACTCTGGGAGTGGGAAAACGAATATTGGCTCAAGAAAATCGGATACCTGCCTGGCGGCGGGCAGACCTGAAATAAAAAAAAGCTCCGATTGCTCGGAGCTTTTTAATTTCTAAGGGATGGCTGGAACAGCGGTCGGCAGGCCGACGGCCTCCTTCAACTGCTGGCGCAGAGCGAAGGTTGCCGGATCCTGCCGCTGCTCTGCGGGCCAGTCCGCCGCCACGACAACGTCGTTGGCAACCTCGATGGGCAGACCGATGCGTCCGGCAGCCACGGGATATTGATGCCAGGCGTATCGCTGGCCCGTCAGGCCTCGGCAGACCGCCGTAAGCAGGCAGTCGTCTTCGGGAGTCCGAATCTTGCCTCCCACATCCACACGCCACTCGAACTTCCCCGCCACTTCCCGAAGCTGTCCCAAAAACCGATTCAGCAACTCGTCCCTGCTCAAGCGTCACCTCCTGTATGAAATAAGAGCTAGCGAAATTATAACAGAAAGCCGCGTTTTCGTCAATCGGACTCTTCCTCGGGCAACTCTTCTAGAATTTTGCCTATCCGCTCGTAAGCCGCCTTAACTTCCGGGTTGGTATTTTTGAATTCTCTGGGGAAAAGCTCGCTCTGCAGCTTCAGATCGGAGCGCAGGCGCTCCTCGGCGGTTTTGAAATCCTCTACGATCTTGCCAAGCTCGTTTTTGGGAAAAGAAATTATAAAAAGAGGTAAATTTTTGTAGGATTTTTTCTCTACGCCTTTTTCCGACAAACCAAAGCCGTACTTCACCGCGCTCCCCTTCTCTATCTTGCGCTGCAGCTCTTTGGCTTTATCACGGAAGTTGATAGTCGTATCCACAGCGGCGATCGGCTCAAAGGTTTTGGTGTCGATTATAAGATTATCAACGCCGTTGAAGATATCGTCGTATTTGGCAGTCCGGAGCGACACGAAACGGCCGCCAAACCAGTGATCATTAACGCCAAGGGTTTTGAGGGTTTCCAATAGCTCTCCCTCGGCGCTCCCCTTTTCAAAACGCTTTTCGGTTTCTTTGACCCGCTTGAGGTCGCCTTCGATCTCTCCAACCGGCAAAACGCCGTGGAAGGCTTCCGGGTCAATGCGGCAGTCCTCTCCGACCTCAAAGCCAAGCGACTCCAGGCGGGCGGCTTCCCCTTCGAGCTCGGGCCGGAGCTTCTCCACAAGCTCCTCGGCAGTCAGCTTTTCAATACTCCGCTCTTTTTCGAATTTCATGGCCTATCCTCGCAGGCGGCTCAAGATATCCGTCTCCACTTCCTGCCGGTCGCGGCCGTAGGTCTGACGTGAACTTTCTTTGATCTTGGCGGCGATAGCGGCATCTCCCGCCGGCGATTTCAGAGTCCGGATATTGAATGGCCGCGTGGTCTGACCGGTAACCAGTAATTTCACCAGCGCGTTGAAATTATCCACGTTCACCAGGTCATTTTCCGAAAACACCGGCTCGAACTGCTTGACCAGAAACTTGGCGTCTTCGGCGCCGACCCGAAAAACGATCTGCGAGCCAACGTTGCCGAAAACCGCGTCCCGGATCTTTTCGGCAAGCTGGGCAATGAACTGGTGAGCCACCACCAGGTTCAGCCGGTATTTCCTCGCCTCCGACAAGATAGTGGCGATAGAATCGGTAGTAAAGTTCTGGAATTCGTCGATATAAAGATTGAAATCGCGCCGCTGTTCCTGGGCGATATCCACCCGGGAAAGCGCGGCCAAGAGGATTTTCCCGACCGTCACCATACCGAGCAGTCCGGCGTTAATATCCCCTATTTTCCCTTTGGAAAGGTTAACCAGGAGTATCTTTCCTTCGTCCATGATCTTGCGGAAATTGAGCGACGACACCGGCTGCCCGATGATCGGGCGCATGTAGTCGTTAGCAACGAAATTATTGAATTTGGAGGTAATGTAGGGCGTCATGTTGGCAAGGGACGCCTCGCCGCCGGCCTTGACCGCTTCTTTGGTCCAGAAATCCACCACCGTGGGGTTGGCGGCCTTTTCCAATAGGCGCTTCCGGAAATCGGCATCGGTAAATACCCGCGCTACCTCCATCAGCGTTGCCTTATTGGTCGGATCATCCATCAGAAGAAGAAGCGCGTTTCGCATGTACTGTTCGAACATCGGGCCCATCGTTTCGGCGGTAAAGAGCTTATTGAAAATGCTTTGCATCTCGTTGACGATGAAAGTTTTTTCCTCCGGGCTCGCGGGATTATATTCCAGCATGTTCAACCCGAGCGGACGCTGAAGATCGCCGGGGTCAAAAACGATCACGTCGGCCGCCCGCTGTTCCGGGACAACCTTGAGAACCGACTCGATCAGCTCGCCATGGGGGTCCACCACCGCCACACCTTTTCCGGCATTGATATCGGCGGAAATCATGTTAACGAGCAGGTTGGACTTGCCTGTGCCGGTCTGGCCGATTATATAGACATGACGCCGCCGGTCTTCATCGGTGATATAAACGGGCTTGGCCTCGCCGCGGAACGCGCTCTCCCCTATTAGGGTGCCGCTAGCGGGCAGAATCGTAGGCGGGGCTGCTTCCCGGGCCTTCACCCACTTGATTTTCGGTATCTCCGTGCCGGAGGTCGGCAGGTGCCAAACGCTCGTAATCTCGTCCGTACCCAAAACCATCGTCTGGCCATCGTCGTATTCGCGGAAAACGTATTGAAAGACCAGCTTCTGGGAATTCTTCGACTCAACAGTTTTAAATTCGTTCCGGAGCGGCGCCGCGAACTGGCCGAAAGAACCGGAAAGATTGTTCAAAAGTTCCTCGGCGCGATATGCCGACATTGCCGATGCCACCAATCGCACATTGACGCTGAACATCTGCTTGCTGATCTTCTGGTTCAGGAGTTTGATGGCCTCGTCGTCAACGATCACCGGCTCGGCCGGTTCACCCGCTTTTGGTTTTTGGGGCAAACTCATTTTGCCGAGAAGAAGATCGGCGAATTTCGCTCCTTTTTTGAGGTTGTAGATCATCTTGGTGATAGCCTTGCCCGCCGATGACGGCGCTGGTCTGGCGATGATCTGAAGCGCCAGCCCCTCTCCGGTCATTTCCACTTTGGAAAAGTTATTGAGGATTGGCAGAAAAGTATCAATGTTGGCTTCGGCGTAAGTGCGCACCAGAGCGGCAAAATGCTGTTTTTGCTTGAGATAAGCGGCTTTGGAAGCGCCGCCGGAATTGAAAATAGTGTAATCGTCCGCCGGTTGGACCCGCGCATCGGGCCAGACCCCCTGGATCTGGCGGCTCGCGAAATCTACCGACTCTTCCGGCACCGCGACATAAAAATGGATGTCTTCGCCGACATTGTGCACGGCGACCTCAAGCGCGAACGGGATCTTGAGATTGGCAAAAAAACTCAGAAGCTGGCCGGAAAGATTGATCTCGTCAAGTCCGGTTTTTTTGTCCGGACCGCCGGGCTTCTGCGGCAGCGCTACCAACAGAAGTTTTAATTTCAAAAGCCGGGCGAAACGGCGGCGGGCTGCTTGAGCGCCCAAAACAACCAAAACGATCACCGTGGCTATCGCTAGCGGTACTCCAAAAGAAATCGCCAGTGCGATGAGGTTAGGCATTTTACTTCAGCAACCCCCTGACTTTCAGCTCGTCGTAAAGTTTGTCCACCAGTGCGTCGTGAAACGCGTCCATTACCAAAGGCACGGTATTGCGGGCTTCTTCGGCCGCCTGCTTGATGCCTTTATGAAGCGCGAGGTCCAGAAGCTTTTCCACTTTTAATTTCACATCCGGCGGCTCCGCTTGGAGATAGCCGGGCAGTGCTGGCGATTGGCCGGCCGGCGGTGGTGCCGCAGGAACAGCCGGAGACGGCGCTCCCATTTTTTCCTGAATAACCGTTTTTACGGCCTCCTTACCCTTTTCGGCAAGCCCGCGCTCTTTGATCTCAGCCGCGAACGCTTTGATCTCTTGCTCAAGGGCACTGTGCTCAAATTTTTGCTCCATGTTAAAATTATTTCGTGGTTCGTAAGCTTAAAAACTTGAAACTGACCGCCGCCGTTTGCGTAGTGGCTATAGTAATTATAGCAACCTTCCTCCGCCTCTACCAAATAACTGAATTCCCGCCTGGCCTCTATCCGGATGAGGCAATGAACGGCAACAACGCCTTGGAAGCCCTGGCCACCGGCGATTTTAAGGTGTTTTATCCCGAAAATAATGGCCGGGAGGGCCTTTTTATCAATATCCAAGCTGCCTTTCTCTCCGTCTTTGGCAATGAACCCTGGGCGCTCCGCCTACCCAGCGCGATCTTCGGCATACTGACGATTCTCGGCCTCTACCTGCTCTTAAAGCAGCTGTGGAATAAAAATGTGGCGCTCTTGTCGGCTTTCTTCATGGCCACGTCGTTTTGGCATATTAATTTTTCCCGCATCGGATTCCGCGTCATCATGGCTCCGTTTTTTCTCATTTGGGCAATTTATCTGCTTGTTCCCGCCTTTCATCAAAGCGGCTCAAAAAAATGGGGGTCGGCGGCCCTAGTCGCTCTTGCCGGCGGCATCTTCTACGGACTGGGCTTCCACACCTATATCGCCTATCGCGCGACTCCGATACTAATTCTGGTCCTACTTTTCGCTTTTTGGGGAAAAGCCAAAAAAGAGAACTGGCTGCCGAATTTTTATAAAGCGGCCGGTATTTTTATCGCCACAACTATTGTCGTCACCTTGCCAATCCTTTATTACTTCGCCGCGCACCCGCAGGATTTTCTCGGCCGCACGACCCAGGTTTCCATCTTTTCCTCGGCGACTCCGGTAAAAGATCTTATCAGCAACATTGCCCAAACGATCGGGATGTTCAACATTTCCGGCGATTGGAACTGGCGCCACAATATCGCCGGCCATCCGCTTCTATTCTGGCCGGTGGGCATCGCCTTTCTTCTGGGTATCGCCGTTGCCATACGCAAATTCCGTTTTCCGCTTTGGTGGTTCGGGGTAGCCGCTCTGCCGGTGGTGGTCTCTAACGAAGGCATACCGCACGCTCTCCGGGCCATTCTGATGGCGCCGGCGGTATTTATGCTCGCCGGGTTGGGCGGCGTGCAGATCTACGAATTTCTCAAAAAGAGCGTGAGTAAAGAACTGCTCACCAGCGGCGGATGTATCGTACTTGGTTTGCTAATAGTTGAGGCCTTCCTAAGTTATTTTATCGTCTGGGGCAAAAGCTACGAACTGACTGGCGCCTTCTCTCAAAACTATGTTGAGATCGGCCGCGAACTGAATCGCTTGCCTAAAGAACTTCCAAAGTATGTCGTCATCAAGGCGGACGGGGTACTCGTCCGCGGCATTCCGATGCCATCGCAAACAGTGATGTTCATTACCGATACTTTCACTCCGGAAAAACAGGCCGCGAAAAATATCCACTACCTTTTGTATAACCAGGAATCTCTTGCTCCCCCGGGGGCGTACGTCGTTGTGATCGAATAGATCACAACGATCCTGGGCTTGGCGAAGGATTACATTTGTAGTATCCTCGTAAACAGTTCTTTTGAGGAGGACTTCGCGTGAATTTTACCCTGCCGGAAGATTTTCTCATCAAGCTGTTCGCCACCCGCTGGATGATCGTCGCGGGGCTGGCAATATGCTGGACCGCCACTTTCCGGGCTTTCGCCGGCACCATCGACAAGGACGCCAAAGTGCGCTTCAGCTGGTTCTGGTGGCTGCTGCCGCTCGTGATATCGGCAATGCACGCCTACACGTTCTGGAAAGAACACTTCCGCGGCGCGCACTGGTCGGTTTATGTCGGTGCCGGAATGTTCGTTGGTTTCGGCGTAACCGCCATTCTTTTCACGTTTGCGCGGCTGGGCCGAATCCGTTTCGCGCCCCTTTACGCCTTGTTTTCCTCGGCATCCTTCCCCGGAGCCGTCTACCTCTTTGAAGCCAGACTGATCCAGGCGCTTCGATTCTGGTGACTGTCTTGCCCCGACAATTGTCGGGGCAGTTTTTATTATGCGAAATTAAAAAACCGCCCATTAATGGGCGGTTTCAAGCTCTCTTCGGAAAAACTTATCCAGAAATACAAAGGAGATCAGGGAGACGACCAACGCCTGAAGAATTGGGATTCCAATCGGCATGATCGCGGTGGCGCATCCAAGTCCCCAGGCAAGCACCGCCGGAACATATAACTTCCGGCCGGCAAAGTTGCCTTTAGCAAAGTATTGGTTCGCCAGCACTACCCCGATGATCGGCGAGAAGACGGTTCCAAGGATCATCAGCCAGGTGTCCAGTTTACCTACGATTCCGATCATCGCCAGCAACACGGAAACCAGGCCGCCGGCAACCGTCCAGAATTTACGTCGCCTTTCCAGCGACTGCTCGCTATCACCGCGATCCTGAAATACGCTGGCGAGACCGGTTCCTACCGGAAACACCGCCTGTGCTCCGCAAAGATTGTCCACGCTCAAAAGTGCATAGACGAGCGCGGGGCCGCTCATCAATTGCAAAGTCGCAAGTACGTCGTAACTTTTTCCGGCAATCGCGAACGCCGCGCCAAGCCCGCCGACCAATACCGCTGTTGGCACCATTCCCCAGAAAGAAGCGAGGAAAATCCTCTTCTTGCTTCCCAGGTCATGGAGAAAGTCAGGAATCGTAACCGCGGCGGAAATGAACGACGCAAGCAAAAGCTGGATACCGGTCAAGAACCCCATACCGGCTTGATCGGCTGGCCTGTAGACAGAGAGGCCGCCA
>Ga0247727_10013720_pt1 | contig 13589 bp, 11 predicted proteins | sample WisWelCaveWW1625_FD_202498 | JGI IMG/M metagenome (GOLD analysis project Ga0247727, IMG submission 202498) | Biofilm microbial communities from Wishing Well Cave, Virginia, United States - WW16-25 | ecosystem: Environmental > Aquatic > Deep subsurface > Groundwater > Cave microbial mat | place... | reverse complement strand
AAGTGTTCCTGTTCAACAACGGGGATAGTCGCGTCGTCGTGACGGGCGCAGCGCTGAGCTTCGGCTGTGCCGATTCACCGACCAAAACCGCCAGGAGAAAACCAATGAAGATCACCTGCGTGATCCGCTACGAGATCGATCCGTTCCAGAAAGATGCGTTCAAGACGTACGCCCTGAACTGGGGCCGCATCATCCCGCGCTGCGGCGGCCATCTGGTCGGGTACTTTCTCCCTCACGAAGGCACGAACGACGTGGCCTGGGGTTTGATCGCGTTCGACAGTCTCGCCGCGTACGAGGCCTACCGAGCCCGCTTGAGGTCGGATCCGGAGGCGCTCGAGAACTTCGCCATGGCCCAGGCCAAGCGCCTCATCCTCCGCGAGGAGAGGAACTTCGTGGAGGTGGTCGACGGAACCCTTGGCCTTCCCTCGACGTTCCTCACGCACGCGGTCGAGCGAGTGCGCGCAGCGGCGGAGGCGGCGCGCGCCCTCCCCTTTCGTTTCACCCTGACCGCGCGCGCCGAGAACTACCTGATCGGCCGGCCTGATCTCGAAGACACGATCGAGCGGCTGCAGGCCTATCAGGACGCAGGCGCGGACGTGCTGTATGCGCCTGGCCTTGCCAGCCAGGACGACATCGCCGCCGTCGTCGGCTCCGTGGATCGCCCGGTCAACGTCGTGATGGGACTGCGGGGCGTTCGCTTGAGCCTGGCCGCCCTCTCCGCGATCGGAGTCAAGCGCGTCAGCGTCGGCAGCGCGCTCGCCCGCGCCGCCATTGGCACCCTCCTTCGCGCCGGCCGGGAGATGAGGGAGCACGGCACGTTCACGTTCGCACACCAGGCCGTCAGCAGTGGGGAGATCGCCGCCATTTTCAAACCCTGACCTCGGTGGCCGCCGTCGCGCACGATCGTCGTCCTGAAGGCCTTCGTCATCTAGAGCGCGGCTACTCCGGTTTCTTGATCGGGGGAGCCGTGCCCGCCGCGCTAGGCTCCCGATGCCGCTTGCACTTGCAGCAGGCAGAGCCTATACCATTCGCCGATGCCCGTGACCAAACACAACCCTAAAGAGCTGTTCCCGCAGTATCGCTGCTACTCTCACGCCACGGAGATTCATGGGGACTCGCGGCTCTTGATGATCAGTGGCCAGAACGGCTATCTCTCGGACGGGAGGACGATGCCAGAGTCGTTCGAGGAACAGGCCGAGATCATCTGGACGCACATTCGGACCATCCTTCGGTCCGCCGGAATGGACCTGCACAACCTGGTCTGCCTCCGCACGTACGTCGCTGACCCTCGGTACGACGAAGCCAACGTGCGCATGCGCGTCAAGTTCTTGGGCACTCACGAGCCATCGCTAACCGTCGTCTGCTGCCAGTTGCTGGACCCAAAGTGCGGCCGCATGCGGGCGCCGATCGACGATCCCGTGATGGAGGGATGAGCACCTCCGCGAGCACGGTCCGAGCCAAGCCGCCTTCACGTTCCGGCAGCCGTTCGCACCCCCCGGCGAAGCCAGCGTGAAGGCTCCGGACGTCGACGCGGAGTTCTGTTCTCAGCCCGGCTGACCCTCATCGCTTCTTCTCCTGCTCGATGAACCAGTCGACGTGCCGTCCGAGGGTCGTGAGCGGCAGCGAGCCGTGGCCCAGCACCGCGTCGTGGAAGCGGCGGATTTCGAAGCGCTCACCGAGAGCGGCCCGCGCCTTCTCGCGCAGCTCGCGGATCCGGATCGCGCCCATCGCATAGGCCAGGGCCTGGCCGGGAATGTCGCAGGAGTAGCGCAAGGACTCGGTGTGGATCTGCGTGTCGGTCTCCATCAGGTGTTCGCGCATGAACGCAACGGCGCGCTCCCGCGGCCACCCCAGCGCGTTCATCCCCGTGTCCACGACCAGGCGCGTGCTGACGAACATGTCCATCGCCAGGCGGCCGTAGCGGTCGTACGGATCGGCGTACAGGCCCATCTCTCCGCAGAGCGCCGAAGCGTACTCGCCCCAGCCCTCGGTGTAGGCGGTGTCGAAGCTCTCGCGCCGGAAAGCGGGGATGGCCTCGTTCTCGTTGGCGAGGCTGATCTGGAAATGGTGGCCGGGAATGAGCTCGTGAAATATGAGCCCGGCGGCGTTGAGCAGCGAGCGGTCTTGCAGGCGGGAGCCGTTGTAGTAGTAGTAACCAGTGGCCTCGGCCGCCGTGGGCGGGTTGTAGTATCCGAACGTCCAGCCGGGTTCGAGCTGCGGTTCGAGGCGCTTCACGCCGTAGGGGGCCTTCGGCTTGCGCAGGAAGAAGGCGTCCACCCTGGGCTCGATGCGACGGATGTGGGACATGAGCCGCTCGCCGATCTCGTCGGGAGTCTTCGGGAAGAAGCGCGGGTCGGTCTTGAGGAGCTGCCTGAATTCGGCCTTGGTGCCCTTGAATCCGAGTTGGTCGCGCAGCCGCGCCATCTCGGCCTCGATCGCCGCCACGCGCTCCTGGCCGATGCTGTGGACCTGCTCGGGCGTTACGTCGAGTGTCGTGTGCCACTTCACGAGCCAGCCGTAGAACTCGGGGCCGCCGGGATACTGGCCGAGCCCAACGCTCTCGGGAGCCGTCCCGCGATACGCGCCGTCGAGCCAGTCCGCGAGTGCCTCGAGCGGCGGGTTGACCTCTTTCTCGAGGAGTAGCCGGAGCGCCTCACGGAACGCCGTCGCGCGCTCCGCGGGAAGTGCTTCGAGTCGCTCCGGCTTCACCCCGTAGGGGCTCGCATCCGCGTTGCCGACCTGCGAGCGCAGGAAGGGCACGACGAGGTCGAGCTCCACGCGCGGGATGCGGATGCCACGGGCCGCCTGGCCTTCGAGCTTGGCGCGGATGCCTGCGTAGAAGGAAGGGAGCTGCCGTGCGAGGCTCAGGTAGCGATCTGCCGCCTCTGCGTCCGGGAAGGCGAACGTGGAGAAGGCGCGGTTCACGCCGCCGATCGGCGATGCGTACGGCGTCACCGGGAAGCCGAGCCAGTGGAAACGCGGCGCTTCGGTCAGTGCCCCGAGCTGCCGGCTCAGGATGTCGAGGGACAGCGTCTCCTCGTGGGAGAGGTCGGACGGCACGACCGGGCCGAGGCGGGCCAGCAGTGCTTTGGCCTGCGCCGCGTCGTTCTCGTCCTTGGCGAGCGACACGTCGGGCAGTCGCTCGATCGGGAGGCCGAGCTTCATCCGCAGGAACAGACTGTCCTGCTTGAGCCAGTCGAGGTAAGCCACTCCGACGTCTTCGACGATGCGGGACGACGGAGTGGCCGCCTGCGTAGCGCCCGGCGAGGCGGCCAGAGACGCGAGCGCCGCGGTGGCGACCAGCCAGCGTGGACTCATCGGCGTGCCTCCTCGGGCGCCTTCACCACGCGCCCGTTCTTCGTGAGGTAGCTTACGCTCTCGATGGCGGTGGCGTCCGGCACCCTACCCCTTGGCCTTCCGAAGCACCAGCACATTGCCCAGCACACAGAGGGCCGTGCCCATCAGCGTGGCCGGATGCCAGCGGAATCCTTCGAACAGCGTCGACAGCGCAACGGCGACGATGGGGATCGCGACGGCGATGTAACCGGCGCGATCGGCGCCGATCCGGCCCAGCAGCGTGAGGTATCCGCCGAAGGCCAGCACCGAGCCGAATAGCGCGAGATAAGCGAGCGACAGCAGATAAGGCGTCGAGCGCTCGAAGACGAAAGCCTGGCCGGTAACGAGCGCGAAGAGCGTGACCAGGAGCGCGCCGTACAGCATCCCGTAGGCATTCTGCTGCACCACCGGCAGTCCGTGGCGCTGGTTTCGCGTCGCCGTGAGGTTGCCGAGCGACGCGGAGACCGAGCCCAAGATTCCGTAGCCCAGGCCCCGCAGGCCCGCGTCCCCGGTCGAGAAGAGCTTCAACTCAGGCGCGAACACCATGGCCACGCCGAGGACGCCCAGCGTCGCGCCCACGAGCGACGCCGGACGCAGGGGCGTCGCGTAGAAGTAGCGCATGCCGAAGATGTTCCAGAACACCATCGACGAGAAGACGACCGCGGTCAGGCCCGAGCTGATGTGCGACTCGGACAGATACACCAAGACGTAGTTGGCGCCGAACAACAGGAAGCCCGTAAGCGCCATCCACCCGTGGTCGCGCCCGGAGAAGCGCATCGTCAACCCGCGAAGGGCGCAATAGGTCAGCAACATCGCCGCCGCCAGGGCGAACCGGTAGGCGACGGAGACTGCCGGAGGCACCTGCCCCAGCTGAAACGTGATGGCGAGCCAGGTGGAACCCCAGATCAGGACACAGGCGACATACAGGACGAGACTGCTCATGTGAAGCCGCTGGGCTACGACGGCTTCGCCGGCGGGGGTATCCGTGCCGGGACCGGCGAGCCGATCGCCGCGGCCGTGCCTTTCCGGACCGCCAGCACGCCGGTCGCGACCGCGGTTCCGAGCAGGATGACCGCGCAGCCGGCGATCATGTTGAGTGTGATCGGCTCTCTCAGGAACAAGAGGCCCCACAACATGCCGAACACAGGAATCAGATACGTCACGGCGATCGCCCTCACCGGACCGGCGCTCGCGATCAGGCGGAAATACAGGATGTACGCGAGGCCCGTGCACACGATGCCCAGCGCGATGGCGCAGAGCCAGCTCGCGAGCGACGGCGGGTGCCTGGGCCAGTAGAAAAGCGCTGGGGGCAGCAGGAGCACGGCCGCGGCGATCTGGCTGCCGGTCGCGATGACGAGGGGCGGGGCGGCCGAGAGGCGCCTCTTCGTGTAGTGCGCGGCGATGCCGTAGGCCAGCGCCGCCAAAAGCGCCGCGAGGATGGCGGAGCGATCGCCCCGGAAGGACAGCCGGCCCCAGACCAGGGTCAGCACGCCGACGAAGCCCAGCACCAGTCCCGCCAGGCGTATGGGCGCGAGCGACTCTCGGAGCCAGACGTACGCCACCAAAGCGCCGAACAGCGGCGCGGTCGCGTTCAGCACCGCCGCGAACCCCGCGGTGAGGGAGAGCGTCGCGTAGGCGAAGAGCGAGAAAGGCAGCGCGGAGTTGATCGCGCCCACCAGGCCCAGCGGGAAGAGCCTGCCGCGCATGCCTCCGAAGCCGGCGCGTTGCGCCAGCACGGCCGACAGGACGAGCGCCGCGACCGCAACCCGAATCTCGACCAGGGGTATCGGCCCGAACTCCGGCGCGGCCACGCGCATGAACAGGAAGGAGGCGCCCCATATCGCCGCCAGCAGCAAGAGATCGACCCGATCACGGCGAGTCATCAGCAGGTCCTTTCCTACTTCCGCAGAAGATACGAGGCCTTCACGAAGAACTGCCAGCCGTCGCTCCGGAGCCCGCGCGGCGTGCGCAGCAGGCCGTTCGGCCCGAGTCTCAAACTGGGGTCGAAGTTCTCGAGGTTGTTGTTGTAGCCGACATAAAGGGCGGTCCCCGGCGTGCGCAGATAGGTGAAGAGCAAGTCGAGGTTCAGGCTTCTCCGCGCCGGAAGCGCCGTCATGGCAGGCGCGGCCGTGAGGTCGTCATACTCCACGATCGCTCGCGCCGACAGCGTGCGGGTGAACTGGTAGTTCACCCGGGCGCGGAGGATGTGGTCGGTGAAGATGCGGGCTCCGTCCGGGTCGCGCAGGCGCGTCAGGAGGTAGCTCGTCGCGAGGTTCAAGCGGGCTGACGGCCGCACCTCGGAGGTGACGCGGAGCTCGCTAAGGCCGGCCCGCGACGGCCGCGCGCCCGGCGCCGGAGCGAGGTTGATCCCGGTCCCGGTCGAAGTCTCGAGCGTCAGGGTCAGCGAAGGCGTGAAGCTGGTGGTGAACTCGAGGCCCTTCTGGTCCTGGGAAAAGGCGATCGGTCGATCCACCGATGGGACTTCCTGGGGCCGGAGCCGGACCCGCGCGTCCTCATAGAACAGCGACACTTTCGTCAAACCGGGCCACTCGAAGGCCAGGCTCGGCGCGATCGTCCGGTCGAGGGCTCGGTTGCGGTGATCGCGGACCTCGCTTAGCCTGAGGTCGGGTCCCCAGGAAAGCAGACGCGAGCCGGCCGGCCTCCTGCGATACGACAGCGTCTGCTCGAGCGAGCGGAAGTCGGTGCGTTCGATGAAGCCCAGCTCGCTGCGGAACCTCGGACTGCGGTCGTTGAAGTCGGCGTTGTAGGTCAGGCTGCGGCCCGTGCGCAGGACGGTCGCCCGGTACGCTGGCCCCGAGACGCGGCTCCCGTCCGGCTCGCGAGTGGAGCTGGCCACGGCCTGCAAGGTTGCGAACCAGTTGGCTCCGAGCTTCAGCCGCGCGTCCACCCCGCCCACCCGGTTGGACCCACCCGCGTGGCGGCGGCTGCTCGTGAACACGCCCAGGCTCGACTCCTTTCCAAGGTCGCGGTTGACCCGCAGGATGCCGATCTCCGCGGACTGCGAGGCCGGCTGGTCCTTGACCGCGAGCGCTCCTATGGCGTAGCGACCGAGCCTTCCCGTGAGCCGGGCCCCGGCGTCCGGATCGACGATGCGGCGGGTGAAGAGCAGTGGGATCGGCGTGTCGAAGTAGCTGGCGTTCTCGAGGAAGAACGGCCGCTTCTCGGGGAAGAAGGTCTCGAAGCGCCGGTTGACCGTGACCTGCGGCTCGTCGGACTCGACCTGGCTGAAGTCGGGGTTCGCGGTGAGGTCGAGGCTGATGCTGTCTTTGACGACCAGCTTCGCGTCGGCCCCGACCTCCGCCTGCGCCGGGTCGGAAACGAAGCGGCCTCCTACTCCTGGGTCGACCTCGAGGGTGCGGAAGGAGCGCGCGCTCAGATACGGGACGAGCTGCGCGTTGCGGCCGGGCGACACGCGCTCGAGCCCGTCCATGACGGCCGCCTGGTTCATGCGTCCGGCGATGCGGGTGGAGTACGCCGGCCAGAAGCCCTCCTCGTTCCGGCGCGCGATGCCGCGGAAGACCAGGAAGCCCCAGCTCTGCACGCTCTCGCGCGAGAAGCGCAGGCTCTTGAACGGCACGCTCACGAGGACGAGGTAGCCACCCGCGGTGAGCCGGCCTTCGGTGTGCCACACCGTGTCGAACGACAGGTCCCAGCCCTTGCCCTCGGTCCAGATGCCGTCCTGCTGGACGCCCAACGCGTTCACCTGAAAGCCGTAGGCATGTTTGCGGTCACGGAAGGTGTCGATCTGCAAGGCGACGCTGTCCTCGGAGTCCGGCACGTGATCGCGGCCGTTCAAGTGCGCGCGGATCTGCGAAGGGTCGCGGTCGAAGCAAACGAAGACGGCGTGGAGGCTGACGCTGTCGTACCCGAGATAGACTTCCGTGCGCTCGCTCATCGCCACGCCGTCCCGGGGCAGGCGATTGATCAGGTCCGAGACTTTGGACATTTCGAGGGCCGCACCGCGGGGCTGCATGCCCTCGAAGTCGGCGAGACGCGGGGCCTGCTCGAGGCGAGGGACCGTGATCCGCGGCAGCGCGTCCGGCGATACGGGCTGTGCCTGGGTGGCGGTCCCGGCGCAGGCGAGCACGGCGGCGGCGAGCGCCGCCGGCTTCGAGTACTCCGACCAACGACGACCCCGCTTGTGTTTCAACGCCAACCTCCGAAGCGCCCCACGCCCGACGATCTCTCGGGCCCGGTCCCGAAACTACGCGGGCCGCACGCTCGCCACCATCCGCTTCTTGTCGTCAAACAACTCCCTGAAGGGCGCGCTCCAAGAGGCGCGCTTTCGGGTTCGGGCGGGGGGAACGGCCCCCTCTTGGCGTCGGCGCGAAGGCGTAAGGTTTCTCCGAATGAACTTGCTGGCCACGCGACCCGAGGTGGCGCATATCGAAACCTCGGTCGTCTTCGCGCTCTTCCGGCAGCCGCGCCTCCCGTGCTACCGGCAGTCGTGAGCTCGGAGCCGGCTTTTCCCGGACTTCGGCCGCAAGATCCGGATGTTTCCCCGGCGAGCGGAGTCCTACCCTTGCGCTCGTGGAGGCTCATATGATGCAGACGAGCGAACCGATGGCGCGAGAGCCGAAGGCGGACCCCGCGGCCGGCACGGGCAAGGACCCCGAGACGGCCTGGGCTGCCGTGCTCTCGCGGGACGCGCGGTTTGACGGGCGCTTCGTCTACGCCGTGCGATCGACCGGCGTCTTCTGCCGGCCCAACTGCCCTTCTCGGCGCCCCAGCCGCGTCCAGGTGACCTTCTTCGACGAACCGCAAGCCGCGCGGGCCGCGGGCTTCCGAGCCTGCCGCCGTTGCCATCCCGAGACCCAAGGCGGACTCCCGGCCCGGGCGGCCGTCGAACGCGTGCGGGCCCACATCGATGGGCATCTCGACGAGCGCCTCACGCTGCAGGACTTGGCCCCGGTGGCCGGCCTCAGTGCCACCCACCTCCAGCGTTCCTTCAAGGCGGCGCTCGGGTTCTCGCCCCGCGAGTACGTGAAGTCGATGCGTACCGAGCGCTTCAAATCGGAGGTGCGGGCGGGACGCTCGGTGACCGACGCCCTCTACGAGGCGGGGTACGGCTCCGGCAGCCGCTTGTATGAAGATGCGGACGATCGGCTCGGCATGACGCCAGGCGCCTACAAGCGCGGGGGCGCCGGACAGGTCATCCGCTACACGACCGCGGCCTCCGCCCTGGGCCGTCTCCTGGTGGCGGCGACGGAGCGCGGGGTCTGCGCCGTGCAGCTTGCCGACTCCGACGGCGCGCTTCAGGAGGGCCTCCGCCACGACTACCCGCTCGCCGAGCTGCGGCGCGACGAGAAGGCCTTGCGTCCCACCCTGGCCGCCATCCTCGCCCACCTCGGAGGCGAGGTCCCGGCCCTCGATCTTCCCCTGGACCTCACCGGCACCGACTTCCAGGGCCGTGTGTGGCGCGCGCTTTCGGCCATCCCGCTCGGAGAGACGCGCTCCTACGCCCAGGTCGCCCAGGCGGTGGGTCGGCCGCGCGCGGTGCGGGCGGTGGCCCGCGCCTGCGCCTCGAACCGCGTGGCGCTCATCATCCCCTGCCACCGGGTGGTGCGCGGCGACGGCTCGAGCGGCGGCTACCGCTGGGGGGTGGGCCGGAAGCAGCGCCTGCTGGCGCAGGAGAAGGACCAACGGGAGAAGGCCAAGAGCGCCCGTGGCGGCCGCTGACCTGCTCCTCGGCTGCGAGCGGCTCGCCCCCACTTCACCACTTCGCCTCCGCCGCCACCGCATGGAGGATCGCGGCCGCGACGCGGTCGATGTCGCTTCGCTCGTGGACCAGCCGCCGGCCGCGGGGATGAGGTAGTCCGCGCGCTTCAGGAGCGCGGCACGGTGGCTCGCGGGGTCCGCCACGATCGCGATTCCCGAATCGTAGGGGACGTTCAGCCACTTGTGCGCGTCCACGGCCCAGGAGTCGGCCTTCGCAACGCCGCGCAGGAGGTGAAGGAGCGACGGCGCGGCCGCCCACAGCCCGAACGCGCCATCCACGTGCAACCAGGCACCGTGACGGTGCGCGACCTCGGCGATCTCATCCAGGGGATCGAAGGCGCCGGTGCTGACGTTGCCGGCCTGAGCGCAGACGAGCGTGGGTCCGCTCCCCTCGCCTAGCAGTACCTGGAGCACCGTCTCGTAGTCCTCCTCGCTCACACCAGCCATCGTCCGGAGTCTCACTTCGCCTGGATCTCGAGCGCGTCGGCATGGACTCGCGTTCCGGCCTCGGTGAGTTGGAGAGCGGCAGAGCCCTCGGGATCCGGCCTGCGCGAGAGCCACCCGAGGGCCTCCAGAGAAACAAGGATGGCGTCGAGCTCGGCCGCGCCGACAAGATCTCGCATCTCGCGGTGCAACTGCTGGGAGGTCGCCACGCCAGACCTCCTGACGAGGGCCAGAGCCTGCCAATTTACGCGCGTCAAACCCAGGCCGCCGAGGGCTTCGTTCACGCTCTGCGTGATCGCCTCGTCGGCCCGCTTCAACCAGTAGCCGATGGGCCGCTCGCTTCGACCGCGGTTGCCCACGCGTGCGCCTCCCGCTCGCAGCGGCTCTCCGCCGACGGTCCATGGATCGCCGGCACCGGGAGGTAGCCGGGCAGCTTGCCGCGGTGGCGCGGTTTCCAGTCCGGACATCCCACGGCGACATGCCCGAGCAGGCGACGTGAGACGGCCGCCTGTCATCCCAGGTGCCAACAACCAGTCGGTCATCTTCATTTCGCGGTCTCCTGATGAAACTCAGCCTAGTCAGGCATATATGTCAGCTCCTGTCATAATCGTGCCACGAAGATCGTCCAAGGACTCTGGAATGAAGGCCGACCGGCTGCTCTCGACGCTGCTGTTGCTGCAGGCCCACGGCCGACTGACCGGACGCGAGCTTTCGCAGCGGCTCGAGGTGTCCCAGCGCACCGTGCATCGCGACATGGAGGCGCTCAGCGCTTCGGGCGTGCCGGTCTTCGCGCTGCGCGGCTCACAGGGCGGCTGGCAACTGGAGGAAGGCTGGCGCACGCGGGTGCCGGGCCTCGACGAGTCGGAGCTGCGGGCGCTGCTGATGGCGCAGCCGCGCGTCCTCGGCCACCCACGACTCGCCCGTGCGGCCGAGCGCGCGCTCGACAAGCTGATGGCCGCACTGCCTCCCTCGCTGCGCGAGCAGGCCGCCTCGATCCGGCAGCGGCTCCACGTGGACACGACCGGCTGGAACGGAGTGCCCGAGAGCCTGTCGATGCTGCCGATCGTCCAGGACGCCGTCGCGCGCGACCGGAAGCTCGAGATCCGTTACCGGCCGACGGGCCGAGAGCCTGCGCTCCGGACCGTCGATCCGCTCGGCCTCGTGGCCAAGGGCGGCACCTGGTACCTGGTCGCACGCACGCCCGATGGGTTTCGGACCTACCGCGTCTCCCGGATCGAGGATGCGAGACTGCGCGACGAGCCGGCCGATCGTCCCGCCGACTTCGATCTCGCCGCCTACTGGAAGGCGTCCACGGATGAGCTGCGGAAGAAAACGCGTTACGAAGCGACGCTGCACCTGGAGCCGAGCGCCGCCCAGTCGCTCCGGGCGTGGCAGACGACCGCGCCGGCCGCGGCGGCAGAGCCGGATGACGCGGGTTGGGTGACGCTGCGCGTCCAATTCGAAGACGAGGAGCACGCGCGTTTCATGGTCCTGGGCCTCGCCCCGCGCGTGGACGTGATCGCGCCCGCGAGCCTGCGCGATCGGGTCGCCGCCGACCTCGCCGCGGCGATGGCGCGCGTGTTCCGGAAGTGAAAACTTGTCATCGGCTCTCGAGGGTGACAGGCCCTGACATATATCGGTCGCACATTGTTCTCGGGGAACATATTGCGCGACCGAGACCTCCGCGTGCGACGTGCAAGACAGGTTGGTCCGCCACCGCGTTGAAGGCTTGCCAATGCGTTGGCTCGCGGTGCAACGAATCGAGCGAAAGCTCGTACAAGGTCTTGAGCAGAGGCAGAAGAGAGGCGACATGGACTGCACACAGACGTGTCACGAGGCCCATGCCCGCGGGCAGTCGCTGCCGGACGAGGGGCGGGAGACCGAGCTGGCCCAGCAGGTCAGCGACCGCCAAGCCGCGGTGGCATACCTCGAGGCCGCGCGGCTGACGGCCGACGTGGTCGCGCGCGAGCGGTTGCGACGGCGCGGGGCGGAGCTGCTCTGGCGCCACCCCGGCGTTCCTCGCTCGGGAGGGCGCCATTCATGAGTCGTCGTGCCTGGGTCGCATCCTTTCTATTGTTTCTGTCGATCGCCGCGACAGGAGCGGGTCTCGCGGCCTCGAAGCGGGCTTCCCTGAAGGCTGAGGAAACGGCCGCGGCGAGCCAGCCCGAGCCCGTGGAATCGGTGACTTCCGCGGTCGCCCGCGAGCGCGCCTATCGCCGGACCACGACGTCGATCGGGACGGTGCGGGCGCTGCGCTCGATCACGCTGCGAAACGAGGTGCCGGGCACCGTTCGCCGGGCGACACTCACACCGGGCCAGGTCGTCGACGCCGGCACCCTGCTGGTGGCGCTCGACGTCTCGGTCGAGGAGGCCGAGCTCAAGGCCCTCGAGGCGCAGGCCCAGCTCGCGGGAACGATCCTGGGCCGCACGGAGGACCTGCGCCAGCAGGGGATCCTGCCCGAGACCGAGCTGGATCGGGCCCGCGCCGAGCGCGACATTGCGCTCGCGCAGATTGCCCGTACCCGCGCGATCATCGCCCGCAAGACGATCCGCGCGCCGTTCCGCGCGCGCGTGGGTATCGCGGACGTGCATCCGGGCCAGTACCTGGACGAAGGCACCGAGCTCACCACGCTGCAGGGGGTCGAAGGCGCCGCGCACGTGGAGTTCGCGGTCGCCCAGCGCGTCGCCGCCGGGCTGCGCCCGGGCGACGGCGTCGAGGTTGTCCCCGCCGGCGAGACGAATCCGATCGCGGCCCGGATCGTCGCGATCGATGCACGGGTCGACGCGACCACGCGCAACGCCACGGTTCGCGCCAGGATCGCCCACGGCGCGCCGGCGCCGGGCGCCTCGGTGCGCGTCGAGATCCCGGTCGGCCCGCCCAGCACGGTCGTCGTCGTTCCGGCGAGCGCGTTGCGCAAGGGGCCGGACGGGGACCACGTGTTCGTGCTGGCGCCGGACAAGGAGGGCAAGACGCGCGCGCAGCTCCGGCAGGTCCAGGGTGGCGCGATGCTCGGCGACGAGGTCGTGATCCAGGCCGGGCTCGCCGCCGGTGAGCAGGTGGCCGCTTCGGGATCGTTCAAGCTTCGCGAGGCGGTGCTGGTCGCGATTGCTGGCGACGCGGGCGCTGGCGGAAGGGCAGCCGACGCGAGCGTCGGACGCTAGACGGAGCACAGCCACATGCGCATCACCGACGTCTTCATCAAGCACCCCGTGCTGGCGGTGGTCGTCAACCTGGTGATCGTGCTCGTGGGTTGGCGAGCGCTCCTCACGCTGCCGATCCAGCAGTACCCGCAGATCGAGAGCTCGTCGGTGGTGATCACGACGGTCTACTACGGCGCCGGCGCCGAGACCGTGCGGGGCTTCCTGACCACTCCCATCGAGCGCGTGGTGTCGGCGATCAGCGGCGTCGACTATATCGAGTCGTCGAGCCGCGCCGGCGTCAGCACCGTGACCGTGCGCCTGAAGCTCAACCACAGCAGCACCGCGGCGCTGGCCGAGGTCACCGCGCGCCTGCAGGAGGTGCGCTCCGAGCTGCCGGCGGAAGCCGAGCCGCCGGTGGTCGACGTGCAGCGCGCCGATCGGCCGTACGCGTCCTTCTACCTGAGCTTCACGTCCACGAAGCGCGACGTGCCGGCGCTGACGGATTGGCTGCTGCGCACGCTGCAGCCGCAGCTCTCTACGCTGGCCGGCGTCCAGAAGGTGACGATCGAGGGTGGACGCCAGATCGCGATGCGGGTCTGGCTCGACCCCGATCGCCTCGCCGCCCTGAACCTCTCGCCCGGGGACGTGCACGCGGCGCTGCGGCGCAACAACTACCTGGCGGCCGTGGGCCAGACCAAGGGCAACCTGGTGCAGGTCAACCTGCTCGCGAACACCGACCTGCGCTCCACCCAGGAGTTCAACGACCTGATCGTGGCCGAGCGCGACGGCGCGATCGTGCGGCTCTCCGAGGTGGCGCGGGTCGAGCTGGGAGCCGAGGACGCCAGCATGGTCGCGAAGGTCAGCGAGCTCGAGGGCGTCTACCTCGGGGTCTGGCCGCTGGTCGGATCCAACGAGATCGAGGTCGCCGC
>Ga0247727_10013719_pt1 | contig 13590 bp, 6 predicted proteins | sample WisWelCaveWW1625_FD_202498 | JGI IMG/M metagenome (GOLD analysis project Ga0247727, IMG submission 202498) | Biofilm microbial communities from Wishing Well Cave, Virginia, United States - WW16-25 | ecosystem: Environmental > Aquatic > Deep subsurface > Groundwater > Cave microbial mat | place... | reverse complement strand
CATGAGGATATTTTACGTGCATTTGTTTTGCCGCCTCCTCATGATCCGCCGATACGAGGTAATCGCCATTTTCGACGTTGATGGCGACGTACTCTCCCCAACGCGACCTTTCCAAAGTTTCTCGAAGAGACTCGTAAATCATCCGCGCCTTCTTGCCAATTTCGGCGCGCTCTTCTTTGTTCGGTAAATCTTTTAGAGTGACTGTTTCCATGCTTGCTCCTCTTGGCCTATTTCGAGCTGCTGGCCTAACATAAACAAGTCTGCCAATAATGTCAAGCCCAGACCTCGCTCACTGATTGGGAAGTTTGAGAAAACTCAGTAAGAATCCGTCTGAAATCAGAGAGTTGGCTTTATTTGACCATGACTAACTTCTTTGTCATCGAAAAGCTCCCGGCGCGAATTCGATAGGCATACACGCCACTGGCCACGAGGTTACCATGTTTGTTGCGTCCATCCCAAATGGAAATATGATAGCCTGCTTCTCTCTTTTCATCATTCACCAGCGTCACAACTTCTTTGCCGAGAAGGTTGTACACTTTCAAAGTCACTCGTTCTGCGTTTGGTAATCCAAAGCGAATCGTGGTGACCGGATTGAAGGGATTGGGGAAGTTCTGTGACAATTCATACGTCGTGGGAATGGCCTGAGATTCAGCCAGTTTCTCGTCAACGAAGTCGCGCTTGCCAACGATGAGCTTGAGCTGCTTCGGATGTTCGGAACCGGCAAGTGTGTAGTGGTTCCTCTCTCGAAGATTCTGTGTGATTTTCAGCGCCTCGTCCATCAACCAGACTTCCAGCTCCGCCGGCACTTCATCGAGTCCTTCGAAGCTCAAATTCACTTTGTCGCGGATGTTGGTTTTGACTTCAAACAGCCAAACATAACCTTCCGATGATCCGGAACGGAAGTCGGTGCAATAAATCTTAGCGAGCTTGTCCCACTCCGGATGCGGAAAATAGACCGAGACGTATTCGCCGATAGGAGGTGGCTCGGGTTGATCCATCTCATCCCATGCATTCGATGCACCGTCAACGATCGCGGCAATATTGTCTTCATCAACCGCTTCTTGACATTGCGCGAGCACGCGAATCGACCACAGCATCTTCTCAGTTATTGTCGCAGAAAACTCTTTGCCGAGGCTGCCGGGCGCAGGCGTGAGATCTGGATCGATGAAAAGCGTATCGATAGTCGTTGAAGTATTGAAAGTGGCATAGCCTTCAAAGGGCTGCATAGCCGTGACTTTTGTACTGACCGGATCATTCCAACTTCCCGTGAAGGTTCGAAGCTCAAATGATCGTCCGCTTGTCAAGCTAACATTTTTTACAGGAATGGTAAAGTTAAAAGGATTAGCAATAAAGTTCCACAGTGAATATAGGGGCATAGCATATTCTCTGTTCGTTCGATTGGATATTCCAGGTCCGGTGTCAATGACTTTGTCCGCTTCCCTTACCAAAAGCCAAAATGCATTTCCTGATACCATAGCCGAAGTATTAGGAAATTCAGAGTATGATTGGTCGGGTCGTAGTTCAAAAAAGCGCCACTTCTTCTTATTGTACGGCCCCAGATCATCCTCCAGCACAGCGGTGGGGCTATTGTCATCGAGATTCAGGGGCACGGAGATAAGGCGATAGGCGGATTGATCCCCGGAAGGTTGCGAACTTCCTTTTGTCACACCAGAGGTACGCACCTGAACGGAGAAAATGCCAGAAGATGACGACCGTGTTATGTTGCCAACCAAATCCGTTGCAATGATAAAGTACTCAACCCCGTGTGAAGTGACTGATTCCGCTGGGACCGCGCCTCTGTAATTGTCACCTACCCTAACCATCGTTATGGTTGTGAAACTAAGATCTCCACCTCGGCGAAAGTTCAACGTCGCGCTAGCAATACCAGTGTCATCGGTGATGTTAGCATCTACTAAGAATGTCTGGTTGCTCTGCGCTAGCGACGAAGGCACATGGGTGATAAACGGGAACGCTGAGTCAACACTTCGAAACACCCCGCCCCCAGAAGTCCCAGCAAAAATACGCCCAGTTGCATTGATAGCAAGAACCTCGACAACAGAATTTGTCAAGCCAGTATTGATTAGCGTCCAGTTATCGCCGTTATCCGTGGAACGGAAGACCCCATCACCAGGAGTTCCTGCAAAAATATGTCCATTCGCATTGATAGCAAAAGATAGGATAACAAGATTTGTCAAACCAGTATTGACTGGCGTCCAGGTGCTGCCATTATCTATGGAGCGAAAGATCCCACCGCCAGAAGTTCCTGCGAAAACGTGCCCACTTGCATTGATGGCAAAAGAGAGAATAGAAGAATTTGTCAAACCAGTATTGACTGGAATCCAAGTGTCGCCATTATCCGTTGAACGGAAAACTCCACCGCCATTAGTTCCCGCAAAAATATGCCCACTGGCACTGATGGCAAGAGATACTACTTTAGTATTTGTTAAACTGGCATTGACTGATGTCCAAGTGTTGCCATTATCCATGGAGCGAAAGATTCCACCACCGGAAGTCCCAGCAAAAACATGTCCACTCGCATTGATAGCCAAAGATAGGATAACAGGATTTGCCAAACCAGTTTTGACTTGCGTCCAACTCGCGCCATTATCCGTTGAGCGGAAAACTCCATCACCCAAAGTTCCCGCAAAAATATGTCCACTAGAATTGATAGCAAGAGGCTGGATATTAAGATTTATCAGCCCTGAATTAACTTGCGTCCAGTTATCGCCGTTATTCAATGAGCGGAAGACCCCAACATCCGCTGTCCCAGCAAAAATATGTCCGCTCGAATTAATGACAAGCGACCTAACAATGACTCCTGATGATAGATTGGTTTGCTGCCAAAAAGTCTGTGCGGCGACATTGGTATTGGCCAAAAGCCATACAAGAAGAAAAGAGATTCCGACTCTTGATTTCCCTATCGCCGATTCTAATTTAATAATATGTGCGCCTATCATGAACTCTTATCCTGCTCCTCTGTTTCATCGGGTCTGATTACGGCAGCGGCGGCGGCCCGGGAAGATCCTTTTCTTCAGGTTTTGACTGAAGAATGATAATGGTCGCGGCTACACCGGCTGCTCCGCCGCCAATCCACAACCATTTTTTGAAGCCGCCGAATAGTTTCTCGCTCATCGGCTTCGGCAGGGCCGCTTTGACTTCTGCCGCCAAATCGCGGTAAGGTTGGGAGTCTTGCACATCCGGCTCATATTGGCGTTTCAGATCGAAGATTTTACGGATGGCGACCCGCGCTTCTTCGCGATAGTCTTCATTGAGATAACAGATCGCCAGCAGACGATACACGCCAATTCTTTGTTCCGGCAGAAGACGATCCGGCACACACAAGTTGAGCCGGACAATGGCCTGCGCAAAACGGCCGGTCTCATACATGTTCTGCGCTTCTGCTAATGCGGTCTCGCATTTCTCCTGTGCGAAAGTTTGGCTCGACAATAAAATGTTAAAGGTTAAAATGAAAACCAAACTTCCCACAGAGAGCGAAAAGCAAAAGCTTTCACGCAGAGACGCAAAGACGCCACGGCAATGCAACGAAGAACCCCAATAGCGCAGCCTTTGCGAATTCTTTGTCCCGCCACGGCGGCATCTTAGCGTGCGCTTTTGTTTTGGGTTGCGGTTCATTGTGCCGTGCAAGCGAAAATAGTTTCTACTTGTTTTCATCTTTCGCTCCTTTCGAAGCATTGGTTTTTCCGTCCGGCAATCTATCACAGGTTTTCTCGTATTCGATGTCGGCGCCGATAAACGCGCGCCATTCTTCGCGAGACAGATTGCGCTTGACTTTCGAACAAACTTTGTCCGCCAATGACTCGGTCTGAGTGAGCCACAAATAAACATTGTTATCATCGCAGCCGGCGGCTAACAAACTGGCATCGGCATTGAATGCCACCGACCAGACAAAGGCGCCACGCGCAAACACCAAGGCCGGCGTGTGGCCGCTTTGGTTGAAATCCCACAGCTTCACATTTTTATCCGAGCTGCCGGTGGCGAGCCAGCGTCCATCGCGACTGAAGGTGATGGCATTGATCGCCGCGTCGTGGGCGGCCCAGCTTTGCTGCCTTTCTGCGATTTTATTGACACGCCATTGCATTATTTTGCCGTTGTTGCCCCCACTCACCAGAATAAGCTGCCGGGGGTGAAAAGTCAAACTTTTGATGCCGCCTTCGTGCCTGAGTTCGGCGGATTTTTCCGGTTTCTCCGCCAGTATTTTCCACAAGATGATCGTGCCGTCATCGCCGCCGACCGCCAAGATCGTCTGATCCGCGCTAAAGGCTACGGCGCGAACCCAAGCCGGATGAGGAAGCGTCGCAAAGGCGCCGGCGTCGAGCTTGTCGGAATGCCAAAGCCGCACGCTATTATCCGCGCCGCCGGTCGCCAGAATTTTTCCATCCGGGCTTTCGGCAACCGCCCAAACGCGTTCTTGATGGCCGCTCAAAGGTGTGGAGACAAAATGACCTTTTTGCATATCCCACCAGCGCACCGTGCGATCGTCGCTGCAGGAGAAGAGAGCGCCGTTTTGTGAGCCGGCAGCCAGCGCCCTCACACTGCGGGTGTGTCCGGTCAAAGCTTGCGACTCGGAATAATTTTTTTGTCGCGGCCACAGCCGCAACGTTGCGTCGTCGCCGCCGGAAACCAGCCAGTCGCCGTCATTGGAGAAGGTGATCGCGCGCACGCCGCCGCTGTGTCCGCGCAGGATCAATGGCCCGCCTTCGTCTTGCAGCGTTTTCATCAAAGCGTCGTGAATCAGGTTTCGCCAAGGGCCGCCATGTTTTTCGTTGAACAAAAAAGCCTGCCGCGCCAGCAAACCCGCCAAATCTTTATTGCCGGCTTGCAATTCTTGCGAGGCTTGGAGCGCCAGCGTGCGAGCTTTTTCTATAAGCCGGTTGCGCACAACTTCTTGGCGTCGACTTTCGGATTCTTTTCGCCGGGCTTCAGCGCTGTCGAGTGCAGCCTTAGTTTTTACCTCACTGGCTATTGCAAGCTGGGTTTTTTCTTCGGCTCGTTGGCTCGCCAGTGCTTCTGCTTTCGCGAGACTATCAGCTTTAAGTCTTTCCTTCACCGCTTCCTGCCGGCGCATTTCGGTCTCGTTATTCGCTTTGGTAAGTACATTCAACAAGCTATCGGATTCCAATCGTCGTCTTGTTTCGGCGTTGGCCAATTTGGTTTTATTGTCGGCAACTTCTTGCAACGTATTTGCATACATCCCAAGCAGGATGATCGAAGTCACTAACAGAATCACAACCAAGCCAGTGGCTATTTTCACCGCTTTTGGAATCGTTGCCCACCAGCTCACCGGCCAGTGTTCCTGGATCCACCGGCGATCAAAAACCTCGCGGTAAATCGGGTTGCGCACCTGCAGCCGGCCATTTTCGCGCTTGACCACCCCGGAAAGCTTGAGATGAGATTTAACCGGAGATTGCTCCTCATCGCGGACCGAAGCCCGGCCAAGACGAATGTCTTTGTAAGTGGACATCACGGCCAGTTTGTTCGGCGCCCGCTTGGTGAGCATGTCGCGCACGAACTGCAGGTTGTTGTCCTCTTCGCTCATCCGGCCATAAAATGTGCCGGCGGTAACCCGGTCAACTTCTGCCTCCGACCATTCCTCGCGATATTGCTCGGCAATCGCCCGGCATAAACGTTGGGTAAGATAAGGGTGCCCGCCGGTCCATTTCATCACCCAATGCAAAACCTGTCCCGCTTTGTCACTGGGCATGCCAAGGCCATCCGCAAGCGGCAGCGCCTCTTGATAGGTAAAATCCGTGACGTGCACGGGCTGGCCAATATTGAACGGCGTGCGATGATGGTCAGCGATCAAATCACTCGGCGTGGCCACGCCGATCAGCACGAAGGTCAGGCGCTGCAGCTCCGGCGCGCGGGCGCGGGCATTGTAAAGAAAACGAATCGCCGCAAAAAAGTCGTCCGTAAAGTCCAGGCTCAACGTGCTATCGATTTCATCCACAAAGATCACCACCGGCTCTTTGACTTCAACCAGCGCCACTTCCTGGAAGAACTGGGTCAGGCGCTGGGTGACGCCGAAGTCCGCCCGGGCGCGCCACCAACCGACAACGTCGATTTTGAGAAGCAGCTCGTCAGCGATGGTGGTGAGCAGACCCAGATACCAGGCTTCTGCCGTCACTTGCACGCCAAGCTGGTTGAGATCGATGACAACCGATTTCGTGCCTTCTTTCGCCAACTGCTCGGCGGTACGGACCATGAGGCTCGACTTGCCCACTTGGCGAGAGGTGAGGATATACGCAAAAGTACCATTACGGCAAAGCTCAAGCAATTTCTCATCGGCTTTGCGTGATATGTAGAGGCCACCGCCAGCTTGCACAGTACCACCGACCGTGTAAATGCTTAGCTTAGGCATTGAGGTGTACTCGGAAATAATCGGCGTACAATTGACAGCGAGGCAATTCATTGCCGCCCTCGTGGCGAACCAATCCTGCGCCCCGCAACCGGAAGAAGATTCGCTCGTCCGGGCAGCGCTTGTTGTTGAGCACTTGGCGCAAGCCTTGGATCAGATCGTCCTTGCCAATCAACCTAAACAAGTGATAACGCAGATGATCGCCGAACGGGCCGCGATCCTGGGTGGCCTTGACAAACAGGTCCGCGGCCGTGATGCGCTTGCTCGCCACCAGATACAAGGCGCGTCGTGTCAGATAAGGATGCCCACCCAAGAGCCTCATCAATTTCTGCAGCTCATCCGAATTGAGCGCCGTGCCATGGCGTTGATTCAGATCGGCAATCTGCTCAAGCGTAAGGTCCGGCAAATCGATCACCTCGCCGACGTTGAAAGGAGATTGATTGAGATTTTCGACAAGCTGGTACGGCTCGGTGGAGGTGACCAGCGCCAGATCGAGTCTCTTCCAAATGGCTTTGTTGGCGCGGCTGTTGTGCCAGTTGCGCAGCATGCTGAAAAAATCCGAACGGAATGCGGTTTCAAAAATACTCTCGACCTCGTCCATGGCCAGCACCAAAGATCCGTCAAGCTCCTTCAAAAGATAGCGCTCGACATATCTGGTGCAGCGTTGTGAGTTGCCGAGCGGGGTCTTCCAATAATCTTCGGTTCTGTCTTCCATAGCCAATTCATCAGCGAGAAAAACGCAAAATTGGCGAAAGAAGACATCGGCATTTGCCATTGTAGTTTTATCAAACAACTGGAAATCGATAAACACGACGCGCTTGCCGGCTTGTTGCGCCCTTTGCATGACCCGAATCAACAGCGAGCTTTTGCCCATCTGCCGGGGCGCTTTGATAGTGATGGTCACACCCTGATGCTCGATGGCCGCCAAAGCAACACGGTCACCATCGCGCTCCACATAGAATGTTGATTCCGGGTCCATAGTGCCTTCGGGCATTTCCAGTTTGGCCGGTTGAGCTGCATGCAACGGCTCAAGTTGGATAGATGGCATGCTTGCCTGCAACAATTCGCTTTTGGCTTTTTGATCGAGAGACAACTCGCCGCCGGCAATAGCCTGCATAAGCTCTTCAACGAGAAGAGGTGTATCTTCGTCGCTCTTCCACAAGGTCCAGTTGATATGATCGAGATACGCGTTCAAGGGATATGGAAACGGATCCCGAAAAGCTAAGCGGATGGGAAGAATCACAGGCTTGCCGCCATGCTCCTTTGCCAGGTGATGTGCGGTTTCGATTTCCGCTTTGATGATTTCGCTGTTGACGGATTGCGGGGAAAGCAAGACGATGAGAAATTCAGAACGTTTAAGCTCGGCTTCAATGGCCGCGGCCCATGATGTGCCCATCGCCATGTCAGGGTCCATGAAGACATCGTGTTTCTTTTTGAGGCGATTAAACAACTCCAAAGCGAGCGGCTCATCAGGCCTGATATCTCGCTGATAGCTCAGAAATATACTTGCTCGCCTATGTTTTCTTTCTATTTGTGCATCTTCGACCTCAAAGATACGACCGTCTGACGACCGCATATATAAAGCAGGTGTACCCCATTCTACATTGTTTCCTTGTGCGAAGATGGCTTTACGTGCTTCGGCTAGGGCCGCATCCACCGGATAGCCGTCGGCTAGCACAGCATAGAAATCGTGTGCTAAAGTGATTGCCGCTTGGTCTGTAATTTCGAATTGCATGGTAACGACGGCTGGAATTCCCTGCTGCACAAGACTTTGCGCTGTCCCAGCAAATGGATCCGTAACGGTGCTTCGCGCTCCATCGCAGGCATTGAACAGCACCAAACGCAACGTCCGCTCATCGTGGAGTATCGTACCCAGATTTCGGCCGCTGACGACGTGACCTAAGCTGTGCTTGTCTTCCATAATTAACACGCCATCCTGGGATTGGCTATCGAATCCACCGTGGCCGAAATAGTGAAATATATGATAATCGGCTTGGCGTAATTTCCTTTGTAAAGCTGCCAAAGTGGCATTTTGCAACTTTTCCAACGTCACCAATCCGCGGAGCTTGAGATCGTCCAATGCCCGGTTCAGGTTAGCCCATTCCTGTTCGACATCGAGTTTGGGGTAATTAGTGGGACTGGAAATCATTACCAAAATCCTTATCGGTAGCTTTACTGCCAAGGGCCGAATGTGTTCCGGCAAGTCCATGTAACGCACAATGGGAGTTTCGGAAGAGAGGCAGAGAAAGCGATCGAAACTAGAATCATAATAAAGGTATTCCCAAGGAACGTTGGCCAATTCGGGAACATCGGCCAAGCGCAGCCGGACTCTAAGGCCAGTTCCCTGTCTTCTCGCCTCATCGAGACTACGGTGGAAACAGCTATAAACCGCGTCACCGAAGACAACCTTAAGGAGATGTTCGCCAAAGGCTTTGGTCGCCTCCACTTCCGGCGAGCCTACGTGGCGTTCACTCCTCCGGGGCCGGCCAATTTTCAATAGAAAATTTTCTAACGCCAGTTCTGAAAACGCTATGCTGAATTCGTTAACAGCCTGTCCCGCCGGAGAATTTAACACTCTGGCCTTGTACTTTTCCCCCGAGCGTTCGATGAACAGATCAAAGTTCAGATATAACGGGCCAACAGTAGTATCTAATTTGAAACTACGATTAGTCCAACTGCTAAAAGTAGAAGAGAATAGCCTCCACTTCTGTTCAGACTCGATTGCTGGAACAATCAGACAACGATTTTTTAAGCTTTCTATTACAGCCGTGTTGTCAGGCTGGTCCCAATCTATAGATTGGTTGGCGGCGAGCCTTTTAATTAACTCTTGCTCTTCATTGGAAGAAAGCTCCCAATAAAACTCAAAATGTGGTTTTGCGTCATTTCTGTAAGCCTGCAGTGCTTCTTCCCGAGTCTGGCCTAGAGGCCAGTCAGGTTTGTTCAATCTGGCGCAAAGATGATAGCACAAGGTTTGAAGAAAAAATGGGTGATAACCTGTAACCTCATATAAAAACGAAGATTCGGCACACAATTTTTCAGCGAGAGCGACATCAAGCTCAGCACGAGCGAAATAATCAAAAATCAAACGATAAACCTCCTCCTCATGAAAAGGGCCAAGCGTCATGCTCGTAAAAATGTTGAAAAAGGGCGAGCTAATTTTGTTAGAGACGGGCTGGAGTGTTGCTAATCCTGTGCGCGTGGCGATGACATAAGAAACATTTTCCGTTCGTGTCGGAAGACTGCGGAGCGCATCGTAAAAAGAATCCCCAAGGTTAGGATTGCGTATGCTTTGATCAAATTCGTCAAACAAGAGGTGAAACTTAACCCCCAAATCACCTAAATGCGCGAGTGCTCGCCCAAGACCGGTGCCGAATAGCTCGGGTGCGTCGGGAGAGGCGAGAAACTCTGTCATCGTCAGAAGAAACCGTTCGGATTCAACAGGATGCCTAGACTTGATCTGCTCGGCTATGGCGTCCGCCATTGCTTGCCACACTTTGACAACGCTCGCGCTGGCAAAATCTTGAAAATTAAAATAGACTGGAATATGGTTTTCGGGTAACCCGATAACTGAAGCGGAAGCAGGATGAGCAAGGTAAAACAGCAGCGAAGTTTTGCCCGTCCGTCGCTCGCCACGCAAAGACACATTCTGAAGATTAAGTATGGCGTGAGAGATGGCCTGAAGCACCTCCGTGCGTCCGGCAAAATCTACAGGATCTTGAATCGGTCCTCCAACCCTGAAAGGAATAACACGTGGTTTAATATTCATCAACGCATCACCTCATCGCGCTTGATATGATGACGTCGTAACCATAATGGAAAAATCCCTAATTTGAAGCGGAACAATTCTTCGCTTCTGTTCTTGTACTCTATCCATTCTCGCATTTCTAAATTGGCAATGCCTCTCCTTAGATTATCAGGATCGATGGTTGAACTGGAAAAATGTAGACCGGCAAGCTCAACTAAATCGTTCAAAGAATACTCCAATTGAAGCATCGGGCTTGAAGCTTTTCGACTGATTAGCCAAGCGACATTAAGCTCATCATCTGATAAACGCTGTAACATCGCCCAAAGAAAGTCATTGGTGAGTTCGATTATGTGGGCTAATATTGGCTCAATATCGGCTGTTTCCAAACTCTGTTTCGCTGGAGAACGGCTTACAAAAGCAGCAATGGCCTCAAATGTCATTTGCAGAATGCGGGGATGCCCGTCGCAAAGAGTGATGAAGTATTGCAGAGCCTTGTCTTCACACGCAAAGTAGTTTTGGGTTGCAGTAAAAACCGCGCTAGCAACCTCATCGCTAAAATAGTGAATTTGGACATGCCGCCCTCGTGCAATCAGCATACTAAACGGTTCAATGTGTGAATGCCGAATTTGCTCGGAGCCAGCTAGAATGAAGTATCCGTTCTCCGGGCTGCGTACAAAACCATCGAGAAACGTGAAAATGCGCGGATTGACCTTCTCGTCATCCAATAAATGCTCAATTTCATCGAATATAACAATTGGCTGTTTCTTACCTGCCAGGTGTCGAAGATTCTCCCAATGTGCATAAAAAGCTCTCACCCCAACTCCTTCTGCAAAATCATTCCAGTGTGGGAATTTCAAGCTCGCAGTTCCACCGGAATGTTTTGCCCATTTCTGAAACTTGTTGGTTAGTTGATCTGCTAGATCAAATGCAAAGGCATCTAAGTTGCCCAGATCAGTCAAGCCCTGCCCAGTCACCATCATTGATACATAATTGTCGCTTAGCGCCTTCGATAAACAATCAAGAATCTTGGTCTTGCCTACCATGGGTTGGCCGTACAGGACAATATGATTGGGTTTGGGTTCAGGTGTTTGGGTGAGATATTCTATGATCTTGCGTATCTCGTCGTCACGTTTAATAAGCCGGGCACAAATTGGGTCTCTTTGAATAAGTTCTCCAAGGGTAGTGGGATATGGCCTTATTGTAAGATCACTAAGTTTCGCGCCTTTGACTTTCTCAGTTTCTTTTCTGATGGATTCTTCTTGCGAATCAGGAGAAAGTTGATTTGTCTCTACGGTCGAAGCGGCTCCTTGTAGTGATTCAGCAATTCTAATACCGTCTGGCTCGATCCAAGTCAATCCAGCTTTGCCGCTTTCGGTGAGGTCATAATCAACCCAGCCTTTCTTTTGTAGTATGAACAACTCACCTTGCACCCTGGCAATTTGAATATGGGATGGATTTGCGAAGAGTTTATCGCACAAGGCCGAAAAAAGCATTTTAGGCGAGCCCGGATGAAAACCGTAATACTCGTAGATTATTTCGAGAATTGCATCCTGTAAATTTACCGACATGGCAAATCCTTAGAGTGAGTTTAAGATCATGGAGTTCGTATTCTCAAATACTCCTATTTGAGTGAATCAGCTTTTGGATGCGTCTCTCGCGACCTTAATACCATCTGGCGTAAGCCATACCAAGCCACCTTCTGCTCTTTCAGCCAGATCAAGGTTTAGCCAGCTTTTTTCGCGTAAGCCATAAAGACATTCTAACAGCTCAGGCTTTGTGACATCAATCGCTTCAAACAACTCATTGAAGGTGATTTTGGGATCACCGGGATGCTCCTGAAAGTAAGCGTAGAGAATACTAAGGACTATAGCGTCCTGGCTTTCAGTTTTTTCGTAATAACTCCTAACATCGAAAATTCGCCCATCCGGCGCGCGCATGTAGAGCACCGGCGTGCCCCATTCAACATTGTTGCCTTGCGCAAAGATCGCTCTGCGGCCCTCGGCCAACGCCGCGTCAACCGGATAACCATCGGCCAGCGCCTGGTAGAAGCCGTGGGCTAACGTGGTCGCCGCCTGATCCGTCACTTCGAACTGCATGGCAATGACCGCCGGAATGCCCTGGCGCACCAAGCTTTGCGCTGTTCCGGCGAAGGGATCGACGACCGAGCCTCGCGCTCCTTCACAAGCATTCAACATCGCCAAGCGCAAAGTGCGTTCGTCGTGAAGTATGGTCCCCAGATTGCGGCCGCTAACCTCGTGACCGAGATTGTGCTCGTTTTCCATAATCACCATGCCATCTTGAGACTGGCTGTCGAATTGACCATGGCCGATGAAATGGAAGATGTGATAGTCGGCAAGACGCAGTTGTCTTTGCAATGTGCTCAAGCTGGCTTTATTCAATCTTTCCAGTGTCACCAATTTCCGCCGTATGAGATCATGAAGTGCTTGGTTGAGCTTCTCCCATTCCTGGTCAACATCGAGTTGAGGATAATTGCTCGGATTAGAAATCATGGTCAGGATGTTGATCGGGGGCTTCACCGCTAAGGGACGAATACGCTCGGGCAAATCCAAGTAGCGGACAACAGGTGTTTCAGTGGAAAGACAGAGAAAGCGGTCGAAGCCGGAATCATAGTATAGGTATTCCCAGCTTATGTTCGACAACTCGGGAACCTCGGTTAGTCGCAATCGCAGCCTGAGGCCGGCGTTCTGATTTTCCGCTTCATTCAAGCTGCTACGGAAGCAGCCGTAGACTTTATCGGCGAAGACCGCCTTGAAGAGGCGTTCGCCGAAGGCTTTGATCGCCTCGACTTCCGGCAACCTTGCAGAACGAACCGCTCTTCGCGGTTGGCCGATTTTCAGGAGGAAGTTCTCAAGCTCCAACTCTGAAAATGGCAGGCTGAATTCAATGGTTGCCTGTCCAGCCGGGGAGGCAAGCACTCGGGCTTTGTACTTCTCTCCGGAGCGTTCGATGAGCAAGTCGAAGTCTAAATAGTTCATCTCAGCCACGGCTACCTCCGCATTGGCGGAAATATTGAAGGCAGTGATGTTTTGTCAATTTTATTGCATGATTTCGTAGCAATGATGGAATAATTCCCCGCGCCACAGAAGACGCCAGAAGGGCATGTTTATTCGAGATGGAAGTCCGAATTTGTTGGGGAAATTACTTCGAAAAAGTTAACAACTTTTTCTGAATAAACAAGCACTTTCATCCTGCAAGCGACAAAATCCTTCTTTAACTTAGCTCCAAGATCTTCGGCTTCGACAGTCCTCGATAAACCAGCTCGAAGATCGGCGAGGTCATCAGGGTCGTTGCCACAGTCATAATCACCATGATCGTGAAAAAGGTCGGTGTGATGATGCCATGCTCGAGGCCGATGTTGAGCAGGATTAGCTCCATCAAGCCGCGCGCATTCATTAACGCGCCAATGGCCATGGCCTCGCGATTATTTTCGCCATTCAGGCGCGCTGCG
>Ga0247727_10013718_pt1 | contig 13591 bp, 16 predicted proteins | sample WisWelCaveWW1625_FD_202498 | JGI IMG/M metagenome (GOLD analysis project Ga0247727, IMG submission 202498) | Biofilm microbial communities from Wishing Well Cave, Virginia, United States - WW16-25 | ecosystem: Environmental > Aquatic > Deep subsurface > Groundwater > Cave microbial mat | place... | reverse complement strand
AACGCTCTCGCAGTTCCACCAGCGAGCCGTCCAGGAGCCGGAGCACGGCGCGGGACCCGCGGGCGGTGCGGATCGCCTCCTTCTCCCCCACCGGGTCGCCGGAAGCCAGCGGCGTCACCCGGCCGTGGATCACCCGGTAGAGTGCTCCATCGGCAAGCTGGACGGTGGCGCGCGGGCCGGGCGGGGCGGGGAGCAGTCGCTCCAGCCAGGCAACGCCCAGTCCCACCAGAAGGGCGGCGGCGATGCCCCAGGCCCACTTGGCCCGCCAGACGCGGCGTCTCGAGTGGATCGGCGCCGCCGGGCGGCGGTGGGGAGAGCGGGCCGCCTGCAGCGCTTTCCAACAGGCGACGCAGGACCGCGTGTGGTCCTGCACAAGCAGCGTTCGCGCCGGCGGCAGGCTGCCCGCCAGGAAGGCCGGAATCAAGGCCTGGAAATCGGCGCAGGCCCGGATCCGCTCGACCGGCGCCGGCCCCGCCGCTGGAGCGGTCCCCGGCGACAGCTTGGTCCACACGCGCTGGACTGCGCTGGCCTCCACCGCCGGATCGGGCGTTTCCTGCCGGATCTGGGCGATGGCCTGCTCCAGCATTTCTTCAGGACGGGAATGCTTGTTTTCCATGATAACCTCCCGCCAGCTCGCGGATGTGACTCCGCAGCCGGCCACGGGCGCGATGAAGGATGACGGCGATGGTGAAGGGAGAAGCGCCCAGCAGCCGGGCGATTTCCTTGTTGCCGTATCCTTCGATGTATCGCAGGGCGAAGACTTCAGCGGCGCGCGGGCCGAGGCGCGCCATGGCCGCCCGCAAGGCCTGTCGCAGCTCGCCGGTCTGGCAGCTAAGCTCCGGATTGTCCCGGCGCTCGGCGACCAGTGGCGGCGTCTCCTCGAGCGGCGTCTTGCGGGCGGAGGTGCGCGCCCGCAGAACATCCAGCGCGGCGTTCACCGCGGCGCGCCGCAGGTAGCCTTCCAGCTTCTCGACCGGTCCCGGCGGTTCCTGGCGCCGCAGCAGCCGGAGGAAGACGGCCTGCAAGACGTCCTCGGCGTCCTCGGCGTTACCAGTCAGGCGGTACGCCGAGCGGAACACCATGGCGCGATGCTGCTGGAAGATTTTCTCCAGCTCGGCTGGATAATCCGTGGTCGTCACTTCCTGCTGTATCGCGGCCTGCAAGTTTCTGTCCTCGCCGCCCTGCTCATCCATGAATACGGATCTGCGGTTCCATTATTAACACCGGCGGGTCGAAGAAGTACACGGTTGCCCGCTTGAGCTGTGACCGGAGGGCGCTGGTCAGGGGGCCACCGAAGGCGGCGGCGAGGAAGCCAGCGTGTTGGAAAGCGTCGTCCCGCTGAAAGTGGCCGTGATGAAAACTATGGAGTACTCATTAACTGGGGTGGTCGCAATCGGGAAAGTCGCGCTTCGAGCCCCCGCCGGCACACTAACAGTTGAGGGAACGGTGACCGGGGCGCCCTCGCTGGTGGCCAGCTCGACCACCAGGCCGCCTTCCGGCGCCGGCCTGGCCAGCGTGACTGTTCCCGTCGACGGGCTGCCCCCGATCAGGAACCGGGGATTGAGAGACAGCGAGCTCTGCGGGTTGGTCTCCGGGTCGAAAGCGGGAAACCCGCCGGGAAAGGGCCGGTAGAGCGGATCGCCCAGATTGAGGACCATCCACTGCAGCCACCTCGTATTCCGCATCGCTGCATCGCCCACGTTGGCGCCCTCGAACAAGTTGCGGTAGAATCCGTCGGCGCGGATGAGACCCTCCAGGTACGGTTCGTTGACCGACCCGCTGGTTACGGTGATGCCTCGGATCAGCGCGTTAGCCGACCAATTGTTTCCTCCGCGCGGGTCCCCCGCAGAAACACTGTCCAGATGGAAGCCGATCGCCCCCGGGTTCCAGGTAAACGCGTCGTTGTAATTGTCCAGCGAGTACCAACCCGTGTACAGCGCCGCGTCATCGCAGCGCAGCGGGGCAGGGGGTGTGCCGAATTCTTCTTCTTCCTCATCTTCGGTCACCGGAAAGCCGGCCTGGCGGGTGAATTCCGCGGCTTTGTATAGGTCCCAGTCGCCCGCCCCATAACTGGAATCGTAGACCGAGGCGATCGGCGCCCAGCGCCTGTCGAAGCAACCCTGCCCGGAGAGACCGTTGGTTTCGGCCCAGATCGCCTTGTCCACCAGCCCCCTGGCCAAGTCGGCGTTGGCCGCGTCCAGCCTCCAGACCGAATAGATGGTCAAGGCCTCCGGCCGGCTCCGGTACTCGGCCAGGGAAACAAACCGCTCGTAGACGTTTCCCTGACTCTCCGAGACAGTGTAGTAAGGGTGCGCCCGTTCCGGGTACGGAAACGGGGTGTGAGGAGAATAGGCGTTCCAGATATCGGCGACGGCCTGATCGAGGGAGTAAGTGTAACCGGTGGCGTCGAGCAGGACGTACGGCGTCTGGTAGGAAAACACGATGTAGAGGATACTGGCCTTCCCGACTGCATTCAGACAGTTGCTGATCGGCGTTTTGACGGCTGAATCAAAGTCGGCGAGCCAAACGGCGGCCGTGTCGGCGGGGCTGATGGCGCACCGGTTGCTCTCGGGGATTCCTCTTCGGCCCAGGTAATAGTTGGCCACCCCCAGGGACTCAGGGACGTTGTCGTTGTAAACGACAAGAACGCGTTGGCTGAGGGGATCCTGCGCGGAGGCCGGCGAGCTGCCGCAGGCCACCAGGGCCAGCGCGGCCGCCAGGGGGCCCCAGCGGCCGACGGAGCGCGCTTGGGTGGACCGCCTAGACATCCCTACGAGGTTATCACGAAAGCTCGATTCGCGGGAAGGTGACGACACGGCCGCCCTGCTCGATCAGCTCCAGCCGCCGCGACACCTCCCCGCGGAGTTGTTCCGTGGCCACCCCCAGAAACTCCGGCAGGTAAGCCGCGATCTTGCGCAGGCCCTTGCCAAGCTGGCGTTCGGCGCCCGCCTGGTTGCCGTGCTGGTGATGATAAAAGCCGACGGCCATGTGGATCAGGGCCTGGAGGAAGAGCCGTTCCCGGCCGCGCGCCGGCGTCCAGATCTGCTCCCAGACTTCGTGGCACTCGAAGAACTCGCGCTGGTTGAACAGCTCGATCCCGCGGCCGAACAAGGGTTGTTGAGCCTGGTCCATGCTAGGCTGAAATGTAACTCCGGGGCTTCTCGATCATCGTATCTTGAACCGTGAAGGAAATCCTGGGCCGCCTGTTTCCGCGAAAGCCGGCGCCTCTGCGGGGCGCCCCCGCCGTCCGCCGCCAAAAGACCTATTCGGCGCGCACCGGCTACGTCTACCAGTATTATTACGACGGATATCGCCCCAGCCCGGACGGCCGCGAATACGTCTTCACGGTCAGCTCGGACCGCCGGGGCAGCTTCCCGGTGGCGGTCTTGGTGCCCAGCGCGGCGGTCGAAGCGTGGCGGCACAAGCATGGGCGGGAGCTGAACGCGGCCGAGCAGTACGCGGCGGTCAAGATGAGCCTTTTCCGGACCTTCGATGAAAGGACCGATCTGGGGCCGGGGCAGGCGGAAGTGCGCCTCGACGCCGAAGCAGTGGAGGCGGCGCTCGCCGAGCTGGAAATCGAGTAGGGCAACCGGTCACGTGTCTGCTTTGCGTTCTTTGCGCCTTGGCGCGAAATCCCTTCTTTTCAGGGCTGGCCGGCTGGATCGGCCGGGGGCGGCGCCGCGCCGGGGGGCTGCTTCTGCAGATGCTTGTAGAAGCCCAGGTCGCCGCCGGTCAGCAGCTTGGTGGCGTAGAGAATCTGCCCGCAGTGAAGGGCGAAGTGCTCGGTGACGTGGTGGACGGCCTCGAGCACGGTCATGTCGTAGACCTGAATCCGCCGGGTCTGGTGGAGATCGGCTTCGGTCAGGCGGGCCAGAACGGCGTCGGCGTCGCGCACAGCCGCCGCCAGGCGAGCCCGCAGCTCGGAGGCGGCCAGCGGCTCCCGGCAGGCGAACTCGGCGTCGCGGTCGCGCACGTCGGGGACGCCGCCGACGCCGGAGACGATCCACTGGCGGACGTTGCCGGCGAGATGGAGCAGGAGATTGCCGATGGCGTTCGAATTGTCCTGCCCGCGCCACCAGATCTGCTTGGGCGCGAGCGTGGCCAAGCACCTGTCGACCCGCTCTATCCACTTAGCCAGGGCCTGGCGGGAGGCCTGAACAAACAGCGCTGTCGTGTCAGCCATAGTCACCCCGCGGTCGGGCCCCGGACGGCTACCGGGCCCCATAGGTCTTGCTGAGATTATTGCGGCTGTTGGTCACCGTGTAGCGGCCGCCGGCCTCGACGCTCACCTTCAGCCAGTGTCCCCGGCACCCGGCTTCCGCCTCCAGGTTGGCGATCCTGTCGTCGGCGGTGTTGTGCCCCGGGCCGGCGCTGAGCGCGCGGTGGACCTGCCAGATATCCTCGATCCCGGGGGCCTTCTTGAGCACGTCGAAGAAGCCGGGGGTTCCCCCTTTGCGCGGTCCGTTGTTCATGATGGCCACCTGAGGACCGAGCGCCCAGACGTGCTGCGGCGGACCGGAGCTGTCGCCGCCGTGGTGGGTGACCTGATAGAGGTCGATTCGCCCCAGAATGTTGTCGGGGCAGGCCAGCTCGTGCTCCTTGTTCCAGGTCAGGTCGCCGAGATCCAGGAACTGGAACTTTCCATAACTGAGCAGGAAGCCGAGGCTGCGGGCGTTCTCCCCGGGGTCGGGATCCTTCAGTTGGGCGCCCTGGCAGAGCTTGGGGTTGGGCCCGCCGCCGTTGATGGGGCGGGTGAGTCGCTCGCCGTGGGAGGCCACGACGCGGGCCTCCAGGCCGCGGAGGGGAATCCGGTCGCCCGGCTTGAGAGTGAGGCGCTTGCCGGGGGTGGCCAGCGCCTGATAAGCGGCCCAGTGGTCGGCGTCGGCGCCGCCGCGGGTCTCGACCCGCTCGCCGTGGTCCAGGAACTTGTCGACGGGCAACCGGCGGGCCAGCGCCGGCACGCCGCCCACGTGGTCGGCGTGGTAATGGGTAACCAGCAGGAAGTCCAGCTTCTTCAGGCCGGCCTGGCCAGTGGCGACATCGAAGATGCGTTTGGCGTCGCGCTCGTCCTGCCGCGGGTAGCCGGCGTCGACCAGCAGGGACTGGCCCCGCGGGGTGACGATGAGGGTGGCGGCGCCCCCCTCCACGTCGATGTAGTAAATGTCCAGGTTCTTGGGCGCGGCGGGAGCGGCGCCGGCCAGTGCCAGAACTAGCAGCCACGAATGGAGCCGGGTACGCATCGGTTTTCTCGCACTCTCAGGAAACAATTCCCGATTATACCCTACGGGGTTGGACAGCCCGCGTTGGCACAGTCGCTCGACAACTTGCCTACGCGCACGGCGCCGATTCCGAGCCGCGACCGTCAGGGAGCGGTCCGTTATCTACGGACGCCCTAGCCACTGCTCGAATGCTTCGAGGACGGTGCGGCCGCGGTAGACTACCGTGCGCGGCGAGATCTGCTTGTTCTCGCGGCTGAGCGCGGCGGCGGTGGCGCCGGGACTGTCTGGGTAATACTCGAACTTCAGCTCGATGGGGCCGGCGATCTCCCAGGGGCGGAACTCGCCGAGGCGCTCGACGGCCCGGCGGGCGGCCAGCTCGATCCGTTGCCGCGCCTCGGCGTGGGACAGGCTCAAGGTCGAAGCCTTGCCGGCCAGCCGCTTCACGGCGACGGTCTCGGCCTTGGGCTGCAGGGCCAATAGCTCGTCGCAGGCGGCCTGATCTCCGGCCAGCATGATGACCGGGATGTGGAAGTGGCCGGCGATGGCCGCTACTTGTCCAATTTCCCCCACCGGCCGGCCGTTCAGAAAAATGTTCTGCACGCTGAAGCTTTGGGAGTGCGCCAGCACGCCGTCGCGGGCGCCGGCCATGGCGTGTTGTCCGACGAACAGGATGCCGTCGTAGAGCCGGTCGGCCAGGTAGTAGTTAGCCGGAGTGGGGCGTCCCTGCAACAAGCGGGCGCGGGGGTGGAGGTCGTCGATGGCCAGGGCGCGGCTCCCGTCGTGGCCGTCCCAGATGACCACCTCGCCGGCGCCCGCCTTCAGGACGCCTTCCACGGCCGCGCTCAGCTCGCCTACCAGCAGGCGCCGCGACTCCTCGAAGCGGCGCTGGCCGGGGAGCAGTTGCTCTTCGGCGTTGTTGACTCCGCCGACGCCCTCCAGGTCGGTGACGATCAGGACCCTGGGTCCTTGCGCCGCGGCCAGGGCGGGCAGGGCGAGGAGCAAGCAGAGGACGCGGGTCATGGTCTGGCCTCCGGGTTCAGCGATTTGACGTTAGGCGCAAGCGGCGCAATGATAACAGGGATGAGGGACAGTTTGCTCGGGGAAACCGCATTCCTGCTAGCGGCGGTGTGCGGCTGTGGCCTGGCGGCCACGGTGTCGGCAGCCCCCCAGGCGATTCGTTTCGGCAAGCTGATCGACGGCGCCGGGCGCGTGTTGGACAACGCCGTGGTGGTGGTCGACCAGGACCGGGTGCGGAGCGTGGGCTCGGCGGTCCCGGCCGGCGCCGAGGTCCTCGACCTGTCCGGCTATACCGCCATCCCGGGGCTGATCGACGTCCATACCCACATAACCTATTATTGGGATCAAGCGCCGGGGACGCGGCCGCGGCAGCAGGGCGCCTCGCGGAGCCTGGAGGACACCATCCGGCTGGCCGAGCACAACGCCCGCCGGACTCTGGAAGCCGGGGTGACCACGGTCCGGGATCTGCACGCCTCCCGAGGCGCCGATATCACCGTGCGCGACCGGATCCAGCAGGGTCGCGGCGTCGGGCCGCGAATGTTCGTCTGCGGCCAGGGATTGGCGAGGCGTCTGGCGGGGGCGCCGCCCGGTCCGGAAGAAGTCGCCCGCCGCGTGAGAGCTCAGATCGAGGCCGGCGCCGATTGGATCAAGATGTTCGGCTCGACCGGCGGGTTTGAGGACGTCTCGGGCGAGCCGACTTTCACTCTCGAGGAGATGAAGGCCGCCGTGCAGGCGGCGCACCAGGCAGGCAAGCGCATCGCCATCCACTCCTACGGACCCGCCGGGGCCCGCGACGCGGTGCGGGCGGGCGCCGATTCCCTCGAGCACGCCGTGGATCTGGACGCGGAGACCATTCAGGAGATGGTCCGCCGCGGGACTTTCTATGTCCCCACCATCGATCACAATCGTTACTACGCCGAATACGGCGAGCAGTTCGGGTTCGCCCCCGGATACCGCGAGCGCCTGAACGCTTTCCTTCAGCGGAACCTGGAAACGGCGCGGCGCGCGTTCCGGGCGGGCGTGCGCTTAGCGATGGGCTCCGACGCCGTTTACACGATGTTCGGGCAGAACAGTCGCGAGCTGGAGTGGTTTGTCCGGGCGGGAATGACTCCGGGGCAAGCGCTCGCGGCCGCGACGACGAACGGGGCGGCGCTGCTGGGAATGGAGAAGAGCCTGGGAAGGATCGCCTCGGGCTACTTCGCCGACATCGTAGCGGTCGAAGGGGACCCGCTGGCCGACATTCAGGTAGTGATTCAGAAGGTACGGTGGGTGATGAAAGGCGGCGTAGTGGTGGTTGATCGTTCGGGCGGGCGGCGCTGAGGGGACCCTCAGCGCCTCGCTCGGGCCCAGTGCCGGACGCGGCGGAGCCACTCGGTGCTCTTCATACGCCGGCTGTCGGCCAGAAACTTGGTGGCGACGGCGGCAGTCAGCGGCGGCAGTACGGCGCTCGACTTCGCCTCGACGTACCGCCCGGCCTCCAGGCGGAAGATGGCTAACCGGGAGCCGTCGTAGCGCCACACTTCCGGAACTCCAAAGGCGGCAAAGATCGGGAAGCGATCGAGCGACAGACTCGTCACGTCCACCTCGATGACCAGGTCGGGGGGAGGGTCCACGGCCGGATCCAGCTCCTTGTCCCAGTACGTGGCCGCGCGCGCGATGTAAAAGGCGGAGTCCGGCTCGAAGCCCTTGAGCAGCTCGAAGCGCTTGAAAGTCGTGGAGCCGAGCGGGCAGACATCCAGTCCGAACTCTTCAGCCAGCACCGCGACCAGATCCGCCAGAATCCGATTCGGTTGCTCGTGGCGAGCGGATAGCACCATGATTTCGAGAAGTCCCTCGTCGTAGGAGAACCGCGTGCCGTTGACGTCGTTATGCTCGGCGAGAAGCCGCTCATAGGTCTCCCAGCTCACCCCTTTCAGGATGACCTTGTGCTCCACTGGGGTCCCTGCGGTCGACATCGCGCTGACCGGCCTCCTCTGCGATCCATCCTAGCATCCCGGAATCCCAGAGCGCAGCTACTCGATCCAATAGCAGGGCTTGGCCTCTTCGCACAGAAAGACACGGAAGCCGCTGGGGCGATGCTTCCGGGTCCAGGCGGCGCCGTTGACGAAGAATGGCTTGGTCCAGGCCTCGCTGTCCAGGGTCTGGGGGGTGATCGCGGAAACCGACAAGATCCCGCGGGCCGGATAGCCGGTTCGCGGGTCCATGATGTGGCTGTAGATCTTTCCTTCGGCCTCGAAAGACTTCTCGTAACTGCCGGAGGTGGACATCGATTCGTCCTTGAGGAAAACCTCGGCCGCGGTGATCCGCTCGCTCTTCGGGTCGCGGATGCTGACGCGCCATCCTTTCTCGCCGGGCGGGGCGCCGAGGGCATAGATGCTGCTGCCGGCGGCGCTGATCAGGGCCGACTCGACGCCGGCTTCCTGGAGCAGCTCGACCATGCGGTCCACCGCATAGCCCTTGCCGATTCCGCCGGGATCGAGCTCCATCCCGGGGACCTCGAAGCTGACGGTGCGGCGCTCGCGGTCCAGCCGGACGCGCTGATAGCCGACGCGGTCCAGGGCGCGCTTCACCTCGGAATCGGCGGGCAGGCGGCCGGAGTCCTGGTAGAATCCCCAGACGCGCATGAGCGGGCCGACCGTCCAGTCGAAGGCCCCTTCGCTCAGGCGGCTATACTCCTGGCACTTTTCGAGCAGGCTGAACAGCTCGGGCGACACCTTGACCGGCCGCTGGGCGGCGAGCCGGTTGATCTCGCTCAGCTCGCTATCGATTCGGTAGTTGCTCAGCAACTGATCCAGGCGCCGGACCTCCTGGAAGGCGGTTTCAGCGGCGGCCGAAAGCAACGCGCGGTCCTCTCCATAGGCGGCGATGGTGTAGGCGCTGCCCATGGCCTGCGCCGACTTCTCGAAGCGGACCGTCTCGGCGGCCAGCACCGGCGCCAGCAGCAACAGCGCCCCCAGCGGCGTTCGTTTCTTGATCCGGGCCAGCAGCTTCTCGACCCGCCGGGTGTTCTGGGCGCCGTGGTCGATGACGAAGTGAAGATCCGGGGTGCGGCGCAACTGCAGCCGGACAGCCAGCTCCCGGCGGAGAAAAGAGCGGGCGCTCTCCAGGCCTCGCAGGCACTGCTGGGCGGCGGGGTGCAACGGACTGACGCACACCGTCACCTGCTTGCCGTCCGGGGAGAGGCGCACCTCGGTCACCTCGACCGAGTCGACGCGCGGGTCGGCGACTTCGTTCTGGATCAGCTCGGCCAGTTCCGCGCGAATCTGTTCGGCTACTCGCTCGTTGCGCCGCATGGCCCACCCTTGGCCAGGATACCGCGGGACGGGGGGCGTGCCAAGCCCAAGCAGAGCTATAGATAGAACAGGCTCAGGCGCGGGAGAGCGGCCGACTCTAGAACGCGGCGCTGCAGGTACTGTTTTTCCAGCAGCCCAAGCTGCTCGGCGGTCATCTTGCGGCGATAGGGGGCGAGCTGGCTGTCGAGCTGCCGCCGGTGATCGAGCAATTCCTGCTCCGAGCAGCCCTCGATGGCCGCGGCGGTCACGCGCTCCTCCATCACGGTCAGACGCCGCTCCAGGTCCTCCAGATCCCCATGCTCGGCGGCGGCCAGTCGGTCGAGCGAGTCGGCCGTTTCGCGCAAAAGCGCGGCCTGCGCCGGCGCGGCCGATAGGGCGGCCTCGCGCAACCGGCCGGCGTTTCCTCTCAGGTACGCAGCCAGCTCTTCGGACGAAAAGGGCGGCGCCGCGGCGGGGCGGGCCGGCGCTTCGCCGCTCGACTCCCGGGCGGCGGTCAGCACCTCTTGCGCGCAGTAAGCCAGCGAGTTGACAAACTGGGTCTTGCGCTTGCGGGAGTGCCACTTCTCGAAGGTTCGATCGATTCCCTTGAGCACCGCTTCCAGGGGCAGGCCGGTCTGCTTCCAGGTCTCGATCAACGCCCAGTCCAGGGGAGACAGCAGGAAGAGGCCCGTGGCGCGCGCCTTCTGGAAATGATCCTCGATTTCGGTGAAGTAGTTGAAGTAATTCGTAGGCGGCTGCTCCCCCTACCGGTTCTTCTCCCAGATGATGCGCAGCCCGTCCAGGGTGAGGTTCTCGTCGATGACGCGAATGTAGCGGGAAGCGCGGGCCACGATCTGGGCCTGGCCGCCGGTGGCGACGCACTTGGTTTCCGGACCCAGAGTCTCGACCAGACGGCTCAGGATCCCGTCGAGCATTCCCAGCGTGCCGTAATAGAGGCCGGACTGCATGCTGGCCACCGTGTTGGCGCCGATCAGCTTGAGCGGCTCGCGCAAATCGATGCGCGGCAGCCGGGCGGTGCGGCTGAACAGGGCCTCGGCCGAGATCCCCAGGCCCGGACAGATGATGCCTCCCAGATACTCGGCGCGCGCCGACACGGCGTCAAAGGTGATGGCGGTTCCGAAATCGGCGACGACGCAGGGCCCGCCGTACTTGTGGTACGCCGCCACGCCGTTGACGATCCGGTCGGCGCCCACTTCGGCCGGATTGTCGGTCACCACGGCCAACCCGGTCTTGACGCCGGGGCCCACAAACAAGGGCTTGGTCTGAAAATAGCGCACCGCCATCTCCTCCAGCACCGAGTCCAGCGGGGGGACCACGGAGGCGATGATGATCGCACGGACCTGGCTGATTTCCAGCGCCGCCAGCTCGAGCAGGTTGCGGGCCAGTATGGCCATCCCGTCGGCGGTCTGGGAAGGATCGGTGTGCAGCCGCCAGGGGCCGACCAGCTCTGCTTGCCGGTAGAGTCCCAGGCTGATGTTGGTGTTGCCGACGTCGATGGCTAGCAACATCCTCAGTTCTTCCGCGCCGCCTGCCAGTTGACGACCACGGTGATCGGCGCCGACTCGGCTGCCTCCACCGGGGTGATGATCAGAAAGCGCTGGCCGTCCGCGGTCGCCGCGAAGCGATGAGTTCGGGCGCCGAATCTCGCCGGACGCGCGTCAAAAACGGGCCTGGGTAAGCCGTGCTCGATCTTCCCAAAGGCGAAGATGTCGCTGCGCGCGCCGGCGTCTTTGCCTTGCAACTGCTCCGGCGACATGTACTGGAAGGTGCCCAGCACGGTTCCCTGCGCGGTGAGCGCCGAAAGCCCCTGCGTCGGCAGACTGGCCAAGCCTGAGCCCATGCTGCCGCCGGCCGAAATCGGCTTGGCCAGACCAAAGTCGAGGAGCTTCGAGCCCGCCTTGGTCAGCATGAGGTTGCCGGGCTTGAGGTCGCGGTGGCTGAAGCCCTGGCCATGCGCCTTGTCGAGCGCCTCAGCCAGCTCGACGGTGATCCGCAGGAGTTGATCGTAGGGGCCAAGACGCGCGCCGGCGGAGAAGGGCATAGTCGATTGACGATTGTATCATTGACGATTGAGGCTCTGGTGTAGACGTGGGGGACCGTCCCGAACGCCGCCCTGATCCTGCTCGACCGCCGTGCGGAAACAGAGCCGCAGAGCGCGAGCCCCTTCTTGCGAAGTGGCGGATGTGAGCTTCCGAATGTCCTTCTGGGCCTGCGGAGACCATTCCAGCCGCTTCACATGCCCAGCTCGCGGCGGAGTTCTTGGTGGGGAATGCCCCTTTCACCGCGGGCGATCGAGTCACGCGCTTCCTGAACCGCTGCCCGCTCCTCGTCCGTCTCGGGCTCTTCGTCGATTGGCGCCGTCTCAGCGGTGTGAAGCCCGGCGGCGTGATAGAGGAACTCTACGAATTTCTGGACCGTCACGAGTGCCGATTCGTTCAGCGCCTCCAAGAGATCTGCAATGCGATCTTTAATGGCCCGTATCTGCGCGGCTTGATCGAGGGTAGCTGGCACGAAGATACCTCTGTTTCTAGTATAGCGCGGCAGCAGAGGGAACGACCCGCGTGCGCGGTGCTTAAACGTTTTCGGGGAGATCCGGTTCTCGTGACCATCCCTCCGGTCGCGGCTCGGTAACCGTCTGCAAACACAGGCGCCCGTTTCTGAGCCGCGACCGCAGGGAGCGGGTTTCTGCTGCTGAACAAGCGAAATCCCGAAAACGTTTAAGCACCCCCGCGTGCGCGGCACGATTCGTTAGCCGGCGATCTCCGGGTCCCGTCCATATTGAACCAGGGCTTCAGCAACCACCTGCCCCCGGAAGTACCGGCCAAGGTCAAAGCGACAACTTCCGGGTGCCGTTTTCCGCGCAAAACCGCGCCAGAGCCTCACGGGGAATCTCGATGCCTGCCTGCCGGCCCGCGTCGGGGCCAAGGGAAGCTCGGCAGAAGACCGGTCACGATTGTAGCATTAATGAGGACGCAGGGTTCCGCCGCTTCCCCCCTCCGCGCCGCGCCTGGCGCGGAGAACGCGGCGCTGTGGCTGCTGTGGATGACCTACGGCGCCTTCTACTTCTGCCGGACCAACATCTCCGCCGCCGTCCCCGGCATGGAACGGGAGCTGGGGCTGAGCAAAACCAGATCGGGATGGTTCTGGGGGGGTTGAAGCTGGCTTACGGGCTCGGACGTGGACCACCACAGATCCTCGAGCGCCGCCAGCCGCACGAGTTGCGAACTGGCTGCATTTCGCCGATGTGAAAAACACGTTCGGCTCCGCCGACTACGTGGCGGGCCGGCTGGTGTTCGACATCGGCGGAAACAAGCACCGCCTCATCGCCAGCGTGGACTTCGACGAGCAGATCCTTGTGGTGGATCAAGTCATGACCCACGAGGAATATGACAGGGAGAAACTCTGATGCCCGACACCTACGAGGAGACTCCTCCTCGAAGCACTTCCCGAAGTGATCGAGACCGAGGAGCAATACGACTCCGCGGCCGTTCGGCTTTCCGAGCTCGTTCGCAAGGGCCGCCGGCGCACCGCGGATGAAACCCGACTGATGAAGCTTCTGGCCGTGCTGGTCGGCGATTACGACGAAAGGAATGCACTCCCGCCAGCGGGCATGGCGGCCGCGGAAGCGCTCCAGTACCTGCTGGAGCAATCGGGAAAGACCGTTGTCGATCTCAAACTTGTTGAAATGAAAGAACCGATCAACTGGCGGGGTGTCGTGGACACTTTTCGAACTCTTCTCCTCGGTCCAACGGCAAATCACGAGCTATCGTCGCTGAACTGCGAGCGGAGCGCTGGCGAGCGCGGCGATGGCGCGCTCGGTAAGCGATACCTTCATCGGGGCCGCTTAGGTTTCTTGGCACGGGCCTTCAATTCCGCCCGTAGGAAGCGAGTAGCTTCCCTCGCCGTGAAGGGGCCGTAAACCCGACCCTTCTTGACGTCTTCGTCGGCGAGGGCAAGCCGGGCGTCAATGATCCGACGCTGCTCCCGAGTGTACTCGTTGACGGCCACCGGCGGCTTGCTGATGATGGTGATAATCCCAGGGGCGGCTTTGAACTCCAGTTG
>Ga0247727_10013717_pt1 | contig 13592 bp, 13 predicted proteins | sample WisWelCaveWW1625_FD_202498 | JGI IMG/M metagenome (GOLD analysis project Ga0247727, IMG submission 202498) | Biofilm microbial communities from Wishing Well Cave, Virginia, United States - WW16-25 | ecosystem: Environmental > Aquatic > Deep subsurface > Groundwater > Cave microbial mat | place... | reverse complement strand
GTCCGCGGTCAGCGTCAACCGCTGCCATGCGGAGGCCACGGCTTTGAAAGCGGAGACGAGGAGGTTTCTGTATAAGTATAACTCAAATTATGTTACTTAGCTTAGTACTCAAACGCTCTGACATCGCTATTCTATTAATACTCTCAACGTTGGGAGTCTCGTTCTTCAGTTTTTTGAATTCGTTGCGACATTACAATTTGCTCACATTCTTGATTAGCGCAAAAACTGAAAAATTGAGAGAGATGGAAGACACCGAACCCGTGCACTATCTTACCAATGTGTTTATGCGCGGCAGCGACGCCTATACCTTGGGGCGGCGGGCGTTTTTGTATAGCGTGATTGCCGGCGTCTGGCTCTTAAATGTCTGGGTTTTTATAGGATTGACGCTCTTTGTAACTCTCTGGGTCGCGTTCTACGATCGCTGAGTTTTTCGCGCATTGCTCCAGCCATCGGGATCTTTGAGAAAGCTCAACACTTCCGGTACGGCTTCTTTGGAGAAATAGCCGGCGTGCAGCCCCACTTCTAAAAGATCATCCCAATTGGCAAGACTGAAGAGTTCAACATGATTCTGCGTCATCAGATCGCGGCCCTTGCGCAACCCGGCTTGCGTCGAAAAATACTCGAAGACGCAAAGGCAGCTGCGCATGCCACCGCCCGCCTCTTCGATGCCCTTCTTAAAATTGAGCTTGTTGCCTCCATCGGTGATCAAATCTTCGACCAAGAGCACGGTCGATCTGGGCTCGAAAAAACCCTCGACTTGTTTTCCGCGCCCATAGCCCTTCGGCTCGCTGCGCACGTAGACCATGGGCTTGTCAAGCGTTTGAGCGAGAAATGCCGCATAGGGAATGCCCGCCGTTTCTCCGCCCGCGACGATGTCGATTTTGTCCAAGCCGATCTGTTCGCGGGCAATTTTTTCAAACTCGCGCACGATCACTTTTCTTATTTTGGGGAAAGAGATCAAACGTCTGCAGTCGACATAGACGGGCGAGAGCCGTCCTGACGAGAGTTGGAAGGGTTTGGCCGTGCTGACGTTGACCGATTTTGTCTCCAGCAATCCTTCGATGAGCTCATGAATCATGGCTTCCTTTAGATGAGTTTTAGAATTTCTTCTTGGATAGGAGTTGTGATAATGGGGCCACGCGTGGGGTCCACAAAAACATTGATCTCCGAACGCACACCAAACTCCGGGAGATAGATGCCAGGCTCGACCGAAAAACCGAGACCCGGCAAGACTTCGCGCGTGTCGTGTGTTTCGTAATTATCCAAATTTACACCGAGTGCGTGCAGCGTGGCGCCCGGCCCCATGCTGTGTCCTGTGCGATGAAAAAAATAGGAGCCATAGCCCGCGTTGGTGATATAGCTTCGCGCGACATCATCGAGTTGATAGCCTTGCAAAATTTCGCCCTTGCCCCAGGCTTGTTCCAGTCGCGTCACAACTGCATCGCGTGCGCCCTTCACAGTATCGAATATTTTTTGATATTGTTGCGGAATCTCTTTGCCCACATACCCAACCCAAGTCATATCGGCAAAGACATTGTGTTGGCCGAGGTAGCGCCCCCAAAGATCGATGAGCACCCAGTCGCCTTGCTTGATAGCAACCGAGTTATTTTTTGTGGGTTCATAATGAGGGTTGCCGCTGTTAGCGTTCACAGAGACATTGGCGCGCGTCGGTGTCTCTAAGCGGCGCTTCTCGAATTCTTGCATAATACAATCTTGAACATCGTACTCCGTCAATGAAATGTTCGCTTTAGTCGAACGGGCGATGAGCTCGAACGCTTTGTCTTTAGCGCCAGCCACATCTTTGGCAACCAAGAGCTGTGAATCAAGTGCGGCCGGAGTCCACGAGGCGGCTGCGATCTGAAAGAGATTGGCCGACGAAATTACTTCGACGCCAAAGGAGCGAATGAGTTCGATTGTGCCTGCATCGGCATAGGACATAATGGGCAGCGCAGCGCCGGGCGAGTATTCCATAGCGATGCGTTGGCGCGAATTGAGAAAATTTTGTAGCCCCGTGCGCATCTGCGTCCAACTCGTGTACAGTTCTTTTGGATAAGACAAGCTCTCGAATTGGCCTTTGTCTAAGAAATGCACCAACAATTCCGGATTACCGTGACTGGGCACCAAAAGATAGGCTCGACGCCCGGTCGGCTTAAGCCCGCCGAGCAGTTGCCAAAATATCGGATTGCTGCCTCGGAAATCATAAACAAGCCAAGCGTCAATGTGTCTTTGGCGCATGTATTCTTGCGCACGCTGGAGATCGAACATTGCTCTTCCTCCTAGAACTGGCACTTGTTCAAATTCTAGTCCAAGGGCTTGAATTGAGCAAGCAAGACGAACAGCCCTTGCGACTCTGGAGAGCAAAACCTATAATGCGCAGCATTATGGTGCGTGTCTATTTGATTCGGCATGGCGAAACGGACTGGAATCGAAATCAGCGAGTGATGGGGCAGCTCGATATCCCCTTAAACGAGACGGGGCGAGCGCAAGCCCAGCGTACCGCCGAGTTTCTTGCGAGCGAAAAAATAAACGTCATCTATGCCAGCGATTCGAGTCGCGCGTGGGAGACGGCCTTACGCATCTCAGAAAAACACAAGTTATCTCCGATTGCGACTCCAGAATTGCGTGAGCTGATGTACGGTCGCTGGCAAAGTCTAACTCGCCAAGAAGTGATCGAAAAATATCCTGAAGAGTATGCCGAACGGCTGAACAATCCTTTCGAGTTTTGCCCTACCGGAGGCGAGAGCCGTCGCCAGCTTTTCGAGCGCGCTTCCAAAAAATTAGACGAAATTCTCATCCAGCATCAGAACCGTGAAGAGAAGCTTGCGCTTGTCTCGCACGGCGGAACGTGTCGAGTGATGGTGGGCTATATCGCGGGCATCAATGGCTGGGGGCACTTTGCGATCGACAATTGCTCAATCAGTGTGATTGACAGTCTTGAGGACGGGACGCGCGAAGTCTCATTGGTGAATTCGACGCATCACTTAAAAGATTTATACACGAAAGATTTCTTTTAGCTTCTCCGCCGTTTAGGCCTTCGCAGCAGCTCGCCGCCGCAATTGGGGCATTTTTCATTCATCGCTTTAGTGCATGCAGCGCAGAAAGTGCACTCGTAACTACAGATATAGGCTTCGCCATCTTGGGTCAGCGCGCAGCTACATTTTTCGCACTTTGTTCGCATTTCAAGCGCCACTGGGTCGACCTCCATTCTCAAAGGCAATCTTTCCTTGAACGAACGTCATCACCGGCCAGCCTTGCAGTCTCATCCCTTCGTAAGGCGACCAGCCACACTTGCTCGCTACATCTTCTTGCTCGATCGTTTTGCGCAGCTTCATATCAATTACAACGAGATCAGCATCCAACCCAACTTTGATCTCGCCTTTGGACAAACGAAAGCGCTGAGCCGGTCGCTTGCAGCAGATATCGACAAGTTGAGCTAGCGATATTTTCTTAGCGTTCACGGCGTCCAATAGCAGCGGCAAGACGAATTCGACACCGGGCAACCCGCTCGGCGCTTTTTCTATGCCGAGATTTTTTTCTTCGATAGTGTGAGGGGCGTGATCGGTCGCCATCATATCAATTTGATTTTCTCGCAAAGCCTGCCAGAGAAAATCACGATCAGCTCTCGTTGCTACTGGAGGATTTACTTTGAGATATGCTCCGCGCTGTGCGCGATCTTCAGCCGTAAAAAAAAGATATTGGGGACATGTTTCAAAACTCACATCGATACCCTTGCGCTTAGCTGTCAAAATTGTCTCGATACCCAATTGCGTAGTGACGTGTGCTAAATGCAGCTTAGTCTTATAGGGAGCGGCAAGCTCGATCGCGTATTGAAGGTCTTCTGCCTCGTGTTGTGTGATTTCTTCGGGCGCGATGGCACCGCGCTGCGCGTGCACTGTGAGCACTTTTCCTGTTTCGGCAACATGGTGTACAATTTCTTTCTGAAGAGTGCGATCACTCACAATCATATGGCCTGTTGTCTCACCCAGATAGAGCTTGAAAGCATCGACCACTTGGGCGATTTTTGAAATATGTGAAACATTTTCAGCGCAGAGCCCGCCATACAGTTTGCCGTTAACAAGCGAAGCGTCTGCGCGGCGCCGTTTCTCATTCAAGATATCAACAGTGATGGCAGGCGGATCGTTGTTGGGCATGTCGAGGACAGTGGCGACGCCGCCGCTGACAGCAGCGCGAGAGCCGCTTTGCCAGTCTTCTTTGTAACTTTGGTTAAAATCGCGAAAGTGTACGTGTACGTCAATGGCACCGGGGAGAATAATCTTATCTGAGCAGTCAATGATCTCCCCCGAAATATTCTGGGCGATGGCGCGAATTTTGTCATCGAACCCAATATCGAAGCGTTGGAGGTGGCCGTCGACGAAAGCGCGCCCATTGGCGAGAATTTTCATGCTAAGACCCAAATGTGCGGCGCGCGCAAGAACCAACTTACCGTTGCTCCCTTCCGGGCCTGGCGGGGTTCATCGGGGTGCGCCGCCGCCACTTGGGCTGGCGGAGAGGGTGGGATTTGAACCCACGGCAGCCTTGCGACTGCACACGCTTTCCAGGCGTGCCCCTTAGACCACTCGGACACCTCTCCGTAGAATCAAAACCGGCCCGCAGGCCGGCAGGAGAAAGTATACTGGGCATAAGCCCTTTCTTCAATCGCTGCTCTTGATTCTTTCTATAAAGCGTGCTAGGCTGGAAGCCAAGGAGGAAACTATGAAACGAGCCATCTTGATGTTTTTAGTTGCTGGTGTGGGGTGTCTCGTGATGGGGTTGGGTGCCGTCGCGTCGCCCTTGCCCGCTAATGATGCGTTCTGGCTCGCTTCGCTCGATGACATTAAAGAGCGTGTGCAGGAGTTGCGCGGCGAGATTTCTCTGGCGCTGATTGAGCCAGCCCTGACGCGCGCTCAACGCGCTCAGCTCAGGGCGGCGTATCGCAAGACGCGCACGATCCTGCGCAATGTCGCGCGCGCAGAAGCCCGAGCGGCGCAAGGTGAGCCAATCGACCTGCTCTTGACCCAAATTCAGAATCAGCTCGATGCAGTAGAAGAACTGTTGAGTGAGATTTTGATTTTGTTGGATCAGTTTATTGGGCTAAATCAGATTGAGAAATCAGAAGCTCAATGGATCTTGGGCAGTCTCTATGTTTATGATATGCAAGGGCGATTGGTGCGGTTCATTGCCTTGCGGTCGACCAATATGCGAGAAACAGAGTTTTGGGATGACTTGCCGAGCGGCGTTTATCTCTATCGCTACGAAGCGCAGGGGCAATTGCACAAAGTCATCGTCAATCACTGAAGTATAAATCTTGAATTTTGGGAATGATTATGGTTTATGCAGAGGCAACCGGTGGTTGCCTCTTTGCTTTTTCAGCTTAGTCTAATTGTTTCGTATGGATGCTGGCAGGGCGGGCCTGGGGCAATAAACATTTCTTTATTGTGCAAATCCATCACAACGGAGACAACAGACTGATAGCGCTCCTCCGGCGGGAAAGTCTCATCCGGGTGCCTACAAAGCGAATAGGGATAGTCGTCATGGTCAGTGAGAATTCTCTTTGCTCCAGCGACATCGAGTTTTCCTGATTCGCGCAAGAGTTTGGTTACCCGCGCATAACGGTTGCGTGTACTAGGGCGCTTCGAGACTTCAGGGACAATAATATCTAACAATTCAGGCTCCAAGAAGTGGTTGGTGTGTGCAACGTAGTCATTCTTCGGCTCTAGAGCCAAGTGTTTTGCTGGTGCTGCCTCGATGTTCACAACCTTGCGATCGACTTGTCCAATCACAAAATTGGCTGAGCAAGCCCGCGGCGTGCTCGTGACCGCGTTGATGGCGTCGTCGAATGTTTTGGATCTCAAAATCTCCCAGCAGCGCACATGAAAAGGTTTTTGTATGTTAGACCAGTCGTCTTTATTGCAATTGAGCCCGTTGATGACCAGTCCTAACCCAGCAGAGTTGAGCCCGATTTTCCCCCCCAATATGCCTGCTTCGGTAAAACAGAGTACGCTCGGTTTGTTCGGCTCCATGATTTTCAGCACGAGCGCTTTGACAGTGGGAATCCAGTCCCAATTTTCGCCAAGAATCAGATGCCCCGTGGTCGTTTTTTCAGGGAGCAGCGCAAACGTGGTGCATCCGTCGGTCTCGGGCAATTTGCCGTGCGAAGAGGCTTCGCTGTAAATAAGCTCGAAGCGAGCGTTGAGCGCGACGATCTCTAAAAGTTCACGCTTGGCACCCTCGGCGGTGCCCTTCATACCCTCGGCATAGGGCGGAGCTGCTTTCTCGATATTTTTCAGATACAGGTCAGCGCGGCGCAAAACTTCGACACGAGATAATTTGGACTCGCGCTCGAAGCGCCAGAAATAAACTTGTAGATTGTGATCAATCTCGGCTTTGGCGAGACGACCGTGCGCCAGCCCTTGCTCGTATGGGTTGCCGGAGATTTCTAAAATCGGAATACTATTAATTGGTGCACTGCTCATAGTTCGCCGATTATATCACGCTGAGCTTTGCTTTACAGTTTTTCCGAGATGGCCTTGGGTTGCGTGTGCAAGTAGAGATATTGCGCGCCGCCGGCTTTGCTGTCCGTGCCGCTCATGGAGAAGCCGCCAAAAGGTTCGACACCGACGAGCGCTCCAGTACATTTGCGATTGATGTAAAGATTGCCCACGTTGAAACGTTCTTTGGCGATCCGCACGTGTTCGCGATCGGTTGAGACAAACGCGCCCGTCAGACCGTACTCGGTATCGTTGGCGATTTCGATAAGCTCTTCAAAGTTATTGGCAGTAATCACAGCGAGCACGGGTGCAAAAATTTCTTCTTGGCCGAGTCGTTGCTTGCTCTTGATGCCATCAAAGATAGTCGGCTGGATGAAATAGCCTGTCTTATTATTGCCCTCGCCACCCGAGACGAGCTTGCCTTCTTTTTTGCCTATCTCGATGTACTCCATTGTTTTGTCGAAAGAGCCCGAATTGACGACGGGTCCCATCCAGTTCTCATATTTTTCAGTCGGCCCGACAGTGATTTTTTGAGCCCGCTCGATCACTTTTTCTAAAAGCGCATCGTGAATCTTTTTGTGCACAATGAGACGCGAGCCCGCCGAGCACTTCTGGCCTTGGAAGCCAAAAGCCGCTGTTACGATGCCCTGTGCGATCTCATCTATATTTTCAATCGTCTCGTCGATGACCATTGCATCTTTGCCGCCCATCTCAGCGATGACGCGCTTCAAGTGTTTTTGGCCGGGTCTCACGACAGAAGCACGCGCGTATATGTCCGTGCCAACTTCCCGAGAGCCAGTGAAAGAGATAAAAGCCACATCTGGATGCTCGACGAGCGTGTTGCCGACCGAAGCCCCGCCGCCGGTAACAAAATTCAGGACACCGTCCGGAACTCCAGCCGCTTTCAAGATTTTGAAAATTTGCCAGGCAATCGCTGGTGAGTCCGCGGATGGCTTTAGAACGACCGTGTTGCCGCTGACGAGTGCTGCACTTGTCATGCCCGCGAGAATCGCTCCGGGGAAATTCCAGGGCGGAATGACGGCTCCGACGCCAAGAGGCAATTGGCGAATATGATTGTACGTGCCCGGGTAAGAAACAAGACTCTCTTCACGATTCATCTCGATGGCGAGGCGCGCATAGTATTCGCAAAAATCAATAGTTTCAGCGATATCACCGTCGGCTTCGGCCCAGCTCTTGCCGACTTCGTAGACCATCCAGGCGGCCAACTCAAATTTTTTCTGGCGCATCATGCGCGCGGCGCGCAGGATGATTGCAGCGCGCTCTTCGGCGGGGAAATAGCGCCACGACTCAAATGCTCTTTTGGCGATGGCGACGGCTTCATTGGCTTCGGCTTTTCCGCCCTTAGAAAATTTCCCGACGGATTGTTTTTTATCAGAAGGATTGATCGAGTCAAAAGTCTCTTTCAACATTCTTTCTTCGCCGCCGATGACCACGGGATACGTTTTGTTAAAATCTTTCTTGACGGCTTCCAGAGCTGCGAGCATGGCCTTTTTGTTGGCTTCAATGGAAAAATCTACAAAAGCTTCGTTCTTGAATGGGATGAGCATAATACTCCTTCGCGTAGGCTTGGCTCCATCATAGCGAATTTGGATGGTTCTCGTCCAAGGCCCATTGCAAGGGGTTTTCGCTGATATACGTGCGAATCTCATTCCACTCGTCTTCGTGGCGGATGATATGTTCGTAATAATTGCGTTGCGCCAATCGCATCCCCGGCATGCCGCGGATGCGATTGATCCGTTGGGTGGCGGCCGATTTGAACCCAGCGATGAACGACCCTACTGTTTGCGTTAGTCCACATTATATCTCTTGCTCGTTCTGACAAACAGGGGGGAAACTGAAATGGAAACTCGTACGTGGAGAGCAAGCATGACTCGGAGTAAGATGAAGCTCAAACTTGTTACGAGGTGACTCAAATTTATGTTAGAGATCGGCGCAAAAGTTCCGGCTATTGAGACTATCGACCAGAATGCGCAAAAGATAAAGTCTGACTTCAAAGGCAAATCGGTCATCTATTTTTATCCTAAAGACGATACACCCGGCTGTACCAAAGAAGCCTGCTCCTTCCGCGATGACGCAGAGTTGTTTCAAACACAAGGCGTGAAAGTGTATGGCGTGAGCACAGACGACGCGACTTCTCACAAGGTCTTCGCGAACAAATACAGTCTTAATTTTACGCTCCTGGCAGACCCGGATAAGAAAATCACCCAAGCCTTTGGCGTGTTGAACACGATGGGCTACGCCAGCCGTGTCACGTTCATTGTGCAAGAGGGGATTGTGAAGCACGTCTGGCCCAAAGTGAATGCAGAAGGGCACAGCAAAGAGGTCTTGGCGAAGCTGAAAGATTTAACATAACCGAGTAAATGATCTAGCTTTAATTATACGAATATAGGATGGGATGGGAAATATAGTAGAAAAGAAAAAGGGCGATGAGTTTCATAACTCGTCGCCCTTTTCTGTCTTTTATGAGTTGAAAAGGGTTATTTCACGTTCGGATTGGTGTTGGCGAAAGTGCCCTTCGGGTTGGGCGATAACCAAACCGTCAAAACATAAGCGCCGCCAGAAGTCGGCCAGTTGGTAATCCCGAAAAGAGTAGCCTCGCTCTGATTGGTCGTTGCGAAGCGCACGCCGACCAATTTGAGTTTCCCGTCGCTGCCGGACGCATAGAGCAAAGCTGGTACACGCGTCACGCTCGGAGCGCCGCTCAGCATTGAGCTATTGACATAGACTTGGCCAACTTGGGAAATCTCTGAGCCTGTCTCTTGATAGCCATCGGATTTGGCTTGTTCGACGTCTTGATATTTGGCGATGGCCTTGGACATTTGATAAAGCTGATTCAAAAGCTCTAAGTCTTTCTGATTCAACAAATAACGCGTGCCCGGCACGTAGACGCCGATGCCGTAGCGCGTGGCCGCGTCGCGCAGCTCATCGTCGGTGACTTTGCCATCACGCGTGTAATAGTCAATCCAGCCAGGACTGGTGATGTCGCCTTGCAAATCGGCTGTGGCTAGCTTACTCGCATCGAAACTGCCGCTGCTCGTCGTGCTGCGACTGGACACCGTGAATGTAAAATTGATCGTCTGAGCCTGCCCATTGGCATCGGTTACACGCAGAATGATTCGATAACTGCCGGGTTGGGAGAAGCTATGCGTAATAGTCGGAACGGTGACGCTCTCATCGAAGGTACCGTCGCCTTCCCAATCCCATTCGTATTTAACGAAGCTGCCGAGAGCCGAGACATCAAAAGTTACGGTATCTCCGGCTGTTGGATTCGTTGGAGACGCTTTTACATTGGAGGGCAGCGTATTGCTGCTAGCGCTGCTGGGAAGCCCTTCGATCGCGATCGTTTTCTCGGCTTGGGCTGTAGAGTTGTCGTCGTCCGTCACGCGTAAAATTACACGACGATCTCCGCCCGTTGTGAAGATGTGCGTTGTCTTGGACGAAGCGAGCGTTTCGTCAAAAGTGCCGTCGCCGTCCCAGTCCCATTCGTAGCGGACGATCTTTCCATCAGGGTCATTGGAAGCAGAAGCATCAAAAGTCGCTGGGTCGTTCACTTTGGGTTTGTCCGGGGCAAAGACGAAATCGGCTGTTGGTGCTTTGATCTCTTTCTTCGCTTCGATGCTCATAGGGGCCAATTCTTGGCTTTGTTTCTCGCCTTTGCTGTTAGTGAACTCGACAAAAGACGGAGTTTGGATAATTTTGAGTGTGCCGTTACGGTTGGCGCCGACTTGGAATTGGAAAGAGCGCACGGCTCCGGTCATCATCAGGTCAAAATCCCATTCGGCCTTGAGCAGGCCATCGGCCCCGCGACGCAGTTGGGGGGTATCAAAGAATGTTTCTAACACTGTGCCGGGAGCGATGGTCGTGACGACGCGCACAAAGCGCGCAGCCGTCTGGCGACCGAATTTCTTGAAAAGCCCTTCGAGGGATTCGACGTTATAACGAATGAAGAAGCTGCCCTTAGAGTATTTGGCGAGCTCACTCAGAAATTTGCGGTTGACGTTCCTGCTGATGCCGAAAGGATAGATGGGAAGCTGTTGCATTCCGGCGCGTTGCGCTTCCAGCTCGGCGCGTCGCCCGACGGGGCTGATGCCGTCCGTTGGGACAATAATCGCGCGAGCCGCTTCGGGGCGACCGCGTTCGACGAGCCCGTCAATGGCCATCGCGAGCGCATCGCCCATCGCCGTTTGTTTGCCCGGAGCGAAGGAGTCAATCACCGAATAGGCTTGGTTTAAGTCGGTGGTAAGGGGCAAACTGATTTCGGCCGTATCCGAAAACGAGATAATGCCCACCCGATCGTTCGCGCTGAGCTGGCTGACGATCTGTCGAGCGATCGACTTGATCGTGCGCAAATCTTGGCTCGCCGAGCGATCGAACAAAATGACAATATCTAAAGGTTTTTCCGGAGCGGGCACGGCTTTGAGTGTCAATTTGACCGTCGTAATTTTGGGCTCTTGCGCTCCACTTTTGACAAAAATGGTGGTTGGGTCAAGGCTCTGCTCAATCTGAACTTCTTGAGCTTGAGCGACAGCGAATCCCAACCAAAAGAAAGACAAAAAGAAGATTATGAAGAAAAATCGAGTTCCCTCTCGAAACATGGAACTTCCCCCTTTCAAAACTATAAGACTAGGCTAAGTTTATCCGATCTCAAGTTTGTCTGAGGGTAATTGAGGTTACGCTTTAATAGTGACATTGGCGTCATGTCGAATTATGGAGTTGGGTTGGATATTTTTGTCAAATTGGAGAGCGAAAATATCTGAAAAATGAGAGACGAGCGACTCTTGAACGAAACGCGGTGAAGGAGAAGCGCCCAGACATACTTGCATGGACGTCATGAGGGAGGCATCGAGGCCACAAGGATGGATAGCGTGGAAAAACTTTAGGTCGGTATTTACATTGAGCGCCAGGCCATGATAACTCACCCCTTGACGAGCCGCGACGCCGATCGAGGCGATTTTGTATGAAATGCTGTCAGCGGTCCAGGCGCCAGTGAAGCCGGGGCGACGCTGGGCCAAAATACTAAAATCAGCGCAGGTGCGTATTAAAATTTCTTCTAGATTACGCAGATAGGCTTGGATATCTGAACCATGTTGACTTAAGTCCAAGATCGGGTAGGCGACGAGTTGACCCGGTCCGTGATAGGTGATATCTCCGCCGCGCTCGATTTCGTAACAAGGCACAGAAAGATCGCCCACGCGAATTTGTTCTCGTTTGTCTTGCGATTTACGACCCTTGGTGTAGACATGCGGGTGCTCGACCAAGAGCAGCGTATCGGGAATTTTTTGTTGCGTGCGTTGAGTAACCAAATCAAGCTGGAGCTGCCACGTGTCTTTATAGTGGCGTGTGCCAAGATCAATAAGCCTAGCGCGTCTCATAAAAAATCAAACCTATGCATTTGCAGAAACTCTGATATGTTTTGAGCTTACACCAACTCCAAAAAGAGCAATTTGGGATTCTCTAAGTGACTTTGGATTTTCTTACAGAAGCTCGCTCCCATGAATCCATCAACGATACGGTGGTCGAACGAGAGCGAGAGGAGCATAATATCGCGAACGACAATTTTGTTGTCTTGCACAACGGGGCGCTTCTTGATCTCGTGCACGCCGAGAATCGCGACTTCGGGATAATTGATAACGGGCGTCGCAAAAAGCCCGCCCAGTACACCCAAACTTGTGATCGTAAAAGTGCTGCCAGTGATCTCATTGATCGAGAGTTTCCCGTCGCGCGCTGTTTTGGCCAAGCGTTCGATTTCGCCGGCAATTTCGACGAGTGATTTTCGGTCGGCTCCTTTAACAACAGGGACGATCAGTCCGTCCTCCGTCGTCGCGGCAATACCGATGTTATAGTATTTTTTCAGAACGATCTCGCTCTTCGCATCATCGAGCGACGCATTCAGCATTGGAAATTCTTTGAGCGCGGCGACGACGGCCTTGACGATAAAAGGCAAGTACGTGAGTTTGATGTTCTTCTTTTCTGCCAAAGGTTTCATTTGTTCTCGCAGTTGCACCAATTCGGTCATATCGATTTCTTCGACATAAGTAAAATGAGCTGTCGTTGACTTAGATTGGTGCATTCGCTCGGCCATCTTTTTACGGATGCCGCGCAAGGGCAAACGTTCTTCGCGGTCATCCGTTTTTAATAGACTGGGCATCGGGGCCGCAGCGGGCTTCGGCGCTGTGATAGGAGAAACGGGCATAGATGCCGGAACAGTCGGAGCTTTGGCCGGAGCGCCACTGGAAGCAAATTTGCGCACGTCTTCGTCGGTCACACGTCCACCGGGGCCGGTTCCTGCGACAAGTGAAATATCAATCGCTAATTCGCGAGCAAGTTTTCTCGTAGCGGGAGTAGCCAGTACACGAGCGCCTGGAGCGGCTGTCGGCACGGTGGCATTCACTGTATGAGTCGGTGTGATCGTCGCGGTTCCTGCCTGTGCCATGGCTGGTTGTGCCGCAGGAATTATTGCTACTTTCGCTGGGGCAGCCTCGCCCGCCGTGCCGATCGTGACGAGCACCGCGCCCACTTTTGCGATCTCGCCTTCTTTGTACATTAACTTTAAGATCGTCCCTGCCTTGGGGGACGGAATCTCAACGGTCGCTTTGTCGGTCATCACTTCGATCATGGGTTGATCTTCTTTGACAACGTCGCCTTCTTTGACCAACCATTTGACGACTTCTCCCTCATGTATGCCTTCACCGATATCTGGCAACTTGAATTCAAAAGCCATACTTACCCCCTAATTTAAAGCTATTTTATCACAGAGGATGCAGCATCTAGTATACTCATTCTCTGTAATCAAATTTATTTTCCCTTTTTTTATCGTATTCATTTCTGTCTTTTCTGCGATCTCTATGTTTCTCTAAAAGTGGACCACACGCTTGATTGCATCGAATATTCTGTTGGCATCTGGTAAATACACATTTTCTAAAGTATACGGAAAGGGCGTGTCAAAGCCCGTCACGCGTACGATCGGCGCTTTCAGATATTCGATCGCTTCTTCAGCCAGCAAGGCCGCGATTTCGGCTCCAAAGCCACATGTTTTCGGGGCTTCATGCACTATCACCACACGCCCCGTCTTTGTGGCGGAAC
>Ga0247727_10013716_pt1 | contig 13592 bp, 13 predicted proteins | sample WisWelCaveWW1625_FD_202498 | JGI IMG/M metagenome (GOLD analysis project Ga0247727, IMG submission 202498) | Biofilm microbial communities from Wishing Well Cave, Virginia, United States - WW16-25 | ecosystem: Environmental > Aquatic > Deep subsurface > Groundwater > Cave microbial mat | place... | reverse complement strand
TCGCTCAGGACCAAGCTCGACAATCTCAAAGTCGCGATGAAAGGTATCGGCTGATGGACATCCGCGCCTCAGAGATCTCCTCGATCCTCAAGGAGCAGATCAAGAACTTCGGCAAGGAGGCCGAGGTCTCCGAGATCGGCCAGGTGCTGTCGGTGGGCGACGGCATCGCCCGCGTCTACGGCCTCGACAAGGTGCAGGCCGGCGAGCTGGTGGAGTTCCCCGGCGGTGTGCGCGGCATGGCGCTGAACCTGGAGGCCGACAACGTCGGCGTCGTCATTTTCGGCGATGACCGCGGCATCAAGGAAGGCGACACCGTCAAGCGCACCGGTGCCATCGTCGAGGTGCCGGTCGGCAAGGGCCTCTTGGGCCGCGTGGTCGACGCTCTCGGCAATCCGATCGACGGCAAGGGGCCCATCAAGGCCGACAAGCGCATGCGCGTCGACGTGAAGGCGCCCGGCATTCTGCCCAGGCGGTCGGTGCACGAGCCGATGGCGACGGGGCTCAAGGCCATCGACGCGTTGATCCCGATCGGCCGCGGCCAGCGCGAATTGATCATCGGCGACCGCCAGACCGGCAAGACCGCCATCATCCTCGATACCTTCCTCAACCAGAAGCCGCTCAACGAGACGGGCGACGAGAAGGTCAAGCTCTACTGCGTCTACGTTGCGGTCGGCCAGAAGCGCTCGACCGTCGCCCAGTTCGTGAAGGTGCTGGAGGAGCGCGGCGCACTGCCCTATTCGATCATCGTCGCCGCCACAGCCTCCGACCCGGCGCCGATGCAATACCTGGCGCCGTTCAGCGGCTGCACCATGGGCGAGTTCTTCCGCGACAACGGCATGCACGCCGTGATTGCCTACGACGACCTCTCCAAGCAGGCCGTCGCCTACCGCCAGATGTCGCTGCTGCTGCGCCGTCCGCCCGGCCGCGAGGCCTATCCGGGCGACGTCTTCTACCTCCACTCGCGGCTGCTGGAACGCGCAGCCAAACTCAACGAGACGCACAAGTCGGGCTCGCTGACGGCGCTGCCGGTGATCGAGACCCAGGCCAACGACGTGTCGGCCTACATTCCAACCAACGTCATCTCCATCACCGACGGCCAGATCTTCCTCGAGACCGACCTGTTCTACCAGGGCATACGTCCGGCGGTGAACGTCGGCATCTCGGTGTCGCGCGTCGGCTCCTCGGCGCAGATCAAGGCGATGAAGCAGGTGGCGGGGCGCATCAAGGGCGAGCTGGCGCAGTACCGCGAGATGGCGGCCTTCGCCCAGTTCGGCTCCGACCTGGACGCTGTGACCCAGCGGCTGCTCGCCCGCGGCGCGCGTCTCACCGAGCTCCTGAAGCAGGCGCAGTTCTCGCCGCTCAAGGTCGAGGAGCAGGTGGTCGTGATCTTCGCCGGCACCCGCGGCTATCTCGATCCCATCGCCGTACCGGCGGTGCCCAAGTTCGAGCAGCAGCTCCTGCGCCTGCTGCGCGAGGAGCACGCCGACATCCTGGGCGATATCGCAACCAAGAAGGAAATCACCGCGGATACAGAGAAGAAGCTGGTCGGCGTGCTCGACAAGTTCGCCAAGAGCTTCGCGGCGTAGCAATGGCCAGCCTCAAGGACTTCCGCAACCGCATCGCCTCCGTCAAGGCGACGCGCAAGATCACCAAGGCGATGCAGATGGTCGCCGCCGCGAAGCTGCGGCGTGCGCAGGAGGCAGCCACCTCTGCGCGCCCCTATGCCGAGCGCATGGACCGCCTGCTCGGCAACCTGGGCCGGCGCGCCAATCCGTCGGGTGCGCCGCGGTTGCTGGTCGGCACCGGCAAGGACGAGGTGCATCTGCTGATCGTCATGACCGCCGAGCGCGGCCTGTGCGGCGGTTTCAACTCCAACATCGCCAAGCTGGCCAGGGCCGACGCCACGCGGCTGCGCGGGGAAGGCAAGACCGTCAAGATCATCGCCGTCGGCCGCAAGGGCGCCGACAATCTGCGCCGCGATCTCGGCAGCAGGATCATCGATCGCGTCGATCTGCGCGGACACAAGCAGATCGGCTTCCCCGTTGCCGCCGACATCGCCCGGAAGGTTCTCGCCCTGTTCGAGGCCGGCGAGTTCGATGTGGCTACCCTCTACTTCTCCGAATTCAAGTCGGTGATGACGCAGAAGCCGACGGCCCTGCGGCTGATCCCGGCCAGGCTGCCGCAGGGTAGTTCCCCTGCCGATCCGCAGGCGCAGGCCGCCTACGAGTTCGAGCCGGATGAGAACGAGATCCTGAGCGAGCTGCTGCCGCGCAATATCGCCAGCCAGATCTACCGCGGCCTGCTGGAGAACGCGGCTTCCGAGCAGGGCGCGCGCATGAGCGCCATGGACAGCGCCACCCGCAACGCCGGCGACATGATCAACCGGCTCACGCTCAACTACAACCGCACGCGCCAGGCCATGATCACCAAGGAGCTGATCGAGATCATCTCCGGCGCCGAGGCACTTTGAGGTTTTATTGCCATGATGGGATTATTGGCGCGAGTCGGTTTGGGGAATCGCTTTATTCCTCTTTTCGTGCTCTCCGCTGTTGTCTTCTATTTTGGTTGGCAATTCTATGAGGTTCAGCTAGAGCAGTATTTCAAGACTCAGCGCCTTCGACCCGACCTCCAAGGTCCCTTAAGTAACAAGGCTCGGGATTTCTTTTTCTGTTGCTCACTGTCCATGCCAATTATGGTTGCCTTGGCCTTCTTCGGTGATCTCGAACGGCTTCAATCGCGTTTAAGAGACCTCAAGCACCTTTTCGCGATGCTAGCTGTCTCTATAGGTACGAACCCCGCCGCTTTGTCTTTAAAAGTGGGCACGGTTCGCTGGTTCTCCGATGAGGCAAAGCGGGCGCGACAGCGGCTTCTGAGCAAACTTCAATTTTTGGGCTTGTATGTAAACGACTCGCGGTTTGACAAGTGGCACGAGGAGATTTCGGATGCTGCGATCAAGCTTACGGGACCCACAACGCAGGCGCAAGAATCAATGGCGGTTGCACTTGGACGTGAAGTCCGCTTCGTCCGCAAGATGATGTTGATGTGGCACATTCCAGGAGCGATTCTTCTCCTGGTTGGCACTTTCGCTTTGGGTTTGCTTATTGTAGCGCGCTTTACCGAATTTGTCGACGCATACGCGCATCGCGACGCATTCTTTAGGCAGTTTAGCTATGTTTCGCCAGCGGACGGAGTTCCAATCACAACGCCGCCTAGTGACCAGGCCGAGGTTCAGCGGATTGTTCGGAATTTTGTCGCGAATGAGGCGATCAAAGCGATCGTCCTTGATTACTATGATATTTTCGATGCTAAAAATCCAATTGCCGAGTTTTTCAAGCAAATTGGTCTGAGCAACGATTTTGTTCAACGTATTGTTGGCGTGGACCGGGTAATGGTTGGCGCAGGGGAATTGAGCTCCGGCTTCAAGTTGACAATGTTCAGCTTTCGGACAGCATTGACACTGATGATGCTGCCGATGGTGATCTATCTGTTGAAGGTGCTGGGGCTCGCGATTGAATTCGCTTGGCTTCGTGCTTGGAGGCGAAGTTCGCGGCCTGCCGGAGGTTGACACAGAAGGCTGGTTTAGTAGGGAAGCATCAGACGAGTTCCTTAGGTTGGGTCAAAGATCGCTATGGCCAACCATTCGTGGAGAGTCGAGGAAGTAGGAAGAACATATGGCAACCAATGTGACCGGTCGTGTCCGCCAGGTGATGGGCGCAGTCGTCGACGTGCAGTTCGACGGGGATCTGCCGGCGATCCTGAACGCGCTGGAGACCAAGAACCAGGGCCAGCGGCTCGTGCTCGAGGTGGCGCAGCACCTCGGTGAGAACTCGGTGCGCACGGTGGCGATGGACTCCACCGAGGGCCTCACGCGCGGGCAGGAGGTCGCCGACACGGGCCAGCCGATCGCGGTTCCCGTAGGCGACGGCACACTGGGCCGCATCATCAACGTCATCGGCGACCCCGTCGACGAGGCAGGCCCGGTCCCACACACCGAGCGCCGTGCCATCCATCAGCCGACGCCTGCCTACACCGAGCAATCGACCGAATCGCAGATCCTCGCCACCGGCATCAAGGTCGTCGACCTGCTGGCACCCTACGCCAAGGGCGGCAAGATCGGCCTGTTCGGCGGCGCCGGCGTCGGCAAGACCGTCATCATCATGGAGCTGATCAACAACATCGCCAAGGCGCACGGCGGCTACTCGGTATTCGCCGGCGTCGGCGAGCGCACGCGCGAGGGCAACGACCTCTACCACGAGATGATCGAGTCCAAGGTCAACGTTGACCCGAAAAAGGCGGGCAGCGCCAAGGGCTCCAAGTGCGCGCTGGTGTACGGGCAGATGAACGAGCCGCCCGGCGCCCGCGCCCGCGTCGGCCTCTCCGGCCTGACGGTAGCGGAGTATTTCCGCGACCAGGGCCAGGACGTGCTGTTTTTCGTCGACAACATCTTCCGCTTCACGCAGGCGGGCTCCGAGGTGTCGGCGCTACTCGGGCGGATTCCATCGGCGGTCGGCTACCAGCCGACGCTCGCCACCGACATGGGCGCCCTGCAGGAGCGCATTACCACCACCCAGAAAGGGTCCATCACCTCCGTGCAGGCCATCTACGTTCCGGCCGACGACTTGACCGACCCGGCGCCTGCCACCTCTTTCGCCCATCTCGACGCAACGACCGTGCTGTCGCGCGCGATCGCCGAAAAGGGCATCTACCCGGCGGTCGACCCGCTCGATTCCACCTCGCGCATGCTCTCGGCCTCGGTCGTCGGCGAGGAACACTACCAGGTCGCCCGCCAGGTGCAGGCGATCCTGCAGCGCTACAAGTCGCTGCAGGACATCATCGCCATTCTCGGCATGGACGAACTCTCCGAGGACGACAAGATGACGGTGGCGCGCGCCCGCAAGATCGAGCGCTTCCTAAGCCAGCCCTTCCATGTTGCCGAGGTCTTCACCGGCACGCCCGGCGTGCTCGTTCATCTCGTCGACACCATCAAGGGCTTCAAGGGTTTATGCGCCGGCGACTACGACCATTTGCCGGAGCAGTCGTTCTACATGGTCGGGACTATCGAAGAGGCGGTCGCCAAGGCCGAGAAGCTGGCCGAGGCGGCCTAACCGAGAGGGGAGCAGGGAATGCCAGCAGACAACGCGGGTGCGCAGTTCGGCGGCTGTTGCGAAGGTCTCAAGGATGCGTTGACGAACGATGACTTCGAGCCGCTGATGGCGGTAGACGAGTCCGGCGTGCTGTACATGTCCGTCGGGCTGCTCGATGCGGAGGGGGACGACGAGCCCAACATGGTCGATCACCCGATGTATTTCTGCCCGTTCTGCGGTACCAGGCTGCAGACGGAGCAGGAGGTGGAAGCCAAGACCGGCGGGGCGTAAGGCTCGCCGCCGGCAGGTCGAATGCAAGGGTAGCGAGTGATGGCAGGCACGTTGAAGTTCGAGCTCGTAACGCCTGAGCGGATGGTGTTGTCGCAAGACGCCGGCCAAGTGGTGGTGCCGGGCGTCGAGGGCGAGTTCACCGTGCTGCCCGGCCACGCGCCTGTCATCACCGCTCTCCGCCCGGGCGTGGTCGACGCCACGCTTGCCGACGCCCGCACCATGCGTGTGTTCGTCAAGGGCGGTTTCGCCGAGGTCGACGCCGACCGCCTGATCGTGCTGGCGGAGCGTGCGGTCGACGTTGCGGGGCTCGATGCCGCCGGCATTGCCGCGGAGCTGCAGACGGCGGAGGCTGAACTCGCCGCTGCCACGAGTGACGCAGCCAAGCTGGCCGCCACATTTGCCATCAGTCAGCTTAGGGCGCTGCAACGCTAGCTGGTTCCCTGGAGGACTGTGGGCGGCCCGGTGTGGCGGATCCATCCACTCTGTAATACCCAATCAGGTTAATCGAGTCCCCTTACAAGGGGTTTGCGGGCGGGTTGCCGCGTGGCGAACACCGGCGCCTCGGTCGAAGCCGGCGGTCGCCTCCAGAATGCCGTTTCCCGTAACGCGGGGCGGGCCTTTTTTTGGCCTTCGCCCGCCGGGCCGGGGGGGGAGTGGCAGGCGAAATTTTTGGCGATCCTGTGCGACGCCAGACGGCGTAGCGGCGATTTGCCCGAAGTGGGAGATAGCCGCGGCTTCGCGGCCTCCCTCAATGCGGCATGTACAACAGCGGCACCAATGCGGCGGACTTCAAGACGCCGGCGGCGCGGCGTCGCCTGCAGCCCGGGCGGTATCTCCAGAACACGTGAGCGACTTCCCGCTTCGACCCGTCGTGCTACGTTGTAAGGCATACTCGGTGGGGAATACGATGAAGAGTGTTTGGGCGATCGCGTTAGCAACGACCCTGGCTTCGACCGCGGCTTTTTCACAGTCACCATCTTTGACAACAGATTGGACCGCGATGAACTTATCGCAGGCCGATTGCCTTGCGCGTGCCGAAAGGGTGATGCGAAATGCGGGCTTGCTGCGGGTAGAGCGAGTAGGACAGAGCATCTTCGCCGATTCCACCGACCAGCAAAATCAGGTCACCATACGTTGCGTTGCCGATAGGCAGATGGTGTTTTTTGTGGCCGCGGGCAGGCACCACAACGAGAGAATAACGGTAGACTTGACCGGGATGCTCCTTAGAGCATTTCGCGAATCACGGTGATCGCATTCTCTTGAGGTACGGTAGAGCTTATGACTTGGCCAGCGCGGCGAATTCCCTGACGACCTGGTCATAGACCCGGCGCTTGAAAGGCACCACCAGGTCGATCAGCTCGTCCATCTCGGCCCAGCGCCAGGCATCGAATTCCGGCTTGTGTCCGGGTCGCGCGAGCACCACCTCGTCGTCGCTTCCCGTGAAGCGCGCGGCGAACCACTTCTGCTTTTGTCCGCGATAGCGTCCGTTCCAGGCGTTAGGCCTCAGGTTCGGCGGCAGATCGTAGGTGTACCAAGCCGCGCTCTCGGCGATAATTTCAACCGAGCGAATGCCGGTCTCCTCGTGAAGTTCTCGCAATGCCGCTGTCGCCGGGTCCTCGCTTTCGTCGACACCGCCCTGCGGCATCTGCCACCACGCACCCGGCCCCTCGGGCTCGGCCGGCGCGTCGTGGCGCCGCCCGATCCAGACCTGGCCGACCCGGTTCAGCACCATGATGCCCACGCACGGCCGGTAGGCAAACGAATCGGATGCCATGATTTGATGCCCGCAGCCTTGGCCGCTGACCCCAAGGCATTGGGCGCCCGCGCCGGGTCCCCAAGCCATTGCGAAAGTCAGGCGCGCACAGCGCCTACTTTGTCTTGCCTTGCCCCTTCGGAGCCGCAAGCTCAGGCGTTGCGGGCGCCGGCGCTGGTTGCGGCAACGGTTCACCCCGCAGCATCTTCAGCGCGTACTGCAGCTGCGTGTCCTTCTCGGCTTCCCGCGGTACATAACTCGAGGAGCCTGTGCTCTCCTTCCCATCCTTCGAATCGTTCTTGAGATGCCGCGGGAGGGCCGCCTCGCTCGGGGCTCGTTGCGGTGTTTTGCTTTGCAGCTCGGGCGGCAGCTCTTGCTCCACGACGATGTCGGGCTCTATGCCCTTGGCCTGGATCGAACGGCCCGACGGTGTGTAGTAGCGCGCGGTGGTAAGCCGAATGGCACCATTGCCGCCCAGCGGTATGATGGTCTGCACCGAACCCTTGCCGAACGAGCGTGTGCCGACCACGGTCGCCCGCTTGTGGTCCTGCAATGCTCCGGCAACGATCTCGGAGGCCGAGGCCGATCCTCCGTTGATGAGCACCACAATAGGTTTGCCGTCGGCGATGTCGCCGGGCCGGGCGTTGGCGCGCTGCGTTTCTTCCAGCAGCCGCCCCTTGGTGAGCACGATGGCGCCCTTGTCGAGGAAAGCGTCCGAGACGTTGATCGCCTGGTCGAGCAATCCGCCTGGATTGTTGCGCAGATCGATGACATAGCCTCGGGCAGGGCGGGCAAGCGACTTCTTCAAAGCGTCGACCTGCTTCACCAGGTTGGCATGTGTCTGCTCGTTGAAGGTCGAGATCTTGATGTAGACGATGTCGCCTTCGAGCCGCGCCCTGACCGCATTGATGCGGATCACATCGCGAACGATCTTGACGTCAAACGGCTCTTCCCGTCCCCGGCGCACAATGGTCAGCGTGATCGAGGTGTTGACCGGGCCGCGCATCTTTTCGACTGCCTGCTCCAGCGAGAGCCCGACGATCTGCTCCCCGTCGAGATGCGTGATCAGATCGTTGGCCATCAGGCCAGCCCGGGCTGCCGGCGTCTCGTCGATCGGCGACACGACCTTGACGACGCCCGAGCCGGCTTCCATCGTCACCTCGATGCCGAGCCCGCCGAACTCGCCCTTGGTCTGCACCTGCATGTCGCGGAAGCTCTTGGGATTGAGGTAGGCGGAGTGCGGATCGAGCGCAGAAAGCATGCCGTTGATGGCTGCGTCGATCAGCATGGCGTCATCTGGCCGCTCGACATAGTCGGTGCGCACGCGCTCGAGAACGTCGCCGAAGAGATCGAGCTGCTTGTAGATCTCGTTGCCCGGGGTCGCCGAATAGGTGCGGGTGACATTGAAAACGGTGGTGGCACCGGCGAGGCCGGCCATGATCATGAAAACCCAGAACGCGAGGTCGGATTTGCGCGTCATCCTTGCACCTTTCGAGAGGCATCCGACCACCATGGATCGGGATCTATCGGCCGCTGGTCCTTTCGGAACTCAACATTAAGGACTGGGCCACTGTCCTGTGCCGCCGGGGACTTCCCGGCCGAACTCATCACACCCACCGGCTCGCCCATGAGAACGGACTGGCCGACCTGTACTTCTATTTGGGATAATCCTGCTAGCAGAATATGATAGCCGTCACCAGCGCTGATGATCAAGACTTGGCCATAGGTGCGGAACTCTGCGGCGTAGACGATCAGACCGTCGCATGGTGACAAGACCGTGCCCCCGTACCGTGTCTGTATACCGATACCTTTGGATTGGGTGCCGGATTGCGTTTTTTGACCGAACGAAAGGACGCGACGCCCCGGGACTGGCAGCTGAAGCATCCCCTTGGCTTCGGCAAACTGGACGTTGGGCTTAATACGGCCGGGGGCCAACATCGCCACGCGCTCGCCGCTGGGAGCAAGGACGGCAGCCGTCTTGCGATCGGTCTCGCCAGGGGCCAGGCTCTTTGGCTCGGTTCCCGCGATCTCCTTGCCGAAGGAACCGAGCGCCGCACGCCCCACAAGCTCCTTGTCCAGCCGTTGAAGCAAGTCGCCCATTTCCTCCACGTTTTTTGCCATCCTTGCGACTTCTTGGCGCACGCTGTGGAGTTCGGCCTGGTGCTGCGCACCCGACTGGCGCTTGTCCTCTTGAAGGGTCGCCAGCCTGATGCGCACCTCCTCGTGCTTGGTCTTCTCAGCCTTCAGCTTCTCACCCTCAGTGCGGCTGCTCTTCATTACGCGCGCAAGGTCGCCGAGCTCCTGCGCAAGCCCTACGGCTTGCACCCTCAACTCGGGAAACGCAGATGCCAGCAGCATGGCGCTGCGCACCATCGTCAGAGCATCCTCGCGGCGCGTAATCATGACTGGTGGTGGATTTCTCCCCATCCGCTGCAGGGCAGCGAGCAGCGCGGAGATCGTACCGTGGCGCTGCTCTAGCGACCCGCGCAAATGCTTTTCCTGGATTTCGAACTCGCCCAGCTTCGACTCGATCGCGCCAAGCCGCGCTTCACTCTGCTGAATGTGCTTGCCGGTCTCCAGCAGCCGCGCGTTTATGCGCCCGCGCTCGCCCACGTTCTTGTCCAGGTCCGCCTGCTTCGTGCTGGCGCGCTTCTGCTCGGCGTCGAGCTGCCTCTTTTCAGCCTCCAGGCGTTTTCGTGCGTCGTCGGCGCGGGGCGCCTCGATATCCACGATATTCCCATGGCAGTCCACGCTGTAGAGCCGCGACTCGTGCATGGACACCGGACAATCGACCGGGGGGGGTACGACAAGCGCCGTCTTTCCCGCATCATCTTTCTTCGTCTGCTCGGGGCCTTTCTTCGGCTGCTCGGGCCGTTTGCGAATGGGGAAATTGTGGGCCACCGGAGTTGCCCCGCCCCTTAGCTCGAAGTGCCACCATTCCTTGCTGTAGTTCTGAAATTTCTCCGCCTCCATGGCGGCCACCAGTAGGCGCCGGTTGCGCTTCGCCTCATCCGGTATCTGGGTGGACCAGGTATGGCTCTTGGGGTCGAAGCAATCGTATCCGGTGCCGAAATCCAGGCTGTTCTCAGGTGCGCGCTTGCCTTCCGCCGCGTCGCAGCGGACCTGCCTGTATTGTTCCTTGAACGACGGTATGGGGTGGTCCTTTACTCGAACAATCGTCAAGTCGACGGTGTTGCCGCGCGAATGCATCGAACGCGTAGCAATGTATCCCAGCTTGAACAAATTGCGCTTGTCCAAGTCCGGGTAATATTGCTGTTTGGTTTTTGTGTCGCTCTCCTGCTGCGACCAGCGAACGAAATCGCTGACGGCGACCTCGGGGCGATAGCAGTCATAAACCCTGAGCGAAAGACCTTCCTCCTTGAGGGCCGCCTGAACGCGCTTCAGCGCTTCCGCTGTCTTGTCCGTGAGAATGCACTCTGCAGCCTGATAGCCGTCCACGCGCCGCCCAAGGAAGTTGTTGGTGGACGCATACCGCATGTCCTGCTGGATATCGGGAGCAACGTCGGCAAGATAGACGAATGGAGGCTGTAACCCGGAAGAGGACTGGGCGAGCGCCGGCGTTGCCAGCGCGGCGAGACACAGTGGCACCAGTACGAGCTCGATGGCCGCTCTCGCGAATCGCCTCATTCCGTCGCTCCGATTGCCGCGCCCCTACCTGTCAGGAGCCCGCCCCGTATCCGCATGACTGAGAAACCGGGGTGAAGCGAAGCCGCACACCCCGTTGTGCCGAACTATGCACCATCCTTGCGCGCACGCGCCGACCTCAACGTCGGTCGCGTGCGGCGGGATTCCTGCCAAGATGTTGTCGTGTCGCACTCTAGGCTCTCTCCTGATTTTCAGAGTGTCATGCGGCTCGACATCGACGACCTGGAACCGGCCTTGAGATTCCTTTTCGAGGCGTTGGCAGATGCTATCGGTTTGTCGCGGTTCCTGCCAAGGAGCAGATTCGACTTCAAGGTAACTGGCGTTTACCCACCCCAGCTCACTCCCCTGCCGGGCAATGCGGCACCACCCGTTGTCAATGCACTGCAATTTGGTCACGCCCGTGGCGCCTGCCGTCAGCGTGGTAGCCAAGCGGGCACCAGGATTAGGTGCAATTCTCACAGCAAGGAACCCGCCAGATAGCTTCCTCACGACCCGATACCGTTCCTCGACACGCGGAGCGGTGCTGGCGGGAGGCCTGCGGGGTTCGTTCTCGTCTACAGGTTTGGCCTTGGCTAGCCTGTCCTCGGCCTTACGCCTATCGGACTCGGCCTTGGCCCGAGCCTCCTCCGCCTCCCCCGCTAGTTTTCGGGCCTTCTCTGCTTCCTCTTGCGCCTTTGCCGCCCTCGCTCGTGCTCGTTCCACTTTTTCTCGTGCGATCGCGTCCTCTTCGATCGCCTTTGCAGCTTCTTCATCCGCTTTTGCTTTTTTGGCCGCCTCGCTCAGCGGCTGAGGGCGCTGCGCCGGCTTGGCATCCGTAGCGAGGCCGGCCTTGAGCACGAAATCGCCGTCCAGGTCGTCGTAGTAGGCCGGCCTCTGCTCGTGCGGCGGCTGCGCGGTGCGCGCCAGATCGACAACCTGCCGGCGCACGCGCACGGCAATCTCGGGCATCGACAGCCCCGGCGTCCTCAGGATCGGCAGCAACGCCCGAGTGTAGGGTGAGTTCGCTTCTTTGTCGGACTCGGACAGCCGGTCGAGCGCCCGCTCGCCGGCCCCGGCCGAGTACATGACGAAGGCGCCCTTGGCCGGCTCGACGACGGCGAGCCCCCGCGTGCCGCCCACGCCCACGAAACGCCCGCGGCCATCGCGGAACGGGTTGTCGCGGCAGGCATCGACGATGAACAGGGAAACGCGGACCTTCTTCTCGCGCAGGTCATCCATCAGGTCATTGAAGCGGATCGACGCCCCGGCGAGCACCTTATCCTCGCTCAGCTCGACTTTGGGCACGTCGCGCGGCAGCAGGTAGTTGACCCCGCCGACCACGACGCCGTGGCCGGCGAAGAACAGCGCGGCGGTATCGCCCGGCTCCAGCCGGTTCAGAAATTTCTGCCAGGCGCGGGTGAAGGCGAGCTTCGGAAGGTTCTCCTCCACCTCCGCCGCGAACCCGAGGTCGCGGAGAGCGGCCGCCATTGCCCGGGCATCGTTGACGGCCTTCTTCAGCTGCTCGGATGCCGGGAGGTTGTCGTAGACGTCGATGCCGACCGCCAGCGCCAGGCGCTTGGCTTGCGCCGGACCGGCCTGCAGTACCCCAAACACGCAACAGATCACCGCAATTACCGTAACAAGACGCTGCATGGTGCACCCCTCCCCGATACACTAATGCAAAGGCCATACCACGCCACCGGCCCCTCGGCTCATTTGCCGACGCCGGAACAATGCCCGATCCGCCGGCAGCGGCCAAGCGCGCGCCCTCCCATCCGTTTGGAGCCCAATTCCTCATGCAGGGCGCCAAGCCGGCCCTACCTGCCGATGCCCAACCGGCTCAAACCGGCTCATGTGCGCCACTGCACTCATTGGGCCTTCGGCTCGGACATATGCAATGGGGCAGATCGTACGATGCATGAGCTTGTCAGGGGTGGGGGACGCCGACGCCATTTTTTTCGCCCTGCGCAGCCCGCAGCTACCTGGCATCCCCCGCGCGTCGTGCCAAGGTGCCACGCCCGAAGGGCGGTTCAGATACGCCTCAGGTCCCGGCGAGCGTTTCCTCGAGCGCCTTCAAGAGCCGCTTGGCCTGGGCCAGCGCCGCGTCCTGCCGCTCCTCCTCGGTTCGGGTATCCAGGGACCTGCCGTCCCAAACCGAGACGTGAGCCACAATGGCCCCGTCGTCTGTGAACGTCCCGATCTCGTATTCGCCGCGGGGGCGCTTCTTGATGATCAGCTTGGGGTCCGGCATGGACCTCACCCTAGCGCATGTTCAGTTAAATTGAACATGAAAACTCCGGTTGATTAAGGCGGAGGGGTGGCGGCTCGCAAGCGCCGTCTTCGGCGCAACAGGCGGGGCATGTGTGCGGCCAGCCAAACGCCGACGCGCGCGACAGACAGTAGGACTGGTCGCCCTAGTTGCTGGGGAATCTGTAGCTCAGACCGATCGCAAGCTGCGGCGACCACAGATCCGTCTCGAGGCGGCCGCCACCGGCCAGATCGGCCGACAAGTGCGAGTAGCTGAGCCTCGCTTCGGCGAACAGGGACCAGGACTTCGCCATCATGTACTCAAGCCCGACCAGGGCCTGCGCAGCGGGGCCTGCCAACTGATACTCGTAGGTTCGATCGGGCGAAACATTCTTGATGGTCACCTCGACATGCGGGATCGCCACCCCGGCCCCCGCGCCAACGTATGGCAGATTTTGTTGCAAAAGTCCGTTGATGTCGGCCGCGAACAGTGATTCCGTCCTCGCACCACATTGACGGTGGAGGCTTGCGATGATGGGGCGGCTGAAGGGCGATCAAAGCCAGCTGTTCTA
>Ga0247727_10013715_pt1 | contig 13593 bp, 10 predicted proteins | sample WisWelCaveWW1625_FD_202498 | JGI IMG/M metagenome (GOLD analysis project Ga0247727, IMG submission 202498) | Biofilm microbial communities from Wishing Well Cave, Virginia, United States - WW16-25 | ecosystem: Environmental > Aquatic > Deep subsurface > Groundwater > Cave microbial mat | place... | reverse complement strand
ACCTGATGACCTTCAAGGATGGGACGAAGGTGAAGTCCGCGGACGAGTGGCCCAAGCGGCGCGCGGAAATCGTCGAGGATTTCGAACGCGAGGTCTACGGCAGGATCCCCAAGAACGTCCCCAAGGTGACTTGGGAAGTCGCCAACACCGTCGAAGGCGAAAGCGGCGGCATCGCGACGGTCACCAAGACGCTGGTCGGCCACGCCGACAACAGCGCCTTCCCGAAGATCGAGGTCGCCATTCAAGCGAGCTTCACCGTGCCCAAGGATGCCGCGGGGCGTGTGCCGATGATCCTGCAGTTCGGCGGCGGATTCGGTGGCAGGGGGAGCGCGGCCTCGTGGACGCAGCAGGCGCTCGATAAAGGCTGGGGGCACGGCACGATCAACCCCAACAGCATTCAAGGGGACAACAGCCGGTTGCGCGAAGGCATCATCGGCCTGACCAACAAGGGCGAGCCGCGCAGTCCCGAAGACTGGGGCGCGTTGCGCGCCTGGGGCTGGGGCGTGAACTGCCTCATCGACTATTTCGAAACCAATTCGGATTCGGGAGTCGATGCGACGAAAGTGTGCATTACCGGCGTGTCGCGGTACGGCAAGGCGGCGCTCGTCGCCACGGCCTTTGACACGCGCGTCGCGGCAGGGTTCGTCGCTTCGTCTGGGGCAGGCGGCGCCAAATTGTTTCGCCGCGACTTTGGCGAACTGCTGGAAAACGTGGCGGGCCGCGGCGAGTACCACTGGATGGCCGGCAACTACCTGAAATACGCGGCCGACGAGGCCGACTTCGGTACGAAGACGGCGGCCGACTTACCTGTCGACCAGCACGAGCTGATCGCCCTGTGCGCGCCGCGGCCGTGCTTCATCAGCTACGGCATCCCCTCCAAAGGCGATCCGAATTGGGTTGACGCGCGCGGCAGTTTCATGGCGGCCGTGCTGGCTGGTCCGGCCTATCGGCTGCTCGGCAAGCAAGACCTCGGCACGCCCGGCGATTACCTGACCGACCCGTTGCCTCCGGTCAATACCCTGATCGGCGGCGAGCTAGCCTGGCGTCAGCACGACGGCGGCCACACCAACGTCCCCAATTTCCCGGCCTTCTACGAGTGGGCCGGCCGTACCATCTCCACGCCCGGTCTGTCCAAGAAGAAGTGAAAACGGCGTGAAGCAAGCGATTCTTAACGCGGCTTCGCCGCAAACAAAGTAGCGACTAGTTGCCAGTCTTCGCCGCTGTACAATACCGCCATGACCGTGCCGACCCTTTACCTCGAAACAAGCGTCTGGGGCAGCCTTGTACCGCGGCAACCACGAGACCGCACGCAGGTCGTGCAGCGCCGCGCTGATCCGCTTGCCCGTGGTAAGCTCGTCCTTGACGTAGACGACGTAGACGGCGATGGCGACCTTGACATCCTGGTGAGCGATCTTCCCGCGTCCTCATGACCCCCTCCCGAACAATTCGTGTTTGGTTTCTCGCCACGATGCTCGTGTCGATGGCGGTGGTGCTGGCGTGGGCGGGGTGGATTGGCTGGCGGGAGTGGCTGGAGTGGCGGGCGGTGCGGGAGATGCGGGCGGCGGTCGAGGCGAATGAGCCGGCACGGTTTCTCGATGCGATCGAACAGGTGGACGAACTCGGCGTGGCCGAGGCCGCGGCGGATGAAATCGCACCGCTGGGCCAGCACCCCGACCCGCGGGTCCGCATGTACGCCGTCATGGTCCGCACCGTCCTCGGCCCCCGCGGCCCCGCCGAGGCCAAGGAACTCATCGATCTGTTCGATGACCCCGATGAAGACATCGACGTGCGTTGTACCGCCGCCCCGTGCTTGGTCCTGTTCGGCGAGCAGGCCCGCGAGGCCGTCCCGACGCTCCGCAAGGCGCTGATGGATATCAATGATCCGCGATTTGATTCAGCCGTGCACGCATTCTTGTACCTAGGGGATGATGTCACGGGCCCCATGCCGCAACTGCCTCACCATCCCTCTCGCTTCACCATCGACCAGCCACTTCCGAATGCGACGCGGGAAGAAATGGCCGATTTTCTCGTGCTTGAGGCTGACACAACGGGGTGGAAGAACGTGGTTATCTATGGTGTTCCAGTCAGGAGACGCTCCCGGTAGGTCATGGATTGACTGCCACTTCCAGAAAAGTCGGTCCGTGGCCTGACCTGCGTCGGCGGGTGGCTGGATCGACCGGGGTGGCACGCCCCTGAGTCGGCGAAGGGCGTGGCGATGTGGATGGGGGCCACGCCATTCGCGGACTCAGGGGCGGGCCACACGGATAGGGGGCGAGGAAAACGGGGGGGCGAGGAAAACGGGACAGGTCTAATTTCACTGCCGGTTTTGCTTGCGCGGGCTTGCGCGAGGACGCATTGTGGACTCCAGACCGAGAACACGACTTGTGTTCTCGACCCAGCTTTCGCTTCCCAACGGTTGGCTGCGTTGCACGCCTAGAGCCGCATCGCGTCCCATTCGGCCTGCGTCTCAGCCCGGTTCACCAGTTTCACCCACAGCGACGGCTGCGGTAATCCCGGCGAGCCGGGACTCAAGAATCCCGGCGCGCCGGGATTGCTGCAGCGACCCGGAGACCGGTCGCCAAAAGCTGCCCCACCGCCAGCGCTCCGCGCCATCTACCAATCCAGCACGCTGTGCTATCGTTCCACATTGCTCGCATCAAAAGAGCCTGATATAAGCTGTCCTGCGATTTGAGGTGGAGTATTGCCGCCTCGCTCGCAGACACGCCAAGAATCCCGCCGGCTGACGAGGAGTCTCACATGACGAACCGTGCCGAGCATGCATCGCATCCTGTGCTGACGCGGCGTGCCGCGCTGCAAGCCGGATCGATCGGGTTACTCGGATTGGGCATGTCGGAGTTGTCGGCGTTGCGGTGCCTCGCGGCGGACGGCCCGGTCGTTCCCAACAAGTCGGTCATCTTCATTTTTCTCACCGGCGGCATTTCGCATCAGGACAGTTTCGATTTGAAGCCGGACGCGCCGGACACAGTGCGCGGCGAGTTTCGGCCGATCGCGACGCGCACGCCGGGCGTTCAAATCAGCGAACACTTGCCACTGTTGGCCGAGCGGAGCGATCGGTTCGCGCTCGTGCGATCGGTCGGCACGAACTCGAACGGGCACGAGGAGGCGTGCCACATGTTGCTCACGGGCCGGTTCGATTTTCCGCCCGCGTTCAACGTGAACAACGCGCCTAGCCCGAACGAGTGGCCGACGATCGCGTCGCAGGTGACGTACGCGACGCACGGCCGCAATAATCTGCCGCCGGCGATAGTGCTGCCGCAACCGAGCATCAACGAGGCGGGCCGCGTGCGGCCGGGCCAGTTCGCCGGGCGGCTCGGCCCGCGCTACGAGGCGTGGCACCTGAACGTCGCCGCGCCGTGCCCGCTCGGCAACGGCGCCTGTCCAAACTGTTTCCGCTTCGATCCGACGCCGACGCCGTTCGAGCACGCGGCGAAATCGATCTTCGACACGCCGATGCTGACGCTGCCCGACGGCGGCCAATTCCGGCTGCAGGGCCGGCTCGGGCTGCTCGAACTCGTCGAAAACCAGCAGCGTGATTTGGAGCGGACCGCGGAATTTGCCAAGGTCGATCGGCACCGTCAGCAGGCGATCTCCGTGCTCGCCGACCCCAAGGTGCGCGCCGCGTTCGACGTCGAAAAGGCCGACAAGCGGATACAGGATCGTTACGGCAAGAACAAATTCGGGCTGTCGCTGCTCATGGCCTTTCGGCTCGTCTCCGCTGGCGTCAATCTCGTGCAGGTGAACCTCGGCAAGAATTCGTCGTGGGACACGCACCGGGGGAATTTCGTCAACCTCAAAGACAACCTGCTGCCGCCGATGGACCGCGGCGTATCCGCACTGCTCGACGACCTGGTTTCGAGCGGTCTGCTGGAAACGACGCTCGTGGTGCTCACGGGCGAGTTTGGCCGCACGCCGAAGATCAACAAGGACGCCGGCCGCGATCACTGGGGACCGGCCATGAGCGTGCTCTTTGCCGGCGGCGGCGTGCGCGGCGGCAACGTCATCGGCGCGACCGACAAGCTCGCCGCCTACCCGATCAGCGACCGCCAGACTCCGGAAAATCTCGCCGCCACGATCTACCAAACGCTCGGCATCCCGCACACGGCCGAATGGAAGGACGTGGACGGCCGACCGCACGAACTCTACCGCGGCGACTCGATCACGGGATTGATGTAAGAGGCGAGATGCCGTTTGCCGGCGCGAACCGCTGCGCGACCAATGAACTAACTCGTGCGAAGCAGTTGTCGCAGCACATACGGCAGAATCCCGCCGTGCTGGTAGTAGTCCACTTCGATCGGCGTGTCGATGCGGGATCGGACCGGGACGCGATCCGTGGAGCCACCGGCGCGGTGAATGACGAGCGTCAATTCTTGACGCGGTTTGCAGCCGGCGTCGAGGCCGAGCAGGTCGAACGTTTCGCAGCCGTCGAGTTCGAGCGTCTTCGCGTTGGTGCCTTCCACGAACTGGCAGGGCAGCACGCCCATGCCGACCAGGTTTGAGCGGTGGATGCGTTCGAACGATTCGGCGAAGACGGCGCGGACGCCGAGCAGTTGCGTGCCTTTGGCGGCCCAGTCGCGCGAGCTGCCGGTGCCGTATTCTTGACCGGCGAAGACGACGAGCGGCACGCGCGCCGCGGCGTATTTCATGGCGGCGGCGTAGATCGACACCACTTCGCCCGCGGCATCCGGCCCGTCAAAGAACTTTGTCACGCCGCCTTCCGTGCCGGGAACCATGAGGTTTTTGATACGGACGTTCGCGAACGTGCCGCGCGTCATCACGCGGTCGTTGCCGCGGCGGGCGCCGTAGCTGTTGAAGTCGGCCGGCTGAACGCCGTGGGCGATCAAGTACTCGCCGGCCGGCGACGTCGGCTTGATCGCGCCGGCGGGGCTGATGTGGTCGGTCGTGACGGAGTCGCCGAGAATCGCGAGCGGCCGGGCACCGCGCAGGTCGCTGGCGCGGCCGGGCTCCAGGCCGAAGTCGCTGAAGAACGGCGGCTGCTGGATGTACGTCGATGCTTCGTCCCACGAGTACACCGTTCCCACCGAGCTGGGCACTTCGTTCCACTTCGGATTCTGGTCCGCGAAGTTCGAATACAGTTTGCGGAAGATGTCGGGACTGAGCGCCTGCTTCATCGCATCGCGCACTTCAGCGAGCGTCGGCCAGAGGTCGCGCAGGAACACGTCGCCGCCGGCCCTGTCCTTGCCAAGCGGCTCAGTGGTCATGTTGATGTTCACGCGGCCGGCCAGAGCGAACGCGACGACGAGCGGCGGACTCATCAGGAAGTTCGCCTTGATGTTCTGGTGTACGCGGGCCTCGAAGTTGCGGTTGCCCGAGAGCACGCTGGCCGCGATCAGGTCGTTCTTCGTGACGACCTCTTCGATGTGCGGGTCGAGCGGCCCGGAGTTGCCGATGCACGTCGTGCAGCCGTAGCCGACCAGGTTGAAGCCGAGCTTGTCGAGATGTTGCTGCAGATCGGTCTTCGCGAGGTAATCGGTGACGACGCGCGAGCCGGGTGCGAGCGACGTTTTGACGGTCGGTCGCACGGTGAGGCCGCGCGCGACCGCTTTCTTCGCGAGCAGGCCGGCGGCCAGCATCACACTCGGGTTGGACGTGTTCGTACACGAGGTGATCGCGGCGATCAGCACGTCGCCGTGCCCCACGTCGGCGGTCGCCTCGCGGTCGCGCCCACCGATGCGAACCGGAAATCGTTTGCCAAGCTCCGCACCCGTCTTGGCATAGCCGGCGACGTCGGTGGCTGAAAGAACCCTCGCGCACGTCGCGGCGAGTTCTTCCGGCGACTTGTTGTAACCGCCGCTGGCCGCGGGCGCGGTGAGCAATTCGACAAATTTCTCCTTGACCTGCGGCAACTCGATCCGATCCTGCGGGCGCTTCGGCCCGGCAACGCACGGCTTCACGTCGGCCAGATTCAATTCGATCACACTGCTGTAATCGACCTCGTCCCTGCGCGGAATACCGAACATGCCTTGTGCCTTGAAATACGCACGCACCGCATCGACCTGTTCAGGCTCACGGCCGGTCGCGGCGAGGTACTGGCAAGTCTCGTCATCGACTGGGAAAAAGCCCATCGTCGCGCCGTACTCCGGGGCCATGTTCGCGATCGTCGCGCGGTCGGGCACCGCGAGCGACGCGGCACCGTCGCCGAAATATTCCACGAATTTGCCCACGACCTTCGCCTTGCGCAACATTTCGGTGCAGTGCAGGACAAGGTCGGTCGCCGTCACGCCTTCGCGCAGCGAGCCGGTCATGTGAACGCCGACCACGTCCGGCGTGAGAAAATAAATCGGCTGGCCGAGCATCCCGGCCTCCGCCTCGATCCCGCCCACGCCCCAGCCGACGATGCCGAGTCCATTGATCATCGTCGTGTGCGAGTCAGTGCCAACGAGCGTATCGGGGAAGAATACGCCGTCGCGCTCGATCACGCCGCGCGCGAGGTATTCGAGGTTCACTTGATGGCAAATGCCGATGCCCGGCGGGATCACGCGGAACGTGTCGAACGCCTGCATGCCCCACTTGAGGAAGCGATAGCGTTCGCCGTTGCGTTTGAATTCGAGCGCGAGGTTTTCCTTGAACGCGTCCGGCAGTCCGGCGACATCCACCTGCACCGAGTGATCGACGACGAGGTCCACGGGCACGAGCGGCTCGATCATCTTCGGGTCCTTGCCGAACTTGGTGACCGCGGAGCGCATCGCGGCAAGATCGACCAGCAGCGGCACGCCGGTGAAATCCTGCAGCAGAATCCGCGCGACCACGAACGGGATCTCCTCGGTCCGCTCCGCGTTCGGCTTCCAGCCGGCGAGGTTCCGCACGTCGCTCTCGGTGATCGACTTGCCGTCACAATTCCGCAGTACCGATTCGAGCACGATGCGAATCGACACGGGCAGCCGCGAGATCGGACCGACGCCGGCCTTTTCGAGCTGCTTCAGTGAGCAGAGCTTCGCCGTGCGATTGGGACCAACCGTGAAGCTTTGAAGCGAATTTAACGGGTTCGTGGTCATGGCAAATCCGAGTGATGTTGGAACACCATTCCGGCAGGCGTCTCACACATCGGCAGTATATGAAAAGCCGCTGGCGGCGCAAACGGGGAGGAGGAGTTGCCGTGATCGCCAATCGCAGATTGGCATTTGCTTATTGCTGATTGCGGGTGGCGAATCGTGAATGGTGATCAGCGATCCGCAATCAGCGATCCGCAGCCCGGAACCGGCGATCTACTCTTCCGCTCGATTCAAGCGGCGGACGTGGTAGAGCGGTCGCGGCGCGGCGTTGCCTTGGGCGATCCGGCCTTCGACGAAGACGGCGTCGCCCGGGCCGAAGTCCGCGGCGGGCGGCGATTCGAGTTGCACGCTGCCGCCGTATTCGTCGTCGTCCGAGAGCGGGGCGTAGCGGACCTTCCACGTGCCGCCGCCGAGCGCCGAGTACTCGAGCTTGCCCTGAATCCACGAATAGTCCGGCGCGTGATCCATGATCTCGCGCGACGGCGGCACGTTCGCGGGCCGCGTGCGCGGCTCGTCGAGCATTTTGATGGAATCGTCCGCGTCTCCGAGCAGATTGCCGTCGTCGAATTCGCGTGGCGGCAGTCTCGGTTCGCGCGGTGGCGACTGAGACCCGCGACCGCCGGGCGCCGCGGGTGAGCGATATTCGCCGGCCGCCGGGGTCACGGCGCCGCTGCCCCGGTACGCGTTCGGTGCCGAGTAGTCGGTGACGACCTCGGCGCCGGTCACTCGAGCCTGCTGTGGCGCGACAAACGGATCGGGATGAAACTGCCGTCCACGGCAACCGACGAGCGCAAGAACGAGCGGGCAGACCGCGACGGCGAAATGCGTGGGTCGCATATCGTGGCTCCTTGACTCAAAACGCAACACGACAACGCGCGGGTCGGGCATAACTCGCGGCGGGCGGCGGACTCAATCGCGGAGGTGATCTCTGTCCCGACACGGCCCGAACACTTTTCGGGCGGCGTAAGATACTGGGATGGCGGGAATTGTCCAGTTCAAATCCCGAGCGTGATCGCGAATGCTAACCGAACGGAACTCGCGGAAGACCTGCTATGCGAATCATGGCGCCTCGAATGGTTGAGTCAGTGAATCTGGCGGAAGTTAGGGTTTTCCCCTACGCAGGCGATGTCTCGGTCTTGCCGATAACAAACTCATCGCTGCCGCGGCCAGTCTGTTTTCTGCGCGCCACGACGGAAGCCGCGCCGCATGCGCAACGCCACGAAGATCGATTCGTGCGCCTTGGGAGAATCGGTGGAAACGGCAGAGGCAAACCAACAGATTGCAGCTCGAAGCCGACGCGACGAGCTAATCCTCCAGCATCTATCGCTGGTGCGGCACGTCATCGGCCGCCTGTTGACCGAGTTGCCGCCAGGGATGGACGTCGAGAACCTCAAATCGGCCGGGACGCTCGGACTTGTGGAGGCGGCCAACAAGTTTGACCCGACGCGCGGCGTCGAATTCAAGGCGTATGCGACCACGCGCGTGCGCGGTGCGGTGCTCGACGAACTGCGCCGCAACTGTCCGCTCCCGCAAGAGGTGCTCCAGCGAGTCGCCAAGGTGCGTAAGGCGTATGAAGAGCTGCAGCCGCCCGTCTCCGTCGAGGCACTCGCCGAGGTCACGGGCTTGAGCCATGACGAAGTCGTCGATTGCCTGGCCGCCATACGGCTGACCCGGATGGTCTCGTGGGAGGATTCGGGTCGGACGCAGTTCGTGCGAATGGACGACGCACACGACCAACCGGAATCGAGAATGGAGCGAGCGGAACAGAAACAAATTCTCACCGAGGCGATCGCGTCGCTGCCGGAGCGCGAGCGGCAAGTCGTGACGCTCTACTACATGGAAGATCTGCGGCTCAAGGAAATTGGCCACGTGCTCAAGCTCTCCGAGTCGCGCGTGTCGCGACTACTGAACTCGGCCGTGTTTCAATTGGGCGAGCGTCTGCGCGCGAAGGAATTGTCGTGATGGACCCACCTCCTCATTCGAATTGCGGAATCGCACCATCGACGGGCCGGTTACAGCTTCTTGATCACCACCGCGGTCAAATCGTCCGCTTGCGGGCTGCCGGCGACGAATTCCAGCAGGCGATCGTAGAGCCGGCCAATTAGTTCGCGGCTCGGCGCGGCGGCGTTCGCGAGCAGAAACTCGCCGACGCGCGATTCGCCAAATTGTTCGCCGTCCGCACGCGACCACTCGACGAAGCCGTCGCTGAACACCGCGAGCATGTCGCCGCTCTCGAGTTCGATCCGCGACGGCGGACCGAATTCCGAGTCGGCCAGGACGCCGAGTGGCAAGCCGGTTGAATCGAGCGAGACGATCTCGCCGCGGTGCGGGCGCACGAGCAGCATCGGGCCGTGGCCGGCACTGGCGAATTCCAGCAGGCTCTCGCGCACGTGCAGCACCGACAAGAACAGCGTGACGAAACTGCCGTCGGGCAAATCCGGGCACAGGAGCGTGTTCACCTGACCGATCGCTTGCGAAACGTCGGGGCAAAAAGTCGCGACGGCCCGCACGAACGCGCGGCACTCGGTGCTGACGAGTGCCGGGCCGAGCCCGTGGCCCGTCGCGTCGCCGACCACGATGAGTAGCCGGTCGCCCGGCAGTTCCAGAAAATCAAAACAGTCGCCGCCCGCCTCCGTCGCCGGCTGGCTCCAGCCGGCGATGTCGAAGCCCGCTGCGTGCGGCGGCCGCTGCGGCAGGAATCGCTGCTGGATCGAACTGGCCAGTTGCAACTCGCGCTCCATCCGGTGCTTGTCCACAAGCTCCGCGATCAGCCGCGCCCGCTCCAACGCGACGCCGGCCTGCACCGCGAGCGTCTCGGCGAGCGCGCGATCCGATTCGTCAAACGGCCGCCCGAGCTTGTTCAGCACCTGCAACACGCCGACCAGTTGCCCGTCGAAACCCACGAGCGGACAGGCCAGAATATTCCGCGTGCGGAAGCCCGTGCGGCGGTCAACCTCCGAATTGAATCGCTCGTCGGCGTACGCGTCCGGCACGTTGATCGTTGCCCGCTCGCGCGCCGCGGCCCCGGCAATGCCATGCTCGACGGCAAATCGAATTTCGTCGGTGCCGACCGCGATCCTGCTGTGCAACTCCCCCGCATCCGCGTCGAACAAGAATAAACTCGCCCGCTCCGCGTCCAACACGTTCATCGACTCCGCGATGATAACCTCGAGCATTTTCTCCAGGTCGGTCATCACCCCGAGCCGGCGCGTCACTTCCAGCACGGCTTGCAGATTGGCGACTTGTCTCGCGGAGTCGGTTGCGGTCATGGTGTCGGTGCTCGCTGGTCAGTTTCGCAGCGACGCCAAGCTACGGCGCGGGCAGCGCTCACGCAAGCGAAACCACGCAGTTCAGATCGGCGTCGCGCTACCATTTGCCGGCGCCAGCCCGTAGGATATTCGCTCACGGCCGCGGCCACTGACACGGCACTGGCCGCAAACTACCGCGTTCGTTCTTCGAGGAAACCATGACGGTTCGCGACGAGGTTCTCGACCTGACCACGCCGACCGGCCCGATGCGGACGTACGTTTACTCGCCCGTACCGCTGAGCGGCAAGCTGGAACGCGTGCCCGGCCTGATCCTGTACTCCGAGATTTTTCAGCAGACCGCGCCGATCCGGCGGCTGGCGGTGCAGTTCGCCGGGCAGGGTTTCGTCGTGATGGTGCCGGAGATTTACCACGAGCACGAGCCGCTCGGCACGGTGCTCGGTTACGACGACGTGGGCAAGGACAAGGGCAACGCGTACAAGCATCAGACGAAACTATCCACGTTTGACGCCGACGCGCGCGTGATGATCACCGCACTCGAGCAGCATTCGCGCTGCAACGGCCGGCTGGGAACGTTTGGCGTGTGCCTGGGCGGGCACTTGTCGTTTCGCGCGGCGTTCAATCCGGAGATTTTGGCGGCGGCGTGTTTCTATGCAACGGACATTCACAGCGGCACGCTCGGCGCGGGCAAGAACGCGGACTCGCTCGCGCGATGCCGTGACGTGCGTGGCGAATTGCTGATGCTCTTCGGCCGGCAGGATCCGCACGTGCCGATCGAGGGCCGCGGCAAGATTCACGACGCGCTCGAACAGGCTGGCGTGCTGTTCACGTGGCACGAAGTGAACGCGGCTCATGCTTTCATGCGCGACGAAGGGGAGCGGTACGATCCCGCCCTGGCACGGCAATGCTTCGGCCTGGCCCGCGACCTGTTCCAGCGCGTGCTTTGACCGACGATATTCACAAGGGTCCGACGTGAGCGCGGCGCACCTACGAGTCCGGGCCGCAGGACGCCGACGTCACGCATGAGTGCGTCGTAGCGACTCGGTTCCGTCGATTCGTGGAACGGCTGGGCGATCACATCGAACGCTACTATCGCGACCGCGGCCCAGCCCGCTACTTTTGAAATTCGCAGGCAACGCGTGGTTGCGCAGCATGCGGCCGGTCCAAGGTCGGGTCTACGGCGTCGGATTCACCGGCGGCGGAGTAGGTGTGGGCGTTGGAGTCACGGGCCCTTGGCCGCGGTCGACGATCACGCGACCTTGATTCCACGCGGTGCCGAACAATTGTCCGGCGTCGGTGCCGTCGAACTGAACGACCAGGTCGCCCAGGTCTTCCAATGAATCCACCAGCGCCGCGGTGCGGGTCTCCAACTCTCGGATCAGTGCGGTGCGGTTGACGATCTTGCCACGCGGTGCGTTGATCAATCCAGAGTAGGCGGTGATAGCGTTCGTGACCGCCGTGATCCGCGCCGGCGTGACGCCGCGGGCCACGGCCCCCGGCTCGGCGGTTTTGCTCTGCGCGATATCGCGTACCGTCGTGCACCGGGCGACAAGCTCCTGATCGCGCAGTTTCTGAAGCCCGCTCAACTTAATTAAAGTTCACCTGAGCGCGGCGAGTGAGGTCGCCCGTCTTCTTGAGATGAAGCGCCGTCGCTCGCGCCAGCACAAACGCGGCGTCTTCGAGCGTCGTCTCCGCGACATCCTTCGCCTCCGCCGCCCCAGTCGTCGCCGCCCCGGCCTGCGCCACGATGAGCAGAATCTCCGCACGCTCAACCTTGAGTGCATTGAATGCCGTCCCGAATTCGGCCGGCTCGTTGCCCTCCCAAACCAGCCGATGTTCCGGAGTATCCGCCACCGTGATGCAAGCCCCGACCATCGTGAGCCGATTATTGATGCGGTCGTTCATGAAAGGATTCCCCCCTCAAGCAAAATTCCACGAGTGTCGGAACGACACCAGAGATTGGCGGACGTGTACGAGACTGCGTCCGCTTTCGTCCTGAATGATCCCTAATCTATGACTGCATTCGCCAAGAAGCAATCGTTTTCAACAGTTTGCAGACCCAGGCAGGGACTGCGGCGGGCGGGCCGCGCGATATCGAAGACGTGCGCGGCGTTCTTAAAGTGTCCCGCGAGTTGGTCCAATTGGACATAGTCAAGCGATTGACGGCCCGCTATGGGCCACGCGAGCACACGCTCTTACTTGCGTCCGTTCCGTTGATTGAGACGACGCGTAAATCGATTCAGCAACTCGTTCTCGTTCGTTGTAGCGGACCAATCCACGAGGAAGCGTTGCAGTTCCTCTGCCTTCGCCAGCGGTAACTCAATTGCCAGCAAGTCGTAGACGCCGCCGAACGGTTCATCGCCGACATGCTTCATTCGGCGGTCGGCATGGGGATCAAGAAAGGCCGGCACCATGAAGAAGTTCATGATCTTGTCATGGCGAAACATCCACTTCGTAACGTCCTTCGTCTCCTTCTGGTTCTTGAGTGTCTCCGTCAGGCAGAGTAGCAGCTTGTGATCGACCAGCACGGAGGATTCCTCCTCGAAGCCCTCCACGTTCAGGTTGGGTTCCCCGGACAATCGCCATTCGTAAACTCGTTCCGCGAATTGCTCCTTGCGAAACTCCCGATTATGACGTTGCCGAAAGACCGTGGCCGCACCTTGAAAGCATTGTTCGACGAGACGGAACACGTCGGGATTCTCGCCGCGAGCCAGTCGTTCCGCAGCCAGTGCAGCCTCCATCGGGTTGCACAAGATCGACAGTGCCTCGATCGGCAGGTCCCTGCTGGTTTTGTCTTCGCCTTCTGTTTCGGACTTCAGCGTTGCGACGAAGTCCTTAACCGCCTTGTTGTAGGCCCGCACTCCAACCGTCGCGCCGGGTTCCACGAGCTTCCACTGCTGTTCGAGAAAGTCCTCCACCTGCTTCGGGAGCAGTGGTTGCAACACGTAGACCCGCGTCGATCGCGGTGGCTCCCAGCTCGTCGGTTGCGTAGTCAGCACGAAGTTCCCCTTGAACGAGTCCTCGGCGAATCGGGAGATGCGCGAGCGTGCGTCGGGCGTGGCTTCATTCAAGCCATCGACCAGGACGTCCAACGCGCCCGCGTGGATGAGAGTTCGCAGATAGTTCTCGTCCTTGGCTTGGCCCTGCAACTTCCGTTGAATCGCCGCCACAACACCCTCGCTGATCTGTGTCATCCAAAGTGGCACACATTCGGGGAATCAGAAAGGACAGTCTCTGGGTGATTCTAATGGTAACGTTCGCTGCCTCAGGCCGAGGTTCGCTTCCTTGCGGCGATG
>Ga0247727_10013714_pt1 | contig 13594 bp, 11 predicted proteins | sample WisWelCaveWW1625_FD_202498 | JGI IMG/M metagenome (GOLD analysis project Ga0247727, IMG submission 202498) | Biofilm microbial communities from Wishing Well Cave, Virginia, United States - WW16-25 | ecosystem: Environmental > Aquatic > Deep subsurface > Groundwater > Cave microbial mat | place... | reverse complement strand
CCCAAACACCCAACCCAAGATAAGGATGTCGGCCGCTGCGCGGCCTCCTCATCTTTCCTCTTTTCACTCTCACCGGGCCGGGGGATCCGAACCCAGTTTCATGCTCATCCTTGGATTGGAAAATGCTGGGCGAGGGAAGCTACAAGCCGGTCTGGCTCCCGCAGACGCTGACCTCCAGTCCCAAGTGGTGAAACATGGCGGCCTTGACGGCCAAAGCCCGATTGGCGCCGGCGGCGTCGGGCGCGTAGGCGACCTGGAGGTGGTTGGACTTGTGCCGGGCCATCATCTGGTCCCGGCTGATCCCGTAAGTGACGGCGTGCATGATGGGCCACTGGGGAGTGGTGATCCGCCAGCGGCGCTCGGTCTCCTGGCGTGGCAGCTCGACCACCTTGGCCCGTCCCAGGTCGGCCTTCAAGACGCCGGCATCGATGAACACGCGGCTCCAGACGATCTCGCCGGGCTTGCTGATACCTTTGAGGGTTCCGCCGCCCAGGCGGAAGTACATGGGAGGCTGCCGCTCGCTGACCGCCCCGGCGTAGCCTCCGATGAAGTGACGGGCCGGCGCGGCGCCGGAAATCTCGAAGACCCAGATGAATTCCTCGGCGTCGTTGCGGCGGTAGGGCTCGCCGTAGCGCAGGTCGTGCAGGGTGGTCTCGGGATCGAAGCCGAGCCGCCGCCAGACGCGGTTGGTGACCAGCGCGTCCAGGCCGGCGCACTCGTCGACTTCGTTGAAGTGGGGCAGGGCCTGGTTCTCGTAGAGCAGGCGGCCGCCGCCGCGGTCGCCGACCGGCGGACGATCCACGTTGTTCAGCAGTCCCTCGGCCAGGTCGGAGGCCGGCGTCAGGTCCTTCAGACCTTGCTGATACTGAATCCCGATCGCGTCGCAGCCGAACTCATCAGCCAGCCGCAGCGCGGCGATGTACATCTTGCACTGCTCGAGGATCTGGCCGTCGGTCAGGTCGGTTTCCGGATGGGAGCCGGTGAGGAAGCGCACGCCTTTCGCCTCCAGCCAGGAGCGGACCTGTTTCGCTTCCTGGTCGGGGGTGCGGAGCATCTCGGCGTAAAGCGTGGACTGGCTGAGGCGCTCCTTGAAGACGCCGGTGGGGTGGAGCAGCTCGTCGGGGATGATGGCATTGTACATACCCATGCAGCCCTCGTCGAAGACGCCCAGGATGGCCTTGCCGCGCTGGAGATGCTCCCCCAGCTCGCCGCCGAGCTGCTGGGCGTCGGGGGGCAGCTTCAGGTCGCGCCAAGGCCGGACGTGGCTGGCGTCGTGCTCCAGGCTTTCCCCGTCCAGCCAGCGGCGGAGGCCGCCCAGAAAGAACTCGTCTTGGAAATCCGCGCTCCACAGGGAGCTGTAGCGTACGCCGGCCTTGGTGAGCGAGCCGTTCAGATTCAACAAACCGACCAGACCGGGCCACTCGCCGCTCCAGTTGGCCACCGTCAGGATGGGGCCCCGGTGGGAGTAGAGGCCGTGCAGGATATGGTGACTGTACTGCCAGACGGCCTCCACCACGACCAGCGGGGCTTCCGGCGGAATCTGGCGGAAGACCTCCATGCCGCGCTTCTGGCTGTCGATGAAGCCGTGGGCTTTCTCGGAATCGACGGGGTGGCCGCGCCGGACTTCCCGTCCCTGGCGGCGGATGGCGGCCAGGACCGTCTCTTCGGCGCGCTGCTGGGCCGGCCAGCATTTCTGGTTCGCGGAAAGGCGCAGGTCGCCGTTGGCGATGAGGACAATCAGCTCGGGCATGGGACTATTGTGTCATGTCACAGCGCTGGGACGAGGATAATGTGGATCGGCGTTGACAACACCCGCCATCATGCGTCGCCCGCCGATGCAGGGCGCAGGCCGAAACGATGCACGCCACGGTGGCCGACGATCCCTAGCGAATCGGCTCCTCCTGCAGGTAGCGGCGGAAGAAGTTTTGCCAGGCCGCATCAAACTTCGGATCGGCGGCCTTGTGTCCGGCGTCGGTGGAGGCGAACTGCAGCCGCTCGGGGACTCCCAGCAGGCGGTACACTTCTTTGGCCCGATTGAAATAGCCCCAGCTTTGGAGATCGTCGGAGTCGCCGCCGGCGTCCTCGGATTGGCTGCCTCCGATGAGCAAGAAGGCCCGGGGAGCGACCAGGGCCAACAACTCGTGGTGGTCGTGCTCGAAGCCGGGGCGGGCGGGGTCCGGGTTCAACAGGCTCTGCACGGTTCCGCGCAGCTCGGGAACCGGATAATCCGGCGTGCGGAGGTCGTCGAAGCGCCGCTGCCAGTCCAGGTACCATGGGTCGTACCAGTTGGTTCCGCCGTTGATGGCGATGTGCGGGTCCACCGCCACGGTGGCCCGCAGATCGGGGTGGAAGGCGGCCGCGTAAACCGCCGCCTTGGCGCCGAGCGAGAAGCCGATAAAGCCGATGCGGCGCCCGTCGACCTGCGGCAGGGCGCGGAGATACTGGATCTCGCGGTCCACGTCGTGGACCATCTTGCCCAGCGCGAGCCAGCGGCCGAAGCGCTGGTAGACCAGCTCGACCGCCGGCCGGAGGCGCGTTCCCTGACGGTAGTTGCGGATGAACGACCAGCTTGTCAGCACGACAAAGCCGCGGCGGGCGAGCCAGGCGCCCCACCAGTGTTCGGGCTCGCGATAGTCGGGAGTGGAGCTGGTCCAGGCAATCACCGCGGGGAAGGGCCCATCGCCCTGGCCGCGGGGCAGCAGCAGCAGGTGGCGCTGCAGGAAGTCGGTCTCCAGGGGGAGGTCCACGTCGATTCGCGTGTAGCCATCGAGTTCCCGGCGGCTGATTTCGACCGCGCGGGTCACGTCGCCGAACCATTTTTCGTCCTCGGGCGCCGGGGCGAGCTTGCCGAGGAGGTAGGTCCAGGCTCGCAGCAGCTCAGGGCGGCGCCGGGCGAACCAGTCCTCGGCGTTGCGGGCGCGCGAGCCGTCCAAGCCGATGAGCGGCGACCCCAGCGGGGTGTCCTCCGCGCCGGGCTCGGGGGCCGGACTGCGGCGGGAGGTGACCCGATGGTAGTTCTGGCGGGCGAGCTCCCGCTCGGCTGGCGGCGGCAGGGAAGATTGGGCCAGGGCGCCGGGGAGGAGCAGCGGCAACAGGCACAAGCATAACGTTCGGCGCGCCATACCAGAATCCAGGATAGCAGGGGCGGTCCCGGCGTTAACCCAAGTTCGTCACGAGGACCGCTTGCTGACGCGCGCGGCTCGGTAAGTGCCGTCGAATCAGCGGGCTGTTTCCGAGCCGCGACCGTTAGGGAGCGGTTGTGACGAACTTGGGTTAATTAATACAGCACAGCGTGGGTCTGGGCGTTTCGCACGATCCGGCGGATCTCGGCGTTGTCCAGCGGCGCGGCGATCAGGTCGTAGGCCCCTCGATGGATGGCCTCGGTCCACAAGCGGGCGTCGGTGACCACGTCGGTCAGCACCAGCGCCACTTTCGGGCGGCGGTTGGCGAGCGCTTCCAGCGCGTCCTCCCAATTGCCGTCGGAGAACTTGGTCTCGGCGACCAGGACTTGAAATCGGCTTGTTTTCAGCGGCTGCTGCCCTTCCACTCCTCTTCGAGGAGCTTGGAGTATTCGCCGGAGGCGTAGAGGGTGAACTCGAACTCGCCGGCCGCCAGGCGAGGGAACTGGACGCTGTCCTTCCAGCAGGCGTAGGCGTAGTCGGCGTAACGGAAATAGGTCTGCAGGTAGTCCGGGGAGAGCAGCTCGCGGGGCGGCGGGTCGACGAACTGGAGGTTGATCCCGATGGAGCGGGCGAAGATGCGGGAGTAGTCGGCCACCCCCCAGCGGCGCAGCTTGCTGTCGACGTCGGAGGGCGTGCGGGTGATGAGAAACTCGGCGAAGCTCTGCTCGGCCAAGCCGCGGTCCTTGAGGGAGTCGGTTCGCTGGACGAAATCGACGCACTGGGCGAGCCAGCGAAACAGATCCTTGCCCACGAAGAAGAGCATGCGCATCTCGGCGTAACGCCCGTCGAGGAGGCGCTCGCGCAACTGCTCGGCCTGGCTGGGGGTCTCTTTGCCGCCGGATATCAGCATCTGGGCCGCGGCCTTGGCGCTTTCCAGCACCTTGATCGAGCCAGAGGCGTCGGTGAAGGGGTACAGGATCAGCGGTGGCAACAGATGCCGGACGGGCGGCTGGTCTGCCATAGGGCTCCCTCTTAGCTCATCGGCCAAGGCAATGCACTCTAGAGCGCGCCGGCCGCGCGACGGCGGCTGGCGCGTTGCCACTAACGGCGCTGTTCCAGCGTGACCCGCGCGCTCAGCGGCTTGTTCTCGCGCAGAACGCGCACCTCCACCTGCTGGCCGGGGCTTTTGCCGCGCAGCGCGTAGGTGAAGTCGTACAGATTCTTGATGGGCCGGCCGTCAAACTCGATCATGATGTCGCCGGCCTTCAAGCCGGCCTTGGCAGCCGGCGAGCCGTCCCGCACGTCGGCGAATTTCACTCCGTTCTCGGAGTGGCCGAAGTCGGGGATGGATCCGAAGTATGCGCCGTAGCCGCCCCCGGTCGAGCCGGTGGCGGCGCCGGGCGGCCGCATCTCGGTTACCCGCGCGAATACCGGACGCTCGGCGGCCTGGCCCAGCCTGTCGGCGATGTCGAAGATCAGGTTCAGCACGCGGGCCGTACCGGGGGCGTCGATCTTGTCCCAGGTGTCGGTGGGTTTGTGGTAGTCGCCGTGCAGTCCGGAAAAAAAGAACAGCACGGGCACCTGGCGGGCGGTGAAGCTGGTGTGGTCGCTGGCGTCGTAGCCGCCGGGGGAGAAGTCGGCTTGAAACGGGTACTGGCCCAGGGCCTGCTCGACGACGCCCTTCAGGGTGGATCCGGTGCCCACGCCGCCGATGAACAGCTTGGAATTGCGGACCCGTCCGATCATGTCCATGTTGATCATCGCCGCGGTCTTGTCCAGGGGGCGGACCGGGCGGTTGACGTAGTGGCTCGATCCCAGCAGGCCGAGCTCCTCGCCGGCGAAGGCGACGAAAACGATGCCGCGTCGCAGGGCCTGGGCGCGGCTGGCGAAAAGCCAACCCAGCTCGATCAGGCCGGCGGCGCCGGAAGCGTTGTCGTCGGCGCCGGGATGGATCTGTCCGGCCGAGGCCGGCGCTAGCGAGTTATCCTCGCCCAGCCCGAGGTGATCGTAGTGCGCCCCGATGACGATGTGCTCCTCGGTCGCCCCGGGCAGAAAGCCGATGACGTTGTTGGCGGTGGCCAGCTTGCGCTCGACCTCGACCGAGAGCGAGAGGCGCAGCGAATCGGGCAGGGCGATTCCGCGGGGCTTGAGTTCCTGGTCGATGGCGGACTGGAGCGCGCTCAGGGACTGGCCGGCCCCGGCCAGCCACTGATCGACGATCTCGGCCTTCACCTGGACCACGGGCAGGCCGGCGTCCTCGGGGCCTTTGGTGCTTCCGAACCTCAGCAGCCGGTCTTCCTCGTCCGGGTGCGCGGCACGGTCCCGAACCAGCAGCAGGGCGACGGCGCCGCGGTGACGGGCGTTGATCGCCTTGCTGAAGAACTCGGCGTGCCGGGTCATGGTCTTGCCGAGAAGCGGACTCTTCTCGTCGGCTTCCTGCGGCTCGTGCCACAGGGCGACCACGATCTTGTCCTGGACCTCCAGGCCCGCGTAGTCGTCGTAGTGGTACTCGGGGGCGGTGATGCCGTAGCCGGCGAAGACGACCGCGCCGGAGACGGAGCCGCGGCCGGAAAAGCTCAGGGGCAGGAAGTCCTGGCCCGGGCGGAGCGACGCCCGGCGCCCGCCGGTCCGCGTTTCCAGGGAATTATTGGATCCCAGAGTCGCGCCGACGGTCAGGGTGAAGGGCTGGAAGTAAGAGGAGCCGCTCAGCGGCTTCAGCCCGGCGGCTTGAAACTGCCCGGCGATGTGGCGGGCGGCCTGGTCCAGCTCGGGCGTGCCCGCGCCGCGTCCCTTCATCTGCGGGGAGGCCAGCTCGCGCACGTTGCGCAGGTAGCGCTCGGCGTCGGCGGCCGCCCAGGCGGCAACCGCGCAAACCAGCGCGGCGGTGAAGCGGGCCAGTCGAGGCATGCGGTTTCCTAGGGAGGGGTGAGCGGAGTGGGCAAGCGGACCTCGCAGCACTCCTGCTCGCCGGCGTTCTTCGCCGTCTTCTGGTAGTCGAGCTCGTAGTCGATGATCTGCTTCAGATTGGGCCAAGGGGTGTTGCCAAGCCGCCGGCCGTTGACGAACAGGGTGGGGGTGGAGTTGACCCCCAGCGAGCGCGCCTCGGCCGCGGACTTGTTGACCTCCTCCTCGGTCTCGCGCTTGTCCAGGCAGCGGGCCATCTGCAGCGCGTCGACCTCCTGGCCTTTGAGGAAGCCGTCGAGCTTCTCGCGGAAGTTGGCGGCGGTGATGGAGGCCTGGTTTTCGAAGACCCAGTCGTGAAAGGCCCAGAAGGCCAGCGGATCCTGCCGGAACACGCAGCGGCCGGCGATGGCGGCCGTCCGGGCCCAATCGTGGTTGGCCAGCGGCATGTCTTTAAAGTACACGCGGACCTGCGTGGGATAGGCCTTCAAGATGTTTTCCCGCAAGACTTTGGCCTCATCGCGGCAGTGCGGGCACTGGAAGTCGCTATAGGCTACCAGCACCACGGGCGCGCCCGCAGTGCCAAAGCTCGGCTGCAGCGCGGTGGTGATTTTGCTCAGCTCGGCGCGGAAGGGGTTGTCGGCGGCCAGGTACAGACTGCCGTCCAGGATGTGCTTGCCGTCGGCGGAGACCCAGAAGACCCTCTGCTCGGAGGCCGCCCCGTAGGAAGCGCGAACGGTGGTCTGGAGCAGCCCGCTCAGCGGGGAGGGGACATAGTCGCCGATCTCCAGCTTGATGTGCGGTCCCCACATGAAACGGTGGCGGAGGTAGCCTTCCAGGTGCTTCTTGTCCAGGGCGGACTTGTCGCCGGGGGCGGCCGCTTTCGCGCCCCGGGAGGCGGCCGACTTTTTGGGAGCCGCCTGCGGGGCCGCCACAACGGCCGTGGCCAGGAGCAGGACTGCCGCGCGGAGCAGCATAAGTCCTATTCTAGCAGCGGGGGCGGGAAGGGGGAAATGGCGGAAAACACCTAGGTTGGGCCAAGTGGGCGCCGGCCTGTTCTAACGCTGCTGGGTTCGGGCCTGCTCCAGCAGCCGTTTGGCGCGGATCGGATTGTAGACGCCGCAGGGGCAGAAGCGGGCCAGGGTCCGGACAGCCTGGTCCGGCGTCCGCCGCCCTTCCCTCACCATGTCGAGCAGTAAGCGCGGAACAGTTCGCCGCGGAGGTCCCCGTAAGTCTGACCGGTATGGCGATCCACCTTTAGGACTTTGTACAGGTGCAGATTGTTCCGCACGGTCTCGTGGCGCATAGCATCGATGCGGGGGCTGACGTGAAGACCGTATTCAACTTCGCCCACCGAGAAGGAACAGACCCAGATGGGATCGTCACCGAGAGCTCTGAGCCGGGTGTGCACTTCTACGTGGCTTCGATTGCCGGCGTCAAAAGCGATCGAGGCGATGGAGGTGTCGAGAAGATAGCCGTCGGCCACGTTCTTCGATTCCTAGAGGTATTCCTCGATCATGGCAGTGACCGCCGGGTCATCAATGACCTCCAGGCGTGACATCGTCGCCCGAGCGCCGGCCTGGCGGTACTCCTCCGATAGATAGGTGCTGAGCGGAATGGCCGGCGCGAAGTCCTTGGGATAGTAGCGGTCGAAGTGGACCGGGCCAGGCCGGGGTTCACCCGCGAAGTGGTCCAGCACTTCTCGTTCGAGCCTTGGTGGCAGGTCATAGCCTGCGAGAACGGCGGCGTCGATCGCAAGCAGAAGATTGCGACATCGTCTTTCCATTTCCTCAGCCACAAAAGGAGACTTGAGCCAGCGCCGGCGGCATTCTTGGTATTCGCGAACCAGGGCGGAGATCTGGTCAGATTCGGAGGAAGTGAGGCTCGGAATCGGAACAGACCCAACAACTCGGATCTGATGACCGCGTGAGGTGATTTGCAGTGCGAGAAAGACGTTTGCAACAGGCCCGTTAAGGATCGCTGCCAGCAAGTTAACCGGAACTTCTCCTAGTGGCCAAATGCCGTGGAAGTTCTGCGAACAGACGAGGCCACTCAAATCTGGAGCAGCCGCTATTGTCCAGGCCCCCAGAGACAATCTGACGGCATTCGCGATGACCTTTGGCCTGTCCCAGGGGCGTTTGTGGGCGTTACCTCTCATGAACCGCTCTTCAATCTGGAAGTAGACAGGAGCTGCCGTCGCAAAAGGTTCTGAACCGCGGCGTACGTTCTTCAGACCCGGAACAAATCCCTTCCTCGGCTCAGAAGAGACATGCTTGTTAATATCGTCTTTGTACTCGACGCCGCGATGAACCTCAGCAACCTGATCCAGAGTCTTGAAGCCATGACAAGCCTGCGCAAGCTTGGTGAGCAGAGGAGGAGTCCAAAGATCTGCCGAACCTGGGGTGCTAGCGCGACCACAGTCATCCCACGTCAGTTTTCCAGAGATGAGGAACTCAGGATAATCCTTCTTGCTAGTAAAGGCAGAGCGCCGGCGGATCTCTGTCCGGCCCCGCCCCGAGCCGATAACAAGGACCGTTTCTGCTCTCGAGTGCTCGAAAGCGGTGTCCGGAACAACGACCAACGAAGTGTCGGAGTAAACTTCAGCTACCCGCCTTCGCAGATCCTTATAGCTGACTCCCTGCGTGAACAGACGCGGCAGAACAAAGCCCAGCAGGTCGGGAGGTTGTTCAAGCACGCGGCGAAGGATTTCGGCGGCTTTGTTGGGACGCTGGATGCCTGGGTTCTGTGATCGCTCCTCCGCCGTGAAGTCCCCAAACGGAGGATTACAGAGGACAACCTTGGCCCTACCAAGGTGCACATCGAGGTCGTCGCATCGGAATACATCGCCAGCCACCAGATTCCACCCGTTGGGATTCGGGTAGTCGGCGAGCATCAGAGAGTAGCGGGCTACTTCCCGGGCGAAGGCGTCGAGCTCCACAGCGGCGAGCATGCGAATGAAGTATTCGTGACGGTCTTCCGTGCTCGTCTCTGCGGGAAGCAGCGTACGGAGACGCCCCATAGCCGCCAGCAGAAACGGCGCATGGCCCGCGAACGGTTCGAATACGGTTCTCTTTTCAGGATCTAGGCTCTCGAAAGGAAGCTGATTGACAATGTACTCAGCCAGTTCCCGTGGGGTCGCGTAAATGTCCTGCTTGAGACGCGTCTTCGGATCGACCAGAGTGTTCTCGTACACGTAGGCCAGCGTCTCAACGGAAAGATTCTGCAAAGCGAAGCCTTGGCGGATCTGATCCCACGCCATCTGACGTACTGTTGCATCCTCGAGGACGCCCTCTTCCTGGCTACGCTGGAAGTAGTGTCCTTCGACGGCCTTCAGGACGGAGCCCACGCGGGAATCCGACCAGGGGCCGGGATACTCGCGATCGGCGAGGAGCTTCGCGGCGATCAGGCGGAAGGCGAGACGGTACAGATGGGGATAGTCGGGCTCTCGTGCGTGCCGCTTCTCATAAGCACTTCGGCAGGACCCGAGCACCTCGCGCAGCAGTTGATCCAACTTCTGCTGCACTGCCTGCTCCAGAGTGGGCACGAGTCCGAGGTCAAAGAAATCCAGTTGGCGAGGCCCCGGCTCGCAGACCGACTTCGCGCGCAGAATCTGTTGCGGCGCCCAGTCCTCGCGATGCTCATCGAGCCGCGCCTGGAACTCAACCGGCGAGAGCTTTTCGACCAGGTCCGGATCGCCGTGTGCGCGAACGATCCAGCGCCCGATCCGATCCTCACGCGGGTGCAGCGAGAACAACTGTGGGGCGCCAAGGCTGGTGTACCGACGAAGAGCATGGTGCGCTCCGTCGGAGATAACCGCAACGCCAAAGCACGCACTCCGATACGAGGTAGGCTCTTGGGCGAAGGCGGCTAGGGGAATTCGTTCGACGCTGGCGGGAGAGGTCTGAAGGTCGACGAAGGCGTAGTTCTCCCGAAGCAGCCCTCCGCGGTAGCCCATCGCCATCAAGCCGTCGCGGGTGATAGATAGGAGCTGGTCCATCCCGCTTGTTCTAACGCTGCTGGGTTCGGGCCTGCTCCAGCAGGCGTTTGGCGCGGATCGGATTGTAGACGCCGCAGGGGCAGAAGCGGGCCAGGGTCCGGACAGCCTGGTCCGGCGTCCGCCGCCCTTCCCTCACCATGTCGAGCATCTTCTTGGCCATGTTGAACGAGACCATCCCATGACCGCACATAGTGGATAGCTCGAGGACCTGGCTGTTCGGCAGGTGATCCTGCGGATCCCAGAAGCCCAGCGAGTACTCGACGCTGTGGCGAGTCAGCCCGGTCGACTGGCAGCACTGGTGGGCGCCCTCGACCGACGTGCTCATGTTGATGGAGAGCCCCAGGTCCGCCTGGATGACTTCCCGCAGCGCGGCGACGGCGGCTTCTCTGCTCTCAAAGACCGCGGCGACAGTGCCCGGCTTGTTGACCGCCTCGATCACGGTCGCATAGTCCTGGCTGGTATCGCGCCGCCAGTGCACCGTGGGGTTCAACTCGGGGCAGGGCCGGTAGCTGCCGAAGTTCCCGTTGCCCATGTTGGCGGGCTTGTGCCGGGCGCAGATGCGGAGAAACTGGCGCTGTTTCTCGACAGCGCCCTCGTCGTTCTTGCCCCGGCAAGGGATGGCGAACAGAATGTAGTCGTCGCGGAAGCTTTCCGAGTCACCGTACCGATGCAAGGTATTGGTCACCGGCGGCCTCCTTGGCCTTCTGCACGTTGGTCACCCGTCCCAGCCCCAGGTTGGTCTTGGCCCGGTGGTAGGTGTACCCGTGCTCCTCGAGCAGGCCCGACAGGACCTTCTCCCCGCCGCTCGAGTCGCAGCGGGTCGAGACCCCGATGGCCAGGACCGTGTCGATCTGCCGGGACGCCTCCTGGACCGCCTCCAACACCTCGGGGACGCGCTCGACCGCGCTCTTGATTTCGACGATGGCCGACAGAATCTTCTCGTTCAGCAGGTCCGGCTTGAGCGCCCCGCTGGCCTGGTCGGTCATCAAGTGGGTGATGGGATTCTTGGCCTCGAAGGCGACGCCCAGCCGCGCCAGGGCCATGGTGACCTTTTGGATATCGCGGAAGCGCACCCCCACGCCGGGGCGGCCGAATTCGATCACGTAACCGGCTTCCCCGACCCCGACCCGGTGGGCGACGTCGTTGGTCTTGACCTCCTCGGTCCCGCGCCCGTGAATGCCGGTGGACTTGTGCTCGACCAGCGGATCGGAAAATACCCGACGGGCGATCCGCGGCCATTCCAGCTCCTCCATCACGAAGGCGGCGGTGGGGCAAACGTCCGGCTCCGGCTCGAAGCGGAAGCGGAACAGCTTGGCCAGCCGGCGCACGCTGCGCACCAGAACCGGGTTCAGGTGCTCCTGGCTCATGCCGCGGAAGCAAGTCGAGCACTCGACGCACTCGTCGTAATTGATGGTCGCCCTTTGAATGGCTGGATCAATGTAGATCGCGCCCATCGGACAGACGGGGATGCAATTGCCGCAGGCAACGCACTTCTTGGGGTCAATTTGCATAGGCAGGAACCGGCAGCGGTCCTGCCGTAGTTTAGCACGGGGGCGGGACCGCCAGGTCGTTCATGACCTCACTCTTATGTCGCGCTTCCCGTCACTGGCCGTTTCGAACACGTCCGGTCAACGAACGCAGGAATGCCACGATGTCCTGCTTTTCGGCGGGGGAGAGATGGAGGGGGCGGAGCCTGGAGTCGAGACCGGGGTTCCTTTGGCCGCCACGGTCGTAGAAGTCGATGACCTCCTCGAGGGTGGCGAGGCTGCCGTCGTGCATGTAGGGCGCGGTCCGCGCCAACTCGCGAAGAGTGGGGGTCTTGAAGGCGCCGCGATCTCGATCGGCGTGAGTCACGCCAGCGCGGCCTTCGTCGATCAGGACTCCCGTGCGCCAGGCGATGCCTGTGTTGTGGAACTGCTCGTCGGTGAAGAGAGGGCCGGCGTGGCAGGCGCCGCAGCCGGCCTTGCCGTGGAACAGGGCAAGCCCGCGCCGCGCGGAGTCGCTCATTGCCCCGCGGTCAAAGGCGGAATCGCCCGCGACAATGGTGCGGACATAGGAGGCCAGCGCGAGGGCGACCTGTTCGAGCGACGGCTCGGCCCCGAATCCCTGCCGGAACTGTGCCCGATACCGGCCGCTGCGGGCGAGCGCCGCCACCGCTTCCCGAGTCATGCCGAGTTCCTTGGGACTGAGGATTGGCTGAAGCACTTGCATGCGCCTGCGAAAGGAGTTGCCTGGTCGTAGGTCCCCCTGTGCAGCTCGCGCGGCGCGCCGCCCTGGGTGGACAGGGTGAGCAGGGTTCGCTTCCCCTGTTCCACGTCGTTGCGAGAGAACGACAGACGAGCGCCGTCCGGCGAAACAGCGAGACCATAGAAGCTGACTCCACGGCTCTCCGCGCGGTACAACTCGACATCCTGGCCGGTTTCGAGGTTCCTTTTCCTCAAGTGCAGCATGTTGAACCCCGACTGGGGCACACGCTCACCGCGGATGGAGTAATACAGCGCCTTACCGTCCGGGGATAACCGCGCCTGCGGGGAAGTTGCGGACGAGGTTTCAAACGCGACCTGTCCCTCTCCGGTTTCGGTGTCGATCTTCCGGAAGGCCCACCTGGAATCCGCGGTATCCCAGACCAGCAATGAGCGGCTGTCCGGGAACCAATGCGGAGAGAAGTATCCGGTGACGTATCCGCGTTGTTCGATTCTTACCGGCAATGTGCGCTCTTCGCCCGTGGCTACAGAACGGATGACGATCGACCTGGACGGGCTGTCATCGTTGGCGCGGAAGAAGGCGATGGATCTGCCGTCGGGGGACCAGGCCGGGCCCCAGTTGGAGCCCACGAACTTTTCCGTTACCAGGCTCGGTTGTGAGACGGCCCTGAGGGTCTCCGGGTCGATATCGGCTGCGAACACATCGGTTTGCCGATTGGATGTGCCATAGAAGAATGATCCATCCCGGCTGAACCCGAATTGGGTGACGGAGCCGATGCTTGCCCTTAGCAGTTCGGGCGAGCCCTGCGGCTTTCCATCGGCGATACGAATGGACCACAGACCCGTAGGTCCCGAACGATCGCTCTTGAACACCACAGCCCGGCCGTCGGGAGTCCAAACCGGGTCCTGCTCGTTCGCCGTTTCCGGAATGATCGCCGTTTCCCGGCTCCCGTCCGCCGCAATGACAAAAATGCCGCCATCACTAGCCGACGCATTGCTCTTGGGCAGCGAGTAAACCAGGAAGCGCCCATCCGGCGAGAAGCCCCCGATCCTGGGCCGCCGCCATCCGTTCGATTTCAGTTGCGTCGCGGAGCCATCCACCGCGGAAATCAAAGCAATCTTGCTGGTACCGCCGTCCTCCGCTAACAGGCAGACAATCTGTTTTCCATCCGGCGAAAAGGAAACCGGGAGGAAGAATGGTGTGCTCACATTACTCATCAGGACGCGCATGCGGGAACCATCCACGCCGATCACACGCAGGGAAAGTCCGTTGTCATGCCACTGATACGCGACCTGCTTGCCGTCCGGCGAAAAAATCGGGAACCGTGCTCCTACGTCTCTTCCGGATGGCGCATGCCGCGTGAGGAAGC
>Ga0247727_10013713_pt1 | contig 13594 bp, 12 predicted proteins | sample WisWelCaveWW1625_FD_202498 | JGI IMG/M metagenome (GOLD analysis project Ga0247727, IMG submission 202498) | Biofilm microbial communities from Wishing Well Cave, Virginia, United States - WW16-25 | ecosystem: Environmental > Aquatic > Deep subsurface > Groundwater > Cave microbial mat | place... | reverse complement strand
ACAAAGTCCATGTGGCGAACATGCGCATCACGAGCGAATTCCGCAACTCGCGCATCTCCGTGGACTTCGTGCCGCGCGATGGCGCAAGCGACACACTCTCCGATCTATGTGACGGATTGCATCGCGCGGACGAGCAGGACAGTGTTGCGGAGGAAGCCTATAACAATGCCTTCGAGGAGGCTATAGGAGGAGGCATAGGCGCATGGAGACTGCGCGATGTGTACGACGAGGACGACCCGTACAGCCGCATGCAGCGCATCGTTATTGAGCCAATTTATGATGCTGACCTGTCCGTTTTCTTCGATCCAAATTCTCGCCGACAAGACAAGTCCGATGCGCGCTACTGCTTCGTGCTCAACGCGATGACGCGCGATGCCTACACCGAGGCATACGGCGAAGACCCTTCCTCGTGGCCCAAGAGGACAGGTGGCGCTTTCGATTGGTGTACTAAGGATTTCGTCTACGTGGCCGAGTATTACCGCGTCACAATAGACGCAGAGAGAGTCCATCTGTACCGCACGCTCACTGGAGAAATGGAGCAGTACTCAGACAGCGATATCGCATCTGATGCCTCTCTGCGCGCCAAACTGGATGGGACTGGGAGAGTGCGCGTTGACTCGCAAGATTCGCGCAGAAAAAAGGTGGAGAAGTACATCCTCTCCGGCAACCGAGTCCTAAATATCGATGATGTCGGGCAAGGCAGACACATCATCTCCGGAGACAATATCCCCGTCGTGCCCGTCTACGGCAAGCGGTGGATCATTAATGGCGTAGAGCGGTGCATGGGACACACACGCATCGCCAAGGACATGGCACGCCTGCACAACCAGCAAATGTCTGCGCTGGCTGAGATCAGCGCCATGTCGCCGGTAGAGAAGCCGATATTTGTGCCTCAGCAGATGGTCGGCCACGCGAAGGAATGGGCGGATGATACCGTCAAGCAATACCCGTTTTTGCTGGTCGAGCCGATCCAAGGCAAGGATGGCGTGGACGTTGCGGCAGGGCCAGTCGGATACACGAAGTCGCCCAGCATTCCTCCTGCTATAGCGGCGCTACTTGGGGTGACTGACGCATCGCTGCAAGAGCTCCTGGGCAACAGCGAGCAAGCGCAGCGCCTTGTCTCCGGCGTCTCTGGGCGAACTGTGGAGGCCATCCAGCAACGGCTAGATATTCAGACGTACATCTACGCTAGCAACATGGCACTCGCGCGCAAGCGCAGCGCTGCTGTCTGGCTCGGTAAGGCTCGCAAACTGTACGTCCAGCCTGGGCGCAAGATGAGGCGGGCTGGGAAGGACGGCAGATATATGCCAGCCGAGTTGCTGCGCGCGGTCTCGATGGAAAAAACTGGCGAGGTGATGCTGGAAAATGACCTGCGCAGGGCGCGGATGGACGTTGTGCCTAACATCGGGTTGCCGTCTGCGAGCAGGCGCAGCGCGGCATTTAACGCTCTTGCAAGCGTGGCCGCTGTCACCACAGACCCAGAAACTAAGGCGGTGCTGGAAGCGATGATGGCCCTAAATATCGAGGGCGAAGGAATATCCGAAGCTCGGGATTTTTTCCGCAGCAAATTGATCCGGATCGGAGTCGTGAAGCCCACCAAAGAGGAGGCACAGCAGATGGCCGAGGAGTCCGCACAGCAAGGCCATGACCCGAACTCGGCGCTGCTCGGCGCGATGGCAGATGAGGCATCTGCAAAGGCCGATAAAGCAAAGGCCGACACACTCCGATCAATGGCTGAAGCCGAACTGATGCGCGCGAAAACAGCGGAGGCTGCAGCTAAGGTGGCATCATTGACATCTACCGCTCAGGATGATATAGGTCAGTAACGCTAGAGATTATGATTATCATTATGACATTGGAGGCGGGGAATGAGTGACGCAAAAAAGCCAACGCTCGAAAGCTGCGACTACGACTCAGGGAAATATGAGGCGCAGGTAGATGCGTGGTACGGGGAGCGAGACGCAAGGCGCGACGCCATCCGGCGCGAGGAGACAGAGAAAAAGAGGTGGGATGAGCGCGTGTCACACTACCACTCTGGGAGAGACAAGATGGGTGTGGCTGATTTTGCCGATGCGGAGAAAGCCGTTTCTGGCTGCCTATCGCAGGAGCAGCAGGGCATCATCATCGCTGGGTCTGTGGCCCCAGCAGAGACTATTTATTACCTCGGCAAAAACCCAGAAAGAGCCAAGGAAATTTCCGGCATGAAGGACCCCGTGCAATTCGCCGTGGCCGTGGGACGCCTCGATTTTGAGCGCGCGTCCTCTGGGGCCCCAGCGACACGACCTGAGCAGGTAGTGCGTGGCGGGCAGGGCATGAGTGGCGTAGTGGATGGCACGCTTGAAGGGCTGCGCAATGCCGCAGCAAAGGACGGCGACTACACGCCTGTGATCGCGTATCGGACCGCAAATCTAAGGAGGGTATAGCATGGCAAATAATTTTCCGAAGGCCATCACAGTAGCGTTCGAGAACATGCTCGTCGCGTTTGATGGTGCGATAGATATTGTCGAGCACATCGAGACATACCGCATGGACCCAGTGCTGGCGGAGCGATCTAACAATACGTTCTGGCGGCCCGTTCCTGGCATCGCGCGAGTGCAGGATGTCGTGATCGGCGTGCCGATCACGTTCCAGACCATGAATCAACTCAGCGTGCCAACATCCTGTGATGGGTACTTTAAAACCGCATCCTGGACTATGAATGCCAACGAGCTGAACGACCCAGTGCAGCAGGAGCGAGAGATGCAGTCCGCGCGGGACAGTCTCGCCTCAGCGATCCATCAGTCCATCATCGACGTCGCATCGAGTAACGCGACTGTTGTGGTGCCCATTCCAGCGGCATCTGGCAACTATGACGATGTTGCGGCCTGCGACACCATATTCACTGAGCAGGGCATACCTATGGCGGATCGCCATCTAGCCCTCTCGACCCGCGACTACTCTGGCCTTGCATCTGATCTCGCCGTCGCTTCTAGGAGTTTCGGGAACGCAAAAACAGACATGGCGTATGAGCGCGGAGTGGTCGGGCCGGTCTCCGGATTCACCACATTTAAGCTCAATTATGCCAAGCGAATTGCTGCTGCAGCGGGTGTCGGCGTCACGATGAATACGACGCTCGCGGCCAACGTAAACTACGTGCCAGTGGCGACGATATTGACCAGCGGCCAGCGCTTAAACGTGGACAACCGCACGCAGTCCGTCGCGTTCAACACGACCGCAGGTATGGCGGCTGGAGACATGCTAACTATAGGTGGGGTTGAGGCTGCGCACCACATCACCAAGACGACTACGGGCCGTCCCAAGACCTTCCGCGTGATCTCCATCACCAATGGCACCGTGGCTGTGATTAGCCCTCCGATCATCTCTGGTGGCGGTGCAACAGACGCAGAATTGCAATACAAGAACGTGGTCTTGGCCTCGACTGGCGCTGCTGCGGCGGTCACATTCCTGAACGTGAATGCCTCTCACATCAACCCCTTTTGGACTCGCGGTGCGATAGAGATTTGCCCTGGCCGGGTCGCAGTCCCAGACAGCGCAGGCGCAGACGTCATGCGCGCGACCACGCGATCTGGGATAGACATCGTGCTGATTCGTCAGTACTCACTGCAGAAGGGGGAAACCCAATATCGCTGCGATTCTAAATGGGGCGTTAACGCCGTTGACCCAGAGAAGATTGGCGCGCTCCTTTTCAATCAGTAGCACTCGCTGAGGTGTGAGATGAAAAATAATTGGCGTCCTCCGCGCAAGCCATCAGCGCCTCTCGACGGCAGGAATAACAGGTTGGAAAAGGAGCGGATCCTAGAGAAGGAGCGGATCCTAGAGAAGGAGCGCATCCTGGAAAAGGAGCGCATCCTGGAAAAGGAGCGTGCAGAAAATCGAGTCGAGCAAGGACTTTCTGAAGGAGCCCCTGGCGAACCACCAGATGGTGAGCCTGGTGAGCCTCGGCGCAGGAAAAAATAATGGCGCGTAAAAAGCGGGACATCATCCTCTCTGCGCTCCGCGAGATCGGTATCGCTGATTACGATTTTGATGTTGCGCCACAAGAGATGGCGAGCGCGCTCGGCAGGCTAGAGGCGATGATGGCCGCATGGACAGCGCGCGGGCTGCTGCTGGGCTATGTGTTCGGCTCACCACCAGACCTAGACGCAGAGAGCGGCATCCCAGCCTATGCAGAGGAGGCCGTGGTAACGAATCTGGGGTTGCGGCTAGCGCCATCCTACGGGCGACAGGTGATGGATGGGACGGCGAGCGTAGCGCACACCGCATACTCCGACCTCATGCTCCAGATGGGGTGCATCCCAGAGAGACAGTACCCAGAGACCATGCCTACTGGGAGCGGCAATGCGCGGTGCGGCTATGGTGGAGAGTTCTTCCCACAGCCGTGCACAGACGGAATCTGACGGTGATACATGTGTGGACTGAATGGCCTCCCGGTAGTGGGCACTGTGTCTGGCTCAGACCAGGTGCATGTGTTTTCCGCGTCGATCGGATTCGATGCGCGCTCGCCCCTAAGTAGTATCCTCGCATATTTCCAGACCGCCTTTGCGTCGCCTACGATGGCGACACAATTCGCCGTGCCAGGCGATGGATTCAGCATCGCCGTCTCGCAGGGTGGCTCTAACACATGGGTGCTGCTCCAGCCTGTTGCGCCTCTCGCCAGCGGCACAGTGACGCTCCCGCTCAATGCGTCCGCGCCTGATGGGCAGGAGGTGACCATCACTGCGACGCAATTGATCTCGGCGCTCTCCATCGGACTCAATGGCGCATCTGCGTTGTTTGGTGCGCCAGCAAGCCTGTCGGCCTCAACGCCATTCCGTCTCAGATTCTATCGCGCCACGAACTCCTGGTATCGTGTGGGGTAGCCCCGATGCAGATCCCTGTGCTAAGCGGCATCTACACCGATGGCGGGCTAGACATTCGCGTCGCCCTCCCGCGCAATCTCGTTCCAGTCAGTCTCGATAGCGGCATCAGCACTGGATATCTGCGTCCAGCAGATGGGATAGTGCAGATGGCTGAAGGCCCTGGTATAGACCGAGGCGGGATCAATTGGCTCGGCAAGTGTTACCGCGTCATGGGCACGTCGTTTGTGTCTGTGCTGGACACTGGCGATGTCACAGTGATCGGGGATGTGGGTGGAGATCGGAATTCGTGCGTCACAATGGATTACTCCTTCGACCGCCTGGCCATTGCGTCAGGCGGGAATCTCTACCTCTACGACGGGACAACCCTATCCGTCGTGTCCGACCCAGATGCAGGCACAGTATTGGACGTCGTGTGGATTGACGGATATTTTTTGATCACGGATGGAGAGTTCGTGGCACAGACGGAATTGACTGATCCGTCCGCGATAAATCCTCTGAAATATGGGAGCGCAGAAGCAGACCCAGACAGCATCGTGGCCTTGCTGCGCCTGCGCAATGAGGTCTACGCGCTGAATCGGTACACCATCGAGGTGCTCGAAAATCAAGGCGGGAGTGGGTTTGCTTTTTCGCGCATCGAGTCCGCGCAGATCCAGCGCGGGGCAGTAGGGACTCACGCATGTTGTGTCTATTTTGACGCCATCGCATTCGTCGGCAGCGGGAGAAATGAGCCTGTAGGTGTGTATCTCGGAGCCAATGGATCATCGGAGAAAATCAGCTCGCTGGAGGTAGACCTTGTGCTCTCGCAATACTCCGAGGCATCTCTCGGAGAACTCAAAATAGAGGCGCGCAATGATCGAGGGCAATGGCATCTATACGTGCACCTGGACGACCGGACGCTCGTCTACGATAGGGCTATGTCCGAACAGGCTGGGGGCCCAGTATGGTTCGCCCTGTCCTCTGGGGTTGGGGGTGCGCAGTCCAAATATCGCGCGCGCAACATGGTCTGGTGCTATGATCTCTGGATCGTGGGCGACCCCTCCGGGCCCAACATCGGGGCTCTAGACCATCGGGTGGGGAGTCATTGGGGCCAGGTGGTCGGATGGGAGTTTGGGACGCGCGTCATTTATGCTGAGGGGAAAGGGGCTGTGGTGGGCGAGATCGAGATGGTCTCGCTCCCAGGTCGGCAGGCTCTCGGAGAGGCGTCGTCCGTCAGCACGTCATACTCTGTGGATGGGGTGACGTGGAGCCAGGACAGGACTGTCTCATCCGGATTACAGGGGGACAGGGCGCGGCGCTTCGTTTGGCGACGCCAAGGTAAGATGAGGCATTGGCGCGTGCAGAGATTCAGAGGCGACAGCCGCAACAGGATTCCTGTGATTCGGATTGAGGCCGCGATGGAGGCGCTCGCATATTAACGGCTGCGCTACGTATGGGGAGGTATGCTGGCCATACTAAATATAGCCAGACGTAAGGAGTCCATGAGTGGCGAATGGGCAAGCAATGCGTCGAGATCAGATCGCGTCATTCATTCGCGATCCAGATATGGTGCGGCGCATGGAGCGATTATTTTTGGAGGCTGGGATGGGTGCTGGAACCCCAATTAGGCTTGGGCAGATCGAGGTTGTGATCTCTGCATCGCTGGTATACTCTACCCCAAAGCATATCACTGTGGTGGCAGAGGACATAGATATCTGCAATACGAGCGGGGCTCCCGTGAGTGTGTCGGTTTTCCTCGTACCATCTGGCGGGACGCCGAGCGCAGCGAATGCGATCCTATTTGGCGCGCCTGTGGCAGTGGGTGGATTCATCCAGTGGCGTGGGGGGCAGGTGTTGCGCGGCGGAGATAGCCTGCATGCGTCTGCCTCTGCGTTAGGGCTCACGCTCACTGCGAGTGGGTCGGAGGTGTGATGGCCGAAGAGGACGTGTCTGTTGCCGTGCTAGATGGGTGCGTGGATGCAATCGTTGCTGAGCCACACGTCTCGGACGATGTGGTTTCTGCTGTGCAGTATGTGACCACGCTGGAGAATCTCCTGCTGACCGTCCCGCAGGTGAAGTGTCAGGTGGAGCATCTGTTCTGTGCTGGGATGTATGCGCGAGTCACGGATATTCCTGCTGGCACCCTGGTCACTGGGGGCACACATCGCCATGAGTGCTTCCTCATCATCCTCGATGGCCTCATATCTGTGACCGCAGAGGATGGTAGCGAGCAGATAGCCACGATCGGGGATGTACTGAGGACAGAGGCGGGGCAGAAGCGCGCAGGACTTGCGATGCGGGACTCTCGCGTCATGACTGTGCACCGGAACGACGCGGACGAGAGGGACACAGACCGTCTGTGGGACATGGTGTTTTTTTAGTTTGAGGCTATTATGGCTGGGATCGTTGCTGCTGGCGTGGCTCTTGGGATCGCGGAGATTGGGTCATCCTATCTGTCCGCCAGAGGGGCCAATAAGGCTGCTGGCAAACAGGTAGATGCCGCGAACAGGGCGCTAGAATTCGACCAAAAGAAATTCGACGAGATACAGCGCATGATCAAGCCTTTCGTCGCTGGTGGGCAGCGGCAAATTAAGGGGCTGAATCCGTATCTGAAATTCGGCGTAAGAGCAGCGACACGCCAGGCGAATCTCCTGGGGCTGCAAGGCGCAGAGGCACAGCAGGCATCCATCTCGGCGATAGAAGGCGGCCCAGAGTTGGCCTTGCTCGCGCAGCAAGGGGAGGAGGCGATATTGCAAAATGCCGCTGCCACTGGGGGTGTGCGCGGAGGGAACACGCAGGCCGCGCTCGCGCAGTTTCGCCCACGGATACTCTCTGATCTGATCTCGCTCGAGATCGAGCGCCTTGGCGGCGTCTCTGCCGCAGGCAGGGGCTCTGCGCTCTCTCTCCTCGCCGCCGGAACTGGAGCCGCCGCAACTCTAGGAGAAGCGGCACAGGCCCAGGCAGATGCGTTCGCCGCGCAGCAGCAGCGCATCGGCCAGGCAGAGGGGGATGCTGTTAAGGCTAGGTACGGGTTCTATTCCTCCATCCCTTCCTCCATCGCGGAGGGGGTGGGATTCGCATCTGGTCTGAAAAAATAACGCGCCAAGGGCCACAGACCTTCATCACGTAGGGAGAGGTAGGGAATGCCAGCAGAAAATGCGTTTGCCGTACAATCCCCATTCCGCGCGTTCGAGCGCGGGCTAGCCCTTGCTGAAAAATTCAGGCTCTCGCGGGAGCAGGCCGAGCAGGATGACCTGGCAGAAAAAAGACAGTCCCTCCTAGATCAGGCCGTCGAGCGAACGCGGAAGCCAGGAGCGTCATGGGAGGACTTCTCTTTCCTCGCATCGCTGTTGCCGCCAGAGCAGTCCACCGCCCTGCGCGAGTCTTATGCTCTGCGCAGCAAGGAGGCTCAAGAGGACTCGCTTTCGCGCTCCGCAGAAATCTTCGCCGCTCTACGTGGTGGCAAGGCAGACCTAGCCGTAACGCTGATGGATGACATCATCACTGCCGCGCGTGGGGCTGGAGAAGAACAGCGCGCTGTATTCATCGAGAGCCTCCGCGACCAAGTGCAGAGCGGCGACACGGATGGTCCGGCCTCTGTGATCGGCACGTTACTCGCGCACATGCCGCGCGGCGATGTCGTGATCAGCAAGGCCATGGAATTAGAGAAGCGGGCAGCAGAGGTGCGCGAAGAGGGGGTTGACCTGGAGACCAAGGGGGTCGCTCTTGAGCGCGAAAAGACTAACCTGGCAAGTGATGTAGCCGTGGCAAGGATCAAGGGAATAGAGGCGCAATTCGCGTCAGAAAAAATGAAGGCTGAGTTGTCCTTGACCCAAGAGCAGGTGCAGCAGTCCATCGCTGCCCGCAAGTCACATGATGCTGCTGCGCTCCTCTCTGGCGCGGAGCGCGCCGTAAAACAAAAAGAACTTGCGGACAAGAGTCTAGGCATACTGACGCGCGAGCAGCGCTTCGACATGAGCCAAAAAACGCGCAAGGAAATGAATGACAGGCTGGACATCTTCGGCGAGTTGAAGGGATTTTACGGGAATCTTCTGACCGCGCAATCTGGTGGCGTCGGAGACATCGCAGCGACAAACGCGCTATCGAAAATGTTCGACACGCGGAGCGCCGTGCTACAGGGCGAGCAGGCCGCGATGAAAAAGGCGGATTCAGTGGCGTTTGGCTTTATGGCGTTTGCGCGCGAGGGGTTGGGGGCGGGTCCATTTAGCGATGAGAAAAGGGCTCGGATGTTGAGCCAAGGGCGGGCATATTATCAGATCGCCGTTGCGCGAGAGCGCGCCATCAAGGACGGAATCCTTAGGCAGGCGCGCAGTTACGGCTTGCGTGATGAGGACATCCTCTACTCTCTCACCTACGATGCGATTGCCCCAAACGCGAAGACCTACCCATTTGCGACCCGCGAGGCGGCGGATAAATTCGATGCGGAGATTGCGAATGGCAATAAGGACTACGATGCTCTAGCGACCAGCCTGGGCGTGAGATCAAAGAGTGATGATGCCGATGGCACTGCGGTGGTGACGCCAGAAAAAGAGCGGCCCGCAGAATCTGGTGGCGCGGAAAAGCAAGAGCCGCAGTTTTCCCTTACAGTGCCTGACGGCAGGACTTTCACGACTACCCGTAACGGCATCGAGTCATTTTTGCGAGAATACGGAGTCAAAAAATAACATGCCAGAAGCACCCATAGATGACGAGTACCGGCGCATAACGGAGATGGCCAAGAAGTACGGATTGGTCGAGGTCCCAGCAGCGCCAAAGGCCGATGGAATAAGGGTGGAGTCCGTCCCCACAGTGGACGATGAGGCCGATGAGGAAGGGGTGTTGGGCGGATTGCGTGAGGCATTCACTGGCGAGCGGCGCATGACGAAAGAGATAGAGGGCATGCCGCATTTATTCAGCATCCCAGAGATGGTCGAGATGTCTCTTGCTGGGTTCCAATCATCGTTCGGGCATTTGACTGCGGGCCAAGATGAGTTCCTCGAAATTCTTAAGAGAAATTCTCCTGGCATCGAAGTCCGCCGTGATGCGAAAGGCAACCCCATCGTTAGGTCCGCAATAGACGGCAAGGAGTACGCCATACACCCTGGGTTTGACTTTGGCGATGCAGCGAGGGCTATCGGCTCCCTGCTTGCCTTCGCCCAAGCAGGCAGGCAGGGGAAGGGCGTGGGCGGCACAAAAAGATTGGCGCGTGGAGCGAAGGCTGCGGCTAAGGTTGGTGCTGCATCTGCGGCGACGCAGGGCGCAATCGAAGTTGGACAGGCCGCGTCTGGCGGGGATGTGGACGCAGAGGAAGTCGTCTCCGCTGGATTGTTCGGCGCGGCTGGAGAAATTGCGGCGCGGGGGATAGGCGCGATCCGGCGCGGAGTGGGTGGCGTCGTGGATAGACTGCGGGGGAAGCGCAGCGCAGCAGGTGGTGCGGTGGATGGCGCTGACGATGCCGCCGCGATAGCGCAAACACAAGCCCAGCAGGGGCCGGAAGAGATGCGCGATCTTGGGGCGCTCATCCGCATTGCCTCTGGGCGCGGGCCTCTCGCCGATGTGGCGCGCGAGAAACTCGCCGAGAGCGCGCGCATGAATAGCGGAGCGCTTGATGCTGCCGAGAGGCTTGGCATTGACCTTCCGCCAGATGTCTTCGCTGACAACCAGATGATCCGTAAGATGGCTGGGCTCACTCGGTCTCGCGCGGCTGGGGCAGCAGAGGCAGAGTGGGTGGCGTCGCTCTCTGGCGCGATCCGGCAAGCAGACACGGCGCTCCGCGATGTCGATGCCGTCTTTGTTGGCGACAGTCCGTCATTGCCTGTCATATCAGACCGTGTCCGTGACTCTTTGGTGGCGGCAAAAAATAATCTGAAGGGGGTATCCGATCCGCTCTACGGCGAGCTGGGCAAGAGCGTCAAATTCACGTCTCCTGTGACCCTGCCCAGGACGCGAGCGCGCCTGCAATCGCTGCTCGAAGAGGTAGACCCGTCGCAGATGCATCCCAAAGAAAAGTCCCTGATGGCTCTCGCGCAAAAGGAGAGCATCCCATATGGCGGCATGCTGCTGGAGAAGGACGCGATTCGCGAGGCCATAGCGGGGCGCGAGAACGAGTATCAGGGCATGAGGGAACGGTCGCTCAAGAAACTCTATGTGGCTCTCTCAGAGGACCAGGTCGAGGCCGTGAAATCGCTAGGCGGAGAGGGTGCCGTCGAGAAATTGCGCGCTGCGAATTTGGCCTACGCGAAGATGCGCGCGCTAGATCGTCGCATCGTGTCCGCGTATGGACGCGAGGTGGAAGGCAAGATCGAAGGGAGCCTTGTGCCTTCGTTGCGTGCGGCCATCCTCTCCGCATCAGTTGGGGACAGCAAGAAATTCTCGGCGATGATGCGCGTGGTGCCCGAAGACCTGCGCAAGGAGACCATCACCACGGCCATCGCGGACATTGCGCGATCTAGTAGGGGCGTGGATGTTGGTGGCTTCGGGTTCAGCCAGTACGCCAAGGTCTATCGCGGATTGCGTGCGAACCCTGGCGTCTACGGCCAGATAGCTAAGACGCTCGGAGGCGATGCAGATAGAGTCCTGCGCGATCTGTACGAGGTGTCTCGCGTCGTGACTGACGCGCGCGCGAACGTGCTCACCACCGGCAAGGCGTTGCAACCCATCGTGGATGAGATTGCCGCGCAAGGACTGCTCACCAAGGTCGCATCCAGTGTGGCTGGGCGCGCTGTGTCTGTGGCCGCTGCGAGCGTAGGTGGCCCTTTTCTGGCTGGGCCTGTATCGGTGATACTCGACCTGACTGCTGGGAGTCGCACTGGCATGGAGGCGGCTGGCAATCTGTTCCGCGACCCCGCATTCCGCGCACTGCTTGTGGAGGCCGCAACGCGCACGAAACCCGCTCCAGCAGTGATTCGCCGCGCATCGAGTGGCGAGGCATTCAAACAATTCCTCCTGGCCTCCCGCATGCCGAAGCGTCTCCTCAGCCCAGACGCAGACGACGCGCGCGATGAGTGGATCATCTCGGCCCTGCAAGCAGGCAGGATAGGCACTGGCGATGGCGGAACACCCACCGCCGTTGCGGTAGATGAGGGGATTGAGTGATGCTGAAATCTATCGCTGTGGGCGGAGGAGGCGGAGGGGGAGGCATCGTCCCCATCTACGGGGAGGCCACGCCGATCATTATTGGTGGGGCGACAGAAGGCGTCGGGACATACGGCCAACAGAGAGCGTACTACGTACAGTTGGATAAGGTCGTACACCTGCATGTCTACTTGTCGTGGTTTGCCCACACTGGCACTGGGAACATGCTGGTTAAATTCGCCCCATCCACGTCTATCCCATCCGCGAAGTTCGACCTCGGCGACCCATTCCTCGACAATCTTTTTTCTGTCGTGCCAGTCCTTCAGGATTCGCCCCTAATCACTGCCCCATTGGGTTTGACCGTGAACGCGCTCATGAGTGGCGGGTATACCATTACCCTACTTGTAGACCCGACAGGGTCGGTGTTGATGGAGGCCAACCAATCTGGGCGAATTGCGTTTAGCATTTCGTATTTTACTGGGCCGTACATCCCTGACTAGAGTGCACACATGAGTGTTCCGGCGTTTGAAATTCTCCCAACGTACCGCTCATTCCTGGATCGTGATGGCACGCCACTCGATGACGGATACATTTGGGTCGGTGTGTCACTGCTCGATCCGCAGGCATCGCCCATCACGGTCTACAGTGATCCAGCACTGACCCAGCCAGTGGCGCAGCCCGTGCGCACGCTCGCCGGATACCCAATCAGCACAGGGTCTCCGATACGCCTGTTCGCCCCATCTGACTACTCGATCCGAGTCCACGACAAGAGTGGCAGCCTCGTCTATGCGCACACGCACATCTCTCGCGGAGAGGGCCTGGGCAGCATCTCCGCTGGCTCCGTGGCCTATCAGTCCACAGGTGTCGGCTCTGTCGCAACGTCCGTGCAGGACGTGCTCCAGCGCGAGGTGTACGTTGAGGACTTCGGGGCAGTAGGAGACTGGAATGGGATCACCGGAACGGACAATCTGCTCGCTTTCGCCGCAGCATTCGCGGCCAGCCAAAAAGTAAATCTCACGCCAGGGAAATCCTACTGGCTGGGCAACACATCTCCCACTGCGCCATTGCTGGTGCTGACTGGGGATAACGTCACATTCAATTTTAACGGTGGCGAGGTCGTCGCAACTACAGTGGGGAATTTTGTGTCCGTGATTTTCTCCGTTCAGAACTCAAAAAACATGTACGTCATTGCGCCACGGGTCTCCGATTCTGGATACGACATCTCGTATCCAAAAACAAACGCGCGCGGAGCGATGGCGTTCCAGCTGCTCGCGAATGCCTCACCAGTCACTGAATTCCGCATCGAGCGCGGATCATTCTCCTCGCTGTGGGCTGCTCTCGTCTGTGATGGTGGGCTGCCACACCACGTGAGTGACGTGACATTTGACGCAAAAATCACGTCGTCTTTTTACGGCTTGGCGTGCCGTGGAACCGGCAACAATTTGACGGCGCGGATCAAGACGGAAGAGTGTGTCCAGCCATACTTCTGTTTCGGCTTCGATGGCCATGACATCACATGTTCGACGCGCGGCGGCCAAGACTCACCAGACGCCCCTCTAGGCGGAGAGTTCCTAATCGGAGCGTATGGCCCTCTCCAAGTGACCCGCAGGCTCGTCGGCACATTCATGTCAGATACCACGCTCGGAGCGTTGTGGGGGGTGGCCTTCGAGTCGCGGGACGCTACA
>Ga0247727_10013712_pt1 | contig 13594 bp, 12 predicted proteins | sample WisWelCaveWW1625_FD_202498 | JGI IMG/M metagenome (GOLD analysis project Ga0247727, IMG submission 202498) | Biofilm microbial communities from Wishing Well Cave, Virginia, United States - WW16-25 | ecosystem: Environmental > Aquatic > Deep subsurface > Groundwater > Cave microbial mat | place... | reverse complement strand
CCGGAAAAATGCTGGGGAGCGCGGGGCCGGAAATAACGCCCTATATTTTGCAGTCCGACGACTCCAATCCTGCCGAAAGGTTCCGCCAATATTTGCGGGCGCTGCAAGCGCATTTCCCCGGGCGCGCGCTGTTGGTGTTGATTGATGAATACGAAATTCTCGAAAACAAAATTACCGAAGGCTGCCTGTCGCGTCACGTGCTGACATTTTTCGGCGGTTTATTGGAGAGCGAGCAAGTGTCGTTCGTGTTTACCGGCTCCAGAAAATTGGAGCTGCACAACGCCGAGCTGTGGGGCAGCGCCTTGCTGCAAAAAGCCACCTCGCGCAAAATTAGCTTTCTCACGCCGGACGATACGGCGCGTCTCGTTACCCAGCCGCTGGCCAATAAAGTCACGTTCGCCCCGGCGGTGCTCGAGCAAATTTACGCGCTCACCGCCGGCCAGCCGTTTTACACGCAATTGATTTGCCAAAACCTCGTGTATCATTTGAACGAGGTGAAAAAATATTTTGTTGACCGCGCCGATCTGGAAAAAGTAGTGGAGGGTATTTTAGAAAATCCGCCCCCGCAACTGATTTTCAACTGGGGCGAACATGCCGCCGAACACAAGCTGATGCTGGCGCTGCTGGCGGAATTTTCCAGAAAGCCGGGGCGCTACCTGTCGACGACCAGTATTCGCTACCGGATTCAACGGAGCAAGCTGGATCTGGTGTTGAACGACGCCAAGCTGAAAACCTGGCTGACGGATCTTTGCAAAGATGAATATCTGCTGCAACAGGATTATCGTTTCAGTTTCCGGCTCGATCTGTTCCGCCGCTGGATTCGCCACGATCACAACATTTGGCAGGTAAAAAAAGAAATCGGCCAGGATGAGCTGGATCGCATTTGCGAGCGGGAAAAAATAAGACGCGACAAAATCAAAAAGACCTTGACCAGACTGGAGCGCATTGCGTTGGTTGTGGCGATTGCGATAGCGGTGGCTCTTGGAAAGTGGGTCATTAATCTGCTAACGGAAAAGCAAGTCAATGTGAGCGCCAACGGCGGACCATTTTCAGTTTGGGTAGATGGCGATTCGATTGGCGCAACAAACAATGATAACCCTACGCGATTTACTATTGGAAAAAAGTGGGTTTTCTTTGAAAAAAAACTGCAAGAAGGAGAAACCTATCGTTTCAGGGCGAAACTTTTGGAGACCGGTGAAACGACACCTGATACCAGCGTCACCATTAGCGACAGCGATCCGGTTACTATAAAATTAAAATTCAGTGAATATCCCGTCACTGTTGTGACTGACGCCGAAAGTTTTATTGCGACGTTGGGCGGCGATACAGTTCGTACCAAAAAGGAACCGGACCCGTGGCAATATACCTTCCACGTTTGCGCTGGCAGTTACAAGCTTTTTGTGAAAGATCCGAGCACGGGTGAGGTGAAAATGGATACCATCAACGTCACAAATTATCCAATCCACCAACACATTGATTTTTCTCAAGTCGTTGTCATTACCCTGCAAGCGAATGTGCCGTTTAAATGCAAGATTAGCCCCAAAAATAGAAAGAGTCCACCTGAAGTTGATTCGGGAGATTCGACCTCGGTTATACTGCGCGGACGTGAAAAGGGGGATTATCAATTTACTTTCACCAATTCTCGCACCGGCGAACCAATTTCAAGGGAAAAGCCTATCACAAAAGATGACAGCATTAAAGTTAATTTCGGCGATACAGTCGTTATCACCCTACGCGCAAATGTTCCCTTTGATTATGAATATACCTGGAATTCTTCACAAAAGAAAAAAGGCAAGGCTTCAAATTCGATTTTATCATTAAACGGTCTCCCGAAAGGTTTTTATCAATTTCTCTTTACCGACCCTCGTACCGGCAAAAAAATTCGGCAGGATAGATCAATTGCGGCAAATGTAACCATTAGCTTCGAATTCCGCGATCCGGTAACGCATCGCTTACGGATTGAGACGGAGCCGACTGGCGCCGAGGTTGTTTTGAACGACAAACCAGCAACAGAAAAAACGCCCTTTGTAAATTATCTTCCAATGGGTAGCCACTCAATCAAGTTGATCAATGCGGGATACGACACACTCGATTTCCTGATTTTCTTAAACAACGATACAACGATCACGAAAAATTTAGTCCGACAAACCGGCTATCTGATGGTCACCGTTAATGCCAGGGATGGCGGCGCGGCTTTGCGGGATGCAAAAATTTATGTCAAGAAAGTTGAAGAGAAACAAGAGCAATACCTGGGCGAAGCCGGGAAATTGGCCATTCAGAGTGCTGAATTGCAAGTGGGTTATTATATCCTACGGGTTGAGCGCGACGGCTTCAATGATGATAGGAGGGAAATTAACATTAGCAAAGGCAAGACAGAACAACATAAAGTTGAATTAACGAAACAATAAAAACGATCAGTTTATTTTTTAAAACTCATTCGATTTTGTGTCAAGCGAAAAACTAAGCAGCAAATTTTTCGACGAAAGGATGGTTAATAAAATGCAGGTGCTTTTGCAAAAACTGGCTGGCCGTCATTTAACATCTTGCAGATTAGTTAGACTGCGGATAGGGGATTTCATCTTAGCGATGGGGAATTTTTCAAAAAATAAAACGCTGGTTGGCACACTATATCCGTTAATGCTCACTGTTTTGATCGGTTCAACGCCGGCGCAGGAACAAACGCGCGTCGATGAAGCGTTTCCGTGCAAGAATATTGAAAACCTGCCGAGCGTCAAAGCCTTGATCGACTCAACGACATTTTATTATAACAAATTCAACTTCTCCAAGTCGGCTGAATTTTTGCACAAGATACTTGCGGAAGAGAAAGAAGGGCTGTATAGGTTGGACGGTCTTTGCCGGGCGGCGATCTATCAGCAGTTGACCCGCTGTCACGATGATAGCGCCACTTTGGAGCTTGCCAAAAATTATGTCAATCAGTCACTGGAAGCAGATCCGGAAATCTGGCGTGAACACGCGCATCCGCTTCTCAGCGAAAGGCTGCAACGAATGTATCGTAAGCGCTGGAACGAGATAGTGGATTCCTTTATGAAAAAGCGCAAAAGTTGGCGGGTTGCCATTGGCCCAATTATCCGCGCCGATTTCAGCAATCGCTATGGCGTCGTTACGGGGATTGGTACGACGGTGGTGAGTATAAAAAATTTAGACACGCTGCAAATATTTCGCGATCAAGATTTGTTGATTTATTTGCGTCTGCAACGCATGCGCAAAACCATCGAAAGACTTACGGCAGGTTTCTATGGGGAAGTTTCCCTTTCGTTACGAGAATCGGAAAAGCCCGGTAAAGTTTTGAGTTTTGGCCCCATTCTCAGTTATGCTTATCAATCAGGTTTGGAAATCGGTGGCACTTTTGAAATTGCGCGGTTAGTGCTCGGCGGCAAAGCTAGAATTAGCCAAACTATTTCTTTGGGGAAAGAAAATGAGGCGGCTTTTTCCTACGGGAATTTTGAACTCTACCTTCGCAAATGGTTCTAACATGATCGCACCCGGCCAAAAAATTTCGCATTACCAGATTCTCGAAAAGCTCGGCGGCGGCGGCATGGGCGTGGTTTACCAGGCGCGGGATTTAAAACTCGAGCGTTTGGTCGCGCTGAAATTTTTGCCGCATCATCTCAGCGCAGACGCCGACGCCAAGTCGCGCTTTATTCAGGAAGCGAAGTCGGCTTCGGCGCTGGATCATCACAACATCGGCGTGATTTATGAAATCGATGAAATGCGCGACGGCCAATTGTTTATTGCGATGGCGTTTTATGAGGGCGACACGCTGAAGCAGCGCCTGGCCAAGGATAAATTGCCGGTGGCGCAGGCGATTGACCTGGCAATCCAAATGGCGCAGGGATTGGCGAGCGCGCACAAACACGGTATCGTGCATCGCGACATCAAACCGGCGAATGCAATGCTGACGAAAGACGGCGTGGTGAAGATCGTGGATTTTGGGCTGGCCAAACTTCTCAAGCCCGTCGATCATTTAGCCGAGCGGTTGACCAGAAGCGGCGCCATCCTCGGCACGCCGCCGTACATGTCGCCCGAACAAGTGCGCGGCATCCCCGTCGATCATCGCACGGACCTGTGGTCGCTCGGCGTCGTGCTGTATGAAATGCTGACCGGGCAACTGCCGTTTCAGGGCGATTATGAGTTGGCGCTGCTGCAGGCCATCGCTTTCGAACCGCATAAATCGCTGCAAACCTATGTGCCGGAAAGTTCAACCGCGCTCGAAGTTATCGTGACGCGCGCGCTGATGAAGAATCCCGCCGAGCGCTATCAATCGGCCAGCGAGTTCATCGATGATTTACATACACCGCATTCGACTACACGGCCAACCCGCACGATAGTTGCGGCGCCCGTTGGCGACATCGTCATTTTGTCTGACGCGCCAAACCGGAGCCCGCATGAGTCAAATTTATTTTTTGAGAAACTCCGGCAAATAAACAGCCAAGCGCACAATGCCGAAGAACGTGTCGTCTCGGAGCCGGGAAGCAATCCCTATCTCAACCGGCTGCCGATTCGGCAACTGGAGGATTTCTACGGGCGTCATGCGGAATTGTCGCGCATTTACGAGCGCATCAAAGCCGCCCGGCCGCAAAGCATGTCGCTGGTCGGCATTCGGCGCATCGGCAAATCTTCGCTGCTGCGCGCCATTCACCATCCGCATCATCGCCGCCACTACTTGCCGAATTTGCACGAATACGTTTTGGTGTTGATGGATTTGCAAGCCCGGCGCAACGTCGAATTGCCGGACTTTTTCCAATACATTTACCATGAACTGGAAAAGGAATATCGCGGCCGGCTGCAGGTGCGCGTCGCGCCGAATTATGACGGCATGCAAACCGTGGCGCAGACGTTTCACGAGGCGGGGCTAAAATTAATTTTTCTGTGGGATGAATTTGAGAGCGTCACGCGCAATCAAAAATTCGGCCCGGAATTCTATGCGTTTTTTCGCGCCCTGGCCAGCCAATTTAATCTCGCCTATATCACCAGCTCGGCGGACCTGTTGCAAAGTCTGTGTCACGCCAAAGAAATTTCCGATTCACCGTTTTTCAATATTTTTACCAACCTGCGGCTGGGGGCATTTAAAGCGGAAGAAGCGCGCCAGTTGATCGCGGAGCCCTCAGCGCGCGCCAACCGGCCGCTGGATTTTCACGCCGATTTCATTTTGGACATTGCCGGCGGCTTTCCGTTCTTTATTCAAATCGCCTGCGCCGCGCTTTTTTCGCTGCCGCGCGCCGGCAAGATGGACCTCAAAAAAGCCAAGGAACTTTTTTTAGAAGAAGCCCGCCCTCATTTCAAAGAATACTGGGAAAGATTTAGCGAGTCGGAGCAGGCCGTCGTGGCCGCGCTGGCACGCGAGCGGCGCTTGCCGCAGGAACACGCTTTTGCCCTGAAAGATTTAACGCAGGCGGGTTTTGTGCATGAGGAGAAACTTTTCTCTTCGCTGTTCGCCGAGTTCGTGCGCGAAAAGACCGGCGGAAACCAACCCTGGTGGCGAATCTGGTGAGGCCTCACCGATTGAGATATTCCTTTAAATTCGCCGGTTTATAAACAAGCGCCTCGTCCTGAAAGCGCCGGCGCGCGCTGTCGTGAATTGATTCGTGCGCCTCATGGTGTTGCGCCATCGCGCGGAATTGCGCGGCGCCCATCAAGCGATAAAGCAGCATGGTTTTGGACCGATAAATTCCGCCGGCGTAATCGGGCGTGACGATTTTTTTAATATACGCCTCGTCGAAATGCAGGCCGCAGGTCGCGGCTTTTTCCTGCAGCCAGAGCAACGCGAGGTCCGACAAACCATGATCGCGATAGCCGCCGCCGATATTGTTGTGCACGCCGGCAAACCACACCTGCTCGACATTTTGCTGCGCGGGATCCGGCACTTCCCACAAAGTCGGCGCGAACGGTTGGCGCCGCTCATCAATCGCCACGGCATGATAAGCATTTTCCACAATGCGGCTCAGCCGGACGTCATGAAACAGATAACGCTTTCGCATCAGGCCGCCGAGGAGGCCGAACGGAATGCCGAGCGCGCCGACGGTTTCCCATACCCCCAGAAATTTAATGCGAATTTCGCGCGCATAATCGTCACGAAACTTTTTCGCTTCCGGCGTGTCCGCCGTGAGATCGCGGCGGCGATATAATTCGTAGGCCTTGGCAAAACGATCGGAGTGAATTTTCTGCAGCAGGCCGCACTTGCGAATCAACCCCACCGTGCTGCGCACCGTGTACGCGCCGCGGCTGAAACCGAAAAAATAAATTTCGTCGCCCTCGGCATAATTATGCGCGAGAAACGAATACGCGGCTTCGATGTTTTTAAACAGCCCGCTGCCAAAAGCGCCGCCGATAAAGCGATTCAAGCCCCAACTCGTGCCGTCCGAGCAGATAATAATTCTTTTCGGCATGGTGATCGATAAACTGATAAAATTTTCGCCCACAGAAGCGGAACTCCCACAGAACTTATTTTAAAGCGGAACGGCCACTCGTGCGCTACCCGGATGGTGTGGTAAAATGTGTTTCCAAAACACAATAATTTCTTTCCTATGCAATCCGTATCAATCCCAAGCTAATTTTAATGCACTCATCGACTTTTCTCATCGTCGTTAGGTTTATTTCACCAAGACGATTTTCGAGGCGTTGCTTGTCGATTGTTTTGACTTGATTCAGTAGCACGGTTGAATCTTTATCGAGTCCCCCGCTACCTGCTTTGACACGAACTTCCGTCGGATAGATTTTAGGTGAGACCTGTGAACTGATCGCGGCGATAATCGTCGTCGGGCTAAATTGGTTGCCCACGTCGTTTTGAATAATCAAGACCGGCCGACGTGAACCTTGTTCGCTGCCAACAACAGGGTCAAGATCAGCCATATAAATTTCACCGCGCTTGCAATTCTTCACAGAAGGGTTCATCTCTCCTCCCGTAAATCAAGCTCACAATCAATCTCGGCGTCAGCGAATCTAAACTCTTCCGAAATCTTGGCGTCGCGGGCGGCGTTGACCAAATAGCCTTCGCGCAGACGATCACTCAAATTTGTTTTTTTATCCTGCCGTAATAAGTTTTCCACTAATTGCCGAATCAACTTATCAACCGCCGTTTTTCTTTTTTTCGCGACTTGTTCCATTTCACCAAGAACGTGCGATGGCAAAGCAATCGTGACTTTTTTCAAAGCTGTAGTCGGCATAAAAAACTCCTTGTGCGTTAATTTGAACGAAGGCATAAAGCGCCCCGCTCGAATCAGATGAAATCATAGTTTGCTCGAGTATCATGTTCAGCATACTTTTAAATTTCAAGATAACGATATCTTCAGACGGACAATTTACACATTTTTTCTCCAAGAAGCCAAAACAATTTCTCGACGTCATCATGAACTGCGCAGCCCGAAAAAATTCTGCAAGACATAACCGGCGATCTGCGGATTTTCTTGCAAACGGCGCACGGAATAAGCATACCATGATTTCCCAAAGGGAACGTACACCCGCAAGCGATGGCCGGCGTGGACGATCGAGTCGCGCAGTTCTTCGTCGACGCCGAGCAGCATTTGAAATTCGTATTGATCGCGCGGCAGTTTCATTTCATCGACTAACCGCATCGCGTCCCAAACTAGGCGCTCATCGTGCGTCGCGATGCCAACATATGCATTATGCCGCAGCATTTCGTGGAGCAGGAAAGTGTAATTCTTGTTGATCAGCTCGCGATTCTTGTAAGCGATGGCGCGCGGCTCGACGTAAATCCCCTTGCAAATGCGAAAATTGGCCGGCGTTCCATTCTGCATGAGGCCGCGGATATCCGCCAGCGAGCGCCGCATATACGCCTGAATCACCGCGCCGACGTTGGAAAAATCCCGGCGCAGCGTATCATAAATTCGTAGCGTGTCGGCTGTACAGGTGGAGTCTTCCATGTCGATGCGCACAAAATTATTCAACTCCTGCGCGCGCTGCACGAGGCGGCGAACGTTGGCGAGGCAGAAATCAAAATCGAGTTTGAGACCGAAGGCCGTGAGCTTGATGGAAATATTGCTATCGATTTTCTCGCGGTCGATCGCTTCCAGCGCGTCGAGATACTCGGCGACCGTCGCTTCGGCCTCTTCTTTTTTAGTGATGAATTCGCCGAGCACGTCCAACGTCGCCATCATCTTCTTTTGATTCAATTGGCGCACCAACTGCACGGCTTCTGCCAGCGATTCGCCGGCAATGTAACGATTCGCCACATTGCGCACCAACGGCTTCGGCACCAGCGGCATCATCGTGACCACCAGTTTGTTGAGTAAATCCACTTTTCCTTCCTCACGATTTTGATTCGGGACAACGTTAAAGCAAAAGCTTCGAACGCGGATGGCGCGGATAACACCGATTCTCGCGGATTATCAAAAAAATCGTGCAAATCCGCGTCATCCGTGTTGTCCGTGTTCAAAGATTTAGTTTATGCTTTACATTCGCTGCTTTCCCCACACCTCCACATTCACCAGATTCACCGGCTTCTGCCCCGCGAGTGCGGCGAGGAGATTTTCCGCGGCCATCGTCGCCATCTTCGAGCGGGTTTCAATCGTCGCGCTGGCCGTGTGCGGCGTGAGCACGATGTTGTCAAGCTTCAACAATTCTGGATGCATGAGCGGCTCGTGCTCGAACACATCGAGCGCGGCGCCGGCAATGACGCCGCTTTTCAAAGCTTCTGCGAGCGCGGCTTCATCCACCACCGGGCCGCGGCTGGTGTTGATCAAGTACGCCGTTTTTTTCATCAGCCGCAGCGATTGCGCGTTGATCAAATGTTTCGTGCTCGGCAATAAAGGCACATGCACCGAAACATAATCCGACTCGCGCAGCAATTCCTCGACGCTCACTTTGCGGCCGCCGATTTCCTGCTCAATGATTGGATTCGGCACTTCATCCGCGTACAGAACACGCATGTTGAAGCCCCGCGATTTCATTGCCACCGCGTGGCCGATACGCCCCGCGCCAATGATGCCGAGCGTGCGGCCGGTAATATCGCCGCCGAGAAACAGCAATGGTCCCCAGCTTTTGAATTTCCCCGCGCGCAAAAACTTTTCCGATTCGGGAATGCGGCGGGCCACGGCGAAGAGCAGCGCCCACGCATGATCGGCAGTCGCATCGGTCAAAACCCCGGGCGTGTTGGTTGCCATCACACCGCGAGAAGTTGCCGCGGCGAGATCAATATTGTCATAACCAACGGCCATGTTGGCGACGACTTTTAATTGTGGCCCCGCAGTATCCAAAAGTTCGCCGTCAATTTTGTCGGTGAGCAAGCTCAAAATCGCATCGCAGCCTTTGATGTTTTCCAACAATTCCGCGCGAGAAAGAACGCGCTCTTCGGGGTTCATTTGAAAATTCGGGTAGGCGCGGCGCAGGACTTCCAGGCCGGCGGAGGGAATGGGTTGGGTGACGTAGATTTTCAAATTCAGGTCTCCTCAAAAAATACCAGACCGGCGGTCTGGGCTACAGTTTAATCCCGGGCCAACTTTCAATGGGATCGGTCGAACGCACGACATGCATTCCAGCCTCAGCGAAACGTTGGAATGCAGCATCAGCTTGATCCGTGTAGTCGATGACGCCCGGTACCACAACCGGGGAGGTGCAATCTTCAATCAAGTATACTTTTTCGATCAACTTTTTGCCAAATGGCATCATTTCATCCAGCAGATCGGCGGCTGTCCATGGAACACAATGGCTTTTAGCTTGACCAGTGATGAGTACGGCATCGAATTGGAAAAGTTTTTCAATCAAGCGCGTGTTCTTTTTCGCAATCGTCTGGCCATACGCGCCTTCCCAAACTTCCGGACGCAGCACGGAATAGTTTTCCGTCCACGCGTTATTGCCTTTGATTTGAAAATCCGGCTGGCTGAAGCGCGCGAGACTGTGAAAAAAAATCGCTTCTTCAATTGCCGCCACCAGCGCGTGGCCGATGCCGCCGAGCATCGAGTGATAAGGCCAGGTCGTGAGATCGTATTTGCCGCCGATTTTTAATTTGTGGACATAATGTTCGAGATGCTCCTGTCCCGACACGGCATCCGTGTGCAACGCGGCCGCAATCGCCGGATTGAATTTCCATTTACCCTCTTGAATATCCGCCTCGGAAGTTAATGTAAACGGCACGGGGTGCTCACCTTTTTCATTGCTCAAAAAAATCGCGTGAAAAATCTGCATGGCGAGATGCGTATCCATCGTCGCCAATATCTTTGTGATAATGCCGAGATTGCGATAAATAAACTCACACAACCGCCGATTGTCCTCCACTGCGCCGTTGCCCGAGCGGCCGCCGACAAACAACTCGAAGCCGGGAATGCAAAAGGTGTTTTGCACGTCGACGAGCAATAAACAAATTTTAAAGCGATCCACAGCGGCCGGTGGAATTTGATGCTGCTGCGCCCACGTTTCCGCTTCCGCGGCGCGATCTTGATAAGGTACTCTCCAGACTTCGCCCACTTTGTCGGGATTATAATGTGGCGGCAATGGGAGTGTTGCTTGATTCATTAAAAAAACTTCCTTGTTTATTTATTCAAATCGCCAACGTTTCATCGTCGTGCAACGGCGCCTCTGCGGCCATGATCGTCTCGAGCCGATGCGCGGCGATATTCATGAAATCGTTTTGCGTGACGATGCCGACCAACCGTTCATCCTGCACCACCAGCAAACAGGTTTCGCCTTTTTTGCGCATCAGCGCGATGGCTTCGATGGTCGGGGTGAGCGGGTGGGCGGTGAGAAATTTTTTTTGCATAATGGCGCTGACCGGCAACAGCATTTTCTCGCTGCTGAAACCGGCCTTGAGCAGCTCCAGCAGCGAGCGATAATTCACCACGCCGATCACTCGATTATTTTCGTCTTCGACGGGAATGTGGCGAATGCGCCGCCACGACATGACATTCAGCACGAGGTCGATCGTTTCATCGACGTTGACCGTGAAGATGTCGGTGGTCATGAATTGCTCGAGCCGCTGATAATGATGCTTTTTGTCGCCGTCGCGTTTGAGCTCCGCCGGCGTCCATTCATGCACCGGCAGGCCTTGCTCCTGGCGCTCCAACGTGGTGGCGACCAGCGATTCGAGGCATTCGCTCATCGAGTTTTTGCACTTGAGAACGGCAAACGAACGCTTCATCCACTCCGCGCCCGTTTGCCCGCGCCGGGCCCGCATTTTGATGATCTCGAGATAACGCGCAATATCTTCGGAAGCAATGCCGGCCTGCTGCAAACCCTCGCGCGCCAGCGGCAAAAGTTGCTGCTCGATCAGTTTCTGCGCCGGAAAGGTTTTGTTGTGCAACCACGTCATCTGCGCTTTCAGCCCCAGCCGCGAGGCGGCAATGAAATTCGCCTTCGCGTCGTCGAAAGCCATGAGCTTGGTGAGGTCTTTATATCTGGCGGCCATGCCGTTCACGAGGCCGAGCCAGAACGTGGCGTTCGCCACTTCGTCAACTGGCGTCGGGCCGGACGGGAACATGCGATTCTCGATGCGCAGATGCGGCTTGCCGTCGGTGATGCCGTAACAGGGACGATTCCAGCGATAGACCGTGCCGTTGTGCATTTGCAGGGCTTTCAATTTCGGCACGCCGCCCTGTTGCAAAATTTCAAAAGGATCTTCTTCGATATCCGCGCCGAGCAAAACGCGAAAGCGCGCGATGTCTTCCTGAAAAATTTCCAAAACCGATTCGCGAATCCAGCCGTTGCCGAAACTGACGCGCGGCGTGCTCTCGCGCATGTGCGGATTGGCATGGCGCGTGTCCATCGCCTGTTGAAAGAGCGCGATTCTCGTCTCGTGCCACAGGCTTTTGCCGAACAGCAACGGCGAATTTACCGCCACCGCGAGAACCGGACCGGCGACCGCCTGCGCGATATTGTAATAGCGCACAAACTCTTTTGCGCCAACCTGGAAATGAACCTGAAAGCTCGTGTTGCACGCTTCGAGCATGATGGAGTCATGCTTGAGGTAGATTTCATCGGTGCCGCGCAGAAACAGCTCGTACTCATTGCCGCCGCGCAATCTTCGCAACGCCTCATTGAGCGCGAAATAGCGCGGCGACGGGGTCATCTGCTCCAATCCCAGATCCGTTTTGCGCAACGTCGGCAGAATGCCGATGAGCAAAATTTCCGAACGGCATTCAAGGCCGGGCGCCGGGTTTCATCAACGATAAAAAGTTCTTGCTCCGCGCCGATGCGCCAGACGCCGTCTTCGATCATATCGTGTTGCAGCATCGCTTCCAGAGCGCGAACGTCGGTCAGCAGCTTGCGGACAAAAGTGCGAAGTTGTTCGGCTTCCAGATGACGGTCTACGCGTTGTTCGCCCATGACGTTTCCTCCTTGTCGAAATGCGCCGCGCCGCATGACAGTCCCTGAGTTCAAGCCATACGACACCGCGCGATTTCATGCACAACCGCTTGAGTGATTTTGGGGACAACAATTTTCACCGCGTCGAATCCCCAGAGGCAGGAGGAAAAAACATACTACAATTGATAACGATTTTTGCCCGTTATCGCTTCGGCGACTTTGCACAAATTCGCCGCCGAATTTTTGTTGGTGCGAGTTGCAGTTCGTAATGGTTTGATTGGCTGAAGCGTGAAAAATTTAAGGCCTCAGTCTCAGCCGTTGCGCTGAGGCTGAGGCTTGCAGTCAACAGGCAGGCAGTTAAAGTTACGCCGCGGCGCGAATCAAACGCAGATGATCCATGTACATGCAATGATCCTGCACGACTTTGATGCCGTGCTTCGCGAGCTTGTGCGCGGCGTCCTGATGGCGAATGCCGGTTTGCATCCACAACACTTTCGGTTTTAATTTCAACGTATCGTCAACGTGCATCGGCACATTGGCCGGGGCGCGAAACATCATGACGATATCGACCGGCTCATTAATTTCACTCAGCGCTGTCACCGTCGGTTTGCCAAAAACGGATTTATAATTCGGATTCACCGGAATAATGTTGTAACCGCGAGCGTGGAGATAGGCGGGGACGCTGTGGGCCGCTTCATAGGCATGACTCTCGTCCTTGATTCCAACCACAGCGATGGTACGGCTGGTTTTCAAAATCTGTCGGATGGACTCGTCGGCGTCGACGAGGTAATCGTGCCAGTCCATAATTCCTCCTTACAAATAATAAGGTGAGTGAGTTGCTCCCGCCAACGTTCGGCAAAATTGATTTTGCCGAACGTTGGCGGGATTCCTGTTTGTCCTTGCAGCGTGAAATTTATTCTGAATTATCCGCCGGGCGCCGGATAAATGCAAGCGATGCACCATACGAAAAATAAAAAGGCCTCATCATGCAGTTGTTCCGTTGGTGCGGGACAGGGCAAGATCAGGCCCGAAAGTTTTCGATTTTATTCACGCGGCTGGCCGCGACACTCAAGATGGCCAGCAGCGTGGAGACACCCTTTTTAACGCGTTTCCAGGACATTTTTCACTTCACTGGGTTGTACATCCGGAATGGAACCACTGCCATTTTTCCAACCCAACCCGCATTCAGCGCACACGGGCTGGTCGGCGTCAATCATGTCGGCACAGACACAACCTTTGGCTTTCAGCAAGCACCAATCACACGCCGGCTTTATGCAGCATTTGTATTTGCCCTCGCGCGCGAGGCTGGCTTTCGCCGTTT
>Ga0247727_10013711_pt1 | contig 13595 bp, 11 predicted proteins | sample WisWelCaveWW1625_FD_202498 | JGI IMG/M metagenome (GOLD analysis project Ga0247727, IMG submission 202498) | Biofilm microbial communities from Wishing Well Cave, Virginia, United States - WW16-25 | ecosystem: Environmental > Aquatic > Deep subsurface > Groundwater > Cave microbial mat | place... | reverse complement strand
GCGTCGAGGCGCGGAGGCCGGCCAAAGCTCCGGCACTGCCTGGATACTGTTCCAGCGCCTCCCGAAAGGTTCGTTCCGCCAGGTCAAGCTTGCCGTTGGCCAGTGCGGCATTGCCGATGGCCACCAGTACCGGACGGGGATAACTGGGTGGCTCGTTGTAGCGTAGAGACCGTTCTCTATCAGCGGCTTTCCGAAGAACCTTCAGACTCTGGTCGAGCTTGCCGGACGCCAGCAATATGTGTCCTTCCAGATCCTGGACCGCCACCTCGACCGGCTCGGCCGTCCCTTCTCGAACCACCTTCTTCAGCTCCGCCAGCGCGGTCTCCATGCGAGCCGACTCGGTTCGGGCCGATCCGAGATCCCCTTTGGCGGCGTGAGCCAGACCCAGGGCCCAGGCGCGCCAGGCCTGCTGGCGCGGTTTGTCCATATCTGGCAAAAGCTTACCTCCGAGAATCTCATCCCATTTCTCATGCTGGACCAGCGTCCGCATCACGGCAAACCAGCCCTGGCGATATGCGGTCCGGAAGTTGTCGGCCTGGCCGGCCTCGCGCGGCGTCTCGGCGTACTCGAGCAGGCTGCGAGCCGCTTTGAGCGCCCCGTCGTACTCGCCGTTGAACGACTGGCTGGCGGCCAGAAAATGAACGTTATGAGCGTGATGCTGGTTGCCGGCGAGCGAGTCGGCCTTCATCCAGCCGAGTTCGTTTTCGGCGGCGTCGGCGAAGGCTCGGGCGGCGTCGGCCCATCGGCCGGTCTGCGCATAGATGTGGCCGGGCATGTGGAGGGCGTGCGGAATGTTAGGCGCCGATTCGGCGTAACGGCGGCAGCTCGGCCAGGCCTCCTTGGCGAAGGTCGAGCCTTCCCAGCCGTGGATCACATAGTGATGCGCTCCGGGATGATCCGGAGCCTCGGCCAGTAACGCGCGCAGGATCGCCACGGCCTCGGTGGTCCCGGGGCGCGGCGTCTTCTCCGGCAGCACGAAACCGCTCATGATATGGAGTGCCAGGTAGCTTCGCGCCTCCACTTCTTTGGGATAGCTTGCCAGGAGCGCCCGCAGCCCTTCGGTGTAGCCGGCGTTAGCGTCTTTGGCCTCGACGTCGCGGCGGGCGGCGACTGCCTGGATGTAAAGTTTCTCGAGCGGAGTCGCTTTGCCGGGCTTCTCCGCCAGCTCGAGCGCCTTCCTGGCGGCTTCGACGGCACGCAACCCGCCGCCGCTCGGACGGCCTTCCCGCGAGGCTCTCACTTGCTTTCCACCGACCAGGTCCAACTGAAAGCCGGGCCTGTAATCGCCGGCGGCCACCATGGCGATGCCCCAGTGGGGCATGGCCGCATCCGGATCGAGCGAGGCGGCCTGGAGAAAGGAACGTTCAGCTTCCCGCGCCCAGAACGAGTGCATCTGGGCGACGCCCTGATTAAAGAAAGCCTGGGCGTCCCGGCTCGAGGTGGTGATCTGGAAGTGGATTTTTCCCTGCCCATCGAGCAGTTTCGCCGGTAGCGTGGGCGGCACGCTGCCCGGCGGCGGGACGCATGCGTCCCGGGCTGTCTGGCCTGATAGCGCCCAGGCGCTAACCCATGCCGTCAGGATGAGCTTGCGCATGGTTCCTCCCGCTTGTCGATCCAGTAGCTAATCAAATCCGCCAATTGCTCGAAGGGCCACGAGGAGCCCTCGATACGGGCGGCGAGCCGGCCGCATCGGGAAATCAACACCGTCGCCGATGTGTGCACGATAGCTCCCTCCTCGGCCCAGTACACTAGCCCAAAGCGGCTCGCCACCGCTTCCACGGCCGCTGGTGTCCCGGTAAGAAATCGCCAGCCTTCCGGGTCGGCCCGCAAGCTTCCAGCATACCGCGCGAGCACCTCCGAGGTGTCATGACGCGGATCGAGGGTGATCGACAGTAGCACCAGGTCCCGTCCCAGGCGGTCGCGGAAGCGTCGCTCGATCGCCGCGAACGCCGCCGACAGCCGCGGGCAGACCTCCGGCAACGGGCACCGGGTGTAGATGAAATTCACCGCCACCAGGCGTCCGGCGAACTCCGACAGGCGCACGGCGCGGCCTTGCTGATCGGCGAGCTCAAAATCGGGGACGGGGGCGCCGGCGGCGACCTGATTGGGAGGAACCGGCAGGGTGAACCTTTCCCCATCCTCTCCCAAGCCTTCGATGGCCGACTTCGCGGCGCGGAAGCCGCCGGCGGCTACGGCGCGACCGACCACCAGCCGGAACTGGACACGATCGCCCGGGGCGAGCCGCTCGATCTCACGCGCGTGGCGGACACGAAACGGCATCGCCATCGCCGGCATGTAGCCGGGGATCGCGCGATGCGAGACCACCACGGTTCGCTCGGCGGGCGCGACCGCCAGCACCATGCCTTCGACACGATAGCGGCGCGCGCAGCCTGTCAGCGCCGCGGCGGACACCACCAGCGCCAGGATCTTCCGCATGTCGCGCTCTTAACGGAACAGCAGAATGTCCGGCCGCACCGACCAGCCGGCCTCGGCGCAAGGCCCGCACTCGGCGCGGTAGCCGGACCAGGCCGCGCGGACCGCCCTCGGCACCGCCACCGGATGCCGCCGGTCGTGGTAGGCCGAGATCGCCATTCTCGGATGAAATCGCTCGAGCGTGGCGCGGCCCCCCTCGAGCGCCCTCACCTCGGCGCCTTCGATGTCCATCTTGATGAAATCGACCCGCTCGAGAGAAAGCTCGGCCACCAGCTTGTCGATGGTGGTCAACGGGACCTTTTCGACGCCGTGGGAGCCCGGGCGCTCGATCAGGAAACTGTCGGCGGCGGAGTTATCCGGGTCGACATGGAGCGTCAACAGATCGTCCTTGTCCCAGACGCCTTTGGGATACACGATCACGCGGCCTTGGGCGATCTCGGCGGCGAAGTTGCGGCGGAGGCACTCGATATTCTCTCGCGCCGGCTCAATGGCGACGACCATCGCCGCGCCTTCAGCGAGCGCGGTGCGCGTGTAAACGCCGACGTTGGCGCCGCAGTCGAGTACCGTGTCGCCGGGCCGGATCGCGATCTCGCCGAGCGAATAAATCCGGCGCTCCTGCTCGGCGAGATTGAACGGCAGCACGTAGTGGCTGCCGGCGGGTATCCAGAAGCGCCCGCGCGGCGTGTCCCACAGCTCGAAGCCTTCGTCGCGCTCGAGCCGCCGGCTGGCGGCGAGGATACGGTCTTTCAGCTCGATCTGCCGGCGGAGATTCTCGGCGCTCGAGAGCGCTTTGCCGATCGGGCAGGCCGGGCTGCGGCCGATTACGACCAGGGCGAACAGCCGCGCCGGGGCGTACAGGTACAGGGCGGCGGCGAGCGCGGCGACGGCGATGAGAAGCTGGAGACCGCGGCTGATTCTCACATCGTGATGATAGCAGTCGGAAATGGCGCGCATGCGTGTGGACACGCGATATAATCACCCCACTAAACTAATCTAATCTAGCCCGCACAGGGCCGCCCGCGACCCCCATTGTAGGTCGAGAAACCGCCCTCGACGAAGCTGCGGGCCAGGCTCCGTTGTGCGGGCTGTTACTTAGAAGCCGTCTCCCGCAAGTGCTGATTGAACCAGTCGATGGCCAGTTTCTGCGCCTGCTCGCGAGCCTGCAAGTATATCCCGTAGTGCGTGATTTGCGGAATCGTCACCAGACGTTTCGGGCCGGTGTGCCGGATATACGCCTTGATCGCATGGTCTTTATTGTCGAAAAGCTCTTCTTTTCCCGCGATTACGAACTGCATCGCGCAATTCGCCGCCTGGGTGACATCTTCCACCGGCGCGTAATGGACGAATCGGGACCGGATCGGCGCTCCGCGCAGTTTGCCGAGCACCACGGCGCTCGGCGCCGGATAGCCTATCTCAGCCCGCGCGCGCTGCGTCGATTCCCCGAGTGTCGTCTTGCGCTCCTCGTCGTTTTGCGTCACCCATCGGCCGTCGAGCGAGCCCACCTGGCTGTGAATCGCCTTCACACGAGCGTCGCGCGCCGCCGCCCACACCACCAGCCCTCCGGAAAAGCTCGACCCCCACAGCCCCATCCGCTCGGTGTCGCACTGCGGCTCGGCCGCCGCCCAGTGAATGGCGTTCAGCCAGTCCGCCGCCATGTCCAGCGGATCGACCACTTCGCGCACCTCCTGGACTTCCGCCGTGAACGTGCCTCCGGGTTTCTCCGGCCGCGCCGGCTTGGCCAGGATCACACGCGCTTCGCTCTCGCCCCAGCCGCGATAGTCGAATGCCGCCACGAAGTACCCGGCATTGGCGATCGCGATCCCATCCCGGCGAAGTGCCTGCTTGGTGCCGCCCCAGCCGTGCGCCATGAGTACACATGGCAGTTTCTTCCCTGCGCCACTCTTCGGGGAGTACAGATCCGCTGCCATCCGGGTTCCTTCGCTTACGATGACGGCTTTCCGCATCTCGATGTCTTCGGGAATCGCGACGGGCGCCGGCTGCTGCGCCGCCAGCGTGAATGCCAACACCCATTGCAAACCGTGATGGTGCATGTCTGCCTCCTGAGGAAACGACGCGGTCACCGTTAGAAACAGTATCGCAAACCTGCGACCGGCGGCATTCCTCGAGAAGGCTTTCCGCCTGCCGTCTTAGTCCGTCGCGTCGGGGCTCGTCTCACTTGCCTTCAACAACTGCCGTACCTTACTCATCAGCGCCTCGCGGGTAAACGGCTTCTGAAGGTATCCCGACCCTCTGGGAAACGAGGCCGCCTGCACTGCGACATCGTCGGTGTATCCGGAAATGTACAGTACTTTCACGTCCGGATGGCGGCCATGAATCTGTTCGGCTAATTCGCGCCCTCCCATCCCTGGCATCACCACATCGGTAAGCAGCAGATCCACGCCTTCCGGTCGCGCGAAACAGACGCGCAGCGCCTCCTCGCCGTTGCTCCCCTCCAGAACCTGGTATCCTTCCCGCTCCAGCATTTTGCACAACAGACTCCGGATGCCGGCTTCGTCCTCCACCACCAGCACGGTTGGCCGCCTCTCCGGCAGCCAGACCGCAAACGATGTGCCCCCACCTGGCGCCGCCGACACCCAGACGTCGCCTCCACATTCCCGGATCTCCCGATAAACCACATCCAGGTCCAGCCCGAACCGCTGCCGGGCGTAGAACGGCTCGAACAGCCGTTGGCGAGTCTCGGCGTCCATCGGCTCGCCAGTGTCCTTCAGCGTCAGCCGGACGTAGGCGCCCGGCGTCAATACACCAGCCGTCTCCGGCGATCGTTCGTCCAGGACCACCGGCGTTGTCTCGATCGTCAGCCGCCCACCGTCGGGCATGGCTGCCCGTGCCCGGCTCGCCGCCATCGTCAAGGCTTTCGTCACATACCCGGCCACTCCATTCACTTCTCTCAAATTCCCAGCCAGCCGTGTTTGAATCTCGATCTTTGGGCCCCACTCCCCGTGGAGCCTTTCCACCAGAGTCGTGATCATGCCGTTCACCTCGATCGTCTCCGCTCGAGGGGAGAGCACCTTCGAGTATGCGCCCAACTCACCACTCAGACTGGCCAGTCTCCGGCAGGCGTCCAGGATCTGCACCACGCTCGACTGCTGCGCACTCCCGTCCGGCAGCCCCGCCATCAACTCCTCGCCGTAACCACCCACGATCATCAACAGATTGTTGCAATCGTGCGCCACGCGGGCCGCCAGCCGCCGCAACGCCTCGATCCTCGCCGCCTGCTCGTGGAATGGCAAGCCTTGCCGGTCGGCGATGTCCTCGGCCGCGCCGGGCGCCGGCTCCGCTTCCACTTCGTCCACCACCAGCAGCAGCTCCGGCTCGGCTTCGATGTCCCAGCCATGAATCGACTGCACGGTTACGCGGCATTTCCGCCTACCGGTCGCCGTGGGAACCACCGTCTCGAGGCTGCGCGTCTCACCCCGCTCCAGAACCTCGCCAGCCGCCGCTTCCAAGCCTTCGAGCGGCAGAACCTGCGTCAGGTTCGTTTCAGCAATCTGCTCGACCCGCAGACCGAACAATCGCCGGAAGGATCGATTGGCCCCCACCAGAGACAGATCCCGCGAGACCAGCGCCACCGCCACCGGCAGCCGCGCGAGGATTTCCTGATAGTAGCGCCTCTCCCCCTCCACCAGCGACAGGAGTCGCGCCACTTCTCTCGGCTTCCACGATTCGGCCGGCCGGTCCATGCTCCTCCTAGCCTTACCAGCCAGTCTTGCCGGTTTGCTCCTGCTAGGGCAATGGCCCTAGCGCGAAACTCGTATCAGTACCTTAGTCAGACACACGTAGAACTACGGCCGTGATCCGGCCGGGAGCGCCGGTATCGCTGCGGACCGCTCCTTCGGCGGCCGTCGAGGCGGGACCGCGCCAACCGCGGGCAAAGACCCGTAGCGCCGCCGCCGCGGATGCGGATCAATGCACGGCCGCGGCAATGATGAGACACAAGCCGAGAGAAATGGCACCCACCAGGATCGCCAGCGCCACGTTCTGCTTCTCGACGATCTCTTTCCACAGCGGGTACGGCGTCACCTTGTTCAGGACCCCGAAGGCGACGATGAACAGCACGATTCCAAGGAGCGCAAAAACCAGCGCGTTGATCAGGAATCCGATTTGAAACTCGGGCATGCTCACGATCCTACATGAGAACGGCAGGCGCCGTGGGCCGCGGAAATGAGTTGCCGCCGCCGGGCGGATTGAAGGTCGCAGGCGTGGTGGTGTACCATTTGGTAAGAGTCGGCGAGGCGGTGAGCCGCTTTGTCGCCAGTCGTGCGACCGGCCCTGGGAGGTCGTCCAACGGTAGGACTGCAGACTCTGGATCTGCCTATCGGGGTTCGAATCCCTGCCTCCCAGCCAACCACGGCAGTAAACACGGACATGCGGAATGCGTTATGATTTCGCCTATGATTTGAGGTGGTATGAGTAGTGGTGGACGGGTACTTGCAGTCTGGATCTCTCTCGCCGCGCTGTTCGCGGCTGGAGCGGCGGCGCATCCGGGCGCCGGCATCGTCGTGGACGCGCAGGGCGCCATCATCTTCGCTGACGGTCACACGGGCATATGGAAGATCGACACTCAGGGCCAGATCACCCGCATCAGCAAGCGCTCCTACCACTGGCTCGCGATCGACGCAGAGGGGCATTTCTTCAAGTCGCGCCTTGACCAATACAATCGCATCAGCCCGAAGGGATCCAAACCCGCGCTGCTTGCGGGCAACGATCGGCCGATTGTCGTGGGTCTCGATAAAAATCTATACCATGCAGCGTGCCACTTTGGTGGGCCGTTGCTGGTCATGCGGGTGAAGCCGGATGGAGAGCGCTTCGTCCTGGCCGATGTGCCTGCTGACGGGTATACCACCCGCATGTGCCCGGTGAACGGCATCGCAGTCACGCCTGAGGGCTCGGTCTATTTCACGGAGCCCCAGAGCGTCACCAAGGTGAGCAAGGAGGGTACGATTTCGCCGGTGGCCGGGCCCGTCACGGTGTCCGACTGCGCCCCCGTCGCGGGCGTTATCGAGGGATGGAAGCCATTTCTGCGAGGACTCGCTGCCGACTCCAGCGGAACGGTGTACGTGGCGGCGAGCGGCTGCGGGGTGGTCCTCAAGATCGCCCCGGGTGGGGCCACTTCGACCGTCTTGAAGGCCGAGAGTCCGTGGTCGCCCACCGCGGTGGCGATCAGCGGGCGGGATCTCATTGTCCTCGAATCCGTGCACAGCACCAAGAGCAGCAAGCCGGCAGTGCGCGTTCGAAAGGTATCCGCCGACGGCGCGGTAACGGTTGTAGGAACACTCGGTCAACCCTGAGCCGGCCCTATACAGGAAAAAGAAGAAATAAATGGTCCAGTTATTTATTGGACACTACGCTAGTCTAGACTAGCTAGAACACTACCCGGTTTTGCACGCTGCCCGACCGAAAAGATGTTAACATATGCTTTGGATCTGCCTCGAACGGCCGCCGGCGGCGGCGGAAAGTGACCGCGAATAGCAATGGGTAACGAGCATGATGATTAGCAAGAGGCACCTGCCAAGGCGAACCTTTCTGCGCGGGACCGGCGTCGCCGTCGCCCTGCCGCTGCTCGATTCCATGGTGCCTGCCTTCGCCGCCCCAGCCCGCGTCCGCTCGGCGGCCCCGTTGCGACTGGCGTTCGCCTATGTCCCCAACGGAATCATCATGCCCGGCTGGACGCCGTCGGCCGACGGCGCCGGCTACGAGTTCACCCGCATCCTGAAGCCGCTCGAGCCCTTTCGCGACGATCTGCTCGTGCTCTCGGGGCTGACTCACAAGAACGGCCGCGCGCTCGGCGACGGCCCCGGCGACCACGCGCGGGCGGCCGCGTCCTACCTCACCGGCGTCCATCCGCGCAAGACCGCCGGCACCGATATCCACAACGGCATCTCGGTCGATCAGGTGGCCGCTCAGGCCATCGGGAACAAGACTCGCTTCCCTTCCATCGAGCTCGGCTGTGAGCATGGACGTCAGGTCGGCAACTGCGATTCCGGATATAGCTGCGCCTACAGCAACAGCATCTCCTGGCGTTCGGAGAACACGCCCAACCCGCCCGAAGTCAATCCCCGGCTTGTGTTCGAGCGCCTGTTTGGTTCCGGCGACGCCGCCGACAATCCCGCCGGCCGCGCCCGCCGCCACCGGTACCAGAAGTCCATTCTCGACTTCGTGCGGGAAGACACCGAGACACTGGCGGCCGGGTTAGGGCCTACCGACCGGCGCAAGATCGACGAGTACCTGACGGCGGTGCGCGAGATCGAGAAGCGCATCGAGAATGCCGAAGCCCTCGCTAAGGACGCCGTACCGCTCATCGATCGGCCCGCCGGCGTTCCCGTCGACTACGGCGACCACTTGCGGCTGATGTTCGATCTCCAGGTCGTCGCCTTCCAGACCGACGTCACCCGCGTCGCGACCTTCATGCTGGCGCGCGAGGGCAGCAATCAGACCTACCGCCCCATCGGCGTCCCGGAAGGCCACCATGGTTTGACCCATCACCGCGGCAACGCCGAGTGGGTCGAGAAGGTGACCCGCATCAACTGCTTCCACCTCGAACAGTTCGCTTACTTCATTGGGCGCTTGAAATCGATCCCCGACGGCGACGGCACATTGCTCGACCACGCGATCGTCTCCTACGGCTCCGGCATCGCCGACGGCAATCGCCACACCCACCACGACCTCCCCGTCCTCCTGCTCGGCCGTGGCTGCGGCGCCGTGCATCCGGGCCGCCACACACGTCACTCCGGCGAGACGCCGATGACCAACCTGTTCCTCGCCATGCTCGACCGCGCCGGCGTGCCCGTCGAGACGCTCGGCGACAGCAGCGGCCGCCTCGATCATCTCGAGATCTGATCGCCCGCCGGCCGCTTGCAACCTCGCGGATCGTTTCATATCATCTCCCCATGGATTCCTCTCGCAGAACGTTGCTCCAGGGCCTCGGCCTCGGCTCGCTCGCCGGTGTCTGGCCTTTCTCCCGCCTGGCCGCCAGCCAGCGGCCCGCCCGCGTCTACGACCAGCTCGGCATCCGGCCGTTGATTAATTTCCGCGGCACCCATACCACCATCGGCGCCTCCAAGATCTGGCCCGATCTCCACGACGTCATGGCCGACGCCTCCCGCGACTACGTGGTGCTCGAAGAGCTTCAGGAGAAGATCGGCGAGCGGCTGTCTCGTCTCACCGGTTCGGAAGCCGCCCTGGTCACCACCGGCGCCGCCGGCGCCATCTGCCTCGGAACCTGCGCCTGCCTCACCGGCGACGACGAGCGGAAGATCCGCCGCCTGCCCGACCTCGCCGGCATGAAGAGCGAGGTGATCATCCAGAAGCCGCACCGCAACGGCTATGACCATGCCGTCCGCAATACCGGCGTTCGCATCGTCGAGGTCGAGACCCGCGAGCAGCTCGAGCAAGCCGTCGGACCGAACACGGCGATGATGTATTTCCTCGGCGGAACCAGCCACGACTGGACCTGGGAAACGCCGGTTCCGCTCGAAGCCTGCCTCGCCGTTACCCGGAAAGCGGGGATCGCGCTGATGGTCGACGCCGCCAACATGCTCCCGCCGTGGGACAACATCCGAAAGCTCGCCGCCCAAGGCGTCGACCTGATCGCCATCAGCGGCGGCAAGCACATGCGCGGCCCCCAGTGCTCCGGCATTCTCGCCGGGCGCAAGGACCTGATTCGCGCCGCGTGGCTCAATTCCAGCCCGCATTCCGACTCCCTCGGCCGGCCCATGAAAGTCGGCCGCGAGGAGATGATCGGCGCCTGGCAGGCCGTCGAGAAATACGCCCGCCTCGATTTCGACGCCCTCGACCGGCAGTCGGCGCAGCAGGCCGATTATCTCATCGCCCAGTTGGCCCGCATTCCCGGCCTCAAAGCCGAGCGCACCCCGTTCGACCGTACCCGCCGCGTCCACCGCGTTCTCGTGCAGTGGGACGAGAAGACCACCGGACTGGGCACCGGGGAAGTCGAGCGCCTCCTCCTCGAAGGCGAGCCGCGCATCGCCGTGTTGCGCGCCCAGGCGCAGGGAATCGAGTTCACCGTGTTCATGAACGACGCCGGCGACGAGAAACTCGCCGCCCGCCGCATGAAGGAGATTTTCTCGAACGGCCGAAAATCCCACGAAAATCCTAAATGACCCCGACTTCGGCCGCGTGGTTTGCTTTTCTGGCGGCCGTCTACCTGGTCTACTGGCCGCTCGCCCGCTTTCGGACCCTCGCGGTCGGCGTCATTCTCCTCGCCAACTGGCTGCTCTACGCCCGGTGGGACCTCCGCTACCTGGCGCTGATTCCGGCCGCCTCCCTCGCCGACTACGCCATCGCCCACGCGCTCGATCGCGCCTCCGGCCCCTTCCTCCGCCGGCTGCTGGTCTCCGCCAGCCTCGCCATCAACCTTGGCCTGATCGTTTCCCTCAAGTACACCGGTTGGGTCCTTCCGTTGAGCCTGTCTTTTTACGCCTTCCAATCGCTCACCGGCACGCTCGATGTCTACCGCCGCGACGCCAGGCCCGCTTCGAGCCTCCTCGCTCATCTGGCGGCTGTGTCTTTCTTTCCCACCACGCTCTCCGGACCCATCACGCGCGTCTCGACGCTCGCCGGACAACTGGAAGCGCCGGCGAAGCCGCTCGCCGCCGACGACGGCGGCCGCGCCCTGTTCCTCATCGGTCTCGGCCTGCTCAAGAAGCTTGCCATTGCCGACTACCTCGCCGCCAACCTGGTCGACCGCGTCTTCGATTTCCCCAATCTGTACACCGCCGCCGAGACCGCCATCGCCGTCGTCGCCTACGCCTTCCAGCTCTATTACGACTTCTCCGGCTACACCGACATCGCCATCGGCTCGGCCCTCCTGCTCGGCCTGAATCTGCCGCGGAACTTCCGCCAGCCGTACCTCGCCGAGAGTCTCCCCGATTTCTGGCGCCGTTGGCACATCACCTTCTCCAACTGGCTCCGCGATTATCTTTACTTCTCTCTGCCCGGCCTCCGCTCCCGGCACAGAATCATCCCCGCGCTCAACCTCCTGATCACGATGATTCTCGGCGGCCTGTGGCATGGCGCCGGTTGGAACTTTCTGATCTGGGGCTTGCTGCACGGCGTCGCGCTGACGGCCGCGCGTCTTTGGGGGAACACGCGCACAGCGGAGCCTGCTCCGCGGCCCTGTGCGCTTTTGAGGGGCCGGGGCGGCCGCCGCGCGGCAAACACCCTGCTGACTTTCCTCTACGTGTGTTTCGCCTGGATCTTCTTCCGCGCTCCCGATCCGGAATCCGCCTGGGCGATCCTGGCTCGCCTCGCTTCGTTCACGTTTTCCCTCGCCAACATATCCGGGACGCTGGCGCTGGTTCTGGTGATCGCGGCGGCCGGGCACGCGGTTCCGTCGAAATGGTATGACCGCGGTCTGAACTTCTACGCGGCGCGCCCGTTCTATGTGCAGGGCGCCGCGCTGGCCGCGCTTGTGCTGTCCCTCCAGTATGTGGCCTCGACCGCCGCCGCGCCGTTCATTTACACTCGGTTCTGAACCATGATGCCGCTGCGACCCACGCTCGCCATCGTGACCGCGGCCGCCTGCCTCTACCTGGCCCGCCATACCCCGCGGTTCCGTCATCTCGGTGGAATCGAATCGACATTGGCGGCCGGGTTGCTCGACGTGACGCTGCCGCCGTCGGGGAGGGTGGCTGACGCCGCCGGCGGCTGGACGACGCCGGCGCGCCCCGGCGCTATTCATCCGCTGGTCGATCCCTCTGGCAGCCTGGATCGTTTCTTTGAAACGCTGCGGCGGACGGAGATGCGAGAGCCCGATGCCGTCACCCATATCCTTCACTACGGCGACTCGCCGACCACCGCCGACCTGATCACCGCCGACGTCCGCGACTTGCTGCAAAAGCAGTTCGGCGACGCCGGTCACGGCTTCTGCCTGATCGGCCAGCCATGGGCGTGGTACATGCATCGCGGCGTCGGCATTAGCGGGTCGGGCTGGAGAATCTCGCCCGCCACCCAGTCGGCGCTGCGCGACGGCATGTATGGGCTCGGCGGCGCCAGTTTTGAAGGAGTGGACGGCGACGCTTCGCACCTGGCCCTGACTCGCGACGGCCACACCGGCCTCGAAGTGGCCTTCCTGCGTCAGCCCGCGGGAGGCAGCTTCTCGGTGATCGCCGGGGACGCCACGCTGGCCGCCGTCGATACCGCTGGCGACGTCGCCGGCCCCGGCTTCGCGCCCGTGGGCCTGCCGTCCGGCGCGCGGCGCTTCTCGATTCGCGTCGACCGCGGCCCGGTGCGCCTGTTCGGCGTGCACCTCACCCGGCCGGCTCCCGGGGTGATTTACAGCAGTCTCGGCCTCAACGGCGCCTACGTCTCCGTGCTCGCGCGCGTGTTCCGGGAGAAACACTGGCGCGAGCAGTTGCGCCACTACCGCCCCGCGCTCGTAATCGTCAATTACGGGACCAATGAGAGCGTGTACGAGAACTTCGTCGACTTCGCCTACGAAAAATGAAATGAAGGAGATCATCCGCCGGTTGCGCGACGCCCTCCCGGCCGCTTCAATTCTCCTCATGAGCCCGATGGATCGCGGCGAACGCCAGACCGGCGGCGCGATCGGCACCCCGCCGGTTCTCACCCGGCTCGTCGCCCTCCAGCAGAGAGTCGCCCGCGAATCCGGCTGCGCCTTCTTCAACACGTTCGAAGCGATGGGCGGCGCCGGCACTATGGCAAAATGGTATCAGTCGCAGCCTAGACTGGTAGGCGCGGATTTATTGCATCCCATGCCAGCCGGAGCCAATCAGATCGGAACCCTGTTGTACCGGGCGATCATGGACGGCTACCATCGTTACAAGCTGCGCCACCTGCGGCCGCCGCTGGCCGAAGGCGGGAAACCTTAGCGCATGCGCTCATCCCTCCTCGCCTGTGGACTGGCCGCGGTTCTGATCGGCCAGGGGGCGCCCGCCAGGAAGCCTTCGACCTCCACCCCGGCAAAGAAGAAGAGCTCGACCCGTCGCGCGCCGGCCGTCACCGCCAAGGCCCGCCAGGAAGCCGCCGCCCAAGTGAGCTCGTATCTGGACGGAGCCGGGCGGGCGCAAATCGAGAATCCGGCGGCGCTGGTTGCCTTCTACGAGCAGCTCTTCCGCCAGCAGGCCGGATTGAACGCCGGGCCTCTGCGAATCCTGCATTACGGC
>Ga0247727_10013710_pt1 | contig 13595 bp, 8 predicted proteins | sample WisWelCaveWW1625_FD_202498 | JGI IMG/M metagenome (GOLD analysis project Ga0247727, IMG submission 202498) | Biofilm microbial communities from Wishing Well Cave, Virginia, United States - WW16-25 | ecosystem: Environmental > Aquatic > Deep subsurface > Groundwater > Cave microbial mat | place... | reverse complement strand
CGGCCGGACCCGAACCGCCGAAGCCACCATGACCCGCACCGCTCGCGCCCGCTCCGTGCGCAAAACCCGCCCCAGGACCCGACCCGTTCGACACCCAGTTCCCGCCATAACCCTGGCCGTCCGCCGTGATGCGACCGCTCGATTCCACCGTCACGTCCTCGGCCGTGATCGTCGTCGTACCCGGCATCAGCACCGTCGCGCCGCTGTGGACCGTGATCGCTCCAAAACTGATCGACCCATCGCGCAACGACCCGTACGTGGTGTAGACGTGCAAGTGCCCGTCCGCTCGCGTGCTGTCGATGAACCCTACCGTACCCGCCGCTCCGCTCGACGCGCCGCCCACACCGCCGCTGGCCGTCGAGCCGCCAAAACCGCTGAAGCCGCCGGCCGCCGCGTAGTACAGCGCAATCCGACCGCCGGCACCGCTGCCCCCCGCACCCACTCCCGCTCCGCCGTTGGCCGCCAACGTCCCCACACCGGACACCGTACCGGTCGTCACCCAGATCGAGCCGCCCGAACCGCCGCCACTGTGATTATTGCCCGACACGCCGTGCGCCGTGATCGCTCCGTCCAGCGTCAATTGGTCCGACACGAGCAGCCGAATCGCGCCACCGCCCGAACCACCCGCTCCGCCAAAGCTGTAGCCGCCACCACTCGACCCCAACAGCGTCGGCTGCGCCGCCGATCCGTACGGACTGCCACCACCCACGGCCGGACCCGAACCGCCGAAGCCACCATGACCCGCACCGCTCGCGCCCGCTCCGTGCGCAAAACCCGCCCCAGGACCCGACCCGTTCGACACCCAGTTCCCGCCATAACCCTGGCCGTCCGCCGTCACACGCCCGCCCGATTCCACCGTCAGGTCCTCGGCCGTGATCGTCGTCGTACCCGGCATCAACACCACAGCGCCGCTGTGCACCGTGATCGCACCGAAACTGATCGCTCCATCGCGCAGCGATCCGTACGTCGTGTACACGTGCAGGTGTCCGCCCGCTCGCGTGCTGTCGATGAACCCGACCGTGCCGACCGCACCACCGTTGTAGCCGCTGCCGCCCGACGCCGTCGAACTGCCGAACCCCGTGAAGCCCGCTGCCTCGGCGTAGTACACCGCCACGCGCCCGCCCGCGCCGCCGCCGGCACCCGAGCCACTGCCGCCGTTCGTCGCGAACGTGCCGGCGCCCGACAACGTCGCCGTCGTCACCCAGATCGAGCCGCCCGCCCCGCCGCCACCGTGGTTGTACCCCGAGCCGCCGTGCGAGGTGATCTGACCGTCCAGCCTCAACTCGTCCGACACCGTCAGCCGAATCGCGCCGCCGCCCGACCCACCGCCGCCACCGCCGGAGTATCCGCCGCCACCCGATCCCATGGCGATCGGTTCGGCCGCCGACCCGTACGGCGATCCGCCACCGACCCCCTGACTACTGCCGCCGAACCCCCCATGACCCGCCCCGCTCCCGCCACCATACGATCCGTACCCGCCTCCCGGACCCGCCCCGGTTCCTGACCAACTCCCGCTGTATCCCTGGCCGTCCGCCGAAATCCGGCCACCGAGTTGAACGGTCAGGTCGTCAGTGATAAGCGTGCTCGCACCGGGCATCACAAGAGTTGCGCCCCCGTGTACCGTGACCGAGCTGAAGCTGATCGAGCCGGCGGCCGTGGAGTAGACGACGTTGGTTGAACCCAGGTTGGGAATTGAGACGTCGTCCGCGGCGGCAGGCAGGCGGTCGAGGTCCCAGTTGAGCGGATTAGACCACGATGATCCGTCGCCGCCCGCGTCCCACGCGATTGCCGCCAGCAGGCATCGGGCTTCGAGGGCTTCGATGGAAAGGGATTTGCGAACGCGACTGGCCGAAGTCTTCACCCGAACGCGGCGGTTTTTCTTGGCGGTCCACATGGCGGGAGACTCCTTTTGGTGACACGGTGTTCTGAACCCAAGGTGTCCTCTATTGAGTAAACACCCGTTCGGTCGGAACGAGTGTCACGGAATCTCGAAAATCTGCAAGAATCGGCTACCAGGTCAGCCCGATCTCGGCGAATTGCTGCCGAAGCGTAGGCAGGTGCCAAATCACTATGGTGCCGTCGGTCAGGCCGACGGCCAGACGCGATCGATCGGAACTCCAAGCCAGCGATTCGATCGGGCTAGCCTCGGCCGGAAGAGCGAGGATGAGCTTACGGGCCTCTAGATCCCAAAGCGTCACACGCGTGCCGGGGAGCGCCAGCCATTGCTCGTCGTGACTGAGGGCGAATCGGCCGTCGATATCAAGTTCGGCGACGACGGGAGGAACCCGATGCCACTCCAACGTGGATACTTGGCGTGACACCAGATCGGTAGTTCGAAAGATCAGGGCGCTGCTGGATTCATCGCGACCGTCAACGTACAAGAGATGATCTGGATCGCGGAAGAACGCAACACGTCCTAGCTCGCCCAACTTCAGCGGCTCTGCCTGCGACAATTCCAAGTTCCAGATGCCCACCGTGCCGCCGCGGTTGCTCACCCAAGCGATTCGCCGGCTATCGGGACTGAACTGAACGCGGAGCGTATCCCGGCCGGTTGGCACGGCGATCCGCTCATCACCGCGCCAGACCCAAACGCCGCCCTGACCTGCCGCGGCCACGTATCGGCCATCGGGGCTGAACGCAATGTCCCACAGGATATGTCCCAGCTCTTTCTGCTCGTGGTGCAGCAGCGACGCGAGTCGCCGTGGTGACTGGGGCGCGGAGATGTCGTAGATCGCCGCCTCGCCGTCCCAGTCCACTGCGGCCAGTCGATTGCCGTCGGGACTCAACGCCACCGACCGAACTTTGCCCAGCGGGGTCGGCGACAGGGAAAACTCGCTCCATTGTCGTCCAGTCTCTGCATCCCAGAGTCGGACGCGTGCGTCGTCGCCGGCCGAGGCCAGCAGCTTGCCATTCGGGCTGAATTGCACGCCGTTCACAGTACCCCGGTGAGCCGCAAGCTCGCGTCTCTCCCCGCGGCCGCGTAGGTTCCATACATGAAATGAGTGATTGGTGGCGGCTGCGAGGAAGGAACCGTCCGGCGAGAAGGCGACCGAGTGCGGGCCGCCGGGGGTTTGCAGCGTCGCCACTTCGCGATTGCCGACCACGTCCCAGAGCCGCACCGAGTTCCCGCGACGCGTCGGCACGGCCAGGATCGGCCGGTGCGGATGAAAGGCCACGGTGAAGAATTGATCGTCGGAGCGCACCATCGTTCGCTGGTTCCACAGTGTGGTTTCGAAGACGTAAGTTCCATCCATGCACGCGCACGCGAGGAATTTGCCGTCGCCGCTAAAGGCGACATCGACGATGGCCTGGGTCGTTACCGGAAAAGTCTTAATCAGCCGCCGCTCAGTCACATCCCAGATGACGACCCCATCGTTCTCGACACCGCGATAGGCACCCACCAGCGTCTTGCCGTTGGGGGAAAGCACCGTACGCACGAACGATTCACCCCGGGCCCCGCGAAACTCGTGCTCGATCTCACCAGTGTCCACGTTCAAAAGTCGAACGCGTTGCTCACCCTTCACGCATGGGAGCACATACTTGGCGTCCGGCGTAAGCGAACATGAGACAGCGACGATGTTGTCGCGTTCGGCGCCCACCAGCCCTGGAATCTGCCGGACGCGTTGCCAGGCGCCGCCAGAATCATGGTGCAGACCTTCCGAGCGCCAAATCCGAGTGACTCCCGCGTCGTCGAGCGATGCGAGAGTGCGGCCGTCGGCCGAAAACGACAGCGCGAATACACCGGCCTGATGCCCAGTCAATTCGCCAACAATCCGGCCGGTAGCGGTTTCGCGCAGTTGGATGACTCCGTTGCGGAACGCGAGCGCGAGGAATTTGCTACTTGGTTCGAACGCCAGCGACCCGCTCCACGGTTTGCCTTCAGGTAAATCGGCCCACACTGCCGGTTCGTCACCGACGAAGTCACCCAGGCATGCGGCGGCCTCCTGCCGTAGCGATTCCGGGTCATTGGCGGGCGTGTCCAGTTGCATGGCCTGCTGGAGCCGGCCCCACGCGACCGCGCGATAGCCCGTCCGACGCGCCAACCGGATCGCCCGAGCCTCGCGCATGAGCGAGTCATAGAGATTGGACACGGCGTTTTTCCGTTCGGCGATGGCGGTCTCGCGCTCGGCCAAGTAGCGGTCGCGCTCGCGCAGGACCCGCGTGTAGCTGACACCGCCCACGATCGCTAGCACGACGACCGCCACGGTGATCGTGCTTGCCAGCGTCGGATTTCGCCGACACCAGCGCGTGACGTGGCCGATCGGGCCGGTGCGTCGCGCCGAGATCGGCCGGTGTTCCAGGAACGCTCGCAGGTCCGCGGCCATCGCGCCGGCCGTTGCGTAGCGACGACCCGGCTCTTTCGCCATCGCCTTCAGGCAAATCGTTTCGAGATCGAGCGGCACGTTCGGCCGGTGTTGATGAGGCGGCGGCGGATCATCGTGAATGATATGGTGCAAAACGCTCGCGGGGCTGCCTTGAAATGGCAACTTGCCGCTGAGCATCTCGTACAGTACAACGCCGAGCGAGTACACGTCGGTCCGGCCGTCCACGCTGTGCCCGCCTCCACTCGCCTGTTCTGGCGACATGTAGGCTGGCGTGCCGAGGATGTCGCCGTGCTGCGTGAGCGTGCTGAGCGCTTCGGCGTCGAGTGCGAGACCGAAATCGGCCAGCGTCGGCTGTCCGTCGCGATCCATCAGGATGTTGGCCGGTTTCACGTCGCGATGCACGATGCCCGATTCGTGGGCGTAGTCGAGTGCGTCGGCCAGCCGCGCGACCCAGGCCGCGGCCTGCTGCGGGGCCGGCTGCGTTCGCTTCAGCAGGTCAGCCAGCGTCGGACCCGGCAGCAACTCGCACACGATGAACGGGCTGCCGTCGTGATCGCCGACCTCGTGGATCGGCACGATCGCCGGATGCCGCAACCGCGCCGCGCTCTGCGCCTCGCGCTCCATGCGATCGTTGCCGGCCGTGTCCATCGACACTTCGGAATGGCGCAACTTGACGGCCACTTCTCGCCGCAGTTCCGGGTCCCACGCGCGGTAGACGATCGCGAACCCGCCACGACCGATCTTCGCCCGCAATTCGTAACGCCCGATACGGCGCAGGGCCGCGGCTGTCGATCGGCGTGGATCCGGCGTGAACGAACCGGTCTCCAACGCTGCTGAATCGGGAACTCCAACCGGAGGCGTTGGCGCGGATCCACCGGCACGTCGATCGAGCGGCGAATCAAGCGAACGATCCGAGGCTGACCCGTCGGCGTGCCCGGTGTCGCCGAGTGTCACGCCCGCGTTTGAAGCCGGTGGCGTTGATCGAGCGCTCGGCTTGCCGGCCAGCGGCGATTTCGCCGACGCGCTCCCCGCGCGATACAATTCGGCAGCTCGCCCGGGGAACCGCGCGGCCAGCTCGGCCTCGGGCGGCGAACAGCCGTGAAATTCGCGCACCCGCATCTCTTGGACAATTAGATCGATCGGCATGGTCGCCGCACCGCCGAGTTCGGGGAACTCGGCCGCGTACTCTTCGATTCGACGCCGCTCGCCGCGCTGCCAGCGATATTCGAGATCGATTTTGATCAGCTCGTGCAACAGCGCGGCCCGTTCGGGCGGCTCGACCTGACCCAGGAACTCGCTGATCCGAGTATCGCCCGATCCTTGCCACCGCTCCTCGAACTGCTCACAGACACTCACGCGGCGCAGCCATGCGGGGTTCATTGGGTGTGGCGAATCGGGCGACCTGTTCATGTCGCGGACTCCAGCAGTTTCGTAGCCAACTCCTCTAACTCGGCCAGCGCGCGAAACACCGTTCGCCGCGATCGCTTCACCGTCTGAGCGATCTCGTCGACCGAATGCCCTTCGAGTTGTAGCACCGCGATCTCGCGATACTTGTCCGGCAACTGCTCGAGCAGCCGCTCCAGCGAATCGAACAGTACGACCACGTCTTCCGGGCCCGGTTCGCGTTCCGCAATCGCCATCCCCGGCTGCAACGAATCATTTTCCTTCGGCAGTCGCCGCTCGCGCCGCACGTCGCGCCGCTGCTGTTGGTGGAATCGCACGGCTTTCGTGGCTCGTTGAAACGTCATCGCGGCCAGCAGCCGCCAGAGGTCGCCGGAGTCGGCGAACGAGAATCGCCCGTCCTTGAGCCGCTGAAAGAAACTGCGATAGACCGATTGCACGAGATCTTCTGGGTCGACCCGGCCCCGCACACGGTCGGGCAACTCACGACGGGCCAGTTCCAGGAGCCTCACGCTGTATCGCTCGACGACTTCCGCTTCGAAGCCCGATTCGCCCGTCAGTACTCGTCTCAGCCAGCTTGCCATATAGCCATTGTCGCAGCCAAGATTGCTGTTCGCTACTCCCGAACAGCAGACCATGACAACCGGCCGATGATTGGGATTCGTTCACAGTCAGGGCTTTGGCCGGTTCAACGCTTGCCGGTTCAAGACGGTACGATGAACCAAGGATCGCTTTGGTGCTAAGGCAGCCTGAAGAGATAAATCAACCCGGGTAAGCCATTTAGCGTCCACAAGGGTCGTAGCTCTGGCCCTGGAGGCGGATCCGTGAATTGGATATTTGGTTTTCTGAGGCCTGCCTAAGCGCCGTGGAGAGCGGAGACGATCAGTGCGGTGTTGTGGCCGCCGAAACCGAACGAGTTGGACATGGCACAGTGGATTCTGGCCTCGCGCGCGGAGTTGGGCACGTAGTCCAGGTCGCAATTGGGATCGGGCCGGTGATAATTGATTGTGGGGGGCAGGACGCCGCGCTGGATGGCCAAGATTGTAACGATCAGCTCGACGCTGCCTGAAGCACCCAGCAGGTGGCCGACCTGGCTCTTGGTGCTCGACACAGGGATGCGGCGGATGTTTTCGCCGAAGACTTTCTTCAGTGCCTTGGTCTCGGCGGCGTCACCCAGCGGCGTAGAGGTGCCGTGGGCATTGATGTATTGAATGTCCGAAGCGTTCAGTTCGGCGTCGCGCAGGGCGTTTGCCATCGCCTTGGCGGCCCCTTGGCCTTCCGGGTCAGGGGCGGTGATGTGGCTGCCGTCGGCACTCATGCCGTAGCCTAGCATTTCTCCGTAAATCTTTGCGCCGCGTTTCTTGGCATGCTCCAGTTCTTCGAGCACCATAATTCCGGAACCCTCGCTGAGCACGAAGCCGTCGCGGTCGGCGTCGAACGGTCGGCTGGCGGCTTGCGGGTCGTCATTGCGCATCGAGAGGGCTCGGAGCGACATGAAACCGCTCATACCCATCGGGGTCAGCGCGGCCTCGCTACCGCCGGTCACCATCACGTCGGCGTTGCCCCGCTGGATAATTTTGTATGCGTCGCCGATGGCGTTGGAGCTTGATGCACAGGCGGTCGCTACAGCACTGTTTGGTCCGCGGAGACCGAAGCGAATAGAAATCTGGCCGCTGGCGGCATTGACCATCAGCTTGGGAATCATGAAAACGCTGATGCCGCGCGGGCCTTTTTCCATGAGCCGGGTGTGCTGCTCTTCAATCTCGTGCAGCCCGCCAATCCCGCTGCCAGTCACGACGCCACAGGAGTAGGGGTCTTCTTTGGAGAACTCGATGCCGCTGTCGTTCACAGCGACCACGGCAGCGGCCAAAGCGAATGCGGCAAACCGGTCGAGCCGTTTGGCCTCGTGTGGGTCGATGTACTTATCGGGCTCGAAGTCCTGCACCTCGCCGCCGAATTTCACCTTGTATTCGGTCGTGTCGAAAGACTTGACGAGGCGAATGCCGCTTGCGCCAGCGCAGATTTTCTGCCAGAAGGTTTCAAGGTCGGAACTGATCGAGTTGATCGTCCCGAACCCCGTGATCACAACACGACGCCTCATCTTCCTTCACACGCTCCTGGAAGGTGGTCTAGGGTGGTCCAACGAGCAGCAACAAGAGCCTTACCTTAATTGCTGCCGCTCTTGTTCGATATGTGTTCTTCAATGTATGCCACAGCCTGCCCGACGGTTTGTATCTCTTCGGCCTTCTCGTCCGGAATGGTGATATCGAACTCTTCTTCGAGTTCCATAACCAGTTCCACGGTGTCGAGGCTGTCAGCACCCAGATCGGTTACAAAGGACGTGTCCTTCGTGATCTGGTCCTTGTTGACTCCCATTTGCTCGCTTACGATCTCAATGACGCGTTCTTCTACGGACACAGTGCATCCTCCTAAGCTCGAGAACATGAGCCGCAGTCAATCGGCGTGAACTCAAGTGTGTGTCAATCTGGGCGAAACATATAACCATTCCCGTCTCAAATGTCTACTCAATCCCCCCAGGTGCGGTTTCACCCGCCGTAAACCTCTATCCACCAACACTCTCACAAGGCACCTTGCGGTCGATTCGCTTCAACAATCCCCGCAGCACACGGCCAGGCCCGATCTCGTAAAACTTGTCGAACCCGTCAGCCACGAGCCGCCGGACCGAGTCTTCCCAGAGTACGGGAAAGAGAATTTGTCGAACAAGTAACTGACGAATTTCCGTCGGCTCGTCGTGCGAAGTGGCGTCGACGTTGGAAATCACGGGAATTCGCGGCCTCTTGATTACTACGGATTCGAGGACTTTGGCGAGTTGTTCGTCGGCCGGTCGCATTATTTCGGTGTGGAAGGCGCCGGCCACCATAAGCGGGATGACCTTGGTTGCTCCGGCGGCCTCGGCGAGCGGCGTGATTGTCTCGATGCCCGCCCGCTCACCGGACACGACTATGTTGTCGGGGCAGAGCAGATTTGCAATCCATACTCTGGCGTGGAGTCGTGTCTGGCGGCACAAGCCTTCGATCTGGTCACGTTCCAGTCCGAGGATGCTGGCCATGCCGCTAGGTGTGGCGTCGGCGGCGGCCTGCATGGCTTCACCACGAGCTCTTACGACTCGCAGCGTCTGCTCAAAACTCAACGCCCCGGCAAACGCCAGCGCGGTGTACTCGCCGAGGCTCAGCCCGGCGGCGGCCTCGCACGCGGCGACGAGTTCCGGTTTTTGCTCGCGCAGTTGTTCGAGCGCGGCCCAACTGGCTACAAATATCGCCGGCTGACTGACCGCCGTGGAATTCAATCGGGCTTCGGGTCCGTTCGTGCAAATCTCAACCAGATCGTAGCCCAGAATCTCGCTTGCCCGACCGAAGGTTGCCCGTGCGGGCGGAAAGGTATCCAGCAGCTCTTTGCACATTCCGACCGTTTGGGCACCTTGACCAGGGAATAGAAAAGCAATCTTGGGCATTGGTTCCGGTGGGGGATTGTTGATTAGGAAAGGCCGCTCAGCTCGGCGGTGATCATTTCATTAATCTGGTTTTGGGCGAAACTTCCGGCCACTCGAATGGCATTTCGGATCGCGGGTGCCCCGGATGCTCCGTGGCATATGATGCAAATGCCGTCGATGCCCAGAAGCGGCGCCCCACCGTACTCACTGTAATCGTAACGCTGCATCAGCGCTTCAAAAGCCCGACGCGCCGTCGTGTGGTGCTCGGCGGGCAATCGCGAGAGCAACTCTTCGGCGGCATTATTCAGGATCATTTCGACCAGCCCTTCGCACACCTTGAGCACGACGTTGCCGACGAACCCATCACAAACGATTACGTGGGCCTGGCCCTTGTAGATGTCCCGACCTTCGATGTTGCCGGTGAATCGTTCCTTGAGATGGCTCTTATCGAACAAAGCGTGCGTCTCTTTGGCCAGCTCGTTTCCCTTTTGCTCCTCGGACCCGACGTTCATGAGTGAGATTCGGGGATTGTCGATTTTCAGTATGTGTTGCGCAAAGAGCGAGCCCATGACGCCATATTGAAAAAGATGTTCCGGCTTGGGAGTCACGTTGGCACCGACGTCGAGCATGACGCAGGGGCCTAAAGCGGTTGGAAGCACAACGGCGATTCCCGGTCGCTTGACGCCTCGCAAGAATCTTTTTTGCAGCAGTCCGCCGGCTACGACGGCACCCGTGCTGCCAGCGCTGACTAATGCCTCGACTCGCCCCGCGGCCAACAGCTCCCAGCAGCGGCTGATCGAGTTATCGCGTTTTCGCCGCAGAGCTTCGACCGGGCTTTCATCCATCTCGACAGTTTGGGTGCAGTGAAAGATCTCCAGTCCGTGGCCGTCCGCACCGCAATCCGCGAGCACCGATTCGATCTTGGCGCGATCGCCCACCAGGATGACCTCGGTCCCTTTCTGGCTGCGCACCGCTTCAACCGCCCCTTGAACGATGGGGCCAGGGGCGAAATCACCCCCCATGGCGTCCAATGCGATTCGCATTGGCTATTTTTCCTCCACTTCGATCACCGCACGGCCATGGTAGAAGCCACATTCCGGGCAGACGTGGTGCGGTAGAACTGGGGATGAGCATTTGGAGCAATACGTGACATTCGGTGGCGTCAAATGCTTGGCCCCTCTCCGTTTTCTAACCTTGGATCGGGACGTTCGCCGCTTTGGCAGGGGCATATCTGAGCCTTTCGAGTCCGAAGTTATCCATTCAGCAATGTGCCGGGTCGGTAACAAGCGCTCCGGCGTGGCGTTCGGACTTTTGTCACGCCACGTTGTGCCGAGGGTGAGTTTCCACGCGAGTTCGGTCTGGAGCGGATCGCCCAGCCGGAAGATGTTCGTTTGGGAATTACCGCTTGGTCACGCTACCGCGAGCAACAGCTTTCGCTCCGTAAGTTCTTAGGCCGCGTATGGTAGAGGCCCGGTGTGGGGGTGTCAAGAAGAAAGCCATGGGGCCGACTTTGATGACGCAAATCGACGCCGAACGATCGGGTTTCAAATTGGCACCAGGGACTCACAGACGTCAGTGTCGCTACATCCATTCCGTAATAGTGTTTTCCTCGCCATTATATTCTTGATTCTCAACCTACATTTTTTCAACGTGCATTTCATGTGCGCGTGTACTTGTCCGAATTCTGGTTTCACGTCTAAAGGAGTCGGTATGCAACACAGGGCAATAGCACCTCATTCGATTCTGGGCAATTCCAAGCAAAACCGAGCCGGTTCTGCCTTGGTTCTGTCCGTTCTGGTCATCGTGATCCTATTCGGCATGATGGCGTTCGCCATGGATATCGGATACCTCACGATGTTGAAGTCCGAAACCTACTCGGCGGTCGACGCCGGATCGCTCGCCGCTGCGTCAACCTTATCTAAAGGCCGTGACGCAGCGAAAACAGCCATGTATGACTTTCTGTCGAGGAACGGAGTCGATGCGCAAAGTTCCGCAAATCATGACAAAGTGCAGGTGGACCTTGAATTTGGTAGCTGGGACGCCAAGACCAAGGCATTCACAACGACCGACGACCAGTCCAAAACTGATGCGGTGCGCGTAACCGCTCAACTACTGCAAGTCGATTCGTTTTTCGGTCGTATGATGGGCAAGAACTCCTATGTCGTCAGGGCCAGTGCCATCGCCGTGAGCGCGGCCCCCATGGACATCATGCTGGTCCTCGATCTTTCAGGATCCATGTCTAATCACGGCCGAATCGCCGCGTTGCAGCATGCCGCACCGAAATTCGTAGATGCGATCCAGGCCATCGGCGGGTCACACCAGATCGGCGTAATGGGGTTCTCTGCCGATCCAACGAAATACAATCCTGCCGCCGAAGGTCACACCGGCCGCTTGTACACTCCGGCCGGACTGGTTCAGCCCAGTGGAACCCAGGTGGGAGTTGTGGAGAGCGATCTGACCAAGGACTTCGACAAACTTCGCAATGTCGTTCTCACGAACTCAAATCTGACGGCCGACAAGTACGATGGCTCAACAGGCACCGGCGCGGCCATCCGAGATGCAGCCTACTACCTCAAGAATGATTCCAGTACGCGTCAGAATACGAGCAAAGTGATCGTGCTGATGAGCGACGGGCATGCGAACAAGCCCGAAGGAACGGCCGACGAATATGCAACGCAACAGGCCGCGTCCGCGAAGAGTCAGAAAGTGGTTGTGCACACGATTAGCCTGGGTAGCCACGCAGACAGCGACCTGCTCAAGTCGATTGCCGCGAGTGCTGGGGGTTCGCATTTTGACGCCGCAGGTGAGAGTGCCGAGCAATTGAAGGAGACGCTGAAAAAAGCGTTTGAGGACGCTGCCGCGGCGACCAGCCGGCCGGCACTGGTGAAATAGCCCTACGACGAAAACCGACGACTGTCAGAGTAGCTTGGCTCGCAGGCCGAGTAATTCGCAAGAACTGCTCGGCTCAGTGAGCCAAGCTATGCGTTTTTTCCTGCCTTAGAATGTCGCCGGTATGCCGACGATCATCGGCGTGAGTGGACGATACTTGCTTTCGACTCACACCAGCTTCTTTCGTACCGACCAGATGAACCCGTCGTACCAGAAATGCATAATCGCGATCACCATGACGAGGTTGTAGCCGGCTTCATTGTTTGCGTCGGTCAGCTCGGCCCAGAAGCCGTAACCAAATCCGACGAAGAGCAGCAATGCCAACGCGACCGGCTTGCCCCACCGCGATCCCTCGAGCTTTAGAAGCCCCGTGAGAGTCTTTTTCTCCATCCACCACACGATGGCAAAGTACTGTAGCGCGTGGAAGAAATTCATGATGAAGAATGCCTCGCCGAACGAATTGAATCCCCACGTATAGACCGAGCACAGGCCCGTGGAGACCAGCAGGGCGACCTTTTGAAATGAGACGTTGTAGCCTTGTTGGTACAACTGCCAATAGCGGTAAATGTAAAACAACAAAAACGGGACGCCGACACCAAAAATGCCCAGGATCAGAAACGGTTGAAGCGGTCGAACGCGCGACGGAATCGACGTGAAAAAGGCCGATTCAACCGACTCGAACTCCGAGAAATCGTTCATGTGATCCATCAAGGTTGCCCCGGCGAGAATCGGGCCGGCGTACAGCAGAAGATTCAGCCACTTGTCCAAGCTGCGGCCTGCTTGCGGCGAGTTGCCGGCCTTCATGTCGTAAATGCGACCCAGTCCGAAGGTCTGAAGGCTCGAGTGATACACGTCCCACCACGTAGCCAGCACGGCCACAAAGGCCGCCATCCATTGCGACAAACTCATCGCGATGAACAGGGCAACAGGTACGACCGTGAATCGAATCGGGTAAAGCTTGAAGATCTCGCGGTTCAAATGGCTGCGAACGAAAACGATCCCCAAATGCGCCATGATAAACGTGCCGATGAATATGCTCGCCAGCGACGCTTCTTTGCCCAGCACGACCACGTCCGAATCGGCGAACGGCGTCCCCGAAATCATGATGCCGATCCAAAGCGCGATCAGCGGCGAAAAGATGAAGAAGATGCAATCGTAGAGCGGGGTGGCCAGGAACTTCCCCCGGTTGATCGTGCCCGGCGAACTGCTCAATACGGCCTTGCCAAACGATGTGGTCAGGGACATGGAATGCCTCGTGGAATGGAATCCTGCGTGGGTTGCCGCGGCGGACGATTCGCGAGCCTCAGGTGGGTTATCGAACGGTGTGACGATCAAAGAATAGGTCAATTGGGCTATGAGTGCCGTGATTTGCCAGCCCCATCGGTTGAGTGAATTAGTTGAGAGGATTGTAGGAATCAATTCAACTCTACCAATTACGCACGCGACTCCACTCACAACCTAATCTCTGTTTTTCACGACCTATAGTTAAAAGGTCAGCCGACAACTGAATCGAGAATGGCGACATGAAC
>Ga0247727_10013709_pt1 | contig 13596 bp, 10 predicted proteins | sample WisWelCaveWW1625_FD_202498 | JGI IMG/M metagenome (GOLD analysis project Ga0247727, IMG submission 202498) | Biofilm microbial communities from Wishing Well Cave, Virginia, United States - WW16-25 | ecosystem: Environmental > Aquatic > Deep subsurface > Groundwater > Cave microbial mat | place... | reverse complement strand
ACGGCGTGCTGGAATGGGCGCTCTCAGACCCCGCGGCCGACGCGTTCTCGATCACCGAGACCCGCTACTTCCGCCAGCCGGTGAGCCGCACCTTCCACGGACGGGACGTCTTCGCCCCGGTCGCCGCGCAGCTGGCGCGCGGAGAACCCATCCGCTGCTTCGGCCCACAGGTCACCGATGCGGTGCGCCTTCCGCTCGCCACCTCCCGGCGCGAAGGCCGGGAGGTGATCGGACGGGTGATGTTCTTCGACCGCTTCGGCAACGCGCTCACCAACGTGCGCGAGAATGACCTGGCCGCAGCGTTCGCCGGAGTCCCGGATCAAGGCCTGGAGGTGGCGGTCGCGGACCGGACGATCCGCGGACTCTCGCGCGCGTACGGAGACGCCCGCGTGGGCACCCTGGTGGCGATCATCGGATCCAGCGGCCGCCTCGAGATCGCCCAGGTGGGCGGGGACGCGGCCGCGCGCCTGGGGCTCGGCGAGGGCGACGTGGTGCGGGTGCGGGCGGGTGGCATCAGGCCCGATGCGTGATCCGAGCGCCCCGGCCACTGAGGCGCCTCGCTACCCAGTCACCTACCGATCCGCGCCCGCGCCCGTCTTGATTCCACCCGCCGTGGCCGGCGTCTTGAGCCGGATCGGCTTGCCGCTCTTGCCGCCCACGGCGTCGAAGTTCCCGGCCAGCAGATTGCCCGCCTGAGGGAACAGCTCCAGCGCCGCGTTGAGCTGCGGGTCGTCCTCGACCAGGATCTTGTAGCGATCGAGCGACCCGAGCGTTGCGGCGGCCAGCTCGGCGCGCACCTGCTGCAGCATGAACGGCCGATCCGAGCTCCACACCGAGTCCACCGCGACTTTGCGGTGGTCCATGATCTTGCGAAGGTCCACCCAGTCGGTGTCGGTCATCTTGAAATCCTTGCCGAACGCGGACGCGGTCCACGAGCGGCCCTTCTGACGCGCGATGTAGTGGGTCGCCCACTCGAAGAACACGCGTTTCTGGATCATGTCCGCCTGCGCGCGGGTGAGGTTCCCGGCGTCCGGGATCACCACGTCGGGCAGGATGCCGCCGCTGCCGAAGACGGTTCGGCCGCCGGCGGTCTGGAAGGTCGGCATGGTGGCGAGCGCGGAGTCGGTGGGCGCGTCCTCCTTGAAAACCTCCAGAGCGTAGTCGTTCTGATCGGTGGCCTTCGAGTAGTCGCGCTGGATGAGGCGCCCGCTGGGCGTGTAGTACTTGGCGATCGTCAACAGCAGCTTGGACCCGTCGGAGAGATTGAGCTGGTTCTGGACCAGACCCTTGCCGAACGAGTTGGTGCCGGCGACGAGACCGCGGTCGAGATCCTGCACCGCGCCCGCCACGATCTCGGAGGCCGACGCGCTGCCGTGGTCGATGAGCACGACCAGCGGACCGCTGACCAGCTTGGGCCGGTCGGTGGTGTAGTAGTCGGCGTTGGCGGAGCCGATGCGGCCGCGTGTGTACACGACCTTCCGACCTTCCGGCATGACCTGGTCGAGCACGTCGACCGCCTGCGAGAGCAGTCCGCCCGAGTTGGAGCGCAGGTCGAGCAGCAGCGATTTCATTCCCTGGCCGCGCAGCGTGTTCAGCGCCTTCTCGAGCTCGTCGCCGGTGGTCTGCGAGAAGCGGATGATCCGTACGTAGCCCACCCCGGGCCGCATCATGTAGGCGTAGGGAATGCTCTCGATCGGGATCTTGGCCCGGTCGATCGAGAACCGCAGCAACTCGGGCTCGTCCTCGCGCTCGATCGCCACCTGCACCGTGCTGCCCGAAGGGCCGCGCAACGCCTTGTACACGTCGTCGTTGGTGATGGTCTTCGGCACCGGCTTGCCGTCGATCTCCACGACCTTGTCCCCGGCGCGGATGCCGAGACGGAATGACGGAGTGCCTTCGAGCGGAGAGATCACCACGATGACACCATCGCGGATGTCGAACTGGATCCCGATGCCCGAGTATTCTCCGGAGAATTCTTCTTCCATCCGCTTGGCCCGGTGGGGCGGCAGGAAGACGGTGTGCGGGTCGAGCGTGCGCAGCATGCCGTCGATCGCGCCGCGCACGAGCTTCTGGTTCTCGGGCGACTCGACGTAGTGGTTCTGAACCAGGTAGAGCACCTGCGTGAAGATGTCGAGCTGGCTGCGAAGGTCGTCGGTGGCCATGAGGCCCCGTGCCAGGCCGAAGCCCAGCAGCACCGAGAGGGCCATGGTCACCAGGAAGGGGCCACGCGAGTTGCGTCGAGGAGATGCCATGTGAAGTCCCTGGGTGGTTTCTCTTCTAGCCGGCGGCGCTCCGGGCCTTCAGGCGGCCCAGCCGCTCCGCAGCCTGTTCCAGTGTCTCGCGCCGCCGGGCGAAGTGGAAGCGCAGTCGCTGTCGACCGGCGACGGGGTCGGCGTAGAAGCTCGACCCCGGTACCGCCGCGACCCCGCCCTCTTCGACCAAGTGGCGTGCAAAGGACACGTCATCCGGATAGCCGAACGACGAGATGTCGGTCATCACGTAGTACGCGCCCCGGGGCGTAAACGTCCGGAAGCCCGAGGCTTCGAGGGCCGGAATCAGCACGCTCCGGCGCGCGGCGTAGTCCCGCGCGAGACCCTCGTAGTAGTCGTCAGGCAAGGACAAAGCCACGGCGGCGGCCTCCTGCAGAGGCGCTGGAGCCCCCACCGTCAGGAAGTCGTGAACTTTGCGGATCGCCGACGTGAGCGCGGGGGCCGCGAGGCAGTAGCCGATGCGCCATCCCGTCACCCCATAAGTCTTGGACACGCCGCTGATCGTCACGGTCCTCTCGCGCATCCCCTCGAGCGCCGCCAAAGTCACGTGACGCGCGCCGTCGTAGAGGATGTGCTCGTAGATCTCGTCGGTGACCGCCACCACGTCCCATTTCCGGCACAGGGTGGCGATGCGCTCGAGCTCCTCTCTCGTGAATACCTTGCCGGTGGGGTTGTTGGGAGTATTGATGACGATCGCCTTGGTTCGATTGCTGAACGCGGCCTCCAGCTCGGCCGGATCGAAGGCCCAGTCGGGTTCCCGCAGCCGCACGAATTGCGGCGTCGCGCCGCACAGGATCGCGTCCGGTCCGTAGTTCTCGTAGAACGGCTCGAACACGATCACCTCTTCCCCCGGGTTCACCAGGGCGAGGAGGGTCGAGATCATGCACTCGGTGGCGCCGCAGCAGACCGTGATCTCGGTCTCGGTGTCGTAGGCGAGCCCGGTGAACCGCGCGGTCTTGGACACCACGGCGTCGCGCAGGGACCGGGCCCCCCAGGTGATCGCGTACTGGTTCACGTCCGCGTGGATGGCCCGGACGGCCGCCTCCTTGATGGCGGCGGGCGCCGGGAAATCGGGGAACCCCTGGGCGAGGTTCACGCCGCCGTGCCGGTTGCAGAGGCGGGTCATCTCGCGGATCACGGATTCGGTGAATCGCGTACTGCGTTGGGAGACCAGGTCGCGCATGTGCGCTTCGAGTCTATCCCGGGGAACCTCCTGTCCCCAACGGGCGTTTTGCACGGCACATCGCGATGCGCACGCGGGGCCAAGGCCATGGGTCCCGAACGCCGGGCTCCGCGCGGCTCGGTTTGACATCGCTCGCGTCGTCCACCAGTTTACGGGCGCATGGACGCGCAGCGTGGAATCGCTCGGCGCATGGTCGTCGGCCTCCCGCCCGATGGCCTGTCGCCCGCCTGGGAAAAGGATTTCTCGGCCTATCCTCCAGCCGGTGTCATCGTCTTCCGCCGCGATTTCGCCGACCTCGAGGCGCTCCGCCACCTGACCCGCCGGCTGCGGACGCTGGCGCGCCCGCGGCGCATCTTCGCCGGCATCGACGAGGAAGGCGGTTTCGTCTCACAGCTCGCCGGACACCTGGTCGTGCCTCCCAACGCGCTGACCCTTGCGCGCGGGTCTGCGCCCGGCGACGTCGAGCGGGCAGCGCACGTGACCGGCCAGCGCCTGCGCGGACTCGGCCTCGACTGGGTGTTCGCACCGGTCGCCGACATCCACAGCCGCGCCCAGAACCCGGTGATCGGCCCGCGCGCCTTCGGCACCGGGCCTGCGGAGGTGTCCGGGGCCGTGACAGAGGCGCTTCGGGGCTACCGCCGCGCCGGGATCGCCTCGTGTCTCAAGCATTTCCCCGGACACGGCGACACCGCGGTGGATTCGCACCTGGCCCTGCCCCATTGCGACGCCACCCTCGAGGTGGTCGAGCATCGCGAGCTGGTGCCGTTTCGGGACCACCCCGATGCGGACGCGATCATGACGAGCCACGTGGTGTTCGACGCATTCGACCGCGAGCGCCCGGCCACGTTCTCGCGCGCCATCATTCACCAGCTCCTGCGCGAGCACCTGGGGTTCCGGGGCATCGCGATCACCGACGCGCTCGAGATGAAAGGCGCCGCCGAGGGCCGGTCCCTGGTGGACGGGGCTCGACTCGCCCTCGAGGCGGGGTGCGATCTGCTGCTCTTCGCGTCCCACGACGAGCATCTCCGCCGCACCCGGCTGGAACTGGCGCGGCTCCTCACGGGCGGCACGATCGACCGGGCGAGCTTCGATGCCGCCCGCCTGCGCCTCATGGCTTTCGACCGGAAGATCTCCGAGCCTTCCGACGAGGAGCTGTCCCGCCCGCTTCCGTCGCTGACGCCTCCGGGATGGGAGACCTGGCTGGAAGCGATCGTGGAGCGAAGCCTGCGGATCGAAGGCGCCCTTCCCGAATCCGCGAGGTCGGGATCGTGGCGCGTGTCGGAGCCCGAGTTCTCTCACGGGCCGACACTGCGGGCGGCGCTTGCGGAGCAGGGCGTGACCGTCTCTGACGACGGCGCCGCCCTTCACGTGATCGCGCGGGCGAGCCGCCTGCCGCAGCCGGCGGACGAGCTCGAGCGCCTGCGCAGTCTCTGCCGCGAGCGCCCCACCGCGCTGGTCGGTCTCCAGAACGACGGGTGGCTGGCGGAGATCCCCGAGGGAGCGCTGAGGATTTCGGCCGCCGACGCGACGCCGCTCACCCGTCGGGTGGTGGCGCGTGCCCTGGCCCGCGCGAGGAGCTGCGTCTAGCGGCGCACCCGCCGGCGCGCGCGGCCCCGGGGGCGCCCGAAGCCTCCTCCACCGGGACTCGCGATCGTCACCACCGCGCCCGCATCCAGGTCGGCCTGGAATTTGGAAGGCATGCGCCGGTCACTGGACCTGCCCGCGGGCCGGACCCTGTTGATGCCGGCCCGGCCGGGTGCGCCACCCGCGAGTCCGTAAGGTCCGCGCGCACGCCGCTCGGAAATTACTGTGACACGGGCCGGGGCACGCAGCTCGAGCGAGCGCACGATCCCCTCGCCCCCGCGCCAGCGACCGGCCCCTCCGCTGCCGCTCCGGATCCGCGTCTCGCGCACGCGCAACGGGTACGCGTGTTCGAGGGCTTCGACCGGAGTGTTGCGCGTGTTGGTCATGTGGGCCTGCATCGCCGATTCCCCGCTCCACCCCGGGCCGGCGCCATGGCCACCTGCGAGCGTCTCGTAATAGGCGAAGGGCCTTCCGGTCGTGGGATCGGTCCCGCCGATGAGCAGGTTGTTCATCGTGCCGCTGCTGGCCGCCGGCACGCGGTCAGGGAGCGCGAGGGCCAGAGCGCCGAGCACCACGTCCACGATGCGCTGCGAGGTCTCGACGTTGCCGGCCGACACTGCCGCCGGGGGTCGTGGGTTCACCACCGTCCCGGACGGAGCGAAGACCTCGATCGGGCGGAAGGTCCCGTCGTTGACGGGCAGATCGCCCAGCACGCAACGGACGGCGTAGTACGTCGCGGCGCGGGTCACGCTCGCCACCGCGTTGACGGGGCCCGGGGTTTGCGGGCTCGAGCCGGTGAAGTCGGCGCGCAACGAGCGCCCCGCCAGCGTCAGCGCGACCGCGATTCGGACCGGACCCGACCCGAGGCCGTCGTCGTCCAGCGCGTCCTCGAACCGGAACACGCCACGCGGCAGCGACGCGATGCGCCGGCGCACGCCCCGCTCGGCCAGGTCCTGAAGCGCGCGTGCCGCGCGCTGAAGGTCCGCCGCGCCCCGCCGACCGCCGCGCCGGGCCAGTTCCCAGAGCCGGCGCTCCCCTGTCCTTTGCGCCCCGCGCTGGGCGTCGAGATCGGCGCGGCGCTCCTCGGGGGTGCGGACGTTGGCGAGTACCAGCTTCAGCACGTCCTCCTCCACCCGGCCCGCCCGCGCCAGGAACACCGGAGGCACGCGCAGTCCTTCCTCGTACACCTCGCGCGCCAGCGGCATCGATCCGGGCGCCGCGCCACCCACGTCGGCGTGATGCGCGCGGCTCGCGACAAGGAATTCGGGCTTCGAGCTCCGGCCGAGGAAGACCGGGGAAACCATCGTGAGGTCGGGCAGGTGCGTTCCACCTGCAAACGGATCGTTGAGGAGCACGACATCGCCGGGGCGGAACGGCCCGATCCGAAGCGCCGCTTCCACCGCTCCGGGCAGGCTGCCGAGGTGGACCGGGATGTGTGCGGCCTGGGCGACCAGCCTCCCTGCGCCGTCGAAGACGGCGCACGAGTGATCGAGCCGCTCCTTTATGTTGGGCGAGTGCGCGGTGCGCATGAGCGTGACGCCCATCTCCTCCGCGCACGAGGCGAACAGGCTCTGAGAGAGCGCCAGCTCGATGGCGTCGAATCGACGGCGGGCAGACACGGTCATGGCCTCGCACGGGTCAGCACGAGCGTCCCGCTCGGATGGAGGCGGGCACGCCAGGACACCGGGATCCACAGCGTGGACCCGGATTCCACGACCACCGCCGGACCGCGCGTCATGAATCCCGCCGCAAGCGCTTCGCGCTCCCAGACTCGCGCACGCGCCCAGCGGCCGGCATCGCGCACCAAAACCATCGTCGAGGAACCGGCGGACGCCCGGCCCGGGCGCGGGCGCCCCGGACGCTCGCCAGGCAGGCTCCCGCGCGCTTCGACCGTGACCACTTCCACCGTCCGCTTCCGGCTCGCGAAGCCGAAGCAGCGCTCGTGCTCGCGGTGGAACCGCTCGATCAGGTCGCCGCGGCCCGGGATCGAGAGTTCGTGCGACTGACCGGCGTAGCGCACCTCGGCCCAGCGCTCAACCCGCACGCGGTCGCGGTCGTCCGACGGGAAGGCCCGGACGACGTCGCGCTCCTGAGCTCGCCAGGCGCTCTCGAGGCGCGCGGTGTTGCGGGCCTCGAGCAGCACCGAGCGGCTCCGCTCGCGGCGCATCCCGCCGACCACCGCCCCCAGCGCGCACAGCATCCCGGCGTCGGGTGGCGCCAGCACCGTGCCCAACCCGAGCGCTTCCGCCACCGGACAGGCGTGCAGTCCGCCCGCGCCGCCGAACGCCACCAGTGCGGCGCCGCGCGGGTCGTGCCCTCGCTCGATCGAAACCGTGCGGAGCGCGGCCTCGATGTGTGCCTCCGCCAGCCGGATCACGCCCTCGGCCGCCGCGCGCGCGTCGCGCGCCCGGATCTCGCGGGCGAGGCGCCCGATCGCGCGTTCGGACGCCGCGCGATCGATCGGGAGCGTCCCCCCGGCGAACGCATCCCCGGGGATCCGCCCCAGCACCACCAGCGCGTCGGTCACGGTCGCCGGGCCGCCGTATCCGTAGCAGGCGGGCCCCGGGGTCGCGCCCGCGCTTTCGGGGCCCACGCGCAGCAGCCCGGTGGCATCGAGGCGCGCGATCGACCCGCCACCCGCCCCAACGGTGTGCACGTCGAGCAGCGGCAGCAGGACCGGGAAGCCCGCGACCTCGCGCGCGCGCCGGCGCGGGAGCTCGCCGGGAATGAACGCACAGTCGGTCGAAGTGCCGCCGACGTCGAGCGTGAGCGCCTGCTCGAATCCGCAGGACCTCGCCACGCGGCGTGCCGCTGCGAGCCCCGCCGCCGGCCCGGACAGCAGTTGCCGCACCGGCTCGCGGGCGGCTTCCGACACCCTAGCACTCCCGCCGTGCGACATGACGATGTCGAGGGCGGCCGGCGTGCCGCGGGCGAGGCCGCGCAGGTAGCGCGAGACTCGCGGCGCCAGATAGGCGTTCAACACGGTGGTGCCGAGACGCTCGTATTCGCGGTACTCGGGACACAGGAACGAGGACAGCGTGATCGGCACGCGGAGCCCGCGCAGTGACGCTGCGAGGCGCCGCTCGTGCGCCGGATCGGCGTAGGCATGCAGCAGCCCCACGGCCACGGCCTGCGGCCGGGCGCGCTTCACCGCGCGCGCCACGCGCCGCGCTTCCGCGCCGGTGAGGGCCTGCCAGCGCTCGCCGCGCGGGCCGCGCCGTTCGCGCGCGCCGATGCGCCGCGATCGCGGCACCAGTGGCTCGAGGCGCCGCGGCGCGAGCGCGTACAGATCGGGACGCTCCTGGCGCCCGATCTCGAGCAGGTCTTCGAAGCCGGCGGTCGTGACCAGCACCACGCGCGCCCCCTTGCGCTCGAGCAGCGTGTTGGTCGCCAGCGTGGAGCCGTGCCGCACCCGGTCCCCGCGCCGCACCTCGAGGCGGCGCAGCCCCTCGAGCACCGCGCGCTCGGGGGCGAGCGGCGTCGACAGGACTTTGAACGCTCGCGCGCGGCCGCCGCGGAAGGCGACGAAGTCGGTGAAGGTGCCGCCGGTGTCCACGCCCACGACGAGGGTGCGGCCCGCCCGGGCCCTTGGCTTCACGCCTTGTCCTTTCGCCGTTTCCGCCCGGCGTCGATCAGCGCTCCCGCCACGATGGCCACCATCGCCGCCAGCAGGATCCAGGCCGGCAGCTTCACCTTGCTCCCCACCAGCGCGAGCGCGAAGTAGTAGGGCAGGGCCCCGAGGAGGATGGCGAGACCGTAGAGCCATGGCGAGTAGCCCACCGCCGCCGCGACGAGCTTGAGCGGGGCGTCGGGCAGAGGCGTGGCGCGCGCCAGCATCAGAGCGAGGAACGAGGCCGAGGGATAGCGCCCGAGAGTCGCCGTGAGCTTCTCGCGCGACGGCGCGAAGCGGCGCATCCACGGGTTCCCCGACGCCAGCGCCCGGCGCAGGAGCAGGAGCTGGACCATGCTGCCGAGCGCGCTGGCGCTCCCGCCTGCCAGGGCCACCAGCCAGGGAGGATGGAACTTGCCGTACTGGAGGAGGAGCGGGGTGGTGAAGAAGGCGAACGTGGCCCCGTCCACGAAAAGAAAAAGGCACAAGGTCCACAGCGATTCCGCGTTCATGCGCCCGCGTCGTCTCCTGCCATGGTCGGTCCACGGAAGTGCCGCCCCAGATGCCGGGGCGGCACTCTACCCGAAAGCGGAAAGGGCTACAGAGCGGGTGGCGGATCCGCGGCCGGAGGCGGTGCGGGCTCCACGGGTGTGGCGCTCCCCGGGACGGTCGCGGGCCGTGACGGCGAGGCCGGGCCGAACGGCGGCCACCAGCGCCCACCCGGCCCCTGTCCGAACTTGGATCGCAGCAGCGCCCCTGCCCCCGCCATGGTCGTGAACCCGAAGGTCACGAAGCCCAGCACCCACAGCAGCGTCGCGATCCAGCCGAAGAACGGCAGGGCGCGGACGATGCTGCTCGCCAACAGCATGCCGCTGACGGCGAGCACCCCCATCAGGGCGGCCCGTGAAAGGGACGCCGGCCCGCCCATGCGGCTCTCCAGCCGCTCGCCGACCATCGTCACTCCCACTGCGAAACCCCACAGCGAGAGCACCGCAAGTACCACCGCGTAGGCCGGCATCAACAGCAGCGCGAGCGGGATCCCGATGATGGTGATGCACAACACAGCCATCGCCAGGGCCAGCGCCACGACCGAGGGGATCAGCAACAAGATGATGAGGAAGCCGAAGGCGAGCGAGGCCCCCGGGTCGCGCTTGAGGGTCGCCAGGGCCACGCCGGTGCGATCCGGCATGAATTTCGTCACCGCCCACGCCACGAGCATCGTGACGATGAGCCAGGAGAGCGCGAATCCGAGTCCGCGGCCGCTGCCCCGGTCGCCGTCCCAGCGGTCGAAGGGTCGGCGGATCCTTTCGGAGATTCGGCCGCGGATCTTTTCGGAAATTCGCCGCCTGTCTCCGGAGCCGCCCAAGGCCGTGACTCGCTGGCCACCTACCACCGCGCCCGGCTCTTCCACCAGCGTGCCGCCGATGCACATGACGTCGCCGTCCACCCTCGCATGGGGCCCCAGGTGCACGTCCCCTCCCGTAGTCGCGACGTTCCCCTTGATGCGGCCGTCGACGCGGATGTCGCCCTGGAGCGCGAAGACGTCGCCCTCGACCACCTGGTTCTCTTCGACATGGATGTCGGAGCCGATCCGCACGACGTCGCCCGCGCGGCTGATCCGGGGCGGCTCCGGAACTTCGGGATGAACGGCCTCCACGGGCGGATGCGGCTCGTGGCGCGGCGCCGACCCGCGGGCCCGCTTCTCCATCGCCGCCGCGCTCTCGGCCGGGACTTCTTCGAACTGCATGACCTCCTGGGCCTGGGCCGTGGCCACCCGCCCGGGGAGGTCCCACGCGACGCGCCCACGCGCCCTTGGGGATGCAACGGACAGTGCGCCCAGGGTCAGGATCCCGGCGGCAAACGCCCCCCGCGCGATCAACCGTGAGCGATTCGGCATGTCAGCGTCCTCCTCGAGTCACGGTGATGTTGCCGGACACGGTGCGCAGCGCAACCGGGGCCGCGCCCTGTCCCACGACCGCCGTGACCCGCTGCCGTGTGACCGTCTGGGTGCGGCTGGGAACGTCCACGTCGATGGACCCGCTCGAGGTCTGCATCTCGAGCGTGCACCCAACGTTCTCCTGGAGGACCAGTACGACATCACCGCTCGACGTGGAGATCGTGGCGCTCCGGAGCGGGGCCTGAAGCGTGGCGCGCACCTCGCCACTGACGCTGCTCACTCTCAGGCGATCCGACACCGCGTCGATCACGATCTCGCCGCTCGAGGTCGTGACCCGTGCCCCGGCCACTGCCCGCGCCACCCGCACGTCCCCACTCGCAGTCTGGATGTGGAGCGAGTCCGTGGCTTCGGCCACGACCACGTCTCCGTTGGCCGTCGAAACGTCGAGGGGTCCTCGCAGTCCATGGATCTGGACGTCGCCGCTGGCGGTCGAGACCCGCGCCGCGCGGGTTCCAGAAAGCAGGACATCACCGCTCGCCGTGGAGATGACCGTCGCGCCCGTGGCGGATTGAACGGAGATGTCGCCGCTCGCCGTGGAGATGACCGTGGCGCCCGTGGCGGATTGAACGGAGATGTCGCCGCTCGCCGTACTCAAGGCCTGGGCGCCGGTCAGGCCTTCGCTGAATAGATCGGCGCTGGCCGCGTCCAGCTCCACGGCTGCGCGCGCCGGCACGGCCACCGCCAGGTGGACCTCGACCCGCGGGTGGGTGAGCTCGCTGAGGCCCCCCCACAGGTTGGCCCGGACGGACCGCCCCCGCGGGTACTTCACCTTGATGCGGTAGCGCGAACCGTCGCCCCGCAGCTCGACGATCGTTTCACGCGCGAGTCGCTCGCCGAGATCCCGGTCGCCGGCCCGCACGATCTTGATGGCGGTGATGTGCACCGACCGATCGGGGCTAGGTCGGACTCTGATCCACCCACGGGAGTTCTCGACCGCCACCGTTGCGGCATCGCCGATATCGACGGTGCGCCGGCTCTGCTCGCGCACGGTCTCGGCGCCGGCCGGGGCGGAGAACACCACGCCCACGACCAGCATTGCGCTCAGTGGCATCCTCATGCGCACCGCACCCTCCCCCGGTTCTTGCCCGAAGCCACCCGCTCTCGAAGCGGGCCCGTTCGATGGTTCGCCCGGACTACGGACCGGGCGGTCCCCGGGTTGCATGCCGGACCGCAAACCTCTTGGCAATGGGTGTTTCCGGCCCTCCACCCCGGGGCGGCCCCGCAAAAAATGAGAAAGGGAGGGAAGGCTCGCGCCTCCCCTCCCCGATCAGGTCATGAGGACCGGATCAGTGCTGCATCGTGGTGTCCGCCATCATCGCCGACGTGTCGGCCATCATCGAGCTGGTGTCCTGCATCATGGACTGGTCGGCAGGCGCAGACTCGGTGGCGGGTTCCTCGGCCTGCTGGCCTCCACCGCAGCCCACGGCGGCGAGAACCATGGTCAAAGAGAGAAGAGCGACCAGGGTCAGAGCGAAAAACTTGCGCATGCTCACATTCACCTCCTCGGTCTCGCCGCTCCGGATGGTCCGGCGGCGGCTCCGTATTCGATCGGTATCAAAAGATAAAAACACCACTCTAGAGCGGTGTTGGCTGGCAGCATCCAGTGTCATCCCCCTCGGCCCGCCCCCGAGGCTGGGGTTCACAAACGCGCGGAACGCTAGGGTCGCTCCCCGCAGTTGTCAATGCCGTTTTACGGTCCGCGAAACGCCACTGCAACTTCCAGCAATCAAATGGCTTCCAGAGCCATCGCCAGATCCTCGCTGAGGTCCGCCAGGTCCTCGATCCCCACCGAGAGTCGGAGCAGGCCATCGGCGAACCCCATGGCCAGCCTTGCCTCGCGCGGGACCGACCCGTGGGTCATTGAGGCCGGGTGGCACACCAGGCTCTCGACCCCGCCCAGACTCTCGGCCCGGGTGAACAGGCGGAACCGGTCGAAGACCACCCGGCCCGTTTCCAGCGTGCCGTCGCCGGGAATGAACGAGATCATTCCGCCGAAACCGGTCGCCTGCCGTCTCGCGAGCTCGTGCTGCGGGTGGCTGGGAAGTCCGGGATAGAACACCTTCGACACTCGGGGATGGGCGGCCAGAAACGCCGCCAGCTCGCGAGCGTTCTTCTCGTGCTGTTGCATCCTTACCGCCAGCGTCTTCACGCCCCGCAGGGCCAGCCAGCAATCCATCGGGCCGGGAACCCCGCCCGCGGCGTTCTGGAGGAACTTCAGCTGCTCCGCGAGCCCGTCGTGCGAGGTCACGAGCGCTCCGCCCACCATGTCGCTGTGTCCGTTCAGGTACTTGGTGACCGAATGGAGCACGAGGTCGGCGCCGAGCGCGAGCGGGCGTTGGAAGTACGGGGTCATGAAGGTGTTGTCCACCGCCACGAGGACGCCGCGTGCGCGCGCGCGCCGGCTCACCGCTTCGATGTCGGTGAGCTGCATCATCGGATTGGTCGGGGTCTCCACGAACACCAGGCGAGTTTCGGGGCGAAACGCGGCCTCGATCGCATCGATATCCGCCGAAGGCACGAACGTGAAGGTCAGCCCCATGCGTTTGAAGACGCGCTCGAAGAGGCGGTAGCTTCCGCCGTAGAGGTTGTCGCCCGCCACCACGTGATCGCCGGAGGAAAACGTCTGCATGAGGGTGTTGAGCGCGGCGAGCCCGGAAGCGAAGCTGAACCCGTGCCGGCCGCCTTCGAGGGAGGCGATACAGCGTTCGAGCGCCAGGCGCGTCGCGTTGTGGGTGCGGGCGTATTCGAAGCCCTTGTGCCGGCCGAGCGCCTCCTGAGCGTACGTGGAGGTCTGATAGATCGGCACGATGACCGCGCCGGTGGAAGGATCCGCCCCCTGTCCGGCGTGAATGGATCGGGTGCTGAATCCCGCGTTCGGTCCCAGCGCCGACTCGCCGCCCATCAATCGCCTCCCGCGATGAACTGCAGCATGTCGAAACGCGTCAGGATCCCCACGATCGTCCCACCGTCGCGCACCAGTACGGCGGAATTG
>Ga0247727_10013708_pt1 | contig 13598 bp, 14 predicted proteins | sample WisWelCaveWW1625_FD_202498 | JGI IMG/M metagenome (GOLD analysis project Ga0247727, IMG submission 202498) | Biofilm microbial communities from Wishing Well Cave, Virginia, United States - WW16-25 | ecosystem: Environmental > Aquatic > Deep subsurface > Groundwater > Cave microbial mat | place... | reverse complement strand
CTCAGGCCCGTCATCGCCGCAAGGAAGCGAACCTCGGCCTGAGGCAGCGAACGTTACCATTAGAATCACCCAGAGACTGTCCTTTCTGATTCCCCGAATGTGTGCCACTTTGGATGACACAGATCAAGTGAATGCTTGTCTTCGGATCGCGAAGGTTGGCTAGAATCTCTTTCAAACTAGTCGGCATGTCTATTTCGCTCCACTGGAGACCAGACGCTTCAATTTCAACCGGCGAATCGCTGGTAGGCAGATCCGTTCTCACGGCGCCAACGGCACCGCATGCGTCACGTGATTACTCTCCGGTCCGTCGCCTTGGGAGTTGTGGCCGACGATCCAGAATTCGTAGGTGACGCCGGGGGTCAGGGGGCTCATGGCTGTCCGCTTCCAATGTTTGTCCAAAGCTCAGCCGGGACGAATCGACTGAGGTGTCCTACGTTCGTTGTCGCGATTACTACATCGGTCACGCCGAGCGTCATGGCCTGCCCGGCGAGAATCATGTCGGCGTCGATGCTGGTGTCCGCTGCGGTTTGCTGTCCCTGCTGTCGCGCCTGCGCCCAAAACTCGGCCGCGCGCCGCATCGCGGCCGTGGTGATGGGCAGGTACTCGATAAGTCGCCCCAAAGCATTCAAGTGTTCGATTCCCTTCGCCTTGTTTGCACGAAGCAACTCGCGCCTCACTTCGTAATCGGTGATTTCCGGCAGCACGACACGCGATCCAGCGACCAGCAGGGACTGAAGCCAAGCTGCACATGCGGTGCTCGTCGGAGATCGCCTGGGATTCGTGACCAGACCAATCGGCCCGGCGTCCAGAACCACCGCACGGCTCACCAAGTGATCCCTTTCAACTCAGGAGGAAAAAGCTTTCGGTCAGACAAACGGTCCTCGTCCAGCACTTGAACCAGGAACTCGCCGGTTTCCTTCTGCTCCGTGTCGTCAGACTCATCTATCCACGACTGCAAGATAGCCACGGCCTCGGCTTTTTTCTCGTTTGAAGGGACAGACTTGTCCAAGTATCGCATTGCGCAGGTCTCGACCGCAACACCTTGCCGCTGCGCTTCTTCTCGCAAGCGATTTTCAAGTTCGACTGATAGGCTGAGCTTCAAGGTCATCGTTTCCCTCCGGCGTCGTTCGGCATGCTGCACCACTGTTTTGGTAGCAGAGATTTTACAAGTGTGGTCTGTTTCAAAGCAAACAGAATCTGGAACCTTGGCGTCGACCTGATAATCCGCAACGCGGCGGCGCGCGTTCGTCAAGCCTGGCGTGAGCGAGCGACTCTGACCGATCCGCTCAATGCTGGAAAAGAAACTCTTTCGAGTTGATCACGGCCCACGTCAGATCTTCCAGCGCCTGGCGGCGGTCGGCCGTGGATTGGAAGTGCGCGAGACCGAGTTGCCGTTCGTCGTCGCGGGGAAAGCGGCTCAGAGCGGCGAGGTATAGTTCGTCGATCAATTCGCTATCCGACTTGTTCGACGCGGCCAATGTCTGCACGCGGCCGTCGGCCGAGCGCAGTTTGTTGTGAACGACTCGGCCGCCGATCAGGTGCAGCGCCTGCGTGAGCGTCGAATCGCCCTCGCGCTCGCATTCGCACGCGCTGGAACGTTGCGGCTGGCCGAAGGCGCGAAGGAAGCGATGGTAGAATTCGCCGTCCGGCAACTCGGCGGCACGCATGCCGAGTGGCAGGCCGGCGAACCGTTCGGGCGAGCCGGTCACCTGCGAAATCGTGTCCAGCAGTTGCTCGGCCGAAAGCAGTCGCAGCGCTGCGTGTGAGAAATATTTATCGTCTTGTTCGTTGAATGAGTTTGGCCGCGAGCTGAGCTGGTACGTGCGCGAGTTCATGATCGTGCGGATCAGCCGCTTCGTATCGAATCCGTGGTCGGCGAAGTCCGCGGCGAGCGCGGCGAGCAATTCGTCGTTCGCCGGCGGGTTCGAATCGCGAAAGTCATCGACCGGTTCGACGATGCCGCGGCCCAGGAGGTGAAACCAGACGCGATTCACCGCCGTGCGGGCGAAAAACGGGTTGTCCGGCCGCGTCATCCACTCCGCGAGCGCCGCGCGACGATCCGCCCCGTCGCTCACTTCGGCCGCCGCGCCGCCGAGAAATTTCGGCGACACCGTCTGGCCCGTGCGCGGGTGCGTCACTTCGCCGGCTCGGTCGAGGTACACGACCTCTTCCTTGTTGTAGATGCCGATGAAATTCTCGCCGTCCTTGTATTTCACGCGCGGGAAGAACGCGGCAAGTCCGAAGTAATCGTCCTGCGTCCAGCGTTCGAACGGGTGGTTGTGGCACCGCGCGCACTGCACGCGAACGCCGAGGAAGAGCTGGGCCACGGTCTCGACGCGGCTGTCCGGATCGCGCACGCGCCGATAAAAACCCGACGCGGGCTTCGAGTAATTCGGGCCGGTTGCCGTGACGAGCTCGCGCACCCACTCGTCGAACGGCCGATTGGACGCGACGGCGTCACGAATCCAGCGGCGATATTTGTAGGCGCCCGCCGCGCCGACGAAGCGATTGTTGCAGCCCAGCTTGTCCGCCCACTTCAGCGACCAAAAGTCAGCATACTCCGGCCGTTCGAGCAGCGCGTCGATCAGCGTCGCCCACTTCGCAGCGGACGTATCGGCCAGGAATCGCCGGGCCTCGTCTGGCGTCGGCAACACGCCGCACACGTCCAGGTACGCACGACGCAAGAACTCCTCGTCGCTCGCGAGCGGCGACGGCGGCAGCCGCAGTTGTTCGAGCTTCGCGAACACGTGCTGGTCGATGTAATTCTGACGCGGCGAGTCGGGCCATACGAAGCCCGGCAAGTCACGCAAGAACGTCAGCCGGCTCGTGACCGACGAGTCGAGATAGCGAACGAGGATCGCCACTTCGCCCATTTTGTGACTCGTGACCACGCCGTCCGCCGAGACGCTCGCCGTCTCCGCGTCCGACGAACTGAAGCATGCGAGCGACGTCACGTCGGCGGATGTGCCGTCCGAGAAATATCCGATTATCGTGAGCGGTTGCGCCGGATCGGCATCACCGAGCACGCGTCGCGGCGGCGACGATTCGAGCCGCTCCAGACGCGGGGCGGTCGCAAGGTCCGATGGCCGCCCGGCGGCGATCCAGTGGCGCAGCATATTGAATTGTTGGCTGCCGACCTCGAACCGCTTTCCGCCCTCGTGCGGCACCTGGCCGGTCGCCTTGAGCAGAATCAGACTTCGGTCCGCATCGAGCGGGTTCGTCCTGCGGTCCTGCATGTCGTGCGTCAGGCTGTCGAAGTCAAGGTCCGGCAGGTAGCCGCGCAGCGACAATCGAAAACCGTTCTTGCCGCTCGGCGTCCCGTGGCACGAGCCCGCGTTGCAGCCGGCCTTCGTCAGCGTTGCGATCACTTGGCGGCGAAAACTCACCGGGCGAGTCTCGGCCAGTTCGATCAAGTCCGGCGCCGAAGCCGACACAGCACTCGCTCCGCACGCCAGCAGCCAACACAGAAACGCCGCTCGCGTCGTGATTCGCTGGGTCCAGGTTTGGAAATTTGGCGCAGAAGTCATGGCGGGCATCGTGCAGTTGTGGAAAGCGAGAATGATTCTTACACAACCGACTTCCGGCTGGAAGGGCGACTCTGCCGGACGCGGGAGCGCTGTTGCCGTCCGAGACGATTTTCACAATTCGGGCGGCAGCACGATTACGTCCTGGGGCGAGACACAGCACTCGACTTCCGCGCCGGCTGTACGGGTCGGCTGCAGCCGGTAACTGCTCAGGCACGTCTGGCCGGCGCGCAATTGCACGTGCTGAAGTTCACCGAAAAACAGTTCGCGCTCGACCGTAGCGCGAAAACGGTTCACATCGAGGCCGTCGGGAGGCGACAACTGAATCGATTCGGGACGAATGCAGCAGCAAACATTGGCCCCGACGGCCAAACCGCCGGCCACGGCCGTGCCACGCAGCGGGCCGATCGGTGTTTCGACCTCGACTTCGCCCGACGCACCGAGCGCGCGCACGCGGCCGTCGATCATGTTCGCTTCGCCGATGAATCCGGCCACGAATCGACTGAGCGGCCGGCAGTAAAGATCCCGCGGCGCGCCGACTTGTACTACGCGGCCGCGATTCATCACGGCGATACGATCTGCCAGCGACAGCGCCTCCTTTTGGTCGTGCGTCACGTAGATTGTCGTCAGCTTGGTCTCGTCATGGATGCGCCGGATTTCCTCGCGCATTTCGGTCCGCAATCGCGCGTCGAGATTCGACAGCGGTTCGTCGAGCAGCAGCACGGCCGGGCGAATCACCAGCGCGCGGGCCAGCGCCACGCGCTGCTGCTGACCGCCGGAGAGTTGGGTCGGCCGGCTCTGCTCCTGTCCGTTCAGCCGGACGAGCGACACCGCTTCGGCAACTTGCCGGTCTCGCTCCGCTCGCGGCACCTGGCGCACTTCCAGACCGAACGCGATATTTTGCACGACGGTCATGTGCGGCCAGAGTGCGTAGTTTTGAAAGACCATTCCCGTGCCGCGGTCCTTCGGCGGCACGGCGCTCATCGGCCGTTCGTTGAAATAGATTTCGCCCTTGTTCGGCGCGACGAATCCCGCGATCGCCCGGAGCAGCGTGCTCTTTCCGCAGCCCGATGGTCCGAGCAAAAAGAACAACTCGCCGCTCTCTACGCGCAGCGACACGTCGTCCACGACAACCGGGCCGTCGTACGATTTCGTCAAGTGCTCGATACGAATGGCAGTCATCCGGGTCCTCGCCGCCGCGCGTCAGCGGCCACGGCGCGATACCGTTCGCGCGCGGCGGCCATCCACTTGCCGATCGTGTCGTTGCGCAGCCGGGCGCTCTGTTGCATCGAGTCGGCCAGCGCGATCAATTCGCTCTCGTCGCAAGGCGGCTGCGTGAGCCGTTCGAGCAATTCGGATTTGTTGTCCGCAGTCTGCAGCGCGATCCACGCGTCGCGTAGTTCCACTTGGCTGTCGATCAACGTGGCGCCGATGACGTCATTCAAAACGTTCCAGCGGCGACTCGCGAGGCGGCCGTCGTATTTCAGCGATCCTTGCGTCTGAAATGGGTTCACCGTCACGGCGAGGTCCGCCGAGTCGGTCTCGTAGAGGCGCGGTAGCACGCTGGGCCGGCCGAGGTCATAGTGCGTCGGTCCGCCTGGCACGCCGCGCCGCAGCATCCACACGTTCTGCCCCTCCGTGCTCATCAAGAATCGCACGAACGCCTCGGCGACCGGCTGATTCGGCGCGCCGCGCACGATCGCGACCGCGTCCGGTGTGATCACGGTGTGCCTCTCCGGGAGTGCGAAGCCGATCTTGTCTCGGCCCTCGCGTGCGATCAGGCTGAATGCGAAAAAGTCAACCACCGGCGCACACGCCACTTCTCCGATCTGCACCTGACGCGGCACGGCAGCCGATTCGCGCACGAATTCGCGGGCGTTCGCCGCAGTGCGCGCGAGCGTCGCGAAGCCTCGCTCCCAGCCGTAAGCCTGCAGGATGTTCTCATAAATCACATGAACGCTGCTGCTGTGCCGCGGGTCCGCAGCCGCGACCCAGCAGGCACCGTCTTTCAGGTAGGCCTCCGAACCGAGATCCTCCCAGGTGCGCGGCTCCGGCAATCCCAGGCGGCTGAGCACTTCGCGGTTGTACAGAATTCCGAACGTGCCCAACACGACGCCGTACCATTGAAAATCGGCATCGTAAATCGGAACGCCATGAATCTTCGTCGGTATTTGCGACAAGATTTCGTCGGGCAGTTCGTAAGCGATCAGGTGGCCGTCGCGGCCGAGCGACTCGAATGGGTCGGTGCCACCGCCGAAAAAAATATCGATGCCCGCGGTCGGTCCGAATGTGAGGCGGTCGAGAATGTACTTCTTGATGTTGGAACTGCCGCCAAGGTCGAGCCAGATGGGACGCACGTCGCGCTTCGCGGTGCGCTGGTACCAGCCGCGAAACGCCCGCTCGATCTCTTCGCGGATTTCGTCGCGGTGCGGCGAGGCGATGAGCAGTTCGTCGGCCGGTTCGGATCGGCCGGTGCAGCCGGCAAGCAGAGGCAGGGCGAAAATGCCCAAGCAGATTCGCGCGAATACTTGACCGACCGCGTGTTTAGCCGGCACCGATTCGTTGCTCATGGCCTCGCATGCTACTGGCGAAATCGCGAGAAGCCAAGTCGCATTCCGAGCAGGTGCGGCACGATGCACTGCCGCGCGAGAGCAAGGCAGAAGGCGTGTCCGCTGCACTAATCGCCTTCGTAGCTCAGCACAAATTCATGAAACCGAACGCGCGGAAACTTGCCGCCGTGGTCAGGAAACAGATTGAGCATCAAATCGTGAAAGTGTTCTTCGCGCACCGAGTAATAATTGTGCTTGCCGTCGCGGCGCGGCTCGATGATGCGCGCGACTCGCATCAGCGCGAGATGGTGACTGACCGCTGGCTGCGACTGTTCGAGCCGCTCGCACAACTCGGTGACGTTCAATTCCCCCTCCTGCGCCAGGTAGATGAGAATCCGCAGACGCGTCTCGTCCGCAAGCAGCTTGAAAACGTGGCACAGGTTCGTGACCATTTGGTCGGAAAGGTCCGGCCAGTTTCCGTGCCGAGGTCTAACCGCTGTTTCGCTCTTCATGATTGACTGCCATCCAGAATGGAAATTGAAAGTGCGCCAGAACGCTCGCAGAATTGCAAATCCGAACCGCATCGAATGCGATTCAAGAAACAGACTGCCGTGAACGCCACCAACACGTCCGCAGTTCTTCAGCTAAAAACATCAACAGAGCCGAAGCCAGAAAGCCTCAGCAGAATTCACGCCCCGACACGCAATCCATTGTCGCGGCCTCAAATCGGCACTGGCCTCCGCCGTGCAATTACAGACGTACCTCCGATCGGCCGAAACGGCCAGACGCTCCGACGTGACGCCCGCGTTTCGGTGTATTCTAGCAATCGAAGTTACGAGTTCAACGGCCTTTGTCAGATCAGATTCAGATTCGTCAATCCAAGGCCCTTGCCCGCGCGCCGGCCGCCAGCTTCACAACGGTCATGAGCTGTAGTACGAGTCGATCCGTCTAAACGATGCAACATTCCAAACGGTGCCTGACGATCAACGCGGGGCCTCTCTCGAGCGCATCCAGCGTGGCTCTGCCATCGCTCCGAATCGTTTTGATTCAGCTTGATGTCAATCTGATGACGATGACTCTGGATGACCAGAGTACGAATAAGTCCGCAAACTATTAAATTTCAATTAGTTGTGACGCAATAATCAAATTGGCACAGCAACTGCTTTGCTTGGCAGCGTCGAGAAACGTGACCAAGAACAAACAAGAACAACAAACACATACGCAAAGGAGTCAGGCATGTTCCGCACGTCGATGGTTTTGGCTGCGACTTTGGTTGCCGTTGGTGCCGGTCGATCCCAGGCGCAGGATTGGGCGTACGGTCGGTCGTACTCGCGTCCGACACGCGGTTACTGCGCACCCGTTTCACCCCAGTACAGCGGTTTCTACGTTCGCGAGCAGCAGCGATACGTGGATCACGAGATCGCTCATCAAGGTCCGCAGAGTCGCTACGAGCACGACCGGTTGCACGATGTACTGGAGTACGAACGAGCGGTTGACGCCGCGCGGATCCGCAACTCCCAGCGAGTATACAGCCGCCCGTACTACTCGAGCGGCGTGTACTTCGGCAATCGGCGCACGCAGGTCTACGTCGGTTGGTAACCGGGATTCGGCGTGGGACAAGCGACTACAAATTGCTCCCCTGTGCGGCTGGCCAATGGCCGCCGCACGGGGGAGACTCAATGAGGAGGGACGAATCATGAATGCCTTGCGAAAGATCTTGAACCGTTGGATCGACAAGTTGCTCTTGCAGGTCGTTGACGTCGATCATTCGATGAACAAGGGTTTCTCGTTCGCTGCTTGCCCGGTATCGCACTTGGAGTTTCGCGTCCTGACTCCGGCGCTGCAGCGGCAACTGGATGAATCGGCGTGAATCTCGCCGCGGCGGCCACCGCACTTCAGACTCACACCAAGCCGCGGCACGTCTTGAATTAGAAAAGACATTCCGGATATACCTTCAGGCATGTCGAACTTCGAACGGCTGAAGGCAGTGTATAGTTCCCCGCTCTTGGAGTTGCTCGCGCGCGCGCAGCGCGAACACCAGGCGCACTTCAGCCTCGACGATATTCAGCGCTGCGCCTTGCTCAGTATCAAGACCGGCGGCTGCCCCGAAGATTGTGCGTATTGCGCGCAGAGTGCGCGGTACGACACGGGCGTCGCCGCCGAGCCGATGCTAACGTTGGCGGAAGTTCGCGAGCGTGCGTGGCGAGCGAAGGACCTTGGGGCCACGCGGTTCTGCATGGGCGCTGCGTGGCGTTCCGTGAAGGACGGCCCGGCGTTCGACACGGTCCTGGAAATGGTGCGCTCGGTTCGCGAGTTGGGAATGGAAGCCTGCGTCACGCTCGGAATGCTAAATGACGATCAGGCGCGGCGGCTCAAAGTCGCGGGGCTGACCGCCTACAATCACAATCTCGACACTTCACGGCGTCACTACGGGCAGATCGTCACGACGCGAAACTACGACGACCGGCTGGACACGATTCGTGCCGTTGCCCGCGCCGGCATCTCGGTGTGCTGCGGCGGGATACTTGGCATGGGGGAATCCGTCGAGGACCGCCTGATGCTGCTCGCGGAGTTGCTCGAATTCGATCCGCCGCCGGAGAGCATTCCGATCAACACACTCATGCCGATGCCGGGAACGCCACTTGAAGCTAGCCCGCCAGTCGATTCGATCGAACTCGCGCGACTGATCGCGACGGCTCGCATTTTCTTTCCCAAAGCCCGCATTCGCCTCAGCGCTGGCCGTGACCGAATGACGCGCGAAACGCAGGTCCTGTGTTTTGTTGCCGGCGCTAATTCAATTTTCTTCGGCGAGCGGCTGCTGACTGCTCCCAACCCGACGGTCTCGGACGATGCCGAGTTGTTTCGTGTCCTTGGCGTCGCGGACTGATCGCAAGGTTGTCTCGTATGAGTCTCGCGGACCGCTGGTCACAGATTCTGTCTGTACTGCGTGCAGACGGCCGCTTCCGGACGTTGATCGCCGGCACGGGCGTTGACCTCAGTTCGAATGATTATCTCGGCTACGCCGCCGAGCAGCCGCGAGGACAAGCCGCGGGCGCCGCGCCGGCAAGCGACGAGTTGCCGCGGTCAGGGACCGCGTCGCGACTGCTCCGAGGTCAGCACGAGATTTGGGAGCGGGTTGAGTTCGCGCTCGCCGCGTGGCACGGCGCGGAGGCGTGTCTCGTGATGAACTCCGGTTATGTCGCGAACGAGGGACTACTGTCGACCATTATTCAAGAGGGTGACTGGGTCGCGTCAGACCAGTGCAATCATGCTTCGATCATTGACGGGCTGCGTCTGTCGCGAGCGGAGCGATTTGTTTATCGCCACGCGGAACTGAATCATCTCGAAGACGGCATCAGAGCGGCCCGGCGCGGCGCGCGGCGAGAGCTTTTCATCGTGACGGAGTCGCTTTTCGGTATGGAGGGCGACGTAGCGCCGCTCGCCGAGTTGGCGAATCTGGCCGAGCGTTATGCGGCCCACGTCATTGTGGACGAGGCGCATGCGACAGGCTGCTTCGGCGAATCCGGCGCGGGCCTGATTGACCAGCTCGGCTTGCGGAAGCGAGTACTCGCCACGGTGCATACTGGCGGCAAGGCGCTTGCCGTGAACGGTGCGTACATTTGCGGTTCGCCGGCGTTGCGCGATCTCGTAGTGAACCGGTGCCGGCACTTCATGTTCTCGACCGCGCTGCCGCCGGTCGTGGGCGCGTGGTGGCTGGAGGCGATTGAGCGCGTGCAGCCGGACTCGCCGCGGCGCGACCGATTGCACGAGCGCGCGAAATTCTTGCGGTCCGAATTGCGTCGCCGGACCTGTGCGGCGCGAGGCACCGCGTACATCGTTCCGGTTGTCGTCGGCGACGACGGTCGGTGCGCCGAGGTCGCGGCGGCGCTGCAAGCGACCGGCTGGGACATCCGCGCGATTCGATCGCCGACCGTGCCGGCCGGGACGGCGCGGCTGCGCATTTCGATTCACGCCAATCACACGACTGACGAACTTGCTGCCGCCGCCGCCGCGGTCGCGAAGGCTCTGGAAGGCACGCGATGAAGTGCGAGTTTCTCGTGCTGGGCACGGATACGGGAGTCGGCAAGACGACGTTCTCGCTGCTTTGGCTCGCCGCGTTTGGCCGCGAGTTCGACTACTGGAAACCGGTCGAAACAGGCGATTCGGACAGCGAACTGGTCGCGCGATGCGTGCCGACGGCCTGCGTGCATCCGCCCGCGGCGCGGTTCACTGCCGCTGCCGCACCACCGCTGGCCGCTCAGAGGGAATCGCGCGTGCCACCGCGGGCTGTCGAGATCATGCGCGGCAAACCAGTCTCGCGTAACACCGGGCGCGGCCTGATCATTGAATCGTTTGGCAGCCCGTTCTCGCCGCTCACGGATGACGAGTTGCAAATCGAACTCGTTCGTCAACTTGGCCTGCCGAGCGTGCTCGTCGGTTCATCGCAGCTCGGCGCGGTCGGTCGGATGTTGCAGGCCCTGCAATCGCTCGGAGCGTCGGGCCACGAGCCGGCGGCAATCGTGCTCGTGGGTCCAACCGACTCGTTTGCCGTTGAACAGATTCGGCGGCACGGCGGCGGCGATCACGTCTGGTCGCTGGTTCCGCCCGAATCATTCGACGCGCCGGCGGTCGCGCAAGCGGCAGCGCAGCAGCGAACCACGCTGGACGAGATTCGCCGCCGCATCGACGCGGTTCACGCCGCGCGATTCGCCGATCCGTCGTCGATCATCGACCGCGACCAGGCCGCGGTGTGGCATCCTTACACGCCGCTCCGTGGCGCGGACCCGCCGCTCGTCGTGACCGCCGCGCAGGACGAGTTTCTCGTGCTGGCCGACGGCCGGCGCGTGATTGACGCGGTTTCGAGTTGGTGGACGATCCTGCACGGACACCGCCATCCGGCGTTGATGGCGGCTCTCGCCGACGCCGCGCGGCGATTTGATCACGTCTATTTCGCCGGAGTGACGCACGAGCCGGCGGTGGAGTTGGCGGAGTTGATGCTGGGCACGATGCCGTGGCAGGGCGGCCGCGTGTTCTTTTCCGATGACGGCAGCACGGCGGTCGAGGTCGCGCTGAAGCTGGCTTATCAATATTGGTGCCATCGCAACGAGCCGCGGCGAACGACGTTCGTCGGCTTCGAGGACGGCTATCACGGCGACACGTTTGGCGCGATGGCGGTCGGCCGCGATCCGGTCTTCTTCGGCACGTTCGAGCCGCTATTGTTTCGGGCCGAGCGCGTGCCGGTTTCCGCCGACCGATTGGCCGAGCGACTGCGTCGCTTGCCCGGCCAGGTTGCCGGCGTGATCATCGAGCCGCTCGTGCAGGGGGCCGGCGGCATGCGAATGCACAGTCCGGAAGCACTGCGGGCGATCTTCGAGGTCGCGCGCGAACACGACGTGCTCTTCATTGCCGACGAGGTGATGACCGGCGGCGGACGGACCGGAGCTTTGTGGGCACACCAGTCGGCGGGCATCGCGCCGGATTTGATCTGCGCCGGCAAAACGCTGGCCGGCGGTGTGCTGCCGTTGGCGGCAACGATCGCAGCGCCGCACGTGGTCGCGGCGTGGCAGACAGACGATCGCTCGCGCACGTTCTTCCACGGCCACTCGTTCACGGCCCACCCGCTCGCATGTTCGGTCGCCGTCGCGAACTGGCGCATGCTTTCCGCGGGCGTCGGGCCGGCGCCGGCGTCTTTCGAGCGGTTCTGGTTGGATCGGCTCGGTCCATTGCGCCTCCGCAGCGGCGTGAAGGACGTGCGGGTCCGTGGCACGATCGCCGCGGTGGAACTCGAAACGGCGGGCGGCTACTTGGCCGACGTCGCGCGGCCGATGCGTCGCGCGGCGCTGGAACACGGCGTGTTACTGCGACCGCTCGGCAACGTCATCTACGCGATGCCGCCGTTTTGCACGTCGCCGGAATCGCTGGAACGCATCGCCGCGGCGATCGAGCACGCGATCGCGTCGGTCGCCTGATGCGAGTGTCTGGCCGAAATCTATGGCGCGCTGACGAACAGGGACGGGCAGACGTAGCACTCGTCACTCATCACTCGTAACTTCTCCTACGCCGGCTCCGCCAGCGACGTATCGCGGACGCCGCGGGCGAGGGTGAGGCCAGCGGCGTCGCGAATCTCGAATTCGTCGAGGTCGCCGACCAGCGTGATGCCGTCCCAGAGATTGACTTGCATGCCGCCGAGCGGCGCGGGCTGCACCGCCTCGGTGAATTCCACTGCCCCTTCCTTGAGGAACACGGTCGCCGCACCGGCCGGCAGGCCCGCCACGGCGAACCACGTCTTGAGCACGCCGCCCGCTTGCGCGACGTAGTTGAACGCGATCGTCGGCAGCGGCGTCCCCGTGTCGCCCGGGAAGAGTTCCGGCAGGCTATCGGCGATCGGCTGATTCGGGAACCGCGTGCGAATCTCGGTTTGGTATTTCAGCAGCCACGCGACGATCGACGTCGGTTCGCGTTTGTCGTCCGCCTCGTCGCCGAAATCTTGTTCGCGCTTGGCACGCATCACGTCGAGCGTGATTTCGCCCTCGTCGATCGCCTCGATCTTCGCCTTCAGGTTGGCGAACGCGGTTTGGAGCGTCGTCAGCGTGAACGCGCCCAACGGCATCGGCGCCGCCAGCGCCGCATTCACGCGCGTCCAATGCACGATGAACTTGTGCACGATGTCGAGATAATTCTTGGGCAGAATCCTGCCGAGGTTCGGCACGGTGCGCGCCAGCGGATGCCGGTTGCCGAGCCGATTCTTCACCGCCTGCTTGTACTCCTTGAGCCAGAACCACGCGCCGTCGTCATCCTCTTCGCTCGTGCCGAAGACGTCGTCGCGCTCGCTGCGCAGCGAATCCAACTCGCCGCCCTCATCGGCCAACGCCGCGATCGCCAGTTGCAGCGTCTCGAAGTCGTTGCGCAACGCCAACAACTCCGGCCGGCCAAAACCCAGCTCGATCACGAACGCCGAACCGTTCACGATGATCGCCTGCTCGTAGTGGGCGAGGTAATTGTCCAAAGTGGGCAAACGATCTTCGTCGTTGATCCGCGGCATGTCGAACTCCTCGTGCTTCAGGTGGTCTTGAATTCCCCAACGCGGTTCTCATTCTCTCGCGCCGCGCGGCGATGTCATCAGCATTCGCGCGAATCCGCCGCCGAAGATTCAGTTTGATCGGCAGGATCGAGAAAGTTTCGCTGGCTTAACGAACGGCATGATCCGGGAGAAGAATTGCAACTTGGATAGTTCTGAATCTCATTGGAGCGGCCGTGATTGCGACTGCTTTACGCCGAAGGCGTTGGACATCTCAGCCCAAGATCGCGAGTCCGCGAGCGCACCCTGGGTCAACCGTGGTAAGACGCCGAGCACCCCGAAGGGGTTACACAAGCCGCGACCACGCATTTGTGTAACCCCTTCGGGGTATCGACGTGGTTGTCTCTCCGAACCCAGGGTGCGCTCGCGGACTCGCGACCCTGGGCTGCGCTGTGAAACGCCTTCGGCGTAACCGCATCCCTGCGTGCCCGCGCGACGCCGTTGGGT
>Ga0247727_10013707_pt1 | contig 13598 bp, 13 predicted proteins | sample WisWelCaveWW1625_FD_202498 | JGI IMG/M metagenome (GOLD analysis project Ga0247727, IMG submission 202498) | Biofilm microbial communities from Wishing Well Cave, Virginia, United States - WW16-25 | ecosystem: Environmental > Aquatic > Deep subsurface > Groundwater > Cave microbial mat | place... | reverse complement strand
CCCCGCGGCGAAGTCAGGAGCGAGGATTGCGCAGCGTGGCGACGCATCGTCCTGGTGCTTCCCTTCCTCTCGTCTGTGGACTCGTGGTGTGCGCACTCGGCTGCGGAGGAAGTCCGTCGTCGCCGCCGCCACCTCCGGCTCCAGTGAGTGTGAGTGTGGCGCCCGCGGCAGCCTCGCCATTTCTTGGCGCTGCGCAGCAATTCACCGCCACGGTGATGAATTCGACCAACCCCGGAGTCACCTGGAGTGTGAACGGCGTGCCCGGCGGGAACGCGACGGTCGGGACCGTGGATGCAACCGGCCTGTACACGGCGCCGCAAAATCTGCCGATGCCCGCCGCGGTGACGGTGCGCGCAACCAGCGTCGCGGATCCCTCGCGGAGCGCCACAGCCACAGCGACGGTCACCAGCGACGTGGCAGTAAACGTGGCACCAGCGCCGGCGATGGTGGAGCTGGGCGCGTCACAAAATTTCTCCGCGACAGTGACCGGCAGCGGCAACCCGAACCGCGCGGTGACCTGGAGCGTGAACGGCCTCACCGGCGGCAATGCGATTACCGGCACGATTGACGTCATGGGGGTTTACACGGCGCCGTCCATCCTTCCTTCCCCCGCGGGCGTCAACATTGCAGCCACCAGCGTAGCGGACCCGTCGAAGGCGGGGAGCGCGGCGACCACAGTGACCAGTAATTTCATGCTGGCGGTCAGCGGGCCGGCCTCGGTGGACAACGGGCAGACTGCGCAGTTTTCCGCGCAACTCACGCCCGTACCGGGCTCGAACCCCGACCTGCGCGTCAACTGGAGTCTCTCCGGGGCGGGATGCGGCGTGCCGGGGGCGTGCGGCACGATGGACGCGGCCGGGTTCTACACAGCGCCGCAGGTGGCGCCGTTTCCGTCAGGCATCACGGTTACGGCAACCAGCGTGGCGGATCCGACGCGCTTTGCCATGCAGGCAGTGAATATCAATGCCATCGTCACGGTGAGGGTTTCGCCGGCCGGAGCAAGCGTCCATCTGGAAGCGATGCAGCAATTTGCGGCGACGGTGGCCGGCACGGTGAATCCGAATGTTACCTGGGACATAAACGGAATTGTGGGCGGAGACCAGGCAACGGTGGGGGCCATTTCGCAGACCGGGATGTACTTCGCACCCGTGAACATGCCTGCGGCGCGGCAGGTGACCATCCGGGCCACAAGCCAGGCGCAGCCGGCAGTGTCCGACGGAGTCCCGCTGTTCCTCTCGGGCACAAATATCCTGCTGAGCCTTGCACCGGCGTCGGAGGCGCGCGCCGTGAACCGGCGGCTGCAATTGCAGCTCCAGGTGGCGGGCACTTCCAACCAGATGGCCGAGTTGCGGGTGAACGGCATCCCCGGAGGAGACGCGGCTTCCGGGATGCTGTGCGTGAGCGGCTCAAACCTCTGCCTGACCATTGCCACGGGACAGAATGGAGAAATCTTCGACTACATCGCCCCGGCGAGCATCCCGGCAAACCCCACGGTTACGGTCGCCGCAGTCAGTCTGGCCGATGGACAGCGCTCGGCGAGCGCCACGGTTCAGGTGCTGGCGAGCATTTCCGTGAATCTTTCGCCGCAGAACATCAGCCTGCCGCCCGTAGCTGCCCAGGTGTTCACCGCCCTGCTGACGGGCACCCCGAGCCGCGAAATCACCTGGGACGTGAATGGAGTGGCCAACGGCGACCTCGGCGTGGGGCAGGTGTGCGTCGTGGCCAGCAATCCGTGCCAGGCGCCGGCCGGCGCGGTGAGCAACGTGGCGGAATACCGCGCCCCGGCGACAGCTCCTGTGCCGCCGAGCGTCACGCTGCGCGCCACCAGCGTGGAAGACCCCGCGCAGATGGCCACGGCGAACATTGGAATCCGCACCGGACCATTCATTACCGGGTTGGTGCCGGCCAGCGTGACTGCCGGCGCGGCCAGTGCCATCCTGCTGCGCGTGACCGGAAGCGGATTTGCGCCCACGATGCCGGGCCCGGGGAGCACCATCGCCTTCAACGGCATTTCGTTCTCCACGACATGCCTGAGCAGTGCGGAATGCACTGCGAACATCGCCGCGGCCGAGGTAGCCGCAGCGGCCACGCGCACAGTGCAGGTGCTCAATCCGGGGATGCCGCCGGTGCCGTCGAACCAGGTGGATTTTGTGGTGCTCGAGATGGTGACTGCGGAGGAAGTGATCGCGCTGACTGCCGGGGCGCCGGTTGCGGCGGGCAAGGACATCCGCGTGGCGGAAGCGGCGACTGCGGCCCAGCCAAGCCCGGGGTTGCAAATCAACACGGTCGGGCTCTTTGTCGCGAATTCCTGCAACCCGCAACCGGGGGCCATTGCGGTGACGCGCCCGGCTTCAGGAGCCGTCAACGCGCAAATCTGCGTCATCGGAGACAACCTCACGATTGCACAGGCCTACAGGCTGAGCGGGCCGCAGGACATCACCGTGACCGGCACGTCTCAACTGGGAACCAATCTGGTGCTGCTGTCCCTGGCCATTCCGAGCAACGCGCAGCGCGGTGCGCGAACGCTGTTCGTGGAAAATTCCGAGAAGGAGCGCGCCGCGGCCAGCGGAGCGATCGAGGTGAAATAACCGTGCGCACGAAACATGCAAGCTGGTGGCTCGCCGCCGTTGCAACAGCGGCCTGCCTGGGCGCGGAAGCGACGACGCTGCGCCGGATGAGCCTGGAGGACCTGGCCGACTCCGCGCACGCCGTGGTGCGCGCCCGATGCCTCGGGAGCGAGAGTCGCGCGCAGGGCGGGCAGATATGGACGTGGACGCGGTTCGAGGTAAGCGAAGCTATCAAAGGCAGCGTGCCAGAGCACGTGGCAGTGAGGCTGATCGGAGGACGCGCGGGCAAGCTGACGGCAACGGTGAACGGCGTGCCGCGATTCCAGGACGGAGAGGAAGTCATACTCTTCCTGGAACCATCGCGTGGCGGAGAGTGGACGGTCACGAGCTGGGCACAGGGGACGTTCCGCATCCATCGCGAAAGGGCGACCGGGAGGGAACTGGTGACCCAGGATACGGCGGGGCTTTCACTGTTTGATCCAGCAACGCGGGAATTCCAGCCCGGGGGCATCCGCAGGGTGCGCATGGAGGAATTCCGGGAACGGCTCCGGGCGGTGCTGGCGCAGAGAGGGGCAGTCAGGCGATGATTCGCGGGCCGAAAATCGGGAGGATGCGCACGCGGATGGCAGCGTTGCTGGCCGCAGTGTCCTTGATGCAGGGCGTCCCGGCGCACGCGTATGCGTTCAATCAGGTGGTGGCAGACGCGCGTGACATCCGCAACAACCCGTACACGGCCTGCCCGGCAGCGCAGAGGTTTAACACAGCAACGCCGGGGATTGCGGACCGGCGCTGGAGCACATCGCTGGGCGCCGCGCCACAGACCATTTTCACCACCCAGGACAGCAACCCCGCGGCGCGGCTGAATGAAATCGAACAGTCCATCCAGACGGCGTTCAGCATCTGGACCAACGTCAGCGGCGCCACGCTGCGGCCGGCGTCGCTTGGCCTGCTCACCCGCACGCCAACACAGATGGCGTGCAACCCGTTCGACGGCATAAACAGCATTTGCCTGAACCAGCCGGACTCAGGGTTCAGCACCGGCGTGCTGGCATTTACAACCACCGTGGCGTCGGACATCCTGACCGAGCAGCCATTCCCCGCGAATCCGCCAGCCACATTCACGGGCGAAATCCTGGATGCCGACGTGTATTTCAATCCCACGGACCCGGGCAGCACATTTGCCACGCCTGCGGCGCTGCCTTCGCGACCCACAAGCTTCGACTTCGAGTCTGTGCTGGCGCACGAGCTGGGGCACTTCTTCGGCTTCAGCCACAGCGGGGTGTGGCGGGCGATGATGTTCCCGTTTGCGCCATCCCCGGGGCAGTTTCTCGGCGACCGGCCGGGCCCCGGGGCTCTGGACGCGCCGCTGGCAGAAGATGACCGCACCGGGCTGCGCGTGCTCTATCCCGATCCTGCGGACACAGTCCATGCGGGAAGTATCCGCGGGCGCATCGAGCCAGCCAATTTGCTGTCCCTGGGCGGGCAAGCAGGAGTGACGGGAATCTTTGGGGCGCAGGTCGCAGCCGTGGATGAGATCACTGGTGAAGTGATCGGGGCGACGCTGGGAGGGTGGTCGTGCAATGTGCCGGGGCCGGCGCAGTTTGACGGCAGCTACTGGATCGAACGCCTGCCGGTGGGGCGGAGCTATCGCGTCTACGTGGAACCGCTGGATGGGCCGGTCACGAGCGCCAGCGTCGCCGGAGCCACGTCGGCGCTGTGCAGAAATGCCACGACCGATCCGGGATGGCCGGCACAGGCCGCTTGCACAGTCCCCATCGTGCACACCAATTTTGTGACCAGATCAAGACAGTAGGTGTGGTGGCAACGAAGCGAGGACTGCCAGCAAGCAGCTTCAGGGCAGGATTAGTGGATGCTAGATTTCGGGGGGTTTCTGCACGGGAGGCGCAGGCGTCCCCTGTCCAGGCTGGGCGCGCAGCTTCTTCAGATGCGCTTCGATGAGCTTTAGTTCGGTCTCGGCTTCTTTGACGGCGGCGACTTGCGCGTCCAGCTTCTTCTGGAGCGCTGCTTTCTGCTCGTCGCTGGCGGCTTCTTCGACCTGTTTGGTCAGGTCCTCGACGGTCTGCTGCGCAAAGGCAACCTCTTCATTTTTTTCGTCCAGAAGCTTGACGGTTTCCGCGACAGTCTTGGGGAAGCCGGCGGTTGGGTCATCCGCGGCGGGTTTCTCGGCGGGCTTTTGAGCTGCGGGGGGCGCGTCTTTCTTAGCCTTGGCGGCGTCGTCGTCGGCCTGTTTCTGTTCCGCGTATTCGTCTGCGGGCTTGCGCAGGTCCTTGACGTCTTCGTCGCCCCAGACTTTCTTAGCCTTCTTCGGCTTTTCCTGCTTGGCCGGGGGCGGTGTCTGCTGCTGCGCCAGGGCCACTGACCCAGACAGCAGAACCGCCATTCCCAGCCGCATCCAGATCCGTGCGCTCATCGCTGTGCCTCCCGCAACTGAGATGCGCAGCGCATTCGCCGGGCTGCTACTGCGCTATCTCCCGGAAGGATAGCACACGATAGGAGACGTTGTTCTGCGAGTTGTTCACATGGCAACTATCGTAGTGCACGCCGTTGCCGCCGCCGCCGGCCCAGTTCAGCACCGTGGGGCCCAGGGACGAGCGGATGGTGCCGTCGGGGTTGCGTGTGTTGGCCATCAGCACGCTGCCCTCATAGGAGTTATTGCCGCCGCCGTTGACTTCCATATTGCCGGTGCCAACCACCAGAACGATGCCGCGCCAGCCGACGGTCCCGGACGCGACATAGTTTCCGGTGACCACCAGGATGCCGTAACCGGTGATGCTGCCGGCGAGCGCCAGGTCGCCATCCACCACGGCGATGGTCGGGGCAGCATAGCTGCCGAAGGTGCTGAAGTCCGCTTCGGTCGCCGGACCCTGGATCACCTGGTCGGCAGCACTACGGATTTGCGATACGACGGATTCCAGGGACTGGGGATCTTGCAAGTTGCCCGGCATCTGCCCCGGAGGAATCACCTGCACGTCCGGTGTGCCGCCGCTGCCGGTGTATTTGGTGATCCGGTTCGGCGGAATCGAATTGGTGATGTTGGTGTCGTCACCAGGAGTCACCACGCCGATGGCCGGCCGGGGGACTTCCGCGGGCGTGCCGCAACTGGCAGCGTCGTTGCCATTGACGGTGTACACGTTGGAAGTTGCCGGGAACAACGCAGAGCCGCTGCCGTCGAACGTAAGCGCCGAGGGGAACTGGAGGTTCAGCACCACCGGGGCCGCGTCATACTGGAGCATCCGGCGGCTCCCATTGGGGAGCATGGAGAGCGCCGTAATACGAAAGAGCTGCCGACCGGTGAAGGTCAGGTTCTGGTTGGTGCCGTCGTAAAAGACGGGAATGGCGTTGTCGAGGACGGCATCACCGTTGATGTCGATCCCGCCGGAGCGCTCGGTCTTGGCGGTGATGCGAATCCATTTGTACATCGGCTGTGGCACTCCAGCCGCCGCGGCGGCGCCAACGTTCTGCTGGGTCACGATGGCGGCAGTGACCGGCACGCCAAATTCAGTCTGGTATTCGTTGTCGCCATAGCGGCTATTCAATACGGTCGGGGCGACCACTTCGACGCCCGCCGGGTTGGTGAGATAACGCACCTGGCCAACCGCCAGGACGCCGCCAGGATTAGGGTTGATCACGAAGGTGCCGTAGGTCTGCGGGTGTCCGCCCCAGAAGCGGCCGCGGCCTTCCTCAATGCCGGCATATGCGGCGTAAAACGCCTGCGTGGAGGCCTTGTAGTTGCCGGCAATGGCGGTCTCCGTGCCGGAGAGCATAATCAGCGACACGGCCACACCGCTGATGAGCAGCAGGGCGAACAGGGCGATGAGCAGTGCCACGCCCTTCTCCTGCTTGCGATTCGTGACATCGAGTTTCGTGTTCATTGTATTGACCTTTCTTTTTTCCTTTCTAGCTAGCAGACAGTCGCAGACTCCTTTACTGACTGGGATTCATCCGCCGGGCGCGCCCGGTCAAGGTGACCACGCGAAGCTGGCGCGTGCGAGGGTCGGGGTTCGCGGCGCGCACGATGAGGGTGATTTCCACCTCGCGGATATTCGGAGGGCCGGTGCCGGCTTCGGTGCGATAGGTGAATACGGGGATGGGCGCGAGCCCCGGGAACATATTCGGAAAGAACTGCTGGATCTGGCCCATTTCCGCGGCGTTGGTGTTGTTCATCACGTTGTCCACATATGGGGTGAGCAACGGCCGCGTGGTGGCTTCGGGGTCGCCAGCCCCTTTCGGGGCCACGGCGCGCAGCAAGGTCGTGCGGTTGAGCTGGTAGCGCACCCACTCGACTGACGTGCCGTTTTCAGGGTCTATGTTTCCCTCCACGATGAGATCGAATGCAGCCGGACCGCCGTTGAGGGGGCAGCCGCCATTGACCAGGCAGGGCGCGCCGGGGTAGCCGGAGGCTTGCGGCCACGCAAAGGGTACAGCCACGAGCTGAGGATTGGCGGCCCCGATGCCCGGCTGAAAGGAATTGGCCGGCGGGTAGCCCGCGGAATGGACATCGCGGGTAATCTGCTCCATGGCCAGCCGGGCGCCCTGGAACGATTCCATGTACTCGTTTTCCATCCGATAGCGCTGCTGTGCGACATTGAGGAGCTGGAACGTGGCGCCAATAATCACCGTGAAGATAGCCACCGCCACCAGGATCTCCAGCAGAGAAAAGCCGCGTTCGCGCATGGTCATTCTCCTCGTCCTCTACCTTACCGCTGCTGAATCGCTTCGATGGTCACCTGGCTGGAGGTGGTCCGCGGGTCGCGTTTCCAGACTCCGACGATAAAGCGCTTGGAGACCACAGTTCCGGCCTGCACAGAGGTGATGACGGTCCAGCGGATTTCGTAGCGAGACCGCGTGGAGTCGTCCGGGTCCGAATAGTTGAGGCTGTAGCCGGCTACACCAACCGGGAGCCAGTTAACCATGGCCCGGCCGCCAGCGACCGTGAGCGGGTTGCCCTGCTGCCCCGCCACGCCGCCCAAACTCATTGCCAGTCCGTCGGAGTTGACAAAGTTGGCGGAAGTGAGCGGCTGGCTGATCATCTGATCGAGCATGCGCTCGGCAATGACGACCGCAGAGGAGTCATAGCGGGTGGTGAGATTGAGGCGCATGGCCCTGGGCACGAGTTCCGCGACCGCGGCGATTCCCACATAGAGGATGACGGTGGCCACGAGGACTTCAATCACCGAAAAGCCAGTCTGCTTGTTCCGCTTCAAACGCATCGTCGTTTCTCCTAAGCTCGACTCGACTCGTTGCCGCGATCGGCCAGTGCCGCTCATGGGTACCGCCAGGCAGCAGCGCCGGACTCTGCGCTCCAGACTTTGGTCTTCCCCGACGCAGTGACGGTGATGGCTTTGCGCCCAAACTCAGGATTGGCGCCATAGCCAAGGATGGCCAGAGAGGTACTGCTGCCAACGCCCAGCACTGCGCCCCGGGCATCAAAAGAAATTGCTCCGGCTGGGGTGACCACCACACCGAGGTTGAAGGTGCCGACCGGCGGCCCGCCCCCGACAAAGGCCAAGTCCGAGGGGAGCACCAGGAGCGATTCATTGGCGTCCTGCACACTGTCGTTGTCGGAATCGACAAAAAGCGTAATGGGATTGACGGGGAGCAGCCGACAGGAAACCGTAGTGTTGCGCTTGATGGCTTCAAACCGGGCGCGCTGGATGAAATTGGCCAGCAGCGTGGCATTACTGCCCAGCCGATACTGCCGGATTTGGCGGGCAACATTGGGAACGGCCAACGCCGAAATGACCAGGATGATTCCGATCACCACCAGCAGCTCGACCAGTGAAAATCCGCGGTTCTTCGGATGCCAGCGCATCGTTTGCTCTCCAGAGAAAACCAGGATTAAGGCACGCTCTGAGCGGCCTCTCTGGCCCATCCTACGCCCGTTTCTGTTGAGATGTGCAAGCATTCCGTTTCCCCGTGAATCGAGGGAGTAATGGGCATTTCGTGGGCCATTGCTGGGCACTCCGTAAGTAATTGAAATAAGAACTCTTACCGTTGATTAAGAGAGGGCTGGGAAGGTGGCGCTGTGGCGCGCCGGGTAAAAATGTAACGAATTGGGAAGCTGTGAAGCATGGCCCAAGCGCTCCACAGCGTACGCAGGGCAAACAGGTTCTGCCGATCACGCGCACTGCGAGAGGATCAAACGGCGCAGAACCTCCGCACAAGCGGCGGCAGATTCGAGGTCCACGTATTCGTCCGCGCCGTGAAGCCCTTCGCCGCGCGGACCGAATACCACTCCGGGAATGCCAGCGGCGTGCAGAAGCGCAGTGTCCGTCCAAAAGCCCATCCCGCAAAACTCGGTGTCGCCGATGACTTCGCGGATGGCTTCAGCAGCGGCCAGGGCGACGGGAGCGTGGCGGGAGATTTCGTAAGGCGGGCGGGACGAGATTAGCCGGGCGGTCGCCGAAAACTCCGAATCGCGGCGTTCCAGCCCGCGGAGCAGTTCATTGGCCTCGCCGAGCACCTGGGCGTCCGATTCGCCGGGGAGGGTGCGACGCTCGTATTCGAGCCGGCATTCCAGCGGGTAGCTGGAGACTTCGTGTCCTCCGGAAATGAGAGAGGCATGCAGAGAGGCATTGCCGAGCAGCGGGTGTGGAGGCAGAGTGGCGAGCTTGTGCTCCAGCGCATCGAGCGAGCCCAGCACGCGGCCCATATAGCGGATGGCGTCGCGACCCACGGAGGGCAGGCTGCCGTGCGCAGAGCGTCCGCGAGTTACCACTTCCAGCCACGCGTAGCCTTTGTGGGCGACGCATAGTTTCAACGCGGTGGGCTCCATCACCACGGCGCATTCGGCCCGGACCTGCCGGCAGAGCGACTGGGTACCCAGGCTGTTGCATTCCTCGTCCACGACCGCAGCGATGCGCAGGGACTTGCGGAGCGGAATGGCATCGCGGACTACTGCTGCTGCCGCGGCACACATCGCGGCTACGCCGCATTTGATGTCCAGCGCGCCGCGGCCGTAGAGACGCCCGCCTTCTTCCCGCGGGGTGAAGGGGTCAGGCATATCGCCCGCACCAACCGTATCCAGGTGCGCGACGATGAGCAGGGCATCGGTTTCTTCGCCAGACTGGCCGCCGATCCGCGCGACCACGTTTGGCCGACCCGGCGCAACTTCGTGCACTTCGGGGGAAATGCGGTTGGCGCGCAGCCATCCGGAGAGAAACTCGGCGATGGCCGATTCACCGCGCGCGCCGGGGACTAGCGAAGGATTTACGGAATCAATCTCAACCAGATGTCCCAGAAGATTGCGGAGCTGGTGCTGGTCAATCATCGCAGGGGTGAATTCGGCGCCGCGCGCGACGTGTCCGGCCTCAGGTGAGGACTGTACCGCCCCAGAGGAGGCCGGGGCCGAGGGACGCGAAAAAAATGCCGCCACGCTCGGTGGCCGCCTTGTTGCCATGCTCATCCAGGGCCAGGGCCAGGCCCACGCCACAGGTCGAAGCACCGAGGTTGCCGTAGCGGCGTCCCACAACCGGCATTTTCTCCACCGGCAGAGAGGCCTCGCGCGACAGCAGCCTTACCAGGCGCGGATTGGGCTGGTGAAGGGCAAACGCGGCAGCCGATTCCCGGCGGACACCACTGCGGACCTCCAACGCGGAGATAATGCTTGCCAGTTTGCGCACCGCGGCTCGCCCAAGGGCCTCCCCTTCAAACGTGAGCGAGAAGGAGTTGTCCGGACTGAGATGCAGCTTCAGTGCCGCAGCATGAGAGGCCACACAGCCAGAGAGGATTTCGCCAACCACGTAGGGAGGATTTTTTTTCGAGCGGGAAAGTGCCCGCAGGACGAAAGCGCTGGCCCCGTCGCCAAACAGGCCGCCAAACCTGCCGTCCACGCGGCCCGGAGAAAGCAGGCGGCTGTGCACATCGGCAGTGATCACGAGAACGCAGCGCGCCATCTGCGCTTCGAGGAATGCTTTCGCGGCGGCAAATGCATTCAGGGCGCCCAGGCAGGCGCCACCGACGTCAAGAACGCCGCACGTGTCGGGCGCTTTCAGTGCGCCGTGGAGGGCCGCGCCCAGCGGCGGAGTGCCCACGTGCGTTTCACTGGCGGCGATCACGGCGTCAATATCATCAGGGCGGAGATGTGCGCGAGCCAGTGCAGCCTCAGCGGCCCTGGCACCGAGCGAGGTCTCATTCTCGCCCTCCGCGCCGCGGGCTACGGTCTCGAGACTTGCGCCGCTGGCCAGCGTGCCTTCCGGCAACTGGAATTCCTGCTCGACTTTTGCGATGGGCACAAGCTGCGAGCCCAGGGCCATTGCCCATGACTGCACAGAAGACACAATGGCACTCAATCGAGGTTCGGTCATGGGCGCAGCGGCCGTATCGTTCGCCAGAGCGGTCCGGGATGAGAAACGGCGGCCCCGACATTGTCCACGTTTCGGCGGGTCGCGGCAAGCGGCGAGAAAAATCAGGTGTGCCGGGATGCTGCGGCTCGGAGATGAAGCACGACACGGGCCAGCTCGGCGCCGAGGCGTTTCGGGCCGCGGAGCTGGAACTCGCGGGCCATCGAGCGGTAGTACCACAGTGTCCCCTCGCGCCCGCCTTTGAACCGGAACCACACCTCGACCTGACGCCTGCCGCGCGAGGCGAGGATGTCGCTGAGGAGCTCGCGTGCGTTGTGCAGCTTGTCTGCCGCGGATACCATCCGCGCACCAGGGGAGGCATGGCGCAATCTGCGCAAATAGGATTTTTTCCGCTCCAGCCACGGCGGCTTGGGATCCTGATAGGTATCCGTGCAGGCGTCCACGATACGCGCCACGCGGGGGCCGAATTTCCTGCGGATGTCGCGCAGCCGCGCCCGGCCACCCTGGTCTTCGGCGGCGTCGTGAAGAAGCGCGGCGATGGCCTGGTCTTCGTCGCCGCCGTGGTCGAGGACGATCCCCGCGACTCCCAGCAAGTGCGCAATGTAGGCGGTGGCTTTGCCTTTGCGCGTCTGGCGGGCGTGGATGCGCGCGGCGTAGGTCAGCGCGCGCTCAAACCGCGCCGTGAGACGAAAATTTGCGGGGATTGCCATCCGCCGCAGAGTACGCGGAGAGCGCAGATAAAATCAACGTGAGCCTTTTGTTTTTTTCCGGCGGCCCTTGCCCCCACTGCGGTGAGATCCTGCTTTGCGCGCCGAACCCGGCCGGGACTCGTAAGCCACGCCGAGCCAGCGCACCGCTTCCTCGACGGCGGCGTGCGAGGCCAACGGAATCTCGACCCACGTTTTCATCGGGTTCGTGCGCGACTCGCGCACCAGGGGCCGGCGCAGGGCGCGGGCTTTCTCCCCTGCGGAGAGTCGCACCCACACCAATGGCGGCTCGCCGGGGCGGTTGGCCCACGCCGGCGGAGTTTTCTTGAACATTTCGCGGTTGACGTAGCACCCCAGCATCGTCTTGCCGCGATAGAACGCCAGCGTTCCCATCATTTTCCGCGCCGCGACACCCGGCCAGCCCGCCAGCTCGGCGCGCAGGGCTTCACCGAGCTCGTCAGCGAGGTTCGCATTCATAGGTGCCGGATTGGATGAGGTACTGCGGGCCATTGGAATTCCACTTTCCAGGAACGTAATTCCCTGCGGCTTCAATTTTTGCATACTCCGGGGAAAATCCGGGCGTGCAACCGATTCCTCTGCCCGTGTGCTGTGGCGGGGAGGAAGCAACGGACGAGGGGACCTGCGCAGGCTGGAAGCCTGCGCTACAAAAGCGGTGGCAGCCCCTACGGGAATCTCGCAGATCCGCCGCAGGCGGAGAACCCGGAATGTTGTGGCAGCCCCAACGGGAATCGAACCCGTATTTCCACCTTGAAAGGGTGATGTGCTAACCGTTGCACCATGGGGCCGCAGGTCGTGCGCGAGGACAACGATCGATTCTAGGGTAGAGGAATTGGCGTGAATCCGCAAGCAGCGCGAAGTGCGGAATTCGATTTAAGGTAAGTGGAAAAGAGAAAAGTGGAAGATCAAGCGTCGCGGAAAATCAGTGAAGAGGAGATTTCAGCGGGGGAATGCCAGATCAAGTCTGGCGGCTCCCCATTTTCGATTTTCTAATTTCCCTTTTCCCCGGCGGTCAGTGCTTCTCACCGGGCCAGGTACGCCTGAGAAATGGCCCTCGTCCGGAGCCTTCCTTGTAGCGGTTATAGTGCGCCGGGTTCTTGCGATAGTAGTCCTGGTGGTATTCCTCGGCGGGATAGAAGGCCGACGCCGGGAGGATTTCCACGACGATGGGCCTGCTGAATTTCCCTGATGCCGCGAGCTTCTGCCTGGACTCCTCGGCCAGGCGCTTCTGCTCTGGCGTGGCATAGAAAATCGCGGTGCGGTAGTGCGGGCCGACGTCAGCAAACTGGCCGTCGGGCTGCGTGGGGTCGATACTGTGCCAGAAGGCCTCGAGCAATTGCTCGTAGGTCACCAGCGCGGGGTCGTAAGTGACCAGCACGGCCTCGCGATGGCCGGTGCGGCCGTAGGAAACATCCTCATAGGACGGATTCTTTTCCCGTCCGCCTGTATGGCCGGACACAGTGGATTGCACACCCTGAAGGGCGTCGAAGGGCGGCTCCATGCACCAGAAACATCCACCCGCGAAAATGGCGGTGGCGTACTTGACCGGGGGTTTGGCCGGTGCGGCGGCGCTCTTTGCAGGGGACTGCGCAAAACTCGCTGCGGTAACTGCGAGCACCGCAAGGATTACAGCGACTGTAACTTTCTTCTTCATGCCGTGTGAACCTCGATGAATTGGAATAATCAGCCTGGAGGCCGGATAGGGCTGGGCCTCCGCAGCTTTAGATGCACAGTGGCGCCCCGAAGACGCAGCAACCGGAATGCAGTTCAAGGCTTCGCCGGCCGGGGCTTGCAGAGGTCGGAATGAATCAGGGACTTCACCATTCCTTCCTGGTCAAACCAGACGGCCCCGTCTGAGAGCATGATGCCGGAATCTCTCGAGAACATATAGTGCGGGATCCCGCGGGCCACGCAGGCAACGTATTCGGGGACAAAGATGCTGTTGTAGAGGCGTAAGAACGCCTTGCGGTCGAGGATGGTGC
>Ga0247727_10013706_pt1 | contig 13599 bp, 8 predicted proteins | sample WisWelCaveWW1625_FD_202498 | JGI IMG/M metagenome (GOLD analysis project Ga0247727, IMG submission 202498) | Biofilm microbial communities from Wishing Well Cave, Virginia, United States - WW16-25 | ecosystem: Environmental > Aquatic > Deep subsurface > Groundwater > Cave microbial mat | place... | reverse complement strand
CTATGAGCTTTTGGAAAAATAAAAGAGTATTGATCACCGGCGGCAGCGGCTTTCTCGGCGGCCATATCGTCGAGCGTTTGAAGACGATGAACTGCGAGTTCTTCGTGCCGCGCAAGAAGCACTATGATTTCACGCGCCTCGACGCCGCCGAGCTTTGCTTCGCGACTTATAAACCGGAGATCGTGATTCATTCCGCCGCGTATTACGGCGGCATTTGGATCAATCAACTTTACCCCGGCCGCATCTTTTATGAGAACCTCGTCATGGGCGCGAACATCATGGAAGCCGCGCAGCGTCACAAAGTCGAAAAGGTCGTGCAAATCGGCACCGCCTGCTCGTATCCCGGCCATCTGGAAAACGAATTGGCTGAGAAAGATTTGTGGAACGGTCTGCCGCACGAAACCGTGGTGAACTACGGCATCACGAAGAAGATCATGAACATTCAAGGCGCGGCGTACAAGAAGCAATACGGCTTGAACAGCATTCATCTCATTCTCACGAATCTTTACGGCCCGGGTGACACGTATCATCCCGACCGCTCGCACGTAGCCGCGGCGCTTATTCGCAAGTTTGTCGAAGCCAAACTCAATCGCGCGCCGGAAGTGGAAGTGTGGGGCACGGGCAAACCCATTCGCGAATTTTTGTATGTCGAGGATTGCGCCGAAGGAATTTTACTCGCCGCGGAAAAGTACAATGAGCTTGAGCCGATGAACATCGGCACTAATGTCGGCACGAGTATTCGCGAGCTGGCTGAGACGGTTCAACAAGTCAGCGGCTATCACGGCAGCATTCGTTGGAACGCCGAAAAGCCCGACGGCCAATTCAAGAAAGTGCTCGCCACGGAAAAAATGCGGCGCGTGCTGGATTGGCAACCACCGACGAGCTTGCGTGCGGGCTTGGAAAAAACCATTCGCTGGTATGAAGCAAACAAAGCGGAAGCGGATGCGAGGCTGTAAGTTCGTAGTCGCGCCTTTAGGCGCTTTTGCAAATTTGGCTTTGACACCCTAAAGGGTTTACTACGAACCTAACGAGCACAACGTGATCGAAACTGAAATTCAACCACCCACGCCAACAAGAACCAAACAATCCGCGATGATGGCGAAGCGCAGCGGCCTCGTGTTCCTCGGGACCGCGGCGGGTAGAGTTTTTCATTTTCTCACGCAGATTCTGCTCGCGAATTTTTTAGGCGTCGCAGCGTTCGGCGCTTATACACTCGGCTTCTCTGTGCTGAACTTTCTGAGCGCGATGAGCCAAGCCGGTTTGCACCAAGCAACGGTGCGTTTCATCGCCATAGGGCGCGCGCAAGAGCAGCCGCAAATCGTGCGCGGCGTAGTGCGTTTCGCCGCGATGCGAGTCGTGATCGTTTCGGTGTTTTTGGGGATCGTGCTCATCCTTTTGCGCGAACCGCTTGCAAGCCGCCTCTTTCATGATGTTGCTCTTGCACAGACGTTATTGTGGGCCGGTCTCGTGTTGCCGTTTCTGTGCGGCTTGACTTGGCTCGGCTTTGCCTTGCGCGGCTTCCGCGCCGTGCAGACAGAATCCGTGATGCGCGAGATTGCAAGCCCCGGTATTTTCCTGCTGCTCTGTGCGCTTGCGGTGGGATTGAAAATCATGTCGCCCGCCATTGCATGGCTGGCTTTGTTGATCAGCACACTGTTCGCATTGAGCTACGGTGTTGTGCGCCTGCGCCGCTGCTTGCAACCGTATCAGAAAATTCCCCCCTTGAGGGGGGCAGGGGGGTGTCATTTGGAGATACGCGAAGAACACCCCCCTGGCCCCCCTCAAGGGGGGAATGGTAATGGTGTGGCTGTTCGCAATCTCGGCAAAGAAATGCGGCGCTTCTCGCTTCCAATTTGGTTCAGCCGCTTGTTCACGACGCTGGTGAGCCAGGGCGATCGCTTGTTGATCGGCGCGTTCAGCACCGTCGCACAAGTGGGCTTGTATCACGCGGCCTATCGCCTCGCCGCGTTTCAAAGTTTGGCCATGGGTTCGTTCGTGCCCATGTTTAGCACCGCAATTGCCGAGGCGCACGCGCGCGAAGATCGCGACACGATCATCTATTATTATCGCCTCGTCGTGCGTTGGGCTTTGCTCGTGACCGTGCCGATTGGTTTGATCTGCCTCGTATTCGGCCGCAAGCTCTTGCACATGTTCGGAGGAGAGTTTGAGGCCGCGTTGCCCGTGTTGCTCATCGTTACGTTCGCCTCGTTCATCGATGCCGGCGTCGGCCCGGCCGGACAATTTCTGCAAATGATCGGACGCGAGCGCGCGGCCTCGGCGCTCGTGATTCTCACCGCAGTATTGACGGTCGGCTTGAACGTGTGGCTCATTCCCAAACACGGAGCAGTCGGCGCGGCCATAGGAACCGGAATCGGCTTGGCGTTGCTCAATCTCGGCAGACTGCTCGCGTTGCGCAAATATCTCGGCGTGTTTCCTTATAGCCGGCTGACGTTGCGCTTGCTGTTGGTGAGCGCTTGCGCCGCAGTAATCGCATGGTTTGCAGCGCCGCTCGGGGCCGTCACGCAAGGAATGATTTTGCTCGTGCTGTACGTGGTTGGAATGCGGCTCTTTTGTCTGCACGATGATGATCGTGAGATGTTGGAGAGAGTGGGGAAGAGGATAGGTTTACGAAGAGATTCCCCCCTTGAGGGGGGTTAGGGGGGTGTTATTGGGGAGCGAAGATCAACTTAAAACTTATCATACGCCTTGGAATGCTTTTCAAGAATATTTGAGCTAATTCATGATACCGAGAAACACCCCCCTGGCCCCCCTCAAGGGGGGATTGGTTGGAACATCCGCTTTATGAAACAAAGAAGCAACCCTCGTCGCGTCTTCTGCCTCGGCTTCGATGGCGGCACGTGGACCGTGCTCAGACCCTTGATGGAAGCGGGTCTCATGCCGCATCTCGCCAAGCTTGCGCACAGCGGCGCGAGCGGCGTGTTGCACTCCACCATTCCGCCGATTACGCCCGCGGCGTGGAGCACGTTCATGACCGGTTGCAACGCGGGCAAACACGGCGTGTTCGATTTCATGGCGTATGATCACCAGACGCATCACACGCATTTCGTGAATGCGACTTCGTTGCGCGTGCCCACGCTGTGGCAAGTGCTGAGTGAATATGGAAAGCGCGTTGCGGTGGTGGATATGCCCGTCACCTATCCGCCGCCGGAAATCAACGGCGTCGTGGTGAGCGGTTTGATGACGCCAAGCCGGCAATCGACTTTCACTTATCCGGCGGACTTGCTGCCGCAGTTGGAGCAGCACCTCGGTTATGAATGGCCGCTCTTGAAAGAAGAAGAAGAGCGCGGCGGTTTGCACGACGACTTCGAAGGTTTCTTGAAACTGATGCAACGCTTTCTGCACAGCCGCACGGAAGCCATGCTTTTTCTACTCAAAAAAGAGCCGTGGGATTTTTGTTTTCTGCAATGGCAGTGTGTGGACTTCTTACAGCATCCGATGTGGAAGTATTTGGATGAAAAGCATCCTGCGTTTTCGCGCGCGCGTTATGAGCAAGTGGTGCAACAGTTTTTCATTCCGCTGGATGAAGCGCTCGGCCGTTTATTGGCTGCTGCACAGCAGCATCTCGGCGAAGAAACGTTGTGCGTGATCGTTTCGGATCACGGTTTCCAACGCCATCTCAAACGCGTCGAGTTGAATCATTGGTTGCACGCGCACGGCTTTCTCGTGCCGACAGAGCACGGGCACACTTCATGGATGCGTTGGGCCGAAGTGATTCGCAAAGCGGACGTGTGGCATTTGCGCAAGCGTTGGCTGCCCAAATCCAGGCGCAACGCGTTGGGCAACAAGCTGCGCGCGCAACGCATCGATCACGAGCGCTCGCGCTTTTTTGCCGTGAGCGCCTTTTGGGGCTATGTCTATCTTGGCCCAGACGCCACCGCGCAAGACGTGCAAGCGCTCGAAGCGAAACTGCGCGCCTGGCGCGATCCGCAAACCGAACAGCCGATTGTCAAAAAAATTCATCGCCGCGAAGATTGTTTTGCGGGAGAGGCGTTGGAGCGTTTGCCGCAATTGATCCTCGAGCCGATGCCGGGCTATACTTTTTCTTCGAAGACTTATTTCAACTCCGGCAATGTGCTCGTGCCCGTGCCGGAAGAAGATTTTCAAACCGGCACGCACGCGCGCGAAGGCATTTTTGTTTTGGCCGGACCCGAGGTCGAGCGCTCGGCGTTGTGCGCCGCGCCGGAAGCGCATTTGCAAGATTTGATGCCGACGCTTTTGCACTGGCTCGGCTTGCCGATTCCAAATTATTGCGACGGCACTGTGCGGCAAGAATGGTTTGCGCCAACGCAGCGTGCACACGAGGTTGTGTATGCAAACGCTGTGATCAGCGTGAAAGAGGAAACGCCGCTCAACGCGGTTGAGCAAGAAGAGATTGAAAAACACTTGCACGCGTTGGGGTATCTATGAGCTTTCTGCGGTAGGAATATATCTGGGCCGCGAAATGAATGTTCGTAGTGATGCCTTATGAGTTTTGACTTTCAAATTCAGTAATCGCCCCCATGCGATATGTCATTCAGAAGGAAACCTTTTCGGCGCTGGGCATCAACTCCAGCACTTAAAAAGGTTCCTTCTGAACGACATAAGAGTGAGGGGCTCGCCTCGTTACCGAGTTTAATCGTCAAATTTCGTCCGGCAAAGAAAGCCTTTAGACAGAAGACGCCTGAAGGCGCTACTACGAGCGCATGTGCTTGGTAATTTCTTTGGATGAAATTTTTGTGTGATATGATGCAACACCAACGAATAACAGCACGCCGCTTTTTGCGACTGGCACTGCTCGTGCCGTTCGCTCTCGTATCAACCACAGCTGCCCAGCCGCAAAATTGCGGCTACGTGCCGGATATCGGCACGAAAAAAATCGCGTTCTCGTTTGCGATTTGGGGCGATCCGCAGGTGGCCTATTGGGCGCCGAATACCAAGTTCGATAATCCTTCGAACAAGTCGAAATACGAAGTCGTCACGCCGCGTTTGCGCCGCACGGTTTCGCTCACGAATACCTTGCAGCCCGAGTTCGTGGTCACGCTCGGGGACAACATTCACAACACGGGCGAGTGGGAAAATTTTCAAGTGCTGTTCGATGCGATCAAAGCCTTGCAGCCGCCGCTGTACATGTTGATGGGCAATCACGATCACGTGCCCAAGGCCGATACGTTTGCGACCAATCCCGTGAAGAACGTCGAGTTCGCGAATTTTTTGTCGATGCAAAAACTGATCAACGCGCCGGAGCTGGTGAATTATTCTTTCGATGCCGGGGATTGGCATCTCGTGCTTTTCTCGCAGCCCGGCGGCGATGGCTACGGCGTCGATGATTATTTCGCGCGCCATCCCGAGTTCCTTGACTGGCTGGAAGCCGATCTCGCCGCGAATCAGTTTCGTCCGACGATTTTTTTCACGCATCATCCGCTGTTGCCCGCCGGGCACGTGCGCTTCGATCATTACGGCCCCGGCGCGATATATCGCGCCAAGCTCGTGGACATTCTCACGCGCCACGGCAACGTGAAGTACGCCTTCTTCGGCCACGTCCACAACACCGTGGCTTCGATTCCACTCCTCTCGTGGCAATATCAAAATACCGCGTTTGTCGTTCTGCCCAATGCCGCGAACTCCGTGCGCTTGAACGACTATCAGGAGCGCGCAGAATCCTCGTGGGGCGTGGGCATGGTGAAGCTCAACGGTCCGTTCTGCGAAGCGATCACGTTTCACACGCTTGCGGGCGAAGTGATCACGATTGACACGAAAGCGCTGCCGGAATATGATGAAGCCGTGTATGGATATTTAATGCAAGAAGGCGAGCTGCCGTTTTCGGCAACGATTCGCAACGGCGATTTCGAGCAGCCGCTGGCTTCGGGTTGGTTTCTCAATCATCTCTTGCCCTATGATACGCCGCCGGTGTTGCGCCGCGAGCGCCGCAGCGATCCGAACGAGGTGGACAATCACCATCTTTATCTCTATGCCCAAGCGAGCCACATCGCGGACGATTCGGAGAGTTACATCATCGCGCAAGTGCGGCAAGCCGTGGTCAAACCCGCAATCGACAAATGGCCGGTGCTCAAGCTCAAATACAAAATCGCTTCCGCGGATTATCAAAACCCGTCGATCTGCAATGCCTTCATCGAAGTGGCGGGCTATCGCAAAGGCGTGCGCGGCCGGCAATTCGCGCTCGCCTATAGTTTGGGCCGCACGTTCGAGATCAGCTCGTTGCGCGGCGCATTCGTGAGCCTCGAGCTCAAGCCCGCACTCGACTCATGGCAAGAGTTGGTGATCTATCCGCGCAGCGATTTCAACCGTTATTTTCCCGAGCTGAATTGGGAACGATTGGCGCTCGACAATCTCGTGATCACGCTTGGCGTGTTCAACGACAATTATTCGCCGGATCAAAACACGGCAAAGGTCGGCGTCAGTTATGACGACGTGCAGTGGTACACCGTCAATCAACCCACGCCGCTCACTTCCGTCACCGGCAATTATGAACGCGAGCGGCCGACGCGCTACACGCTCTATCCCATTTATCCCAACCCGTTCAATGCGGGCGCGAAAATTTCGTTCGCCTTGCGGCGCAGCACGCTCGTGCGCTTGCGCGTGTATGATACCACGGGCCGGCTCGTGACTACGGTGCAAGAGGGCGAGATGGAAGCCGGCTATCACACGCTTTCGTGGACGCCGGCTTCGGGTTTAGCGACCGGCGTTTATTTCGCGAAGCTGCAAGTCGACGACGTGGTGCAAATGAAGAAGATGCTCTACCTCAAGTAAACGTGCGCGTGGTCGTGCTGAAAGTATCGGCTCCTCACTTGGCGCAAATCGCAATATGATCGCCACGGCGAATAATATCATCACGGAAAAAACCTCGCCGGCTCGTGCGCTGCGCAAGCCGCGCGTCGTCGTGCTCATTCTGCCGCCGCCCGGGGGCATTGCGTATTACGGCGCGCTCTTGGCCAATGCGCTCAGCCGTTATGCCTCGGTGCGCGCGATCATTTGTGAAGAGATGAAAGCGTTCGCGTTTGCCTCCGAGCTTGAAGTGGTTGCCATTCGCAAACGCAAATTTTTTTCTCTGCCCCATCCGGCAAGCTATCGCAGCGTTTTGCAATTGGCGCGGGAGCATGAGCCGGATTTGATTCACGACGCCGCGGGCACGGGTTTTCGTTGGGCGTTGGGCTTGTGGCCGTTGCTCGCGCGGCGCTGGCCTCTGCTCATGACCGAACACAACCCGCAACCGTTGGCCGCGATGGGCGGCTTTTATACGCGGCTCACCATGCGGTTGGCGTGGCGCAACGCGCATCACTTCATCGTACACGGCGCAACGTGTCGCCAGGCTTTGCTGCAGGCCGGCATCGCGGCTGAAAAAATTTCCGTCAATCGCCACGGCAGCTTTGCCGCGTTTGATCAACAGCGCTACCTCGAGTTGGCGGAAGAGAAGCACACGGTTTTGTTCTTCGGCGAGCTGCGCCCCAACAAAGGCATTTTTCGTTTGGCCGAATTAGCGCGCACCGTGCGGAGCCTCGTGCCCCGAGCAAAATTTCTGGTCGCGGGAAAGTGCACGCGCTTGCCTAAGCGCACGGACATGGCAAAGGTCCGCGCAGCTATTGATATGCTGAAAGCCTCGTCGGGTTTCGAAGTCCACGAAGGTTATGTTCCCGACGAGCAGGTTGAATACTTCTTTCGCCGCAGCGCTTTGGTGATCTTGCCCTACGATGAAGCCAGCCAAAGCGGCGTGATTCCGCTGGCCTATGCCTTTCGCAAGCCCGTGGTCGCGTATGACGTCGGCGACTTGCGCGAAAATATTATAGCCGGCGAGACCGGCACGCTGGTGCCCTCGGGCGAAGAAGAAAATTTCGCGCGCGCGGTGGCGCAACTCTTACAAGACGAGCCGTTGCGGCGCGACCTGGGTCAGCGTGCGCATGAATGGGCAAGCCGCGAATTGTCGTGGGATCACATCGCGCGCCGCACGTTGCAAGATTATCACCGCATGCTCGCAAGCAACCAAGAAGGTCATGGATAAAAAACTCGAAACCGCGCTGTTCTACGTTTTCTTTGCGACGCTGATGGCGCCGCTCACGCTCGAAGTGGCGCCGCACGTCCGCATTTACTTGTGCGACTTCCCGTTGTTCGGCATGTATGTGTGTTTCTTCATGCGCTTTTGCATGAATCGCGCGCACGCACGCTTTGACGGTTTCGATCTTGTTTACGGCGTGTTCTTGGTTTGGCTGGGGCTGTGCGCCTACGAAGGCCGCGACTTTGACAACAGCAGCGAATGGCTGTGGTTTTGGCTGCGCGGCTATATCATCATCTTTTACATGCGCCACAACCTCGGCGCGTTTATTTCGAGCAAGACGCTGTTCTACGCCGTGGGCTTGTGTCTGCTCATAGAGCCGACTTTGGCGGTGTTGCAGACCGTGACGCAATCCAGCGTGGGCGTGGTGCAGCAATACTTCGGCGTGCTCAAAGCGCGGGAATCCGGCTGGCTTTATGAAGGCAGCCGCGTGACGCGCGCGCAAGGCACGTTCATGCACACGAACTTTTTCGGCAACTGGCTCGTGATGTTGATGCCGTTTTTGCAGGCGCGCATCAGCCACGCGAGCTTCAAGCAGCGCCGCAACTTCGGCCTGTGGTGGGGCTTCTGCTTGCTCGCTTTGGTGCTCACGTTTTCGCGCGCCAATTGGATGGCCTTCTTACTCGGCTTTATCGCCGTGCTCTTTGCCGAGCGGCGCTATCGCAGCTTGTGGACCAAGCAGCGCCGCTGGATCAGCTACCTCGTGGTGCCGCTGTTGTTGCTGGCCGCGGCTTATGCCATCTTGCCGGAAGAAACCGAATTTCTCATCGAGCTGGCGTTCGCCCGCGCGGAGCGCACCTTCGACGATAAAAGCTCGAACATCCGCACCGATTTGATTGCCGGCGCGCTGACCGTGTTGGAAGAAAACTACGCGCTCGGCGTCGGGCCGGGCAATTCCAAAATCATGATTCAGGCGAGCAATGCGTTTATCCCCACGTGGTTTCGCGCCACGGTCCACAACATTTATTTGATCATTGCAACGGAAGCCGGCATTGTCGGGCTGCTCTTGTTTATTATTCTGCTTTATTTGCCGTTGGCGAAAACGTTGAAGCTCTTGCGCCGCGGCGGGGCCGTGTTGCCGAAAGAGGTGCTCGACAATGCCGTCGGCATCGTGGGCAGCCTCGTCGGGCTTTACTTCGCCATGCTCTGGTACGTCGGCATGTTGAGCGAATCCGAATTTCCGTTGATCGTCACGCTCATCGGCGCGGCGCTGGGCATGAGCTCCTCGGGCATGCGCCAAATCGCCGCGGCCAAAGCGAAGCCCGCGCAAACCAACGCGCAGTTGCCCGCGCCACTCGTTGCAGTCGCAAGCGGCGAATATTGAAATTTGCGCTCACGTTAAGATGTCATTCTGGAAGAAACTTCCCTCGCGCTGGGAAGAGGGCCAAGCACGAGGGAAGGTCCTTCCAGGATGACATTTCAAAAATTGGTCTAGCACATCGCAGCACACTAACCTTTATGCGCAAAATCGATCGCCCCATTTTCATCGTCGGCAGCGGCCGCTCGGGCACCACGATTTTGTATCACATGCTGTGCGGACACTCGCAGCTCTCGTGGTTCTCGAATTATAATGAGCGCTGGCCGGGCGCGCCGTTGGTGAGCGCATTCTCGCGGCTATATCGCTTTCCCGCGTTGCGCTCTTGGCGCGGCCAAGGCGTGCCCGGGCCTTCGGAAGCATACGCAGTTTGGGATCGCGCGCGCCCGGTGATTGACAGCCCGTGCGATCCGCCGCTCACCGAAGCGCACGTTACGCCCGCGGAAAAAGAGCGGGTTCGCGCTGCGGTTGCCGCGGCGCAGTTTTATCACAATAAAACACGCTTCGTGAACAAGAACACGCGCCACACGCGGCGCATGCGTTACTTGCACCGCATCTTTCCCGATGCGCTTTTTATTCACGTGCTGCGCGATCCGCGCGCGGCCGTGGCCTCGCTGCTGAAAGTAGATTGGTGGCCGGAGTTAAGAGTGTGGAGCGAAAATCAAGTGACTCCCGTGGAATGGGTGCGTCAAGGTTTGGATCCGGCCGTGCTCGCCGCGCGCTTATGGATCGCGGAAGTGGAAGGTGTGCTCGCCGCGAAAGAGATTTTGCCCGCGGCGCAATATCATGAAGTGCGTTATGAAGCGTTCGTGCAAAATCCCGAGAGCGTGCTGCAAGAGGTGGTGAAATTCTGCGGCTTGCCGTGGGAGGAGCGCTGCGCGCGTTTCATGCACAGCTTCAAATTGGAAAGCCGCAATTTCAAATTCAAAGAGCAATTGCAGCCGCGGCAGCTTGAACAAATCGAAAACCTCACCGCGGGCTTGGCGCGGCGCTTGGGTTATGAGCTGCGCGCCGAGGCGGAAGAAGCTTCGTTATTGCCCGACGCGAACGAGCCGCAACCAAAAAACTTTAGAATTTTATTCTGCGTTTGAAAAGCTAATCGCCTAAAGCGGATTTTCAGACAAGCTGAAAACTACAGCCCTTCGGGCGGCCCCAACGGATATACTCGTTGCGGGTTAGTTTGTAACACCATCACAGAACTGTCATTCAGAAGGAACCTTTTTATGCGCTGGGAAGATTCTCCTAGTGGAGGTTTTACCAGTGCTGAAAAAGGTTCTTTCAGAATGACAATCGAGGGGGAGTTACAAAATAACCCTTACGCAGTATAGATTAACGCCAACGGATAAAGCTTTTTGTCTTTTCATCCGTTGGTCTTAATCTAGCCGTTGGCGATAAAAAAGTTAGAATTTCATTCTGCGTTTGAAAAGCTAATCGCATAATGCCCGAAGCGCCTATAATAAAACTTCTCAACCTCGGCTGCGGCTACAAAGCCAGCCCCAGCCCGGAAGTGATCAACATCGATTGGTCGGTTGCGCTGCGCTTCAAAAAAAATCCGCTGCTGCGACAATTCGCGCCGCTCTTCTTTCGCGGCGAACGTTGGCAACGGTATCGCGCTCTGCCGGAAAACATTTTAGTGCACGACTTGTCGCGCGGGTTGCCGTTTGCCGAAAATTCGGCTGCGGCCATTTATCATTCACACTTGCTCGAACATTTGGACCAAGCCACGGCGGAAATTTTTTTGCGGGAGATTAAAAGAGTCTTGCAACCCGGCGGCGTCGTGCGCATCGCCGTGCCGGATTTTGAAAAGCTCGCGCGCGCATATCTCAGGCACGTGGAGCAATGCGAACATGAAAACGGAGCGCGCCGGCATCACGACCAATACCTTGCGGCGATGATCGAACAGTGCGTGCGCCGCGAGGCCGCGGGCACGCGCCAACAATCGCCCGTGCGCCGTTGGCTCGAAAATCTCCTTCTGGGCGATGCGCGCCGCCGCGGTGAAATTCATCAGTGGATGTACGACCGCATCAATCTCGGCGAGTTGCTGCTGCGCCTCGGCTATAAAGATCCGCAAACGCAAAAGTTCAACACCAGCCACATTCCGCGCTGGAACGAATACGGTCTGGAGTTGAACGAAGCGGGCGGCGAATATAAGCCGGACTCGTTTTACATGGAGGCGCGCAAATAGGCGCAAGCCATGACCAAGGTTCTGTATTATACCTCCAGCTTTTCGCTGCAAAGCGGCGCGACCTATTGCATGATGCGCACGGCGCAAGAGCTTGCGCGCCATCATCGCAAACAAGTCTTGCTCGCTCTGCCCGAACAAGATGCGCCGGCGTTGGAGAAATTCGCCGAGGCGCAAAAAGATTTCGCCGCGATTTATACCAATCGCCACACGTACAAGCTGTCAAAGCGCTCGCAGCCGCTCAAGTATATCGTCGACGCGATCACGGGCATGGCGCAGCTCTATCGCTGGTTGAAAAAAAATCCGGTGGCCATCGTGCACGCGAACGACTTGCTCGATTTTCACGCGGCCATTGCCGGCCGGCTCGCCGGCAGCAAAGTGATTTGGCATCTGCGCACCGTGCGCCCCAAGTGGATGGTCGCGCCGTTTCTGCTCTTCATGCGTTTGCTCTCCACCCGCGTGCTCGCGGTGTCGCATGCGACCGCGGACAAGATGCTCGGCAAATCGTTTCGCAAGGCCACGGTGGTTTATGACAGCCCGCCGGAGGCGAGCGTGTTTGATCCGCAAAAATATTCGGCGGAACAAAAAGCCGTGGTGCGCGCCGCGCTCGGCATTGCGCCCTCGGATTATGTCGTTGCCATGATCGGCAAGCTCGTGCGCATGAAAGGGCATGAATATTTTATCCGCGCGGGCCGACGCGTCATCGCCCAAATGCCGAGCTGCAAACTCGTCATCGTCGGCGGCGCGGTGATCGGGCACGAGGAATATGCGGAAGAGCTGCAACGCTTGGCCAAGGAACTGGGCATACAAAACAACTTGATCTTCACCGGCTTTCGCAACGACGTGCCCGCGATGATTGCCGCGTGCGATGTCATGTTGCAGGTCTCCATCTTTGAAGATCCGTTTCCCGGCGTGGTGTTGCAAGGCATGGCCATGGAAAAGCCCGTGCTCGCGAGCCGTCTCGGCGGCATCCCCGAGCAGATTGAAGACGGCGTCACCGGCTTTCTCGTTGATCCGCGCGACAGCGTGGGCATTGCGCAGCGAATTATTTCTCTGCTCAAAGATGAGGCGCAACGCGAGCACATGGGTCAAGCCGCGCGGCTATCCGTTTATGCGAAGTTCAAAGATGATGCGGTGGTGATCAACGAGATTTATGATGAAGTGTTGAAGTAAAAATTCCCCCCTTGAGGGGGGTTAGGGGGATGTTCTTGCGAGTGATGGTCATTTTAAAGTCATCATACGAACCTGCAATGTCTTCTGAATTGCTCTTCATTTCTTCACCATACCGAGCGACACCCCCCTGGCCCCCCTCAAGGGGGGAATTGTTGGGTGCATGCTCTCTTAACTTGACACCTATGCCCCTTGAGGGGGTGTTGGTCGGCATTAAATAAGAATTACAGAGTAGCATCATGAAATGGAATTTTATCGTCGCTAGCAAGAGCGCCCCCCGAACCCCCCTCAAGGGGGGAACAGCTTGAATAATGCCATGAGCACACCCTCTCGAAAAAAAATTTTACTCCTCGGCCTCGACGGCGCGACGTGGCGCATTATCAATCCGCTCTTTCAACGAGGCAAATTGCCCAACTTGCAGCGCCTCGTGAATGAAGGCAGCTCCGGCGTGTTGCAATCGCTGGAGCCGATGGTTTCGCCGACGATTTGGACGAGCATTGCTTCCGGCAAAACACCGGAGAAGCACGGCGTGTGGGATTTCGTCGTGGCCGCGAAGAACGTGCGCTGCAAACGCATTTGGGAAATGGCCACGGAACGCGGCGTGAAAGTGGGCTTGTGCGGCTACATGGTCACCTGGCCGCCGCCGGAAGTGAACGGCTTTGTGATTCCCGGCTCCTTCTCGCGCGGCGTGGAAACGCATCCCGCTTCGTTGCAGCCGATTCGCGAGCTGGATGTGATGCAGCGCTCCGAGCATCGCAAGAGTCCGCTCGACTTGCTCAAGCTCGCGTGGCAATGCCGTCGCCTCGGGGTGCGCACGAGTTCTTTCCTCGAAGCGGCGCGCGTGCTCGCGCGGATCAAAATGAACGG
>Ga0247727_10013705_pt1 | contig 13600 bp, 11 predicted proteins | sample WisWelCaveWW1625_FD_202498 | JGI IMG/M metagenome (GOLD analysis project Ga0247727, IMG submission 202498) | Biofilm microbial communities from Wishing Well Cave, Virginia, United States - WW16-25 | ecosystem: Environmental > Aquatic > Deep subsurface > Groundwater > Cave microbial mat | place... | reverse complement strand
ATAGAGCTGATCCATTCGCCGCCCGACTTTACGAGATCCTTGGTGCGGTCGACGATCAGCAGCCAGCCGTCGGGCGTGATCTTGGCGACATCGCCGGTGCCGAACCAGCCCTCGCTGTCGGTCTGCCGCTTCGAGGCCTCCTCGTTGTTGAAATAGCCCGACACGATGGCGGGGCCGCGCACGAACAGCTCGCCTGAGGTCTCCCCGTCCGGCGGCGCGCGGTTGCCCTTGTCGTCGACGACCTTGAGATCGACGCCGAACATGCGCCGGCCCTGCCTGGCGCTGAGCTTGGCGCGCTCCAGCGGCGGCGTGGCGCGCTCGTCGGGGCGGAACAGGGTGAGGGTGCCGACCGGGCTCATCTCGGTCATGCCCCAGCCGTGCGTCACCTCGATGCCGTAGTCGCGCGTCAGCGTGTCGATCATGGCCTGCGGCACGGCCGAGCCACCGCTCAGGATCTGCTCCAGGCCCTTGGGCTTGCCGCCGCGCTTCTTGAACTCGTCGATGAGGCCGAGCCACACCGTCGGCACGCCCCAGCCCGCCTGCGCGCCCTCGCTCTGCATCAGATCGTAGAGCGTCGGCCCGTCGAGTCTGGCGCCCGGCAGGATCAGCTTGCACCCGGCGAGCGGCGCGATGTAGGGCAGGCTCCAGGCGTTGGCATGGAACAGCGGCACCACCGGCAGGATGATGCGGTTGTACGCGAACAGGTCGGGACGCGTGGCAATGAGAAAGAACGTGTGCAGCAGCATCGAGCGGTTGGAATAGAGCACGCCCTTCGGCTCGCCCGTGGTGCCCGACGTGTAGCAGAGCGCGCAGGCGGCGTTCTCGTCGAACTCGGGCCACTCGATCGCAGGGTCCATCTCCGCCAGCAGGCCTTCGTAGCAGAGCAGGCCGGCGAGCTGGCCGTTGGCCGGCATGCGCTCGCGATCGGTCATGAGCACGTAGGTCTTGATGCTCTCGAGCGCGGGCTTCAGCTTCTCGACCAGAGGGAGGAACGTCAGGTCGAAGAACAGCGCCGTATCCTCGGCATGGTTGGCGATGTAGGTGATCTGCTCGGGGAAGAGCCGGGGGTTGATGGTGTGGCACACGGCGCCGACGCCGGCGATGGCATAGTAGAGCTCGAAGTGGCGGTAGCCGTTCCAGGCCAAGGTCGCCACCCGGTCGCCGGGCTTGATGCCGAGGCCGATGAGCGCGTTGGCGAGCCGGCCGATGCGCTCGCGGGCCGCCCGGTAGCCGTAGCGGTGCAGCCCGCCCTCGACGGTCTGGGACACGAGCTCGACATCGGGGTAGACCTCGGCCGCATAGTCGATCACGCTCGATACCAAGAGCGGCCGATCCATCATCATCCCGCGCAGCATTGGCATGCTCCTCCCAACTGTGCTTTATGCAGCGCAGACTAGCCCCGTCCCGGCCCTTGCGCCAAGCCGGGCCAGCCAATCGAACAACCGAGCCAAGAGGAGAAGTGCACCGTGGCGATCGTGGAAACTGACAAGCAAGGCGACGTGACGGTCATTCGCATGGACAACCCGCCGGTGAACGCGCTGGGCCACGCGCTGCGCGTCGGGCTGGAAAAGGCCTTCAACGAGGCCAATGCCGACGCCGCGGTCAAGGCCATCGTGCTGACGGGGACGGGCAGGTTCTTCTCGGCCGGCGCCGACATCACCGAGTTCAGCACGGGGATGAAGGAGCCGTTCCTGCCGCCGCTGATCGATCGGATCGAGGCCGGCGCCAAGCCGGTGGTGGCGGCGATCAACGGCACCGCGCTGGGCGGCGGACTGGAGCTGGCGCTGGGGTGCCACTATCGCGTGGCGGCCAAGGACGTGCGGCAGCTGGGCCTGCCGGAGATCAAGCTCGGCATTCTGCCTGGTGCCGGCGGTACGCAGCGGCTGCCGCGCGCCATCGGCGTCGAGCAGGCGCTGCAACTCATCATCACGGGCACCTTCATCGATGCCGCCAAGGGCGCGGCTCTCGGGTTGGTCGACAAGGTTGCGGACGGCGATGTGGTGGCGGCAGCGGTCGCCTTCGCCAGGGAACAGGTCGGCAAGCCGCCGCGCCGCATCGGCGAGAGGACGATCGACGAGGCGTCGATCCCTGCGGGCCTGTTCGAGAAGGCGCGCGCGTCGATCGGCCGCCATCCAAGCGGGCCGGTTGCGCCCAAGGCCGCCATCGATGCGATCGAGGCGGCAACCGTGCTGCCGCTCGCCGAAGGGGCGGCGCGCGAGCGTCAGGCGTTCGCCGAGACATCGGGCAGCCCCTATGCCCGCGCGCTGCAGTATGCGTTCTTCGCCGAGCGCCAGGCGGCCAATCTTCCGGGCATCGGCCGCGAGACCAAGCTGCGCGATGTCAAGACGGTGGGCATCCTCGGCGCCGGGACCATGGGCACCGGCATCGGCCTTGCGTTCCTGAACGGCGGCTTCCCCGTCACCATCGTCGAGACCACGCAGGAGGCCCTCGACAAGGGCGTGGCGCGCATGAAGGAGACGCTGGAAGCCAACGCCAAGCGCGGCCGCATAACGCAGGCACAGGCGAGCGACCGCTTCGCCAAGCTCACGCCGTCGCTGAAGCTGGAAGACTTCGCCACGGCAGATCTCATCATCGAGGCCGTGTTCGAGAACATGGCGCTGAAGAAGGAGATCTTCGCCAAGCTCGACAGAATAGCCAAGCCTGGCGCCATCATCGCCACCAACACGTCGACCCTCGATGTGAATGCCATTGCGGCGGAGACCAAGCGGCCGCAGGACGTGGTAGGCCTGCACTTCTTCTCACCCGCCAACATCATGCGGCTGCTGGAGATCGTGCGCGCCGAGAAGACCGCGCCGGACGTCATGGCCACCTCGATGGATATCGCCAAGAAGATCGGCAAGGTCGGCGTGCAGGCCGGCGTGTGCGACGGCTTCGTCGGCAACCGCATGCTGGCGGCCTACGGCAACGAGGTGCAGGCCATATGCCTGGAAGGCGCGATGCCGCAGGAGCTCGACGGCGCGCTGGAGACCTGGGGCATGGCCATGGGACCGCTGGCCGTGGGCGACCTCGCCGGCCTCGACGTCGGCTATCGCGTGCGCAAGGAGCGCAAGCTCACCGGCGAGGCGGCGCAGTTCGCGCGTGTGCCCGACAAGATCGTGGAGATGGGCCGGCTCGGGCAGAAAACGGGCGCCGGCTATTACAAGTACGGCTCCGACCGCAAGCGCCAGGTCGATCCCGAAATCGAGGCGCTGATCCGCGCGGAAGCCGAGGCGCTGCAGATCAAGCAACGGCCCATCCCGGCCGACGAGATCGTCGAGCGCTGCCTGCTCAGGCTCGCCAACGAGGGCGCCAAGATCCTCGATGAGGGGATTGCGCTGCGCGCCAGCGATATCGATACGATGTACCTCAACGGCTACGGGTTCCCGGCCTGGCGCGGCGGGCCGATGTGGCAGGTCGACAACGTCATCGGCATGAAGGCCGCCGCCGAGAAGATCAAGGCCTACGAGGCCAAGTACGGCGCCCGCTGGAAGATCGCGCCGCTGATCGAGCGGCTCGCCAAGGAGGGCGGCACCTTCGCCGCGCTCGATAAGAAAAAGTAGGTTGGGTCAAGGCGAAGCCGCAGACCCAACACATTGTGGGCAAAGCCCGCTTGATTGTGTTGGGTCATCGCTTCGCTCGACCCAACCTACGCCGCCCTTTTTGCTAGGACTGCACTATGTCAGACGTCTTCTTTTCCTATCGAAGTAGCGATCGCAAACGAATTCGTCCTATCCGCGATAGCCTCGTAGCTCTAGGCTTCGATGTGTTCTGGGACCAGGAGGTCCCCCCAGGAAAGGATTGGGACGAATGGATACGACATGAACTGAAGCAAACTCGCGTCGTCGTTGTTTTTTGGTCCAAATCCTCCGTGCGCTCCAAGAATGCTCGCCATGAGGCGGCCATTGGAGCCGAGCAGGGCAAGCTTGTACCTGTTCTGCTCGATCAGCTGTCGGCCGAGGAATTCCCGATGGGATTTCACACCTCCCAAGCGCTAAGTCTTATTTCGCTTGACAGGGAAAGGTTCGGAAGGAGAACGGGCCAAATTTCAGGCGGCGGTGGAAGAAAAGGCGATGCCACTTTTCGCGCTTCGCCGACTGAAAGCGAAGGATGCTGAATTGAAGGCAGCCATACGGCGCGCGGAGCTTGCCGAGGCGCACGAGAAGGGTCTGGAAAGCGCATATGGAAATGCATTCGAAGCCGAGCGCGAAGCCCGGCTATCAGCGACGCGCGCATTTTCGGACCTTGAAGGGCTGATTGGCCAGCTGCACTCACGACTAGAGGCAGCCGAGGCAGGTCGGGCGGTGGCGAAGCAAGCGAAGCCACAAACGGAAGGTGGCAACAAATCGAAGGAAGAGGCTGGGCAAAAAGCGCAAAAGGACCCCCTCTGGTTCCTGACAAGAGGCGCAACCAACGACGCTACGACAAATGGCAGTAAGACGACGACAAAGCGCCCGGGCACACAATCGCTCGACGAAATCCTAGCATCAATCCGGAAGGCACTGGCCGAGGATGCAGGATCTTAAGAGTTAGCTGTCTCGCGGCGCTGGCAAAGGCAGGTAAGGGTGGGTGATGCTCGCCATCACCGTTCAGGTGGTGGGCGCGTCGTCCGGCGGCAACTCGGCGGCTATCGCGCGCAGCGCCACCTCCAGCGCAGGCAAGTCCAGGTTGACCGTGTCCCAGACAATGCGGGGCGCGACGGTGTGGTACTGGTGACGAAACACATTGCCGATGGTGGCAACGTCACGCCACGGGATATCCGGGCGCATGGCCTTGATCTCATCCGGTATGTGGCGCGAGCCTTCGGAGATCACCTCGATGCAGCGTTCCACGGCCCGTTGGGTCTTGCGGTCGGACGAATACTGCTCGAAGGTCATGCCGCCAACGAAGCTCACCGCTTGCTCGATGTAGTCGAGCATCTCCTCGACAACCAGGTCGAGCGGGCGGGCCATCAGAGCACGCTGATCGCATCCTTCAGAACGTGGTCCAGCCGCTGCGGATGAAAACCGTCGCGGGTTGAGACGTGCACGTCGAGGCCGGTGAGATCCTCCAGGAGGCGCTCGACGCGGACCAGATCGTAGAGGGTGAACGGGCGTTGGGGATCGTAGGCCACCAGCACGTCGAGATCGCTGTCCGGGCGCTCGTCGCCGCGTGCCCGCGAGCCAAAAATGGTCAGCGAGACGATGCCCTGCCCGCGAATTGCGTCGGCGTGCGCCCGCAGCTGGGCGACCAGATCGGCCCGTCTTGGCGCCCTGACCTCGCCTCTCGCGACTGTGCTACTCATGCCGACAGAATATCACATTCGCAGAAGCGAGCGCCACGCCATTCCGGCAGCCTATAGTCTCCAAACCACAAGCCACGCCGCCGGTCCTGCCCGGAGATCTTGCCGGTGGCGATCACCTCCATCACCATGCCAGATGACCGCCACCAGGAACCCCAACCCGCACCGTTGCCATGACCGAAAGCACAATCAACGAAACAATCGCCGTCTCCCTCCTCCTCGATCCCGGCTGGGGCGATATCCGCGAGGGGGTGCGGCGCATCTGCGAGCGGTTCCTCAACGAGTACTGGGTGAAGCTCGATCATGAAGCTGCCTATCCGGCTGAGTTCGTGCGGGCGTTGACGGAAGCCGGCTATCTCTCGGCCCTGATCCCGGAGGAGTACGGCGGCTCGGGATTGCCGCTGTCCGCGGCGTGCGCGGTGCTCGAGACCATCCACGACAGCCCCTGCAATGCCGCGGCTTGCCACGCGCAGATGTACACCATGGGGACCGTGCTCAGGCACGGCAGCGAGGCGCAGAAGAAGAAATACCTGCCGGGCATCGCCTCGGGCGAGCTGAGATTGCAGGCGTTCGGAGTCACCGAGCCGACCACCGGCTCCGATACGACGCAGCTCAAGACGCGCGCCGACAGACAGGGCAACGACCGCTATGTCGTCAACGGCCAGAAGGTGTGGACCAGCCGGGTGCTGCACTCCGACCTGATGCTGCTGCTGGCCCGCACCACGCCTGCCGACAAGGTGAGGAAGCGCTCCGACGGCCTCTCCGTGTTCCTGGTCGATCTGCGCGAGGCCCAGGGAAAGGGCGTGGAGATCCGCAAGATCGACGCCATGCTCAACCACAACACCTGCGAGGTGTTCTTCGACAACCTCGAGGTGCCGGCCGAGAACCTGATCGGCCAGGAGGGCCAGGGCTTCCGCTACATCGTCGACAGCATGAATGCGGAGCGCATCCTGATCGCCTCGGAGTCGCTCGGCGATGCGCGCTATTTCATTCGCCGCGCTACGGAGTACGCGAAGGAGCGCATCGTGTTCGGCCGGCCGATCGGCCAGAACCAGGGCGTGCAGTTCCCGATCGCCCGGGCTTATGCGCAGACGGCAGCGGCGGAGCTGATGGTGCGGAAAGCGGCCGCCCTGTTCGAAGCCGGGCGCGACTGCGGTGCCGAGGCCAACATGGGCAAGATGCTGGCGGCCGACGCGGCGTGGGCAGCCGCCGAGGCCTGCCTGCAGACTTTCGGGGGCTTCGGCTTCGCGCGCGAGTACGGCATCGAGCGCAAGTGGCGCGAGACCCGGCTCTACCAGACGGCGCCGATCTCCACCAACATGATCCTCGCCTACCTCGCCCAGCACGTGCTAGGTCTGCCGAGGTCGTATTGAGGGCGAATGGCGAATGGCCAATCGCGAATGGGGATCCGTTCGCCATTCGCCCATCACGCCCTCGGCCGCGCATCGAAAGGGTTCAGCGTGGCGACGCCCGCCGGGGCGAAGTGCGAGACGTTGCGCGTGACTACCGTGAGGCCCCCCTCCAGCGCCGTGGCCGCAATCGCCAAATCGAGGTCGCGGTTGCCGGTCGCGGCGACCAACCTTCCCCAGCGCCGCGCAATTTGCACCGTGATGGGCAGAACGCGCTCGCCATAGACGCGCAGCAGTGTGTCGAGCCAACCCGCCAGTGCCTCGGCGAAAGCTGGGTCCCGCCCACGCTGGCGCTCGATCCCGAACTCGATCTCGACCACGGTAGCGGCGCTCACATAAAGGTCGGCATCCGCAACCGAGCCGAACCAGGCGACGACATTGGCGTCGCGCTTGCGCTTGCGCAGCTCCGACAAGACCACCGTATCGAGAAGATACATCGGACGCCCGATCAGACTCGGGGGGCGCGCGGCCGAGCCGTCAGACGCTCGAACTCGCCGTCATCCTTCGGGATAGCGAGGAGGTGATCGACGAAGGTGGGGGCTTTGAGACGCTCGAGCTGCCGCAGCCTCTCGTACTCCTCGGCCGCCATGACCACCACGGCGGGCTTGCCGTGCTTGGTGACCGTCTGCGGCCTTCGGCGCGCGGCCTCGACCACAGCGCTGAAACGGTCCTTCGCGTCTTGGATTGACCAGGATGTAGATCTTGGCGGCATGACGGAGCCTATCTAGCCAGAAATTCTGGCCAGAATATGCTGGCTGCCGCCGACTGCGTCAAGGCCACGACCGCACAGGCGCGATATCACGCCTTCGGCCGGGTCTCCTCGTAGGCCGGCACCTCGCCTGCGAACGCGTCGAGCCAGGCCACCAGCTTGGGATGACCATCGCGCCACCTTCCCTCGTGCCTAAAGTCGAGATAACCGAGCGCGCAGGCGAGCGTGACGTGGCCGTAATCGGGGCTGGCGTTCCAGGCGGGCGGGCTGCTCTCCAGAAAATCGACCGCCCGATCGATCTTGCCCTGCTGGCGCGCCTGCCAGGGCTGGTGCCATTTGTCTTCGGGACGGAAGCGCTTCTCGTAGACCAGCAGCAGCGCCGCATCGAGGATGCCGTCGCAGAGCGCCCCCAGCGTCAGCGTCCTGATCCGCTCCACGCCGCCCTTGGGGAACAGCAGCGGCGACGGCGCCAGGCTGTCGAGATACTCGCAGATCACGTGGCTGTCGAAGATCGCCGTGTCGCCATCGACGATGAGGGCCGGGATCTTGCCGAGCGGATTGGCCCTGTTGATGTCGGGCGCGACGGGAGGATTGGTGTCAACTGTAGCAACCTCGATCCTGTCTTCGAGCCCTTTGAGGCGCATGGCGATTTTCACCTTGCGGCCGTAGGGCGAGAACGGATGCGACAGCAGCTTCATCATGAGTGCTCAGCCTCGCACGACGGAGTCAGCCCCCACCCTGAGGGCATCGTGCCCGCGGCAATGGCTACGGGCAAGCGCGAACCTGCAGCGGGGAGGCAACGGGAGCCAACTCGCACCGTCCCGGCGAACGCGCGCCGGATCGGCGTCCCCGCTAAAGTCGGCTCCCTGGCGGCATGCTAGCTGGGCCGATCGGAGAGTGCACGCGCCCGCTGGTGTCCCCTCGCAGGTCTCCGGGGAAATCATGTGGAGAACGGGCCGCCCGTCGATGGCACCCGGCCGCGGCCTAAGCCGACACCGCGAACTTGACCAGCACGCATGTCCTGGTGACCTTTGCTGCTCGGGGAGGACCGAGCGGTCGGCTGCTTTGCCCCACAATACGTATTTCTCTGAGTGCCGCCGGCGGCGGCGCGAGGTGGAAGACCGCGATGGCGGCAGCTCCCACCGGCGACATGATAGCGACAACGGTGACAGCCTGACGCAGGCTGCCCCTGTGCGGGGGTCAGGCCAGAGGCTCCGCAGCCGGCTTGTCCGAGGTGCGCATTTTGAGTAAAGAGGCGGACACGAGAGTGGCGATAGGGACTCTCTACCGCCGCGCCCCCCTGACAGAGTTCGATAGAGCAATGAAAAAAACCGAGGACTTCCATCCCCACTACCACATGATCAAGGTGGTGATGACGGACGGCTCAACCTTCAACACCTATTCGACCTATGGGGCGGAGGGCGACACGCTCACCCTCGACGTCGACCCCAAGACCCACCCCGCTTGGACGGGCCACCAGCACCTGGTGGACCGCGGCGGCCGCCTGTCGCGCTTCAAGAAGAAGTTCGAGGGCATTTTCTGAGGCCCTCGATGGTTCCCTCTTCCCGCCGAAAGATCTGCGCCGATGACGGGCGCGATCGTGGCGGGAACATGACTTGCCTGATGCCTGATCGCCGGCCGAGACGGGACGTGCAGAAACGGCCACGCGCTCGTGGCAATGTCACCACCTGGCCCTAGCGCTATCGCCGCAAGTGGCCACGTCACTTCGCCGGACGCGCCCTTGCCCATTCGGTGTACTTCTTCGCCTTGGCGTGGGTGTCGGCGAAGTATTTGGCATACTCGTCGCCGACCATGATCTTGATGGCGATGCCTTGGTCCTCGAGCTTCTTGACGTGGTCGGGGTGCTGCATGGCTTTCTTCAGGACGTCGCGAAGCTTGCTCAGGATCGGCTCGGGCGTGCCCTTCGGCGCGGCGATGCCCCGCGTCGAGCTCGAGATGACGGTCGGATAGCCGAGCTCCTTCATGGTCGGGACATCCGGGAGGAACTTCGAGCGCACCTCGTCCGTGACGGCGAGCGCCCGCACCTCGCCAGACTTGACGCGCGGCACGATGCTGCCGACGTTGTCGAAGGCGACGTCGATGTTGCCGGCCATGATTTCCTTGAACTGCGCCGCGCCGCCCTCCAGGTGCACCAGGCGGAACACCGCGCCGGGGGCCGCCTCCTCGGTCATCAGGATCGCCAGATGGTCATCCGACAGGATGCCGGTGGTGGCTGCGCGGATGGTGTTGGGCGCCTTCTTGGCGGCACCGATCAGATCCTGCACCGTCTTGTAGGGGCTGTCCGCCTTGACCCAGATGAGGCCGGGATCGAGGACCTGGTTGATGATCGGCGTGAAGTCCTTCTCGGTGAAGATCGCCTTGCGATCAGGGTCGAGAATGACGGTGTTGGTCGCGGGCAGGTTGATAAAGGCGATGTAGTAGCCGTCGGGCTTCTGCCGGACAAAATCGGTCCAGCCGACCTGCCCGCCGGCACCGCCCTTGTTCACCACGATAATGGACTGGCCGAGCTCCTTCTCGGCGATCGAGGCCACAATGCGGGCCGCGATGTCTGTCGACCCGCCGGCCGGGAAGGCGACCATGAGCTGGATGGGCCGAGTGGGATAGTCCTGCTGCGCGGCGGCACCGGAGATCGCGGCAGCGGCCGCGAGGGCGGCGCCGAAGGCTGTTGTGACGAAGCGTGACATGCTGGCGTTCCTCCTCAAGGTTGGCTGTTCGTTACTTGGATGCCTCGCGCACCTCGGTCGGAGCCAGCCGCAGCGCCGAGCCTAGCAGGATCAACGCTCCGACGATGAGCAGCCCGAGGCACAACGGCCGCTCGACGAAGATCGAGAAGTCGCCGCCCGACATTTCAAGCGAGGTGCGCAGCGATTTTTCGATGAAGGGCCCGAGTATCAGGCCGAGCACGAGCGGTGCGACCGGCAGGTCGATCCTGCGCATGCCATAGCCGATAATGCCGCACACGATCATGACGCCGACATCGAACACGTTCTGTTGCAGACTGTAGGCGCCCAGCACGCAGAACAATAGCGTACCGACAGACACGTATTGATATGGCAGGCGCAGAATCCGCGCCCACAGACCGACCAGCGGCAGGTTCAGAATCAACAGCAGGACGTTGCCCAGGAAAAAGCTGGCGATAACCGCCCAAACCAGATCGGGACGCTCCTGGAACAGAAATGGGCCTGGTGTCAGGCCATTGATGATGAACGCTCCCATCAGCACGGCGATGGTCGGCGAGCTTGGAATGCCAAGTGTCAGCAGCGGGATCATCGCCGCGTTGGCATAGGCGTTGTTGGCCGATTCAGGTGCGGCCACGCCCTCGATGGCGCCCTGGCCGAAATTCTCGGGCGTCTTGGAGATGCGCTTCTCGAACACGTAGGCGACGAACGTCGGAATGATGGCGCCGATACCTGGGATCAACCCCAAGAAGAAGCCGATGCCGGTGCCGCGCACGATGGCGCCCCAGGCGCGGCGCCATTCCTCGCGCGAAGGCAAGAGCGACGACAGCTTGGTGGCGATGACCTGGCGGTTGGGCGCCCCGATGGTGAGGAGGATCTCGGCGACGCCGAACAACCCCATCACCACCGGGATGAAGCCCACGCCGTCGTAGAGGCTCGGGATGCCAAAGGTGAACCGCGGCGCGCCGCGTACGGGATCGATGCCGACCATGGCGATCAGCAGGCCGAGGACGGCCATGGCAAGACCGGCCAACAGCGATCTTCCGGCAAGGCTGGTCACGAGGCCCAGGCCCACCAGCATGAGCGCGAAGAATTCCGGTGGGCCGAAGCTCAGGGCGACCCGCGCCAGCGGAGGCGCGACCACGACCAGCGCAATGGTGGCCGTGATGCCGCCGACGAACGATCCGATCGCGGCAATCCCGAGTGCGGTGCCGCCGCGGCCCTGCTTGGCCATCTGGTGACCGTCAAAGCAGGTCACGACCGAGGCCGCCTCCCCCGGCACATTGATCAGAACCGACGTGATGGTGCCGCCATACATGGCGCCGTAGTAGATGGCGGACAGCATGATGAGGCCGCCGGTCGGGTCGAGCCGGAAGGTCAGCGGGATCAGGATGGCGGTGCCCGCCGCCGGCCCGAGGCCGGGCAGCACGCCGATCAGCGTGCCGAGGATGCAGCCGATCAGCGCAAAGGCGAGGTTCTGCCAGCTCATCGCCGCTGCCAAGCCCGACATCAGATGCTGCAGCGTGTCCACGTCCAACCCCTAGATTCCGAACGCGCCGATCGGCAGCGGTACCTTGAGCCAATAGTAGAACACGTGGAACACGCCGAAGCTTCCCGCAATCGCGCAGAGCACGATGGCGAGGATGGAGCGCGCGCCGAGCACGAGCAGCAGGCCGGCGATGAAGGGCAGCATGGTGAGCCGGAACCCCAGCGGCTCCAGGAGGGCCGCCGCCACCGTCAGGGCGACGAGCACGCCGCCGGCTTGCAGCGCCGCCTGCCGGTCCGGCAGGACCTCGATGGTGGCATCCGCGAGGATCTTGCCGCGTGTGAGCTGCACCACCATGGCACCGGTGAGCACGATGCCTATCACGCTCAGCCAAAACGGAAAAAAGCCCGGCCCCGGACCGAGGGCATCCGTGAGCGAGTAGCCCAGCGAGGTGACAAGAGCGGCCAGAAAGACGCCCGACAAACACACGCACGCAACCTGCCAGCCGCGTCGCACGACCCCTCCCTGGGCGTTATCTTTAGACGGACGCTAGCATGCGTCGCGCCGTTCGGACAATCGATGCTTCGGATGGGTCCAGCGCAGTCATCGGCATCATTCCAGGATCGCGGCGGCAGCCAGCTTTTCGATGGCGCTCGTGACGTGCGCGCCTGCAGCCTCCTCGAGCGCCGGCCCGGACGGCTGCAGCCCCGTGGCCTTTTCCGTGAGCCTGAGGCGTCCGTCGCGCACCGCCTCCAGCAGCTTTGCCTTCAGGGCGTCGCGGTCGTGCGCGCCGTCGAGGAAAGGCAGCAGGGTCGTACAGACCGGGTCGAGCGGCACCAGGTTGAGGGCCGGGTCGGTGGTCCAGGCGCTGCCCTGCGCGGCGTCGAGGCGTGGGAGCCGCCCGGCCCTGGGCTTGGGCTTGCCGGCGCTCACCTTGTTGACCCGCAGCGGCACGCTCGAAACGTCAACCAGACCGGCGAGGATCATCTTGAACACCGTATCGAGGATCGCCCGCTCCTGTTCGCCGGCGCGCACCTCGGCGGCCAGCTCGCGCGCGCTGCGGGTGGCTGGAAACGCCGCGGAGAGCTTCTGGATGGCCCGGTAGACGACTTCGCTTTTGGTGGAGAGGCTCCCGCCTTGCTCGTCCGAGAACACCCATGTCCCCTTGCTCGTCTCCGTGCAGGTGAATTGACCGCTGACGTGCAGGCCCTTCGCCCGCTCGGGCAGGAGCGTGCGCTTGATCTTGGCCGCCTGCGCAACTTTGACGAGCAGCGTCCGGCGGAATGAACGGCCTGAGAAGAAATCCGCCCACTGCTCGACCGCGATCGGGTTGCCGGCCGACAGCCCCAAGACCGGCACGGCAGCTGCGAGTTGCTCGGGGGCGGGGGTGCTATGCTGCAGCCCGGTCTCGCAGAGATAGGCCAGGCCGAAGCCCTCTGCCTTGGCGGCGAACTCGTGGAAGTGGCACGGGACGTTGGGGCCTCCGAGAAACTCGCTCAGGATGTAGGAGTCGTCCGTATCCAACAGCGCCTTGGCCTCGCTGCGCTGCGCATCGCCGTAGGCGCCGCCCGCGCGCGTGGCGTTGGCGATGCCGTCGAGCAGCGCCCGCGCCTTGCCGGCGCGCTGCTTGGGATCGGCCTCCGCGCCGGCGAGGTAGACCAGCATGTCGCGCGTCACGCTGCGCAGGTGCCAGCCTGGATAGACATTGTAGCTGACATAGGCGATGCCGTTGTCGGCAAGGTTTTCGGCGCAAATGCGCAGGATCGCGTCCTGCACGGGCGGCGGCACGTAGCTGTAGACCCCGTGGCAGACGATGTAGTCGAAGCGCTCGCCTGCGAGGTCGAGCGTGGCAATGTCGCCCTGCTCGATGCGGATGTTGCTCAAGTCCAGGGCAGCGATGCGCGCCGCGCCGTCGCGCACATGGCGCTCGGCCAGGTCCACGCCGTGGAAGCGGCTGCCGGGAAAGCGCAGCGCCAGCGGGATGATGTTGCCGCCGGAGGCGCAACCGAGCTCGAGCAT
>Ga0247727_10013704_pt1 | contig 13600 bp, 18 predicted proteins | sample WisWelCaveWW1625_FD_202498 | JGI IMG/M metagenome (GOLD analysis project Ga0247727, IMG submission 202498) | Biofilm microbial communities from Wishing Well Cave, Virginia, United States - WW16-25 | ecosystem: Environmental > Aquatic > Deep subsurface > Groundwater > Cave microbial mat | place... | reverse complement strand
TGCAACGACGGCTTACATTCTCGTTGCCATTCAATTGGAAGAGCGCGATTTGGTGAAGATACACGGCGCGAGTTATGCGAGCTATCGCCGTCACGTGCCGATGCTCATTCCCGCGCTGAGAAAAAAACCGGCGCTGCAAGAAGTAGTGAGTTAATGCGTTGAAGTGAATAATGCTCGCCGTGATAACCTCAGCCGCATCAGGGCTTTGGTTTTCAACGGCAAACGCGAACCGGAAGCTCGTGATCATTTGATGTGGCATACTCAACCGGCCTGAATTCAACGTGAAGCCGGACTGGCGCCGCAAAAAGATGACCTGACGTTTGTGGTGATGAAAGTGAAATAGATGGCGAGCCGTAATCCCTCAGATTAAAAGCTTATTGCTCACGGAATTGAACTCTCACGGAATTTTTTTCCGTGAGCCGTTCCATTTCCGTGAGCCAATTTTTTTCTTTTTGCACAGATTTAACTCTTATGTTTCTAAAAAATACGTGACATCGAGCAAGATGCCTGCGCCTCGCCGGCGCAGCTTCGGTGATTTATGAACACGCGCGCGCTTTAATTATCATCTTCCTCTCCGTAACGCGGCTTTGACCGCAACCAAAACTGCACCACAAAGGGCACAAAGAACACAAAGATTTTTCCCTGGCCTGCGGCAGGGCAGGCTTCGCGGTTGTGATAGTTTTTCGGGAGTAATACTATAGTCCTCGTGCATGCTGAAGTTCCAGTGGATGTCGTTAGACTAATTTATGCTCATCCCGTTTAATTTGCAGATTTGTGGAAGAAACGTGGCGAATGGCGGGCTACCGGAATATGGTAAGCTGGCTGGTTCTCCAGAAGAAGTAACCAGCCACGAGCGACTAACAACCAGCAACTGGCGGCCGGCTACTCCAACATATCCAACGCCGCTTGAATTTCGCTGGCGGCATGAAAATCACTGGCGTTGCGCGCGGCAACGAGGCCGAATTTGTAAATTCGTATCGCCTCGTCCGTGCGCCTGAGATTCTCATAAAGCTGCGCAAATTGATAATAGGTAGGAACGTAAGCGGCGTGTTCGTTCAGTAATTGCTCAAATTGTGCAATCGCCTCGTCGTGACGTTGGAGTTTAGTTAATTCCAGCGCCACCAGATAGCGCGTGAAAGCGTCGCGCGGGCTTGCTTCCAAACTCTTCAGCAGAATTTCCAGTCGTGAATTTTCCATAAAAAAATGTAATCATGTTTTTCGTAAAAATCAACGCCGATTGTCAAAGAAATGTACCATCTCAAGTGACGCGGGTAGCGCAGACATCTTGTCTGCCCCGCGAACGGGGCGCTACATTTTCCTCAGCGAGTGAGACATTACAAAAAAATTTCACTTGCATCTTTGCGCATGCCGCCGTATTGTATAAAAAATGACAGGAGAATAACGATGCAATACGGAACCGTGAAAAAATGGGATACTGTTAAAGGCTTCGGCTTCATTTTAAGCGATGACGACGACGAGCTGTTCGTCCACAAAAACGATCTCGACGTGACCGTGCCGAATAAGCAGTTGAAAGTCGGACAGCGCGTGGGGTTTGACGTGGTGCGCGAAATGAAGGGCGATCGCGCCGTGCGGGTGCGCGTGGCGAAGTAATACATTCAGCCCGATTTGAAAGGGAATATTTACAGGCTGGCAACCTGCGTTACGAGCTACGTCTTGAATCCGCCGGATCCCCTGAAATAATAGTCGCAATGATCGTATTCTCATCCGGTAGCTCTTCCGCAAACAGCCAATCCACGCGCAGCCAGAAACCGGGCAGCACCAACGATCGCATAATTCCCATCGCATCAATCGGGAGGTCTGCCCATGCGCCATTATTATTTTTCCAGAAAAAGGCAACTTGACGATAAAGATCAATCGCCCAGTATTCGAGAACACCGAATTTAGCGTAAAGCGCTCTTTTTTCTACCAGATCCAGCCGCCGGCTGCCGGGAGAAATAATTTCAATCACCAGATCCGCGGCGCCGAGAACGGCTTTGCCGGCGGCGCGCGCCAGCCTTTCTTTGCTGATGAACATTAAATCAGGTTCCGGAGCATCTTCCTCCGAAAGCTTCATGGCCGCGCGCGAGCCCAGCACGCTTCCCAATCCAAGACGCCGGACATAACCTCGCACGACCATAAAAATAAAACCAAACTCATCTTCGTGTTCAAGCGTCGCGGGCGATGCCATATAAATCACTCCGTCAATTAGATCCGCTTTTTGATCTTCTCGAATAATCGCGCAAAATTCATCAAATGTCATGCGTTCCGGCGGCGGGCTTTTACGAGGGATTGTTTCGGCCAAAACATCGACATTCATGGCTTGCGCTCCGATTTGTTGAGTAACTCCCCATGCCCGGATGGGCGTCCAATAATGTATGAAAACGACAAGCGGTACATTTTCATAGGAAAAGTTTTGCTATATAAACAAAGATAATAAAATTTCCCCGAAATGCAAGGGCAAATTATTTTCCAGTGTCCTTCAACAAATCCTTAATCCCGCCCAGCGCCGAGAGAATGCCGGTGGCTTCGTAAGGCATATACACGACTTTGCTGCCGCTGCCTTTCACCATCTCTTTGAGCGCTTCGATATATTTCATGGCGATGAGATATTGCGTCGGATCGGCTTTGCCGGCGCGCACGGCTTCGGCCACGGCGCGAATGGCCCCGGCTTCGGCGTCGGCCACGCGTTGAATCGCAGTGGCTTCGCCTTCGGCTTTGAGAACTTCGGATTGCTTCGCACCTTCGGCGTCGGCAATTTGCGCTTCGCGTCTGCCTTCAGCCTGCAAAATAGCGGAGCGCTTTTGTCCTTCGGCTTCGAGGATCGTGGCGCGGCGGTCGCGTTCGGCGCGCATTTGTTTTTCCATCGCGATGCGAATGTCCTGCGGCGGCGAAATATCCTGCAGCTCGACGCGATTGACTTTCACGCCCCACTTCTCGCCGGCTTCATCGAGAATGGCGCGCAGCTTGTTATTGATTTGCTCGCGGCTCGTCAACGTTTCGTCGAGGGGCAACCCGCCGATCAGATTGCGCAAAGCGGTCTGGGTAAGTTTTTCAATGGCATCGGGGAGATTGGAAATTTCATAAACCGCTTTGACGGCGTCCGTTATTTGAAAATAGAGCAACGCGTTGATTTCGATTTGTACGTTGTCTTTGGTGATGACGTTCTGGCGCGGGAAATCATAAACCGTCTCGCGCAAGTCGATGCGCTCGGTATCTTTCTGAATGACTTGCACGCGCACGCCGGTCACGTCGTATTGCACGTAACGCCACGTGATCTTGCGCGGCTTGTCGAGAAAAGGCAAAATCACGTTGACGCCGCTCGTCAGCGTGTCATAATAGCGGCCCAAACGTTCCACGATCACGACCTCCGCCTGCTGCACGATGCGCAAACCGCGCACGAACATCACTATGATCAAAATGACCAGCACCAGCAGGAAGTACTGCAAAGGTTGCAATTCAGCCATGGCCGGTTTCTCCTTGAAGATTTTAAATTATCAATTGTTAATTAACAATTGTCAATTGACAATTGTTAAGAATTCGTACAACCTCTTCAGTTTCTGACGGCAGTCAGGCGATACAATTCCTCCGGCCCGACCACCAGCTTGTTGCCGTCCATGCGGAGGATGCGGACTTTGATTCCCTCCGGGAGTTTTTCGCCACTGCCGCTGCGGGCGCTCCACGTTTCGCCCTCAATTTTTACCTGACCGCGTTGATCGTCGACTTCTTCGAGCGTGGTCGCGATCATTCCGATCAAACGATCGACATTGGTGAGCGCGGGCGTTTTTCTCGCGCCAAAGAGTTTGCCAAATACTTGCCGCGCTGAGATAAACAGGGTAAACGTGGTGGCGGCAAAAAAACCGAGTTGCCAGCTAAAACTGAAATCCAGCGCGGCGACAATGGCGGCCACGAAGCAGCCGAATGAAAAACAGGCCAGCACAAAACCGGGCGTGAGAATTTCCAAAATTGCCAGCGCCAAACCGGCGAGCAGCCAGAACAACCAGAGGGGCATAATATTTTTCTCTCTTAAAAAATTAAATTGCTTGCAGCGACCTTAAGGTAATAAAAAAGTCGCGCCGGCGCAAGCGGATTTCACAAATTAAAGCCGAACACCGGATGACGCCAGTCGTGCTATAAAATGGGTGAGAGATGATGAAAAGTTCTGGAATGGTGGGAATTATAAAATAAATGATCCGGCAGGCCGGAATTGAAGGAGTGCAAAATTAAACCAAGCGCATAATTTTTTCTACTCTGACTGGTGAGAGATCAGGCCAAAACTCTTTCTGCAACTGTAAGGTTGCCAGGTGCAGCAATATAGCGATTATAAATTTCTTTAAGAATACGGCTCAATGGCGCATTGTAAAGATCGAGTTCCGGCGCGTCGTAGCTTTCAAGTTCAACCGAAGGCTCTTTCGCCAAAACTTCGGCAAGCAAGCCCGGATAGGCTTTAGAAAAAGAATCTACCATCAGACTATCAAATGCTCTCTTCGCGCCGGGGTTTTTCGCACAGGAACCGATTTTGTAAAGCCCCGACTCGCGTTTCATAATCGGATGCTTTTCCGATTCAGGAAGCCAGACTTCCAGAAAATCGTGGTCGTCATACACAAAACGAAGGTGATGTGTCATGTTTTTTACCTCAAAAGTTTTCTGGCAGATTTTTCGTGGAACACAACTTCCGTGTCGTGTGGAATATGGTTTTCTTCAGCCCAATAAATATTCCAAACGACGTTGACATTTAGTTTTTTGAGAACGACCAACAACAAGTGTTGTGTACGTCGAGGCGGCTTGTGAGAGATCATCTTCCCATAAACATAACTGTTATGATCAACCACACTGCGACCCATGATTGCGGGCGTCTTGAGTATGATGGGAATTTTGTTGAGATAATCCAAAACAAGCTCTTGCCACCAGCGACGTTCTCTGGAATCTTGAATATATCTTAGTCCTTCTTCAGTGAAATAATATTTTTCACCAAAGTAATCAGCCCCGGAAAAAATTATCGTTTGCTGGCGCATCACACCGTCGCTAATGATGTCAATCATCTCGCTGCGGTGAGAATAATCGACATCTTTGAGCCGCAACAACTTGGGTTCGACAATCACCCCGCTCTCCGGGTTTTATTCGCAACCTTGGCAATTTTATACCGTCAATTTAATGACTGTAGGGACAATAAACAAGCGTTTTGCCTTTAGTCGGTTGCCCCGCGTGGGCGGGGTTGCCGCGTTATGAGGTACAAAAATTCATCACCTCGCTTTGGCGAGCGCGGCGGTTTTTGAACGAATCCGGCGGGAAAGTTTTTCCTGATACACGCCGACCTGATTGCGGCCGCGCGATTTGGCGAGATAAAGGCCCTGATCGGCGACGTGAATCAAATCACTCGCGCCTTCGGCGTCTTCGGGATAAGACGCCACCCCTAGCGAGACGGTGAGGCGACCAAGCGGCTGGGTTTCGGCTTTGGGAAATGAAGTGTTTTCGATGGCGCGGCGCAATTTTTCCGCCACCTGCCGGCCATGCACTTTGTCGATTTCCGGCAACAAAATGACAAACTCTTCGCCGCCGAAACGCGCGAGAATGTCGGCCTTGCGCAAATTATCTTCCAGCGTTTGCGCCACCTGTTTTAAAACCGCATCGCCCCACAGATGGCCGTGCGTGTCATTAAAAATCTTGAACTGATCGATGTCCAGCATGATCAGAGAAAGATGGCGTTGATAGCGCTGGGCGCGCTGCATCTCGCGCTCAAAACGCTGATTGAAATAACGCCGGTTGAAAACTCTGGTCAACTCGTCGGTGATCGACAGCTCGCGCGTTTGATGATAAACCGCGATGGTATCGAGCACCTGCCCGAGCTGCCCGGCGATTTTGCGCAACAGCTCGATTTCCTTCGGCGAAAAGCCGGCGGGACGGCGGCGAAACAGATTGACCACGCCGACCACGCGGCGGTTCTGCGCAATCAGCGGCAGCGAAAGAAAAGCGCCTTTGCCGCGAGGATTCCCGGCATGATACGCGTAATGCGCCGGCGCGCTTTCCACGCGCGGCACGTAAATCGGCTCGCCGCATTTTAATGCTTCGCCGAAAATATTTTCATCCAGCGCATAGCGGCCGTTTTCGGCTTCTTTGCGGGACAAACCGAAATGGCTGCGCAGAACCAGCTCGCCGCCGCTGTCGCTGATCAACATCAACGAATATTGCGCGACGGGAAAATTTTTGCGAATGAGTTTTTTGACGACGGCGAGCGTGCGCTCGACGTCCATTTGCTCATTCAACGTGGAAAGAATTTTAAAGCGGATATAATATTCGAGAAACAGCGCGTTGGTCCGATTGCTCAACTTCGCCATTTCGCGCGAAAAGGCGACATGGGGCAGAAGTTTTCTGTCGGTGGAAGAGGGAAGGTTTTTTTTTTGGCGCGAGGTGTTTGTGCGACCCATGCGGTGTTTCTCGGTGATAATTGCGACGAACCGGGCAGATTGACAACAGCATTGATTGGACCGCGCCGCAAACGAAGCGTTTAAAACTCGCCCACGCTTTCTGCCAGGGACTCGCGCGGCGCCAGATTGTTGGTGAAAACCGCCAGATAATTGACGAGGCTCTGGTACTTTTGCTCGAGCGAATTGCTATCGATGGCGCGCATTTGAAAATTATAAAACGGGTCACGCGACGGGTGCACGAAGCAGATGCGCAGCTTCGCTTCGCTGGTGCGGCAGAGAAAGGTGGCGATCAAATTGAAGTCGAGATTCAAATCAATGACCATGTCGAAATGGCGGGAGCGGATGGCCTGCTGCAATTTATCTTTGGGCAAACCGTGAAAACCGATTTCATCGACGCCGTAAGAAATGAGCCGCACGTTCTCGTCCAGCGACATCATTTCGGCGCAGGTTTTCGGCGTCAGCAGATAAAACTGGGTCTGCGCGAAATGTTGCCGCAGCCCCTCCAGAATGCGGATCGCCGCTTTGAAATTTTCCGGCTGTTCCGGCGGCAAAATCAACGCCGTCGCAATGCGGGAAAGATACTCGCCGACATCGATGATATCGGTGCGATCCCGCCGCCGGGCATACGCCAGATAAGCGCGCGCCGCGAATTTTTTCGCCAGATCTTTGAGCATAGTCATTTGCTGAAGCCGATTACGCCAGGTCATGTTGTCAATAACCCCGATTTTGCACTGTACGGCTTAAAAGGAAAATCGGGGTTTGGCTTTTGTATGTGCAAAATTAAGGAATAATAAAATATACGACTCTTCGTCAACCTTGTCAATGATAAATTTCCTTAACAAAAATTCGCCTGCTGCAACACGACGCGTCGCAATGGCGCTTGCTGGCGATATGGCGCGACGCCTTACGGCCGAACCTCCGGCAGCCGCCAATCGATTTGTGCTCCCCACGCGCAGGAGCGCGCGAGCTCAAAAATGGAACGTTGCCGTTCCGTGCAAGCCAGTTTCAGGGACAGATCAAAGCCGAACGTTGAAAAGTAACGTAAATAAATGTACGCGCGTCGGCCCTGTTCGCGGAGGGCAAAATTGGTGAAGACACCCGGCAAATCATGCTCGTATTGATAAATCGGCGCGCTGCCCGGCGCATCAAAAAGCGTGTAGCGCCCAGTGACGAGCAAATCGTTACGCCATTTCCATTGCAACTCCTGACTCGCCGCCAGCCCGTGTTTTCCTGCGTCGCCGGTTGCGGAGCGCATGGCAAAATCCAGCCGCGACGTTAGGCGTAATCGCGGCGAGGCGCGATATTCTATTTTCAGGCGCCCGCTGCGGCGCGAGTTTGGTAAAATTTCATCATCGCGCGTTTGTTGCCAGCGGATTTGCAGTGTGAGATCGTACGGCATTTGCCACTCCAGGCGCGCGCCGGTCATGATCTGTGAGCCGGGCAATGGCAAAGTCGACGTCCGCCACAGATCATCGCGTTTGGCCAGGAATATTTCCGCGGTCATGCCGCGGCGCAACCGGCCGCTGAGGCCGAGCGAGTAGCCAAATTCATTTTGCGGCGCGTCGGCGATCGTGTTGAAAGCGCGACCGTGCGGGTTGTGAAAATCGCGGCTGAAATAATGGCTCTCCGCCGTCCATTGCAAACGCGACGCCTCGCCGGAGAGCACGGCGCTGCCGGCGACGCCGCCGGAACGGCTTTTTGCAGCTTCGACGCTGGCTTGCAACGCAGTCGTCGCCGCCGCCACCGACAGGCTGAGCACTTCATTGCGGCGTCCGGTGAAATCAAAATAACTCGCGGTCCGATCGGGTTGAATCCAGTTTTTATCGTATTCACTGCGAAAGCCGGCCGCGCTGACGGCAATTTTATTTTTCCAGTTGATTTTCATCGCCGCGCCAGTGAGTTGCTCCTGCAGGATTTTGCGATGCGACAACTCCGACGCCGTCCGATGATAGCCGCTTTCATAAAAACCAATCGTTGCGCTGTCGCGCCGCGTCGCATCCAATCGCTGCGAGCTGGCGAAGGCGAATAAAGAAAACTGGCGCCAATTCAAAGCGAAAGCGCCGCCACGCAGGGCAGCGTTTTCGTCGCCGGAAAGATAGGGCAACACCCCGCGGCCCTCGCGCCGGCTCGCCGCGTGAACGTCGCCCGAAATCGTCGTGCCGTATGGACTCCACAATGCGAGGCCCTGCGCCCATTCGATTTGATAATTTCCCGCAATCACCTGCCATTTTGAGTCGGGCGATTCACGCTGCCACTGGCCGAAGAAAAGTTGATGATCGTTGAAGCGTTTCTCGCCGGGGTCGCGCTCGGCCAACACGCCAAATGAAAACGCCGCAGTCGAAAGCATCGCCCGCTCATACGAACGATACGGCGCGCCGAGCCATTTTTCCTCAATCGTCGCTGGTCGCGTGACGCGCCAGCGCGTCGAAAATTTTTGCAAATCGAATCGTCCCGGCGAGGATAAAAAGAAAACTTCCCGGCAGAACGTCAGCGTATCGCCGCTCACCGCGAGCATCGCCAGCGCTTCCTCGAGGTTTTTAAATTCGCCGTGTTTCTGGCGAAAGCTTAAAAATGCGTCAATCTGTTTTCGGGTGAGAAATGGCAACCGCCGCAAATTTTCGCGGGTGAGTTTGTTGACCTCGAGCGGCTGGGCAAGAAGTTCCTGCAGATAATTTTCGGTTTCCGAAGCGTTCTCCGCCTCCTGCTCGGAAAGCTTTTCGATCAAGTTTTCCTGCGCGATAATGAAATGCGGCGAGAAAAGCAGCAGCGCCAGAAAACAAGATACGTTCTGTGAGGTGTTCCGGGTCATGTCGAGAATTTACATCTTAGACGCCACATTGGCAAGGAAAAAATTGTGCTTGCAAAATTGATGAGGAAAGGTTAATTTTGGGGGAACCCAAATTTTAAAATGGAGATCGATATGTCCGCGACATTAAAACAACTCGAAAGGCGCGTCGGCGCCGTCGAGAAGAAATTGGCAAAACTAATGAAAGAACCCGGACCAGCCCCAATTGCGCTCGATAAAAAGAATAACACAAGCCCGCGCAACGGCAAAACGGCTCCACAACAGACCGCGCCAAAAGTCGGTTGGGCCGCGATTGCCAAACCGGGAAGTTGGATCGCGAAGCAGCTCGCCATGCAGCCGGAAATTAGCCGATTGGCCGACGAGGTTTTTGCTCAAATGGGCATTACCGGCGAGCCGACTGTCCATCCCAGAGTAATTCAGGAAAGGATGATTGCACGAGGGGTCAATCCGGAGGATAACGAATTCACCCGCGAGTTGATTAAGATGCGGGAGGAAACGTGACTTATTTTCTATTTGATGCCAGTGGTTTGGCGAAACGTTATGTGCCCGAGCTTGGCAGAGATGTCATTCACTTGATTTTTGACAAAGCGTGGCCGCTACGAACCTGTTGTCTTTTATTCGGGGTGGGAGAAACTATGTCGATCCTGGTTCGGGCACACAATGGCGGGAAGCTTTTGGACGATGAATTCAAAGAACAGATGGCAAGGCTGCGCTCCGAAGTCTTGAACCATCCTGATTTTTGGACGATTGATGCCGAGCGCGATACTATCCTTTCAAGCTTTGCATTTATTGAGAAATTTTCGATCAATTCTACGGATGCAATCGTGCTGCGCGTGACCATCAATTTGAATGATGCTATGCAAGCCGCCGGCCATAAGCTCGTTTTGGTCTGCGCCGACAAACGCCTGGTCCGCGTGGCGGAAAATAGTGGAATTGTTGTCTGCAATCCCGAGCAAGTCACCCTCGCCGAAGTTCAACGCCTTCTTGATGCCGCATAAACTTTGCGTTGAAAAAATCTCAGAGATGACAATAATTAATGATTGCTTCAACAAAATCGTCCAGGTCGCTCAACTGTTTGGTCATGATTTCGTAAACTTCTGTGAAATCGGTTTCAGCATAACGATGGGCGATGCGATTGCGAAACGCGACCATTTGCCGGTAGATTTCTCCTTGCTGCTCCGTGAGGACTTTTGTTTTACCAGTATTTCGATGGTTTCGCGATAGCTTCCCGGTATTCCCCAGCCTTGATCCGATACGAGATGGTTGGCGAGATTGGCGCATCCTTGAATCGCCTGCGTCAAATTAAAACAGACAATGTCTTCCCGGTTGCGGTCGCCCAGAAATTCCTCAAGCGTGCAATCTTTTTGTGCACGAACGCGCTCGATATGATCGCAATAAACACGATTTTTTTAAGAATGCCGTTGGGATTTATCACGTTTTAGGCTCCTTGTATAATTGCGCAGCGCCACTTCGTGCGCCGGCTTAAAATCGAGATAAGCAATGACGGCGCGGGCGACAAAAGCACGATGAATTTTGGGGTCACGTTCGTAAATGAGTTTGCCTTTTGAAAGCATCTCATGCAGGAGCGGCAAATCTTCGATGCGGTTTAACACCTTCACATCCCCCTCGCGGCGGAAAATTTCCTGCACATCCGACATGACGTCAAAGACGAGCGCAAGCTCGCGGCGATACGGCGTTGGCTCTTGCAATAAAACAGCGACGTCGATATCGCTCATCGGATTCAGCTTGCCGGTCACCGCCGAGCCGAAAAGATAAGCCGCCATGATTTCGGGATAACCGCTCAAACGTTGTTGTAATGCCTCGATTTCCATGTGGCCAATTTATCGGATTTAGCGACGAATTGCAAGAATTTTTATTTGCCGGCGATTGGAAAAATTCCAGGCCCGGCAAAATTTATTTACCAAAACAAGAGGAAAAATCCGGCTTGCAAAAGATGAAGAAAATTGTTATTTTTTACTGTTGCTGATTTTTTCAACTTAAATCTCACGAGGGAACTATGACAGCAGTTTACGAAGGCGTAGCAAAAATCATTACCGGAATGAAGCGACCCGAGCGCACCCAATTATTGGGTGTGTTATTGCAGGATTCCGGTCTGTTGGAAGATTTGGAAGATGCTTTGATCATCGCTCGCCGCCGGCATGAAAAAGGCGAGTCGCTCGAATTATTTGCCGCTCGAATGCGCCGCAAAGGGAGGCTTAAGTGAAATGGCAGGTCATCCTCAAACGTTCTGCCCGCAAAGAATTGGAAGCCCTTCCAGATCGAATTATGCAGCAAATATATGACGCGCTTGCAAAGCTTGGGGATAATCCCAGGCCGCCGCAGAGCAAAAAGCTGCAAGGTGGTTTGGGATATCGTTTACGCGTCGGTGACTACCGTGTGCTTTATGAGCTTGATAAACCAGCACAAGTGGTCAATGTCTGTGCCGTTCGTCACCGACGCGAAGCCTATCGCTGAGGCGAATTTTGATCTCTCCATCAATCAACTTACCTTCTGAAAATATTTTATTGGTTTCGCCCTTGCGCTAAAAATTTTCGTAATGAAAAAACAGTTTGACCTCCTCGGCCTCGGCATTTGCAGCGTGGATTTTCTCGGCCTGGTGAAAAAATATCCCGCGCCCGGCGAGAAAGTTCCGCTGCAAGCTTTCGCCAGGCAGGGCGGCGGCCTGACCGGTACGGCGCTCGTCGCCGCGGCTCGACTGGGCGCGAAAACCGCTTATATCGGCAAACTGGGCGATGATGAATACAGCCGATTTGTTTTGGAAGAATTTCGACGGGACGGCGTGAATGTCGATCATGTCATTTTTGAAGAAGGCGCGCAGCCGCCGGTGGCTTTCATTCACGTCGAGCAAAACTCCGGCGAGCGCCGCATTGCGCGATACTGGAAAGAATTTGAATTAAAACCGGAAGAACTTGATGATGAGGTTATCCGGAATAGCCGCATTCTGTTTTTGGAACATCATTTTGTCGAAGCGGGAATTTCCGCGGCGCGCTTGATCAAACAAGCCGGCGGCTTCGTTGTTGTTGACGTCGAACGCAACGTCGCCGGGTTCGATCAAATTTTACATGTCGCCGATTATATCATTGTCTCTCAAAATTTCGCAACGCAACAAACCGGCAGGGCTGATCCCAAGCAAAGCGCGCATTGGCTCCAACAAAAATACGGCGGCATCATCGTTGTCACCGCCGGTGAAAACGGCGCGTTTTGCCGGGCGCCTGAAAACTTTTTTCATCAACCGGCTTTTCAGGTGGACGTCGTCGACACCACTGGCGCCGGCGATGTTTTTCACGGCGCGTTTATGGTTGGGTTGATTGAGAATTGGCCGCTGACGAAAACTTTGGAATTTGCTGCAGCCGTCGCGGCGATGAAATGTCGCGGCCTCGGCGGGCGGGCGATGATTCCGAGGCGAGAAGAAGCGATGGAATTTTTGCGAGGACGGGGAACCGTAGAGTTTTGGAGTGCAGTTTAGCAACAGGGAAGCTTGTCGTTTCGCAGGCCACGCTTGACTTTTTAGCGGAAATTGTGTACCTTCTCTCACGATCGCACGCGGCATTTTTAAGTGTCAATCAAGCCCACTCGCAATTTCATCGCCGAAAATATAATATAAGGAGATCAACCGATGTCAAATACAGCCACTTTATCGCATGATCTTCTTCGGCCCGAAGGAGATTTTTCGTCCCCACAAGAACATGTGGAATGGATTGCCTTGTTAAAGCGGATTTATCACTTTACGAATCCAGCCGAAGCGGAGCGATTTCTTCTGGAACATGACGAGCTTATACCCTACCTGCTCGAAGCAGATAAACACATCAAAAGAGTCTTTGGGGAAAATATCGTCGACGTCTGTTTGGAGCACGCCAGTGACCCTGAAGAGGATTATGAAGGTCTGTTTGTTACCGTCAAAACTAATTTGTCTCCCGAGGAATCGCTTGATCTTTCGGATAAATTCGACGACGAATGGTTTCTTGATTATGTCCCGCCGGAAGTTGGCTCCATATTGACTGTTGGAGTGAGGCCGGTATGAGTTTCGACTGGAAATCGTATCTGCAATTGGCTGATGAACTCATCAAGCATCAGAACCCCGCCATTCCTCAGCAAGCTTACCTGCGTTCAGCCATTAGCCGCGCTTATTATGGCGTATTCTGCCCAACCAGGAATTTTCTCATTCGCAATGGAATAACCATACCAAAGGTTGATACGCACAAGTTTGTGAGAAAAACTTACCGAAATTCTCGCAACAAAATGGCACAGAAGATCGGAAAGGACTTGAGCTATTTATGGTATCAAAGAAAAGATGCTGATTACGAAGATGGCGCTCTTTTTGATATTCAAGAGGCAACAGCGGCATATCAAT
>Ga0247727_10013703_pt1 | contig 13600 bp, 12 predicted proteins | sample WisWelCaveWW1625_FD_202498 | JGI IMG/M metagenome (GOLD analysis project Ga0247727, IMG submission 202498) | Biofilm microbial communities from Wishing Well Cave, Virginia, United States - WW16-25 | ecosystem: Environmental > Aquatic > Deep subsurface > Groundwater > Cave microbial mat | place... | reverse complement strand
TTCGGATTGTTCTTCCCCAGCACGCGCGTGATCGCCGCCGTCAGCGTCGTCTTGCCGTGATCGATATGCCCGATCGTCCCCACGTTCACGTGCGGCTTGCTGCGATCGAATTTTTCCTTCGCCATATGCTTGTCGAGTCTCCTGTCGCGTGGTCTAGCGGGTCACTTTCCCCTGTACCTTGCTGATGATCTCCTCGGCGATGGCCGCCGGCACTTCTTCGTAGCGCCCGAAATGCATCGTAAAACTGCCGCGACCCTGGGTGCGCGAGCGCAGATCGGTGGCGTAGCCGAACATCTCCGCCAGCGGCACGCGCGACTTGATGATCTGGGTGGTGCCGCGGAGCTCGAGGCCGTCGATGCGGCCGCGCCTCGAGTTGAGGTCGCCGATCACGTCGCCCATGTACTCCTCCGGCACGACCACTTCCAGGCTCATGATCGGCTCCAGCAACACCGGCCTCGCGCGTCGGAAGGCGGTCTTGACGGCGATCGAGCCGGCGATCTTGAACGCCATCTCGGAGCTGTCCACGTCGTGATAGCTGCCGTCGTAGAGCGCCACGCGCACGTCCTCGACCGGGTAGCCGGCCAGCACCCCGCCTTCCAGCGCCTCGCGCGCGCCCTTCTCCACGGCCGGGATGTATTCTTTGGGGACCGCGCCGCCGACGATCTCGCTGACGAACTCGAAACCCGATCCGGGCGCCATCGGCTCGAGACGCACTTTCACCACGCCGTACTGGCCGTGGCCGCCGGTCTGGCGCACATGGCGGCCTTCGGCCTCGGCGACGGCGCGAATCGTCTCGCGATAGGCCACCTGCGGCTTTCCGACGTTGGCGCCCACGCCGAACTCGCGCTGCATGCGATCGACGATGATCTCCAGGTGCAGCTCTCCCATGCCGGACAGAATCGTCTGGCCGGTCTCGGGGTCGGTGACGACCTTCAGCGTCGGGTCCTCCTGGATCATCTTGCCGATCGCCATGCCGAGCTTGTCCTGGTCGGCCTTGGTTTTCGGCTCGATCGCCAACTGGATTACGGGCGCCGGAAATTCGATCGACTCGAGGACGATCGGCGCATTCTCGTCGGCGATCGTGTCCCCGGTCGAAACGCCCTTCAGCCCGACGGCGGCCGCGATGTCTCCGGCCAGCACTTCCTGGATCTCCTCGCGCTTGGCGGCATGCATCTTCACCAGGCGGCCGACGCGCTCGCGCCGGCTCCTGGCGACGTTGTAGATCGAATCGCCGCTCGCCAGCGAGCCGGAGTAAACGCGCAGAAACGCCAACTGGCCGACAAACGGGTCTGTCATGATCTTGAACACCAGCGCGGCGAACGGTTCGGAATCGCCCGGACGCCGCTCGAGGACCTGTTCGGCATCGGTGACCGAGGCGCCTCGCACCGGCGCGATGTCGACCGGCGACGGGAGCAAGTTGACGACGGCGTCCAGCAGGTTCTGAACGCCTTTGTTCTTGAAGGCCGCGCCGCACACCACCGGGAACACGCGCTGGGCGATGGTCGCCCGGCGGAGAGCGCTCAGCAGCTCGTCTTCGGAGACCGGGGTGCCCTCGACAAACTTCGCGAACAGGTGATCGTCGACCTCGCTGACCGCCTCGATCATCTTGTCGCGCCATTCCCGCGCCGGCCCGGCGAGCTCCGCCGGGATGTCGGCCTCTTCGTAATCGGCGCCGAGCGACTCATCGCGCCACACGCTCGCCTTCATGCGCACCAGATCGACCACGCCGATGAACTTGTCCTCGGCGCCGATGGGAATCTGCACCGGTACCGGCCGGCACTTCAGCCGCTCGACGATGGACTCGACCGAGCGGAAGAAATCCGCCCCGACGCGGTCCATTTTGTTGATGAAACAGATCCGCGGAACCCGATACTTGTCCGCCTGCCGCCACACGGTCTCCGTCTGCGGCTGCACGCCGGCGACCGCGTCGAACACGGCCACCGCGCCGTCCAGCACGCGCAGGCTGCGCTCGACCTCGGCGGTGAAATCGACATGGCCGGGCGTGTCGATGATGTTGATCTGAAAATCGCGCCACTGGCAGGTGGTCGCCGCCGAGGTGATGGTGATGCCGCGCTCCTGCTCCTGTTCCATCCAGTCCATCACCGCCGTGCCCTCGTGCACCTCGCCGATCTTGTAGGTGCGCCCGGTGTAGTAGAGGATGCGCTCGGTGACCGTGGTCTTGCCCGCATCGATGTGCGCCATGATGCCGATGTTGCGCATCTTCTCGAGGGGCATGGTCCGCGGCATGGTGGCTACCACCGGTAATGGGCGAACGCCTTGTTGGCCTCGGCCATCCGGTGCACGTCGTCCTTCTTCTTGATGGCGCCGCCGCGCATGTTGGCGGCGTCGTGGATCTCGCCGGCCAGTTTCTCGTGCATGCCCTTCTCCGGCCGGCTCCGCGCGCTCAGCAGCATCCACCGGATCGCCAGGCTCGTGCGGCGGTTGGTCGGCACCTCGATCGGTACCTGGTAGTTGGCGCCGCCCACGCGCCGCGTCTTGACCTCCAGCACCGGCCGGCAATTTTCGACGGCTTTCTTGAAGACCTTCAGCGGTTCCTCGCCGGAGCGCTCCCGCAGCGTCTCCATCGCGCCATAGAAGATTTTCTGCGAGATGGCCTTCTCGCCGTTCCACATCATCGAATTCACGAATTTCTCGGCGAGCGTCGAGTTGTAGACCGGATCGGCCAGCACCTCGCGCGGCTCGGCTCTGCGTCTGCGCATCGTCGTTTCCTTAGTAAGCTCCCGGGGTCATTTGGGGTCAGGCCTTTGGGCGCTTGGCGCCATACTTGGAGCGGCTCTGTTTGCGGTCGCCGACGCCGGCGGTGTCCAGCGTGCCGCGGACAATGTGGTAGCGGACCCCGGGCAGGTCCTTGACGCGCCCGCCTCGAATCAGCACGATCGAATGCTCCTGGAGGTTATGGCCGACCCCCGGGATGTAAGTTGTCACTTCGATGCTATTGGTGAGCCGGACGCGGGCGACCTTGCGCAACGCCGAATTCGGCTTCTTCGGCGTGGTCGTGTATACGCGCGTGCAGACGCCGCGCCGCTGCGGGCAACCCTGCAAGGCCGGCGACGCCGTCTTATAGCGCGGCTTCGTACGCCCTTTGCGCACCAACTGATTGAATGTCGGCACAAATCGTCTCCGAGAAAATGAAACCGGCAGCCTTCCGGCGGGAACGCCTGGAAGGCCATTCTATGCTTCACAGACACGCCCGCACGGATCGCCGGACCTGCCGCCAGAAAACGGCAAACCGGGTTGCCGTCCTCACTCGCGCGAGGGTTCTTGCTTCGGACTGGCCCATGCTCTCGCGGGCGCGATTGCCCGCGACAACCTCGGGGCCGGCCCCTGGCCGGATTCCTTCCGGCGGCTTGCGCCGCCTTATGGCTCGCCTACAAGGAACGGTAGCACAGAGGCAGAAGAGTAAACTCGCAAACCTTCCCAGTATGGACCACGCCAGTGCGCTCTGTCAAACGGGGCGAATGGGCGCTCCAGTGCAGGCACATCGTGACCCACCCGGGTACCGGGATGGCGAAGACAAACACCCTACTTGGCGGTGGTCTTGGCCCGCTCCATGTATCGCAGGTGCTCAACGTCGAGGCGGATGAGGTCGCCGGTCTTGATGAACTGGGGCACCATCACCTCGACCCCGTTCTCCAGCCGGGCTTCCTTCCACGTGCTGTCCTGCTGGGCGTGGACCGGCGGCGCCGTCCGGGCCACTCGCGCTTCGAGCAGATCCGGGAACTGCACGCTGACCGGCTCGCCTTCAATGAACTCGACCGGCACGTGCATCTGTGGCTGGAGGAATTTGCCCTGCAATCCCATCAGGCTGAGAGGTATTGTCACCTGCTCGAAGCTCTCCGGGTGCATGAAGCAGCAGCCGTCGGCGTCCTGGTAGAGGAACTCAAGCGATTGTTTTTCGGTGGGAAGGTCCTCGAGCTTGAGGTCCGCGCGGAAGCTGTGCTCCCACTGCGTGCCGGTCGCCAGATTCTTGAGCCGCGCATGCGTGGCCCCGCCCATCTTACCCTGGCCGGGATGATAGTCCGCTTCGAGGACTTTGTACTTCTGGCCTTCGAAACGAATGGCCATGCCTTGGCGGAGTTGGGATGCCAGGACCATGATCAGCCGCTCCCCGTGAATTTATCCCGGCACGCCGGCGAGCAGAAATGGTAGGTCTCGCCACCGACGGTCTTCTGGAGGGAGCTCGAGACCGATACAAAGGTGCCGCACACGGGATCCTTCTTCAATTCACCGCCAAAGCCGCCGCGGGCGGAGCGAGTCGATCGGGGGGCGGAGGGTTCAAACAGCCCGGCGACAGCCTTGCCAATCAATCCGATGACAGCGCGTAGGAAGGCGATCAGGAAGACGCTGACCAGCAGGTAGATGACGGTTCTCACCATGGGCCCTCCGGGAGCCCGTCCTGGCCGCTACTTTTTCTTGGCCTTCTTCTTCTGCTGCTCCGGACTCTCGTAGGAGGTCGTCACCGTGCCTTCGATGGCGGCGAGCATTCCCTTGGCGCCCTCGGCGTGTAGCCCGTTCGGTTCGATCGCGAGGTATTTCTGGAACGCCTCTTTGGTTCCCGGCGGCGGGACGAACTTGCCGTCTGGGGTGGTGGTCGACTTCCCGATCAGGTAGGATCCGTACTGATACAGCGCGCCAGGGTGATTGGGGTCCGACTCGACGGCCTTCTTGAAGGCGTCGCCGGCGGCTTCGTTCTGACCGGTATTGGTGAGCACGGCGCCGAGGTTGTAGAAATACGTTCCGGCCTTGGCGGGATCCAGTTGCGCGGCCTTGGTCAGCTCGGCCTGGGCCTCGGGGGTTTTCCGCGCGCGCGCCAGCGCCAGGCCGAAGTTGTTGTGATAGGCGGCGTCGTCCGGCTTCAGCTCGATGGCCTTGTTGTACGCCTCGATCCCCTTGTCGACATCGGCCTGCTGCTCGGCGCCGGTCCGGGTCACCATGCGGCCCATCAAGGATTCGGCGAGGTTCGCCCACACGACGTGCTGCTTGGCATCGAGCTCGCACGCCTTGGTGAACGACTCGATCGCCAGGTCCCACTGCTTGGACTGCAAGGCGGCCATGCCGCCATTAAATGCGTCGTTGAGCGCCTTGTTTTTCGCCATCGTCTGGGAGCGCTCCTTCACCTGCTTTTCCATGGCCGCCCGCTGCTCGGGGGTCAACTCGCGAGACTGCTCCTGGGTCAGCGTGCCGGTTTCGGCGGCCCGTTGCAAGGCCTCCTGCTTCTTGCGCATGGCGGCCAGGTCGAAGTCGACGTCCACCGGATCGCCAAGCCGCGTCCGGATGTTGTTCACCGTGTCGACATCTTTTCCATCGACCTCGAGCGTGATCTTGTAGTTGCCGAGAGGCAGACCGGCGTGAAAGAATTCGCCTTTCCTGTTGGTCTTGACCTTGTAATTGCCTTTGATGTCGAGCCGTTCGATCTTCACCAGGGCATCCTTGAGCGGCGCTCCGTCGGGCCCCTTGACTTTGCCCTGGAACGAGCCGGTCTGTGACCAGCCGGCGAGGGCGAAGCACAGAAACACAAACGCGGCCGCGAGCTTGCGGGCGGCGGACTCGATTGACATGGGCGTCACCTCCAACTCGAAAATCCGGCAGGATCCTACCTCAGAATACTATATCGTGAAAACGCAGGCGGCGCCCCGGCCGCCTCGGCGCGCCGGCTTCGGCAGGAAGCGGCCGGTCGTGGCCATGTAAGAGCGATAATCGTCGCCGAAGCGCGCGATCAGGTTCGCCTCCTCTTTTCGGGTGCGGATCACCAGCGGGAGGAAAGCCAGCAGCATCACGGGCGCGAAAAACCAGCTCGCCGCCAGCAGACACACCGCCAGCCCCACCGGAATCAGGGCGCTGTACAGGGGATTTCGCACCCAACGATACGGACCGGCGGTGACCAGAGTGGCGCGCGCGCGGGTGACCACCGTGTCGGTGAGATTGTGCCCCAGAGTCTTCATCACCCAGACCATCCATAGGAACGCGATGGCCAGCAGCGGCGCTCCGATCCACCTCAGCCCGGCAGGCAGATCCAGGCGCGACCATTCGATCGAGGGCGGATGAACCAGCCAACTCACCATCGCGATCCAGAACGCGAGTCCGCTGAGCCGGAGGCTGACCAGAATCGGAATCCCTTCCTGCCGGCGGTCCAGTTTGTCCCCGGCGCGGGCGGCTCGCACGCGATAATAGGCGGCGGTCGAGAGCATGGGAACCGCGAGCAGGGCCAGGACGAGGCGGAACGGGGTGTCGGCGTGCATCGACGGCTCCGATATCACAGTACACTAAGACGGGCCGGAGGTCACCGCGAGGGTGGTTTCTCGAGCTACAATGGGGGCTGCGGACGGCCCGTGCGGGCTGGGAGTGAGCCTCGAACCGTGAGTCCGATCTGGATCATTATTCTTATTGCCGCCGTGTGGCTGGCGAGCCGCTTCTTCGCAGGCGGTTGAAAGACCAAACCCGGTAGTTGACCGGCCAGGACCTCAGCCATTCAACACCGCGAACAGGCGATCGCGGAGCGACTCGGCCAGCGTCGGGCTCAATTTGCCCCCGCCGCTGGTGACATAGAACACGTCGAGCGCTCTGTGCGCCTCGGTGTCGACCAGAACGACATCGATGCTGCAACCCGACTCCGAGAGAGTGGACGCCAGATCGTACAGCAGACCCGGCCGGTCTTCGGCCACCACTTCGATCAGCGTGGCGGCCTCGGACGCTTCGACGTCGAAGGTGACGCGGGCTTCGACGCGGCCCCGCGCGCTCGGAGCCGCCGGCCAGGGCCGGTGCTTGAGCAGGTCCTTCACATTGACCCTGCCGATGGCCACCCGCTCGAGCGTGTGACGCAGCCGGTCCTTCTCGGTGGGGTTCAGTTCAAGGGTCCGCGACGGATCGGCGAACACAAAGGTGTCGAGAATGGTTCCCTGCTGGTTGGCGAACGCCTCCGCCTTGAGGATGTTCATCCCGAAGCTGGAGAGCGCGCCGGCGATCGAGGCAAACAGGAACAGCCGGTCTTTGGCGAGGATCGTGAGCTGGTAGCCGCCGTCGACGCGGACGATTTCGAGCGCAACGCCCGACAGACGCCGCTGCCGGTCGAGCTCGAGGTGCGTCGCGATCTCCGGCGGTGAGTGGGTGCGCTGGTAGCGTGTCGGAAAGCCTTTCAGAAACGCTTCGATCTCGACCGACTCGCCTTCTTCCGGGAGAATGCGATCGGTGGACAGCTCGCGCGTGAGCTCGCGGAACGTGATCAGATAGACGCGCCACAACTGTTCGAGTCTCCACGGCGACAGCGCCGACGGATTGACGGCGCTGACATCGGCGTAGGTCAGCAGCACCAGATAGCGGAGCGCCTCGAGGGTCTCCAGGCGCCCGGCCAGATACCGGGCCGTCGAAGGATCGTCGAGATCGCGGCCGGTCATCGCCGAGGAGAGATCCAGATGATGCTCGATCAGGAACGACACCAACCGGCGCGCGGGGGCGGGAACTTCCATCCGTTCCATGGCTTCCTCGGCCAGCTGGACCGAGCGGATCGAGTGATCGCCGTCGCCTCCCCCCTTGCCGGCGTCGTGCAGCAGCAGGGCCAGATATAGCGGCGCCGGGTTATCCATCTCCCCCAGCAGGGCGGCGAACCGGCGGCGCGGCGGATCGGTGGTCTTGGCCAGCTCCTCGAGGTTTTCGACGGCCACCAGCGTGTGCTCGTCGACCGTGTAGCGGTGATAGAAATCCCGCACCACGAGGCATTCGATGCCTTCCCACTCCGGCAGCAGCAAACCGAGGAAGCCGGTTTCGTGCATCACCCGCAGCGCCAGCGCCGCCTGCGGCAGCCCCAGCAGCTCGCGAACGGAGTCCCACACCGGCTGTTTCCGGCGGAAGTGAGCCTCGAGCGTCGGCCGGTGATCCGACAGCCGGCGTTCGGCGTCCGGCGAAGGACGGATGCCGTGGCGGGCGACGAACAGAAACAGACGCAGGGCCAGGTCCGGGTCTCCTTCGAGCTGCTGCGGCGCCTTGAAGTACAGGCGGTCGCGGGCGACGGTGAAATCGGAGTTCGACAGCCGCCCGCGCCAGTCGCGGAAACCGGCCAGCAGCGAGCTGCCGGCGCCTTCGTGGGTCTCGAGCGCGCGCAGCGCGGCGCGGTGGACCGCGCGCACATGCCGGAAGTAATCCCGCATCCACCGCGCCGGCCGCGTCCGGGTGTCTCCCGGCGGGCGGAAGAAGGGCAGTTCGGCGGCCTCTTCCTGGGCATCGAAACCGAGCACGTTGTTGTCGCGCCGGGCACGGTCGTGCAGGAAGCAACGCAAGGTGTACAGGAAATCGCGCGCCGGCTCGAGATCCCCCGTCCAGACGGCGGCCAACGAGCTGCCGGCCCGCAGATGTTCCAGCCACCCCAGCAGGTGGATATCCCGGATCCCGCCGGGGGACTCCTTGATATTCGGCTCGAGGTGATAGATCGTGTCGTGCTGAGCGGCATGGCGCGACCGCGCCAGCCGGCACAAGTGGCGCACCAGTCCGGCGCGCTCGGCGCGCAGGAATTTGGGGAGCCGCTGCCGCAGCCGGTCGTAGAGAGCCGGGTCTCCAGCGAGAAACCGCTCATCGAGCAGGCTGATGCTCAGCTCGACGTTCTGCTCGTGGAGCTCGCAGCATTCCCGCACCGTGCGCACCGAATGGCTCAGCCGCAGCCCGGCGTCCCATAACTCCCGCTGGAATGCCGACAATCCCTCCCTGGCCGGCCGCGCCAGGGAATCGCTGTCCACCAGCAGCAGGACGTCGATGTCGGAGTGGGGGAACAATTCGCGCCGCCCGAAGCCGCCCACCGCCAGCACCGCCAGCGATGGCGCGACGCCGGCCAGGTGGGCGGCGTGGGCCGCCAGGATCAGCGACTCAACCGAGCGCGTCCGCGCGGCCAGCCGGCCAGCTGCGTCCCCGGAGGCGAACAAACCCGCCCGGCCGGCAGGGTCCCCCACGGCTTCGACTCCGGCTGGCACACGCTTCAGAGGGCCGCTTCGCCCCGATCGTCGTTGCGGATCCGGACCGCCTGGGCCACGTCGTAAATGAAGATCTTTCCGTCGCCGATCTTGCCGGTGCGCGCCGACGACACCAGTGTTTTGATGACCTCGTCGGCGCGGGCTGCCGGCACCACCATTTCCAGCTTCACCTTCGGCAGCATGTCGACCACGTATTCCTGGCCGCGGTACACCTCCTTGTGCCCCTTCTGGCGCCCGTGGCCGCGCACTTCCGAGATCGTCATCCCGTCGATGCCGATGCCCTTGAGTGCTTCCTTGACCTCCTCCAGCTTGAACGGCTGAATGATCGCTTCGATTTTCTTCATGATAGTCTCCCGCACTCCGGCTACGCCTCGTAGCTGTAGCCTTCCTCGCCGTGCATGCTGAGATCGAGGCCTTCGGTCTCCTGGTCCGGATCGACGCGCACGCCGATGACCGCGTCGCAGATCTTCAGAATGACCAGGGTTCCGACGATCGCCAGCACCCAGGCGACTAACACCCCGATGGCCTGGTTCGCCACTTGCCCGGCGTTGCCGTCCACCAGCCCCAGCGGCAGCGGCGCGCCGGCGGCGTCCTTCAACGCGTTATTGACCTGGTTGGTGGCGAAGACTCCCGTCAGCAGCGCCCCGAGCGTCCCGCCGGCCCCGTGGATCCCATACGCGTCCAGGCTGTCGTCGTAGCCGAACTTGCTCTTCACCGCGGTCACCATCAGATAGCATACGACGCCGGCGGCGAAGCCGATGAACAGGGCCGGCATCGGCTTCACGAAGCCCGAGGCCGGCGTGATCGCCACCAGCCCGGCGACGCAGCCGGATATGCCGCCCAGCACGCTCGGCTTGCCGGTCCGCATCCATTCCGCCAGCAGCCACCCGAGGGTCGCCGCCGCCGCCGCGAAGTGGGTCGCCACGAAAGCGCTCGAGGCCAGCGCCGAGGCTCCCAGCGCGCTGCCGGCGTTGAATCCGAACCAGCCCACCCACAGCAGGCAGGCGCCGATGAAGCTCAACACCATGCTGTGCGGTTTCATCGGCTCGACCAGGTATCCTTTGCGCTTCCCCATGTACAGCGCGCACACCAGAGCCGAAACGCCGCTGGTGATGTGCACCACCGTTCCGCCGGCGAAATCGAAGCAGGGCACCTTGCCGCCGAGGAACGCGTTCAGCAGGCCGCCCTTGCCCCACACCATGTGCGCCATCGGAAAGTAGACGATCAACACCCAGAGGATCATGAACAACAGCATCGCGCTGAACTTCATCCGCTCGGCGAAAGCGCCGGAAATGAGCGCCGGCGTGATAATCGCGAACATGAGCTGATACACCATGAAGGTCTGCTGCGGGATCGTCGCCGCGTAATCTGCGTTCGGCGCCGCGCCGACGCCGTTCAAGAACAGGTACCGCAGGTCGCCGACAAAGACGTTGCCCTCGCCGAAGGCGAGGCTGTATCCGGCGACCGCCCACACCACCGTCACCAGCGCCATCAGGATAAAACTCTGCATCATCGTGCCGAGCACGTTCTTTTTCCGAACCAACCCGCCGTAGAACAGCGCCAGACCGGGGCCGGTCATCATCAGCACCAGCGCCGAGCTGGTGAGCATCCAGGCGTTATCACCGGCCGACTGGGCCGACTGTACCGCCCCCTCCAGCGCCGCCACCTTGTCGGGAGCCGTCTGCGCCCATAGGGCGCCGGCTGCAACCGATAATAAGCCACACAGCTTCGTCATCCTTATCTCCTCTTCCATCTCCGAGCCATGAGCGGCCCGTGTCACTCCCGCAGCCTTGTCACCTCCATGATGTCGTCAACCCGCCGGATTCGACAAACTAACGTTTCTATCAACTGGATTGAAATTTTCTATCGAGCCGCTCAGGGGCTTTGTTTTCCTCAGGCCCGGCACGATCCAAGCAACGACCTATCGACCCGATCAAGAAATTCTATTGGTCGTGATCCGCACTGCCGATTAGAATTGGACAGCGGGGCAACGATGCGAAGAAATTTTGCCCCGGGATAGGATACAAAATGATTACAAGAATTCTGCTTGCAGCCGTCGTCGCTTTTGTGGTCGGGATGGCCGTGCCCGGCCTGGCTCAGACGCAGCCGGCCGCCCCGGCTCCGCCGAGCCCTGACAGTACCGGGCAGGCACCGGCGCCGGCCACCAATGGCTCAGCAGCGTGGTCGGTGGGCGCGATCCAGTTCAGCGGCTTGATCGATGGCTACTACAGCCTGAACTTCAACCACCCGGCATCGCGCAACAACGGGCTGCGCAATTTCGACGTCAAAGCCAACCAGTTCAGCCTCAACATGGCCAAGCTGACCCTGGAACATGCGCCCGAGCCGGTCGGCTTCCGCGTGGATTTCGGGTTTGGCCGAGCCTTCGAGATCGTCCATGGCGCCGATCCGGCGCCCGAGTTTATGCGCAACGTCGAGCAGGCCTTCATCTCCTACAAGCCTGCCAAAGACAACGGATTCCAGCTCGACTTTGGCAAGTTTGTCACGTCGGCCGGGGCCGAAGTCATCGAGACGCACAGCAACTGGAACTATTCGCGGTCGCTGCTGTTTGCCTGGGCGATTCCCTACTACCATTTCGGCGCTCGCGCCACCATGCCGCTCAACAAGCACTTCTCGGCCGGTGTCAGCTTGCTCAACGGGTGGAATAACGTCGAAGACAACAACACCGGCAAGACCGTTGGGCTGAGCGGAACCATCACCGCGGGCAAGGTGAGCTGGTTCCACAATTACTACGTCGGCCCGGAGAAGAAGGACACCAACCAGGGCCTGCGCCACCTGTATGACACCACGCTGCTGGTGACGCCCAACGACAAAGCCAGCCTCTACCTCAATTTCGACTACGGCGTCGACCGGTACGTTTCGGGAGGCAGTGCCCGCTGGGTGGGGATCGCCGGAGCGGCGCGTTTGGCGGTCAATTCCTGGTTTGCCCTCACGCCCCGGCTCGAATGGTTCAACGACGCCGACGGCTTTGCCACCGGCGCCGCCCAGAAGCTCAAGGAATTCACCATGACCGGCGAGTTCAAGATGAAGCAGGGCGTGTTCACCCGCCTCGAGTATCGCCGGGATTGGTCCAACACGCCCTTCTTCGACCGCGGCAACCAGACCGGCAATCACAAGAACCAGGACACGCTGCTGGTCGGTTTCGTCGCCTTCTTCGGGGGCGAGCAGTAAAGTAAAGCAAACCTGTAGCGCAAGCTTCAGCTTGCGACCCGCGAATACGACAAGCTGAAGCTTGTCCTATCAGGTTGCATGTCGTAGCGCAAGCTTCAGCTTGCGACGGACTTTTTCTCCGCATTTGGACGACTCGAATGCTGTATGATAGACGGCGCTCATGGCCTCGACTATCGTCGCCCCGACCCCGCCCGCCCAACGTTGGCGGTTTGCCGCCGCCGCTCTGGTGATGCAGCTCTGCCTCGGCGTGCTGTATTCCTGGTCTGTCTTCCGCCAGCCGCTGGCGGAGCTGTACGGTTGGCCCAAGACCACAACCATCGCGCCCTACCGCTACTCGCTGCTGTTCTTCACGTTCGCCATGATCGCCGGCGGATTCTGGCAGGACCGCAAGGGGCCGCGGGTGGTCGGCAGCGTGGGCGGACTGCTGGTGGGCATCGGCTGCCTGCTGGCGGCGTGGATCGGTGACACGCCGGCGGGCTTGATCTTCGCCTACGGCGTGGTCGGCGGGCTCGGCGTGGGCCTGGCGTACGTGACGCCGATCGCGACCTGCATCAAGTGGTTTCCCGACAAGCGTGGAATGATAGTCGGCCTGGCGGTGATGGGCTTCGGCGCCGGGTCGGCGATTTTCGCGCCGCTGCTGGAGGCGCTGCTCGGTCACGACCCGGCCCGTTACGGGGAGACGATTCCGCGTACCTTCCTCATTCTGGCCGGGGTTTACTTCGTATTCGTCATTGGAGCCGCGCAGCTCTACCGGCTGCCGCCGGCGGGCTGGCGTCCGGAAGGCTGGTCGCCCGAGGCGGCGGCGGCGCGGAGCCGGCGCGACTACACATCCTCGGAAATGCTGCGCACCTGGCAAATCTACGCGCTGTGGGTCACCTACTTCATCGGCTCCTCGGTCGGTCTTACCGCGATCGGCGAAGCGACGCCTCTGGTGCGGGAGATGGCGCAGGCGGGCGCGTTTCTGAGCGGGGGCGCGGCGCTGGGAGTGATGTCGCTGTTCAACGGGACCGGCCGTCTCGCCTGGGGCGCCGTTTCCGACCGCATCGGCCGCAACCGCGCGATCCTGTGCATGTTCTCGATCTACGTGGTCGCCTGCCTGGGCTTATTGCGCAACGTGTCCGGTTTCCCGGCGCTGCTGGCCGGGTTGTGCCTGGTCGGGTTGTGCTTTGGGGGCTTCCTGGCCATCATGCCCGCATTGACCGCCGATTTTTACGGCTCGCGCAACGTCGGCGCCAATTACGGGATTCTCTTCTCGGCGTACGGTCTGTCGGGCTTCTTCGTGCCGGGCTACTTTGCGGGGATCATGGAGCAAGCGCGACAGGCGAGCGACCTCGCGGCTGGCTACAGCACGGTGTATGTCACCCTGGCGGCCGCGTCGGTGGTGGGCGCATTGCTGACGCTCGCCATGCGCCGGCCGGCGACATCGTAATGACGAT